>Ga0209976_10000018_pt1 | contig 150297 bp, 267 predicted proteins | sample SumtaG_FD_182806 | JGI IMG/M metagenome (GOLD analysis project Ga0209976, IMG submission 182806) | Deep subsurface microbial communities from Indian Ocean to uncover new lineages of life (NeLLi) - Sumatra_00157 metaG (SPAdes) (version 2) | ecosystem: Environmental > Aquatic > Marine > Oceanic... | reverse complement strand
TGATGAATGTTGCCCACATATATATCTTTAACGTTGGTCAAAATTCCGTTAAAATAAACTTCATCAATATCGCATTGCAAAATTTGCAACTTCTTTTCAACAATACTGCCAAATAACCACCTTTTCATAAGGCTTCTCATATGACCATCAACTCGACCAGCACTTGTTAATTCCAAATCAACTTCTAATATTTCATCTTGTGTAACACCAAAGAAATATTGTTTTGATCTGCGATAGGGTAATGTTCTAATTGGTGTAACATTCGATCCTGCATCAGACTTTACTAAACCAGTTTTAAAATTAGTAACATATAATCCATATAGATCACTGGAAGTTCCATCCCAAATAAATCTTCTTCCAAAAAATGCCATAAAACCCTCCAATCAAATTTTATTTTAACGACAATAATGATTGTTTAGATTCCACATATTCATAACCATCACTCATTTGTAAAATTTGACAATGCTGATAAGGAATACTATCAATTTTTCCAACACGAAAATATCCTCTTGAACGAATCGCTACCCTGCCGATATATGTTCCCGATCTCTTTCCAAAAGGTATTGTTGCCACAACTAAATCATTTGTCTTAAATCCGTGAACAACTGACGATTTTTTAGCTTTTGTTCTTGGAAATCCATACTTATTCATTAGGCACATTTGTCTTTTCCCATGTCGCTTTGCTTTAATACTTAAAGGTGTCATTTTTGTAGGAACATATACGCGTGCACCAGTTTTACCAACACATATCGCATCAATCCAATGTGTCTTAGGCAATCCTTGAAGAAAACGATTATATTTTGTTCTTCCCCCAGTACCAATTTCTAAAGGCAAACTAAATTCATTCAATGTTTGCCACAATTTCCATCTAGTAGCATTCATAACTGCAGCATCTCTTAGAGATTTTCGTGCTTTTATTTGTATCTTAGAAAATCCAAATTCTTTTGCCGTTTGTGTACCCTTGGCAAGATTACAGGATCGACAAGCAATAGTCAAATTATCCACTCTATCGCTTCCTCCCCTGCCCCTAGGAATGATATGTTCAATCTCTAAAGGAATATTCTTGGAGTTACAATAAGCACATTTTCTTCCCCATTTTTCAAGCAAATATTCTCTTACTTCATACCCTTGTAGTTTACCTTGTTGATATTGAACTCCTAAAATTTCTGGATTTTGCATTTTTTGGGTATCAAAACGAATTAATTCCATCGAAATTGCTTGTATTGGAGCATATCGACATAAACGAAATGTCCAAGTAAAAACATTATGAACCCTACTCATCAAACTTGGGGGCAACCATTTTTTTGATCTACTACGATTATTAAATCTTTCAGGACGATATCTTAAATTAGATCTTCTATTGCGACGCCGATTTCGTCTTCTTTCAAGACCAAACTTAATTTGTTGCCCCCTATGATTTATTTCTGCCACCCACAAAACTTTTCCCCCAAATTGTACAATTGCTATTCCCGTTGTCCTGCTGCCAGGATCAATCTTGATTCTCATTGGAGACATTGTCGATTCTTCTTGTAGTCTGTCATTCAAAATGATCGTAAATGGATATTTACGAAATACACTTGCTCTACCATTCTTCATCAACTGTCTGGCCCTTGCCGGATGACAAGGAACAAGAGGTTTTCTATTACTATCTAAAACAAATACTCTTTGCATATTTTACCTTTTATGGTTTACTGTAATCTCCTCTTTCGAGGGTAAAGTGAGCCTCGCCAATGTTATCAATCAGTGTTTCCAAAAAGCACTTGTTTATACCCTCAACATGTTTAACTTTTTGGTTGTAGTGGTTGGAACTGGCTCGGTCATTCCAACGTACGTTCTTAAACTTTCTTGATAACGTAGTTCTCAAAGAACTTAGGCTGGTCAACGCGGACTTTTATAAGTCTCTCCACAAAGGAGCGGTAGTTGACGGTTACCTCCTGATTTAATAAGGGGGATTAAATAAAATCCCCCTTTTATCTGAGTTAAATACTGTATGCGTTTGCGTTACGGCGAATTCCACGATTTTTCATTATTCTATTGAGAGATTCCGCTATCTTGTTATCAATTATAGGAATAACTGACTTATCTAAGTTTCCAGCAACATTGAATTCATTATGTATAGTTATTTCGCCATCACCGCCAGTGTTAGCAACAATGTTTGGCAATGTTTTATTCATAAAATTGGATATTTGATCTGGTCTAGATACGAATTCACCCGTCATTAATTTAGCATATTCTTCATTTGATCTTATCTTTGGAAGACCGCCAACAAAACCACCTTCATGATATCCTCTAATCATAGAAGGATCTTGGCGATATTCCCTAGATTCCATTCCCAACGCTTGCAATCTTGCAATTTCCGTTGCGCCCCATGAAGACCCAGTATATCCAGTGCCAGTAAGTGCAGAGAGTGTTTGTTGAGCCCCAACAACACTTGCATATTGACTTGCAGCCATAAATGCCCTATTCCAAGCACCCACAATATCATTATCTATGCCACTACCATAAATTCTATTCCATTCCAATAATGATTGATAGAATGTGTCACTTCTATTTTCAATCATGGTAATGGCTTGCATGGCTATGGTTCCAGATTGTTGTAAATATGCTTGTATGACATCAAGTTTTTTATCAATAATGTGCTTAAACCTATCATATTCTTCGTCTAAGGCACTCTTTTGTTTATCAACACTATGATCATATTCTTCATCTTCAAGGTCGCGCTTTTCTTCGAATAATTGTTCTTCAAGCTCCAACCTGCGTTTCATTCCTTCTTCGCTGGTATCAAACTGAAGTTCCATTAATTCTTCTTCAATGTTTGTAATTTCTTTTTGTTGATCTTTAACTGCCCTTAGATGATCACGTTCTTTCTTTTCTTGATCAATGATTTGTTTTCTAGCATCAATGATTTTTTTATATCCATCAAGTTGATCTTTTAAAGCATCGCGTTCTTCTTCTTTGCGTTGTTTGATCATTGAAATTGTGGCTTTTAGGAGATCTTGATATGCTTTTTCTCGTTCTTTTTCTGCGTCTTCCAAGGCTTTTTGGTAGTCTTTTTCTGCTTGTTCTACTTCTTTGAGATTGTCTCCAAATTTTTTAAATGGATCGCCAGTGGCAAGAAGTTCTAAATATCCCCTTAATGATTCTATCACTTCATCGCTGGCATCTGCCATATATGCCATAGTGATTGCGGTATCAACATTTGCTATAGATATGCTTTTCAGCAACCCTATGTTTATCTTGTAGGCATTATTCAATTCATCCCAAGAAACTATAGCATCATAATCTGCAGGAGATAATATTCCAGCAAGTATTTTTACTTGTTCTGCACTAATTTTGCCAAATTCTTCCATAGTATCAACAATGGAAAATATTTGTTTATCGAAGTCAATAAGTTCATCTAAAGTTTCACTTAAAACAAAATTTAATTCATCAAAAAATTCGCCAAGTTGATTAAATGGCAATGCACGCATAGCTCTTTGGGCAATTACATCAAAAGATCCCACAAGTTTACGCAATTCATTAGCCAAATCAGAACGTCCCAAATTTTCAGCCATATCTAAGAAAAGATTTTGTGTAGCAACATCTAAAGAAAGAAATTCTTGTTTAGTTCTATTTACAAAAAGCTCTACTTCATCACTTACTGACTTAAGATCTTTTCTGGCTTTTTCAGCATTAACGGCACTAACATCAGTTGTTGGCAATCCTGTCCAAGGATCTGCAACTCTTATTTCAGCCATATCAGATAGGGCCTGAAGCCTAGTTTGTTTTTTTATAAGCTCCTCATAAAGTTCTAATTCTGCTTCAAATCCCTCTATTTTTTTTTCTTTAAGCGTCTCTTTTATTAAACTTAATTCTTCTTTTCTCAGTTCAATAATGGTTTTTAAATCTGCAATTTCAGTAATACGAAAATTGCCAAGATCATTATAATATCCTTGAAGACCAGGAATTAAATCTTTTAGTTCATTTTGAACCTCAACGTATCTTTCTTGCTCATCTGCTGATTTTTTAGTATCTTGTTGTAAATCTACAAATTCTTGTGCCAATAAGCTAACGGAATTTCGCTCTTCTTCAAGTTTTTTAATTGAACGAGTTAAAGAATCAATTTCATTTTTTAACTCAATAGTTTTTTCGCGGGCTATTTCAGCGCCATTTATCCAATTACTATATATTTTACCAAGGGCTATAACGGCAATAATGCCCAAAACTATTGCAACTCCAGATAACGCAACCATTAATCCTTCAGCCGCTACAGTTGTAATGCTTAAGGCGGCTGAAAGTCCAGCTAATTGCTGTCCAACAAATGGCAATATAATTGAAAATTTGGCTGTTAAATAAATGCCAAGGGCAACAAAAGCTAAATTAAGAATTCCCACTGCATCTGCAAATTTTATTATACCTTCGCCTAAACCAAGAACATTTTTCAATAATTCATCTGTAAAAGTATTTGCAACTAATTTTTCCCAAGTGGCTATAAGGCGATTGGAAGCAGCTTCAACACTATTGACATAAATTTCATATCTTTCTTCTGTTGTGCCTAGTGCTTCTGCTTCAATTTTTAAAGCTTCAATGTACATTTCTTGATTGTTCATTAACGCAATAAAGTTTTCAGCCTGTCTAACACCAGCAAATGCTTTTGCAATCGTAGATTGATCAACAGTCCTTCCTGCTTCAGCTAGTTCTAACCATTTTGCTCTTGTTTCATCAAGAACATCATTCATATTTCTAAATTGATGACTACTATCTCGAAGTTCAATACCAAACCTAGCAAGTATTTTTTCTACATCAGATATACTTTCCCCTGCTTCATCAATATCTTTATTGAGTTTTACATCTCTCATACGTGAAAAGATTGTTTTAAAACTTTCACCAATACTTTCCGCACTTTTTCTAGTCACGGCAGAAACAACAGTAATCATTGCTGCCACATTTTCAAGTGGAATTTGAATAAGACGCGCCGAATTGGCGGCCCTACGCAAAGCAGCAGCTATTTCACCAACACTTGTAGCGTAAGCATTATCTAGAGCAATAAGTTTATCAATGGTGGGCATAACTTCTTCTAAAGCTAAATCATACCCATTAATAATGGATGTTAAATATTCTGTTGATTCTGCTTGATCAAGATTGCCTAAAGTTGCCATCATAGTGCTTGCACGCAACAACTCAGCGGTTTCTTTTGCTGTCTTACCTTGTCGTATCCATTCAAGACTTCCCTTAGTAACTTCTAAAGTTGTTACACCAAGAGCAATAGCCAAATTGTTATACTCTTGCGCGAGATTCTTTATTTCATGCACAGAAGCACCAGAAACAATTTGGATATTAGTCATCTCTTTATTTAATTCTTTTACATATCCAACTGCTTTCTGTATTTGTCTAATTGTTCCATAAACTACAGCAGTACCGATTCCCCAAAGCACAATTTTCTTGAGTGCAAGACTCAACATTGATGTAAAAGTCATGCCTTGTTTGTGAGCACTGGCCAATGCTGTTTTTGTTTTATTAACTTCTAAATTTAATTCTCTAAATTGTTGAGTTATTTTATCTCTTTCAGCAGTTGCACCAGTAAACTTTTGCATACTGATTCCAATTTCTCTAATTTTATCTCTAACTGCACTACTAGATTTAACAACATCAGCATTTCTAGTTCTTATATCTTCAAGTCTAGTTGACCAAGTTTTAGTTTGATCTGCAATACTTTTTGTATATCTTGACGATTCATCCAAAAGTTTAATATAATGTTTACCATTTTTATTAATATCAACTCTAGTTCTTAGAATTTGTTGTTCATTCCCAACTATCTTTTTAAGAGTAACATTATATTTTTTTGTTTCTTCATCATCAAATATTTTTTTTGCAGAAATTTCTTGCCAGCCCAATCCCTCATAATATTTTCTAATATCATCAACATTTTCAATTACTATTTTATTAATTCCAGCAGCGGCTTTTTGGTATCCTTTTCCAACATTTATCCCAAGAGCTTTTCCAGCAGCTTCGCCCCCCTTTTCAATTTTTTCTAAATCAACATCAAAATCAGATAAAGCGCTTTTCAATTGGGATTTAATATGTGCAAGACCTTTGCCACTAATTTTAACTTTATGTATTGTGAGTTCTAATTCTTTAGAAAGTTTATTTAATCCAGTCTGAACATTGCTTTTTCCAGCCGTTGTTGTTTTAAGAACCGCTTCTACTAAAATCTGATATTTGTCAGGAGCACTTACTTTCTCAGCCATATTCCCTCCATTTAGAGAAGCAAGTTCTCTGTTTAATCAATTTTGATATTGAACATGTTTTCTAATTCGTCTATAGAATTATCTTTGAGGTAACTCTGGGTCGTCTCTATTGAAATGTGATTAGCAATTAATTTCAACTTCTCAATAGGAAATCCATCTATACCAAGTTCTCTAGCAACATAATGAGAACCATCAGAAAGATTTTGAAGACAAGCATGACGCATAGAGTGAAGATTAAAATCAATGTTTGCCCCATCAATCTCATATAAGATATCTCTCATTTCTATCGTCCAATCATAAAGAACATTAGATGTTGGTCGTTCACTATTAACGAACCACAAAGAATTTATATCGTCTTCGCCGCGTTGTTCCAACCATTTTACAACACATTCTTTAGTGCCAGAAAAATAAAGCAATCTAAAAACTTTCTTTCTTTTTCCAATCACTTTATTTGTACTACTCTTTTTAGAATCATAAAAGGAATGTTTTTCAACCTGAGACAATTCATTTTTTCTACCAGAAGAATCATAAGCCAACATAAGAAGAGTCGCTCTTTGGTATTCTTTTCGTTCCATAAGAACATCTCGTATTTTTAGAATTTGATTATCTGTAAGATAAAATATTTCCCTGACTGACTGTTTAGGCAAGCCCCTTACTTTTTTGGCTATGTTTATGTCGTATTCGTAGTCGTCTTCATCTTCCGCAAACGATAACATTGATCTAAGAGAAGAAAGCAATCTGTTCTGTCTTGCATTAGATAATCCTAAATCTTGAAGATACAATGAGTAGCGTCTAAAGTCTTTTTTTGTAAATGTCAAAATACTTGCATTATCCAATTTTCTATATGCATAAACAAAAAACCCCATAATATCGCGTTTATATTGATAAATAGTTCCTTCGCTTTTTTGATTTTGTTTTAGCTCTAAAAGGTAATCTTCAAGCAAAGTTTTATTTTCTGTACAAACTTTTTCATAAATATCTTTATCGAAGAACGCATTATAAACATTTTTGGGCATATCTATTCTCCAAAAAATGGCACACGCCTATAGCCACGGCATCACTTTCATCATCATTATTTATTTGTAAATTAGGATATTCTTGCAATATTATATATGCCACTTGATCCTTAGTTGCTTTTCCATACCCACAAACAGCCTTCTTTATTGTAGTGGAAGCATAAAAAATTTGTTTGCAGTCATAAAACAAATATTGTATAACACCCAACACTTTAAATAATGCCTGTGTACTTTTATTGAATTTAGTAAATCCAGATTCTATAACTATAAGTTCTGTTGGGAATGCTTCTTTTTTACCCAATATAAAATTCCCTATGGTTCGCAATCTATTGGGATGACTTTGCTTATCTGTGGTTTTTACACTAAAAACATGAAGAGGATTTCCATCAAGATCCCAAATACAAAACCCAGTGTTAGACAAACTTAAATCAAAAGACCAGATGTATTTTTTCAATAAATTCTCCTCACAATAAAATCATCGTTTTATTTAAAAATATTTACTCATCTCTTACCACAAACCCATTTACAAGATGCATTTTTGATAATTCTATGTTCCATTTTTCATCCCGTTCTACTCTAAGTTTTGCATCTTTTATTTTGCCATGGATAGGCACAGAAAAATCGCATATTAAATATTTAAAAAATAAATACATTTTTTTTATTTTACTCATTTTATCCTCATATTCTTTATAGCCTTAGCAACAATTTTTCCTACTAATGCATATCCAAGATTGTTCAAATGTGTATTGTCTTTGGTACAATAATATTGCATATACATTTCACTTCCCTCAAACCCTATTCTTTCGTTTTCAGCAACGTCTGCCACATGCTTGTAAGCATCTCTAACAAGTTGATTAAACCTTAACCTAAGATCTTCAAAATTTTTTGGCGTTTTATTACTGCGGGGTAATATAGTAATAATGAGTGGTTGCACATCTTTATTTTGTAACAATTTGCAATAGGTATTTAAATTTTCTAATACGATGTTTGGATTTTCTTGAAAATATAAATCATTTGTACCACACCATATACACGCAATACCTGAATTTTCTGGCATAAATAAATCTGGATATTTTATTAATGCATCCATTTTTATCATGGTTCTACCCATATTAACTACATGATATTTATTTCTTAATATTTTTTGTAAAAAATATGGATAATTACGATCCTCTGTTGCACCAATACCTTCAGTTAAACAATCCCCAATACAATATATGTTTGTTTTTTTGTTAACTATTTTCATATATCAACCAAAAAAATAGAGACAAACATTATGTATGTTTGTCTCTATTCACCCACTATTTATTATTAAATATCTTTTATAACAACACGACTTGCATCACTGAGAAGTTTTTCTGCGTCATACTTAACTGTAATCTCATCAAACAAAGCTTTCTCTATGATATTGGCAATTTCTTCCATACTGACTTCAAGACCCAGTTTATTGACTTCTACCTGAACATAATCAATAGCCCACTGTTTCTTGTTTTCAATAAGATTCTTGACTCCTAATTGTTCTGCTATTTTTACTGCTGTTGCAGCAACTTTTCCAAGCATCTCATATTGAGAAGGATACATGCCCTTTAATTTTGCTTGTTGCACACGAATAAATTGTACAACCAAACCAACCAATGCTGTTACAAGAACGGGCAATGCCCACACCATAACTCCAGCTACAGCATTTGCCATATTCATTCCAAATTCAGCCCAAAAATTGGGATCCATAATTTATTGCTCCTTTTTATTTAATTCTTTTCCAACCAATACCTTGCCTACCAAATTTTTTACTAAACATTGGTTCCATTTTGTTTGGCATCCACGTACCATCATACAATAAATCTACTGTTGGCGTCCAAAAATCTCTGGGATAAGTCCACCATCCAGGAGTTCCTTCGGTCAATTTACCGTCTGATCCTGTTATTCTATGCTGATTGAATAATGGCCCAGACAATCCTCTTACGATAATATCAACTAATAAGTGTCGTATGTCTGTGATTCCACCCCAAAAATGGCTTCCGTGAGTAAATAAATCTGGTTTATTTACCATATTGCCAATACTTGGAGAAATTTCAGCCCATATCTTATTTCCTGCACTTTTAGCTGACGATCTTGTAAAAGTTCCCAAAAGACCCCCATCTTCTTTTCTTCTAACATACCACTTTGGATGTTTCTTGTTATAAACCTCCGTCTCAATTTTTTTCTTAAGTTTACTTTGAACAACTTCAGTGACATCATTGATAATTGATGCAATATCCATTTTCATTATGGCCAAAAGTTCAGCATCATTTTTCATTTGTGGCATAATCACCCTCCAAAAATCTCTTTACTCCTATTGCCAGATGACTTTATTCTTTCGCTATAATCACAATAATCACACTCAAAATATTTATCAATATAGGTAATTTTTGCTTTTCTTTGAGGATAATCAGCTATTCTTAGTTGTCCCTCACAACAAACAGGGCACAACTTATTTCTTTTTCTTTTACTCATATTATTCTGTTTCTGGTTTCTTTCGTGGTCTTCCAGGCTTTTTCTTTGGCGATTCTTCTGTTTGTTTAACTACAGGCAAAATTTGATCAAGTTTTTCAGCCTCTTTGCTCAATCTTTCTAAAAGTTTAGCTATACCATCTTCAGACAAATCAAGTTCTGAAATGTTTTCTAAAAAGCCATAAAGCCATAAAGCCAATTTATCAATGGTTACACCAACAGATTTTTCTAATGCAACGTCCTCTCTTGCAATCAAAAGAGCCTTGCGAATATCATTTTGAAAACTAGCAAGATTTTTTATTTGGGCTGAAATTTTTTCCCAGATACCACTGCTCATAAAAGTTTCAATATCAAAAGCGTTTTCACTATCAAAATCAACATCTATTGTGGTGCAAAGCTCTACAATACTCAAAGCTAATCCATATTCAGCTTGTAAATACCTATTGCTCAAATCAAAAGATTCATCCATCATCATATTTATATATGATTGCAATAATGTCTGTTTATTTCTTAAAGAGATATATGGGTTAATGTGAATGGTTTCTTCTCCAATATTGAATGGAATCCATTGTATTTGTTCAAAATTAATTTTTACTTTATCCATTGATAAATTTCATCCTTAAAATTAAAATAAGGGAGTGGGATTTTACGCCCACCCCCAATTTCAGTATGCTTTTTTTGTTGAGAAATCAGAACAGTTAATGGCAGATTGTTTAAATAATTGTGTTTTTTTACACAATCTTACAAACTGACAATGATTTCCTTTATGTTTGCCATATTGACAAATATAAAATAGCCCACCACTGATTTTCTCTTGTTTCCCATTGGCACAATTAGCCATAAGTTATTATGTAATATTTACTGTAACGTAGTCAATCAATGATCCAGCAGTTGCTTGATAATATGTTGAACTAATTATAGCAGAGTCTCCATCAGATCCACTTGAGGCTGCTGTTACCAAACCAGTTGCCCCACCTACAGAAATCTCAGTTTCTCCACTTTCTCTTGCATACGTGCAATCAGTTGTAATATTAACATTCTGATAAATTCCACCTTTGATTCCCAAAGTTGTAATTTGGGCTGTATCAGGAAGGCTTTCGTCATCAAATGTAATGGTTGATGGGATTGCAGCAATGCTTGAAACCAATACTGTTGAATCTACTGGTATCCACGTACATTTAGCATAATAATCCTCTGTATCACAATCATCAGACACATTAACAAGAGCTTTACCATTTAAGGTTTCACTTGACACACCATTGGCAGTCATCGACAAAGTATAATCACCTGAGACTTGGAAACGCGGAATGTTAATTTGCAAACTGTCTACAATTGTATTCGTATTGTCTCGTACTTCTGCCACAAGCGTCAGATCTACAACATTAGGTGGTGTTGTTGATTCAACAGTAATTTGAGAAGCCGTTTGAGCAGTTGTATAAACTGCATTAACTTTTTGACTAGCTCCAGCGCCCACATATATTGCCGACCCCGCAGGTGTAACGTTATCAATAGTTCCATCAGGAAGGAATACGCTTACAGTCGTACTATTAGGAGTTGATAAAGTATTTCCAGACCCGCCAGAAAGTACAATACAATCCGTTGCAGTAACCGTTACTGAAGCTGTAGAAGCTGTTTGTCCAACATTCAATCCCAAAAGTGTTTCATTGAAAATTGCTTGTTCAATGTTTACTTCCAAGTTTCTGTCATGAATATATTCATACAAAAGAGCGTTGTTAATACCACCCCGCACCTCTGTTTTATTTGTTGTCAGCGTAAATGCTGAACTAATATTTGTAATACCATAAACCAATGCGTTGCCAGTTGCACTATCGCGTATAATCGCATTAGCTACACTAACTAGATATTCTTGTGCTGCCATATTTTTAACTCCTTTTGTAAATTATTTTCTATGCTGATGCCTTGAAAATATCACTCTTCATATATTCATTTTTCGATATAAGAATACTGTCATATCTTCCTTTATTTTCAGAATGGAATAGAAAATGATCTACACCACCCTTAATTTCCGCCCATGCCTCCATAGGTTTATAAACCTCAAAACTATTCAAGGCAAAAGACTTTTCAACTTGCATTTTAAATTGAAATAAACTATATTTTCCAATCTCAAATACACTCTGTCCTAATAGAGCACAAAGAGTAAATACTTCGTCATGCAACGCAATCTTTCCAGTTTTGTTTGCATTGATTCCTATCATCTTGGCTTCTAATTCTGGATTGTAATCATCTATATATTTGATTCCAATTCCATTTTGTTCTAAAATTATTTCTCTAATGTTATCAAATTCATTTTCTGAAAATTCAACATCGTCTATTCTAATACACAACTTCTTTCTGTTTATTGGGTCTTTAGCTTCAGGGTTTATAATTTGACCCAACTCCACATCTTCTGTTTTGGTTATATACTTAAAAAATTTTATCAAATCTTTTCCCACATCTTCTGGATCTCTTTTAGAATTTGGATCTGAAGCAAAAACTATATATAACAAGAACATTAAATATGACATTTTTATTATTTGTCGATCTGGTATATAGTTTTTTGGTTGACCAAACAGCATATATAATAGATCTAAATATTCAACATCTTTTATCATAACTGGAGAAAACTTTATATTTTTATATTCTTGTGGCAATCCCCATATGTCATTATTTCTTTTATAAATTTTAGCCACTGAGTTATTCATTATTGCCCCAATGCTTGAGTACACATCGTCATGGCTTTCCCCTTCCATGGAATTTGCCCTACAATAGAAACTTTACTTCTTCCATAAGCACTATCATCAAAGAATATTCTACCAATATTTTCTACTTCAGCACCATTAAATGTTTTTAAAAGTTCTTGAATAATACGATCTATACGCGTTTCATAATTTGATAATGTGTTCATTGCGTAATGAGAATATGTTTCGTACCCTAGAATTAATTCGCCCCAAATATGATTGGTTGGATACAATTCAACAGGGTGTATTCTTAAAGTACAAGCTTCTATTTCCCAAGGTTGGTCTTGTCCTATATCTGAAAACACTCTGAATTGAGTTTCATCCTTTTGTCCAGCATAAATAAGAGCACCCTTTTGTGCTTTTGTCAAATCAGGATGATCAGCATCGTCTTTCCAAGCATCAGCATCGTCATATTTCAAAAGTTTCCATACCATTTCATTATTTTCAATAAGATAGGTAATGCAATTGTAGGATACCTGGGCAAAGTTTGAATATTTATTATAAACAGATTGTCTAATGTTCGTGGCACTAGCACTCGTCATTTACCACGCTCCTCTTAATTCAATACTCAATCGTCTTGTTGCAGATTCACTGCTTGTACATGTAATTATCAACGGTGCATCCAAATATTTATCTTCATTTTTAATTGAGAATGAATTATCGTTTATAGTTGTCAATGCATAATTGGCAACGGGCACGCTACCACTTGCAACAAATGTAAACGTATCTGCTTGTACGGAACCGCTAGACCATGCGTATACGAGATAAGTTTGAGTATCTTCCTGTAAAATAAAATCAGGATTCGGAGAAACACGTATTTCATCTTGATCAATTGGTGTACCAGAAACCGTAGTTAAAATAGTTGCACTAGCACTTGCATTGTTTGTCATAGATGCAGAAATGTTGCAAGATCCAGTTGCTACCAATGAAACCAATCCTGAAGCAGAAACGGTTGCAATAGGACTTGAACTGGTCATGTATGTGATTGGTTTCGTAACAGGAATTTCATTTCTTGTTAATGTTGCTGTAATCTGGAATGAATCAGATACATTGCCAGTAAAGGATGTGGGCGAAGCGGATAGAACAAATGCTTCTTTATATTTATCTGCTATACCGTTTGTAAGATCATCCGTATCGTCATTGACGTAGTTGACCCCCATCATAAAATAAAGCACATTTGCGGAATCATCATCCAATGTCTGTTGATTGAGAAAATTATTTACTCCATCGCCATACACCCTATAGCCAATACGATTTTCAGTATTGCCAAATAAAAATCTTTGTCCATCCCTTATTGTTCTTGTTCTGTCATTCCCCTGTGACATTACTTCTATAAAACCTTCGGGTGTAACAATGGCTCTTGATCTGGCAGAATCAGTAGGTCGTTTAACTTTATAATCTATTGCACATTTTTCTGAAAATTCTTTACCATTAACGTCTACCCATCGAAGCATATTATTGCACCTTCTTACTGTGCAAGAAACACCCAATGCTTCTATAACTTCACTGTGAGAAACAATCCAATAATTATCATTAAAATAATAAAGCTTTCCTAAGCCCGTATCATGAGTGATACTTTTAAAAAGTAAAACCTTAAAATCATCCCCTAATTTTTCACCAGATAAAGATTCAATGGCCGATTCCACACGAACATCAAGTCCTGCAAATGAACCAGAACCAACAGACGTTTCCTCTTGAACATTGACCCACGTTGACGTATAAAATTGGGCATCAAGCATCGCTTGAAACTCATTTCTAACCGTATCTTTGGCGTTTCCAAAATATGTTGGTGATCCTGCAGTAAAATATGGATATGCCATGGAATCACCTCTTATTTAATAACTTTGATTTTCCCAATTAGTCCAAGCATTATTTTTATATGCGTAATCACCCAACAATTGTTCAACCTCTTCAATCTTGTTGCTGTAAACTTCTGTTTTTTTATCCAAGTTTTGGGCAGCAGAGTGTCTTTTGAAGTCCCTGTCTTGCAATATGTTTTCCATTTGAAGAACATTGTTTACTTGTTTTGACATCCAATATCTTACCATTACTTGGGCAAGAATTAATATTTCTTCTGAAGCAAGTGTGGTAGTATATGATTGAGAGTCAGTTACATATGTAAGTGTTGCACCAACATTAGTTAATGCTTGATTTGAAAAAAGCAACCAGGGTTGAAGATAGGTATTAAAATTCTCAGACCCAGAAGTCGTAAATAAGGAGGTTAATGAATAGTCATTTATAAGCGAAAGAAAAACGTCAAAAACCTCTTCTGCTGTAGTTGCCATATTTCCTCCTTCTTATTGCTATGCTACTTCAGTTTCTAAGTCCTCTAAATATCTGCGGTAAGCTACGGCTTCGTTTATCTTAATGCCAGAAGCACGTTCTAATCTATCAACCATATTTAAATTCATTTCAATGTTAGGATTCAAAATTCGCTCAATAATCATTTGCACAATGAATTTTCGTTGTGCTTTATTGGCGGACATGAAAACTTCTTCTATATTTTCTTCATTGCCATTGACAATCCTTTTTATTGTCGATTCTGTTAGTATTTTAGAATAAGCTTCATCAAGACCATGAGCCCTAATAACTCTTTGGTCTGCTATGTAGAAAAATCCATCATGTAAAAAGTTATGGTGATGTTCCATAATTTGAACTAAAACTGAATATATAATTCTTTTTGATTCACCAAATTCACGGAATATTTTTGTTTGTTTATCTCCCTTTTCTCTTGATAAGCATAATGTATTAGGACATAGAGATATTACTGTAATGTAGTCATCTTGGGGTATTTTGTCCCTTGATTCGGGTTCTACAACACTTTCTTGTGTAGCTGCCCTAAGTTCTGCAAGTTCTGCTTGTAGTAATTGTTCATTTTCTTTTAATTCTTCTATTTTAGAAGCATTACTTGGTCTTCCAGGTGCTCTTTTTGTTTTAGACATTTTGTAGTTCCTTTTGTTTTTCTATATTTAAGTTGGGGATTTTTATTTCGCCAGAAAGGATGAGGTGATGGAATTCTTTGAATTGGGCGGGAATTGTATTGCCACGATAATCAAACATATCATGAAACTTTTTATGAATATCCTTCCTAAGACAAACTCCAGGGCCATAGACATCATGCAATCTTAAAATTTCTTTTGCGAAGAGTTCTAAATCTTCTTCTTTATATTCTCCAATCGTATCTTTTGTTTCAAGCCCCAAATTTGATATGGCTTCTTTTACTATGGCACTTAATGAATATAGGTGGTGTGTCCTGTCAAACTTATCGCCTGAAATTACACAAACACCATCACTATTTTTTATACTAGCCTTTCTCCAAAGATATAGTTTAGTATGAGCATATTGTCTAAGATTTGAAGTTCCGCCATTCCAACCATTGGCATTTTTTCCTTTATTGTTCAAATCATACTTTATTTTTGAACAAGCAATACATCTTTTTTTTCTTAAAATACTGGCTACACTTTTTGTTTCTAAATGTTCCCTATTGCATACATATGTAACCTTAGTGGCATGTGTAGCCCAATTGTTTTCAAAAGAAATAAATTCAAAACCAATCTTGTTTAATGTGTCCAATGTTTTTTTTCTCGTTTTTTGTTCACGGCGAATTTTATTCTGCTTTTCTCTCATACATTTGCATCTTTGACCAATTTTAAACCTTCTAAATCCCATTTCTGAAATACAACCACATTGAAATTTAATTCTTATAGGTGTCTTTGAATTAACATATTCTTTAGAAATAAGTTCACAACCAGCATTGGCAATAAATGATTTCACATATTCTATATTAAATGTAAGTTTTTTTATCGTTGCCTTCTCAGAACACCTTGGGCATCCATGACCTCTACACATAGATCTTGCTTCAGATTCCCATATATTCCCACAAACATTACATTTAAATTTCGCATGAGCGCTAATGTATGTATATTCAAGAATTTCTATATTGTTTCCATGTTTATTGAATACTCTTTCTTTTGCATCTTTTAAAAATACTTTTTGTTTCCGCGACATTTTTATCCTCACATAATCTCTCAATATTTTAAGCTAGACAGAAGGATAGGAGAGGCTATCTGTTCGAACAAGGTAATTATGCTTGTCTATCTGCCTAGCTATAAAACTTAGTTAATATTTACAGTCAATAACTCTAGATTTGAATAATCCCGGCCACGCTTGACGTGATGGCTGACACCGCCCAACGCTTCATCATAGTCGAAGTTTGAAGCAGATTAGCATTGTCAAACGAATTATCAGTTGACGCGATAGTTCCGCCTTCGAAGACTAATTTTAACAATTTGTCAGTTCCAGGCGAAAGGATATAAATATTATCATTGTCAATGACTGAAGTCCACGGTGTAGCAGGATCCGCGACTTGCCGTAACGCGACTACCGGATAGCCCAAGAAATTAGAAATATATCCCATTCGAACATAATCGTCATCGAGAGAATAGCGGTAATTTGCGTCTCCTGGCAAAATAGTGGCCAAAGCACGTTTTGTGCCCAACAGTATTACTGAAGACGCGTTCCACGCCTCAACATTTTCTGCGAGACGGGCGATTTCGTCCTGGGAGTACCCAGAAACACGCAATCCTGTTACTGCTGTTGCGTCAAGAGCTTCCATTAAAACTAAGAACGCGTCATAGCTGTCTCTCAAAATTTGTGTTTCAATACTGCGAACAGCTTTAGAAACAAAGAAAGCAAGAGATTCTTGCCCTGCAAGAACTTTGTACATACCAACAACAACGGTCATCTGTCTGTTTTCGGGAATAAGAGTTCTTTGCCCGCGGAATTGCTTGTGAAGTTCTGTTGTTCGTTGTCTTGCACCGTGACGACTTACAGTAAACAAGTCGCGAGGTTGAACATCAAACGAAGCACTATCACCAAATCCAATCGTGCTTATAGCCGTATACAAACCAATATCTTCAATCAAGGTTTGTGGCATAATTAAATCAATCAGCGATCCTACTATTGCAAACGTAGCCCATGTTAGAGTAGGATGTGTTATCCATCTTTCCAATGGAAGATCTGCAAAGTCAGCAATGCCAGCCAACTTAAGAATTTCGCGTTTCATAGCACCATTCAGTTTTTCTTCTTTCTCAGAAAACGAAACAGACGTGCCATCATTTTTAGTCATACTGAAATCAAGACTCAAATTCTTATCGTTATTAGAACGATAATGTTTCCAGTAATCCTCAAACATTACAAATAGTTGCATAATCCCAGGAGACTGTGCAGCAAACTGTTTTAAATTAGTTGTGAGTTTCATATTTTTATTTCCTCCTTTTAAAGTTGGGATTAGTTAGGTTGATTACCAAGGCATTCCAAACGGTAAGCCAAAACGCGTTGTGTGTCAATCAAACCGGTTCCTATTGAAATATATGTTTCCTCCAAAAGTTTGAAGGACGTTGCGCTACCTGCACGTGCTGCTTCCCAAATCATAGTGTACGTAGCAGAACCAGCATTAACATAAGCACCAGTAGACGGACTACCAGTAATTCCATCAGAACTAATCAAAATAATATCGCCCTGCATAGGTTTGAAAGCATCAAATACTTTTGCACCAATGTTAGTGAAATTTCTTGGATCAGGATCCGGCCCACGGTATTCGCTTGTTCCAGATGTAACCGTTACCAATTCATCTGAATACGCCATCCACAGATCAAACAAGTCCGAAGTGCCACTAGTAATAACCGTATTCCACACCTCTGTATAACCAGAGCTCGCAGAAACAACGCTACTACTAAGTTTAAACATTCCTCCTTGATTGATATCGGTAGATGAACCAGAAACTACACTTCTGTTCAAAGAACCAACATCTGTAGCCATGATTTTGCTTGGAACTAATATTGCATTTGCCATTTTTTTATTCCTCCTAAAAATTAGTTAGGGATATGAGACTTAATCGTCCCAAATTCCCTTTTCTTCATTTGCTTTTCCAGTCATCCATGGCAAAGCAACCTTAGTAACATCTGAATTTTCAGATTCTTTCTTTGAATATGAAAATGCTTTAGCTTTCACGGCATTTTTCCACCCATCGAGTGTTTGCAGATCAAAGTTTGCAGAATCTTCCCGCAAAACAACCATTTCATCTTCAGGAACGATACCTTCAACTTCTTTCAAAGTAACATTAACTTGAGAATCAAAGTTTTCTTTTTCCATATCTGCTTTATATGAACGCAATTCTTCTAATTCGGCCATATAAACTTTTTCTTTTTCAGCATATTCTGCCATTCGCTCTTGCAAGCCACACATTCGTGCATACACATAACCAAAACCAACTGCATAATTTCTTTCATCTTCTGGTTTCTTGAATTCGGCTTCAAATGCGGCATACTCTTCTGTATCCTCTTTCAAGGATTCAAAAACAGAAGACATATCAAGATTAAATTCTTTAACTGAATCGCCATCATTATCTTCATCATTTGATTCATTATCTGAATCTTCTGACATATTAGCACTATCTGGCTTTTCTACCTCCTGTGGCTCCTGTTCAGGCGCTTCGCCAGCAGGATCTTTATCTTCTGTATTATCTACAGACATATCAACATTAGGATCCTTCTCTTCAGGAGTCAGATTATCTTTATCTTTTTCTGTCATAAATATCTCCTCTTTATTGTCTTCGGGACAACCATCATCCTTTAGAGCTATAATTTGTTTTGCCCATTTATACCCTTCGATTCCACCACATAATTGAAATGCGATATAGTCCTTTGAAGGAGGCGATTTTTCCATTTCAGATAAAATATCAATTTTATCTTTTGTAAAACGCTTAATTATTTGTTGTATCTTTTCTAATGAAGAAATTTCACTATTTGCAAGGTGTTCTGCTATAAATGAAGCAATATCATCTTGATCACCATATTCCTTACTTAAAGCCAAACCAAGCTTTGCACTCGCTTTAACTTTTTCTGGAATTGATAAAAATTCTTGACTAAATGCTTTTTGATATGCAACTTCTTCTTCTTTTGCAAAAGCCATTACGTTTGCTTTAGCGCCAGGTATTGCAGGCGTTACAAGCGACCCAAGCATAGTGATAGCCGTAAAAGCATAATCCAAAATTTCACCATTTTCATATTTATCATGATCTTGATGTTCAAATAAATTCATTTCAACAGATACAGGTTTGGTATCAGAATCTCTTTCAAAAAATTCTAGTAGTCTTCCACTATATTTTTTCCAAATCTTTCCCCATACAGAAAGCATAATTCTACCATCTTCTAATTCCTTGAACTCCATTGGTTTATCTTTTGGAATAAATCCACCAGGAACTTGAAATTCTTCATCGTGAGTACCTATGTCGTCTAGCACTGAATCATAAACCCAAACTAAAGGTTTTTCATATAATGTATGTGCAGTTCTTCGCAAAACTTTTTCACTTACATACATATGATGTAAATTATCGCCAGAGGCAAAAGCATCTATAAAAACATTCACAAATTGACTATCATTTTTGTCTTCTTCAAATCTAATATTTTCAACAGCAAATTTTAATTTTTTTATCAATTTTTACCTCCTTTCCACCCCCTAAGACTATAGGCAAATTTTTAACTGCATTTTCTAATTTCTCAGTTTTAGCAAAATAATATTGATTTTTTACAATACTTAAAATTGGTAAACCGCAAGTATATATCAAATAATGAGCAATATTTTTATTACATTTATATGCACTATCTAAAATTTCTTTAGTTGCATTTTTGATATACATAATAAATATAATTTTATTGCCACGCGAAATAGAATATGGAATCGACCTCTGTTAATACATAGCTTCCCGTAGAATCGGCTCCAAATACAAGTGAACCACTTGAATTAAGAACATAACCATTTGGCAACAAACTTCCAGACCTACTTAGTTGTGCAGTAAATCCTTTGATTGATCCTAAGCTGGTGTCCAAAGTAACCGCTGATGCATTCACATGCGCTTCCGTCACTGTTGCTGAACCTGTTCCAACTATTGATGTGTCGCGCCATGCCATATAATTGATGAAGTCGCCCGTTGTCATGGCATATGATCCCGTAGTGTCTTTGCCAAATATCAAACTTCCACTTGAATTAAGAGCATAACCACCAGGAAAGAAACTACCAGACCTAGATATTTGTGCGGTAAACCCTTTGATTGCGCCAATTCCAGTATTAATTGTAACTGCAGAAGCATTTGCGTGAACTGCTGTCACCGCCGCTGAACCTGTCACAATAGACTGACTAGTTTGTATGGCTGTAATTTCAGCATCATGCGTTGCAGAGGCAGATTGCAAAGTAGTAATCTCAACTGCTTGTGCAGCAGAACCAGTTTCAATTGTTCCAAGCAAATCTCCCAATGCAACATTTTGCGCAGCCCTCATTGAGTTATTCAGCTTTGTTTTATTGGCTGTAGATAAATTTGTCATTTTTCATTCCTCCTAAATTATTGAGATAAAAACTATCTTTCATTTGAATTTTCAAATCTTACCCCCTTGCTGAATATTGGCTCCAGTGGCTCTATTTTCAGAACCTTCTTCACCTAATTCATTTGCTTTTTTCCTTGGTCGTCCGCCTTTATCATTGCCTACACCTTGTTCAACAGATAAAATAGGAGTAAGGTTGTCTACAAATCCTTGTGCTTTTGCTTCTTCCATTTGTCTTTGTAATTCAAATGGACTCATTCCATTTGCAGCAGCCATTTTTTGAGGTAGCACAACACCCATTTCGGCTAACTTTGTTACTTTCTCAAATCTTTCATTTCTATTATTAAAAAACTGCGTCCCTTCAAATTTAACACTAAATTTATATTTCTTTGTCTTGCGATTAACTTGATAATTAATAAACGAATTAAATTCAGGATACAATCCTTCCATTAATTGCTCATCATTATTCAAACTTAATTGTGTTTCAATTGTATTCATCTTCAAATTAGAAGAAAATATAAGATTTGAGTTTACTCCGCTACTACCCAAAGCAGTTTTGAGATATGAATTATACATCTCGTTTTCGCTTTTAAATTCAACACCTTGAACTTCTTCAAGTGGAACGGCAGCAACTTTTGCAGCTTCTCCAATAGCAGCTTTTACAACTGCTAAAAATTCACCAAGAACACGCGGATTAATATTGAATTGATCCTTTTGTTTAGTTCCAGTGTCTTTCAATGTTCCAACTTGTCCTATGATAATTCTTGATGCAGTACTCATATTTATACTTTTCTGCAACGCTCTCATCAAAGGTTGTTGAACCAAATCCAAGAACAAACCACTAAAATATGGAACTCTAGTGACCACGGCTGGATCAAATTTCCAACACCAGCCAATATCAACGGGTATGTCTTGCCAATACATATAACTAGATGTGCCCCTTGTTAAAGGAGATGCGGCTGGATTATATCTTTTAAGATTACCCTGCCCATCATAAATCTGATTATATTTCTCTTTAAAAAATGGATCATATAAGTTTATATCAACACCAGATTGTAAAAACCAATACATATTCAATGAAAACAAAAATCCATGTGCCCAACGTCCAGTTATCATTGTATATCTGGGACGTGATGGAAATTCTTGTAAGATATATTTTTCTTCTTCTTTTGAATTTAAATTAAATCTGGGACTACAAAAGAATGCTTCGTTTCTAAGCAATTGTTTTACAACTGTTGTAAATTCACTTTTATAATCAAAACGATCCATAAATTTTTTCAGAACATCCAAATCTTCATTATAAGAAGGTTTTTTATAATCACTTGTTTTTTTAATATTTATACAACTATAAGTATAATCAAAAGCAAGCGTATTCCCCAGATAAGATAACAACCTTTTATATGGTTGGGAGGTAATTTCAAAATTCTGACTAAATTCTTGCAATTGTTCTTCAGAATCCTTTGGTGATTTCAAAGCAGCATCTAATGTGGCTTCAGTTGCCGCTACAGGATTCATAGATACGTCTTGCATTCTCTGATTTAAAAGAGAAGAAGACATCATGCCAGGATAATTCAATCCATAAAATTTTGCAAATTCTACAACTTGATAAACTTCTTCTTCAGTTAGAAGAATGTCATTTTCTTTGTCTGTCAAATTTTATACCTCCTTTCCCAAGGATACATCATACAGCTTGCGTTACAGCCATCATTTGTTTAAATATATCTTGATTTTCATTTTCCATCAATAAATCTTGTTCTAATATAGAAGCAAAATAATTACCATAAGATATAGCAGTATACCTATCTTTTCTCTGACCCCCAGGCTCAGTCAATTTTAAAAGACCACTAGCCAATCCTTGTTCAAGATTGATGCATTCATTGATAAATAAACTTGTTTGAACATATGGAGCGATAAAGAACGAGTTGGCAGCAAGATCTTCGGGATCCATGTATTCTTTTCTATATGGTGATCTAACCAGATAATCACCCGCTGAAGACTCTTCAATTAACAAATGAAACATTCTTTTTTGTAGAACGTCTTTCATTGCTACCGCAATATTTGCATTATCTCTAGCACCTGCACTAATTGGATATATCATAGGTAATGCATTCAATCCAGTTGTTCTTTCAAATAATTCTTCGCGCTTTGCAGCATCAAGAGATTTATGTTCCATGATAGTCATGGGAGGATATTCCTTTCCTCTTTCTTCGTCTTTGGTGATTGCACCTAACATATCATACATAGTTCAATTTTGTTATCCATAAGGCTTTTTATCCCTATGTTCTAACAGTTCATTTCCTGTTAGTTCGGCGTAAATCTTTATCTTTTTTGGAGAAATTCAGAAAGTTGTTCTGAATTATTTTTCTTTTTCCCATATTCTCTATGAAATTCTATATGACAATTCTGACAAAATGTAATACCATTAGATACATTATATCTCTCATTTTCAAAATCATTCCAATTTAATATATGATGTGCTTCTAATTTATTGCTGTGCTGTAAACATTTCTGACAAGTATACCTGTCCCTACCATAAACTGAATCTCGCCATTCTTTATATGGTGGCTGTAGTCTATCCCACCTTGGATGTCTTACACCGCCTTTCCAACTAGGATGATTTGATCCTGTCATTTTCTCCTGATATTCCGAAAGATGCATAATGTGTTCTACACCATACTTTTCAAACATAGTAGATTTTCTTTTTTCTTGACTTTCTTTAGTTTGATTATAATGTGGCTTTCCATATTTTTTTAAATTAGTTTCTATAATTTTCTTTTTTATTTCGTCAGATTCAAAAGGATTTTCAACTCCATATTTTTCTAAAAATGTATTGGTCAATTTATCTTTAAATTCTTGAATATACATTATTCTATGATCCCCATATCTAAAAAAAAGAGTTTCACTTGCCTTTATATGCTTGCACTCATCACAAGCATCTTTCTTTATAGGCGTTCTTGCAAGATTGGCTGTTCTACTTGCCCAACGAACACCATATTGATTACCACAATAATCACATTCTATTTTTACTTTTTCACAACTGCTAAATTTCAAATCGGACACCAATACAAAAATAGAATCACCCATCTTAGTGTACTCATATCCCAACTCTTCGTAATATTTTTTAGTTCTGCTATTCCATCGTGTTTCAACATGTTGATCTACAATCATTTCTCTTTTCTCCAAAAAAGATATTGCGGCCTCTTGGAAGTATTATATTCTATAAATAGGTTCAACTTCTACGCTCTGCCTCTGTCTATTTTTTTAAAAATGGACTTCGATTCGCGTTGGCTTCTCAGCTTTCACGCTTAATTCCGCAATTTATTACCTCAAAGTCACCAATGAGGAGGACAACTTAATTTATCCCGCTATTCATCATATCCAACACTAAATAATCAGCCCTAAAATCATAATAAATTTGTTTAATTTTCAATACTTGTAAAATAGAATTGACTCCAGAATATGATTCCATATAAACCAACTCCCTGCGAAATCCCTTCTTGGTTGGCAACAACCTAATGCATCCAGTAATGGAAAGGTCATTTGCCTTTCCAGCTATTTGAGCAATATCGCAAGTAACAATTCTAACTTCATCTCCAGCAATATCTAACTGATAAGGATTTTTTCTTTCGTTATATGTTTCATTTCTTTGAGGATAAAAAGCTTTCTTTATTTTTCTATCCCTTGTAAGCATTTGCAATTTAAAATACGCAAGGGCACTTTCACCCCAAGGAATATTATCAATTTCCATAAGGGCAGTAACGTCATCCATTGCCGCCCTATCATCTTCAATCATTTCTTTAGTTTTTATTCTGTGTTTTATAGCAGCTAAATAATCAATTGCAATAAACCCAAAATTTTTACCAAGAATCATATTTTTTATATTTTTCAATGTTTCTTCGTGCCACCATTCACCCTTGCGCCACGCAGAAGAAATAAATGCTTCTTTTGATCTTTCAACAAGATGCTGATATTTTGGATTTTTCAAATATGGCGTTTGTCTAATAAATGAAAACGGCCTAATTATAGCGTCTATAACTTCTTTCTCAATGAGTCTGAATTCTTCGTAAATTGTGAACGTGCTGCGTTTACCTCTGCTCGAATCTCTTGCTGCAACCACAACCACACGACTTCCATTGTGCAATTCAACCTCTCTTACATTCATATTAGAAGTCAAACTTTTTATTTCTCTTGCAACATTTGGATATTCATCTCGCAAGTCTTTGATTTTTTCATCAATAATAATACCACCCTGTTCTTTAGTAGAACTTACTACTACTACTTTTGAGCCAGGATATAAAACTGCTCTTGCCATAGCATATATAGCAAGCAACCATGTTTTACCAACAGCACGACTACATATAGAAACATACGAATCACTTACAGACATTGCATAAATCCATATAATTTGATATGGATGTAGTGTTATCCCAAAATAATGTTCTATAAACCTATGAACGTTTCTTCTATAAAAAGTAATCCAATCAATTTGTCTATTTTTTCTTTCTTGAGTTATTTCCTTTTCCGTCTTCATTATTTTAGGCTGTCTAAAAACATTTGAGCTACGTGCGCCCTGCCTATATTCATTTTTGAAGTTTTTATAAGACACTATTTCACCTCTTCGAGAATTCCCTTACCTTTCATCTCGTTTATTTCTTCAATTGTAAAATCGCGACTTCCATCAATAAAATTTTTTATAGGACGTGTAATGTAGTTTTTAATATATTTCCCAATATCATCTACATCTTTAAATAACTCATTATCCTCCCACCATTCCGCAGGAGTAGATCCTTCTATTTGTTTTATCCACACACCAAATGCATCAGCACTTTTACCACTAGAAGCCGCATTTTGTGATGCTGGAGTAAGAGCACTGCTTTTCATTACATCCATGAGGTTCTTTTGTAATCCAGCAGTATTTTTATCAGCCATCCTTGCTTTTCGAAGATCGTTTTGAATAAAACATATTTCTCGCATAAGAGTTATTTCTTGATGTGTATCGCATTTATTAGTGCGTTTCCAATTAGCAAGTTCTTGATCCAGATATAGATAATCTTCTACATTAAAGTCAATACCCCAAAATGATTTCCAATGGTCTGCTATATCTATTTCAACACCAACATCTTCCAATGATTGTGCTGGAACAGCTTTGGCTGGTTCAACAAACACCAATTCATCGTCAGCAGAACCATCTTTGCCAAACTTTGTTCTATTGACAGCACTTAATCTTGCTTTATATTTTCCAAAAATCCCAGAAGGTGCTTTCCCCTTTTGTTCTTCTGTTTCCAACTGTTTTTTCAAAGCAACAATGGCATTCTCATCGTATTGTAAATTCAATAATCTACACAGCTTCAGAATCGTTCTTTCCATTGTCAATTCAATTTGAAAAAACCTATTAAACATATCATTAATACATTCAGTACAAACAGAAAATTTACCATTAGCATCTAAAGAAGGATCAACCGCAGAATAAAAAAACTTTGGGTGCTTCATTTGCATACATTTTCTACAATAACATTCTGTTACAGTAACACCCGTTTTGGTAATTTGTCCCACTGTTTTTTTTTGTCTGCTTTTTATTCTTTGAGCCATAATGATTAACTCCTACGCATTATGAAACCACATTTCCTTTAGTCCATTATTTTTTGTCCAAACAAATGAAACTGTAGCTTTTTTAGATCCTATAAATCCCTTTTCATAATGCCATTGATCTATATTGGCAATGCTTGGCACATACCGAATAACCATACCATTTTTTTCTATAGTTGTCTGAGAATGCCAATGTCCCGCATGAACTTCTACGCTTTTTGAAAGACTCCATTCCTTTCTTGCTTCAAGATGCAACCAAGAAGGCATTCTTGCTTTAGCCATATCTCCATGAGCAAAACCAACAAGAGAATTTCCAAACAACCTAAATTTTCTCGGCAATGTTTTGCTATCAACAAGAATATTTTTATCATCTTTATAATGAGTTTCTAATACCTTTGCTAAAAAGAAAGAAAACGTTTTATCATGATTGCCATGTAGAAATATAAATTCTAATGGTGCAAGTCTAGATAAAGAATCAATGGCATAAACAAGCATTTCAACACCAAGGTCAAAAATTTCTGAATAATCCATGCCGTTTGTTTCCATGACAGTACCATATACAGTTGTATTTTTGATATTATCAAAATGGAATATATCACCCAGTCCAACTAAAAGAACTTTTGCAAATTTGGGTTGTGTTTTAGCCCTATTGTAAACATCATCAATAAGCCGTATAAACCTTTCTTTTATATCTTCTCCCAAATCTCTGCCAAATGGTTTTCCACCAATATGAATATCTGCTATATCAACCTCAAGCATCAATCCATCTTTATCATAATGTGATGGTTTAGACTGAGCGGAAACATTAAGTGGTTTGAATTTCTTAAAAAACTTTTCAATATCATCAAAAGTAATACCTTCTAATTTCTTAGGTCTAGCAGTCAATTTAGACTGATACATTAAAAGATGGCCTTGATCGTTTTTACGTTGAGCATGCCACAAATTATTCGTACAATGAAAAACACTCCATGTTTCAGGATTAAATCCGTGAAGTTCTAAAAGTTTTTCAGGATTTTTTTTATCTTCTTCATGAATTGCAATAACTTTATCTGAATACATTTTTCCATCATTTTTGATAGAAAATGTTTCCATATATTCTATGTCTTCATTGCCCAATACATTAGTTTCAGAATTCTTTCCTTTAGGAGGAATACCCCTCTTTCTTCTTTCATTCTTAAATGCAGATCTTAATTTCTCACCATTTCCCCCATACAAATCAAATTTCTTTGCAAGTTTGTCCCAATATGGACTTTTTATATTTGTGTTATATTCTTTCAAACATGCTATAAAAATTTCGTTTTTCAAAATGCATCTCCTCAATGTAAATTAGTACTTCAAACAAGTTCCGCATTCCCCACAGAATTTTAATTTTGTATTGCAGCTTGTTCCGCAAGTCACGCATATAACTTTTGTTCTTGTAAAAGTAGGTTGCAATACAGACGTATTTTCTTTTTCTCCAAACAATCTCAATGTAATTACATGAGACTGATCTTCTAATGCTCCCACATATGTTGGAGTAAAGTTTTGTTGGGTTTCGCTGCCTGGAACTGTAATTCCAGAATTGCCAAAGTCTTGTTCTTGGGATAAATTTGTCGCAACTGGCACACTAAAAGTCGTTCCAGTTTCATTAATACTGCTTGTACAAGATATGTCTCCACCAGTATTAATGGTATCTACACTATATGTAGTTCCCGCAGGATATGTAGTATAATCACCATACCATACATATTCTCTATATACAGGCCAATAAGGTTTTATCACCCAAGCAGGTTGTGGTTGAAACATAGGATATCGTTTTTTAAACTTAAATTCAATTCTTATAATTCCATCTTCTGGTTTAATCCCGCGATGATCAGCAATCTTTTGAGACATCTCAATAAATTTGAATTTATTTTTGACTACATTGCCATTCATATATCCCAATAATTCAGTGGCACAATTTGCCCTTACCACAATGGAATTCCCATTCAACACATCGCATCCATCAATTGAAACATCTACAACAGCATCTACGCTATTTAAATTTTTCAGATAAATTCCGTACTCTGAATCAAAAGGAAGAAAAACTTGATCTCCACTTTCTCTTATAGATTTTCTATCCATCTGAATTGCAACAACAAAATTATTTTTAAACATTTTTATTCTCCTTATGTATTTTCAGCTAGGAATACTCATTTTTAAAGCTGACTAAAATATTATTATTGAATAGCATCCCCCCACTCATCATCGACATGCTATTCAAGGGGTATAATTTTCTGCAATTATATTTATTGCATTCAATATAAGACAATCACAATTATCTTATTTTGAATAAAATAAATAATTTTTTCAATTTTTAGAACTAGTCTAGGGTGGGAAGAGCAACCCACCCCAGACAATCAATTTCCCCACAATAAACAGAATATCCCTATCCCCTTAGCAAACCAAGCCCTTTATCTGCTGAAGTATTTCTTGCAGTTCATCGCGTTCATTTTCAATTTGATCGCAATTTTCTTCTATTGGTGGATCTACAGGGGGATCTGGTGGTGTTGTTGGGTTATCATTAAAATCATTCATCCATTCAGATGCGGTTTTAGATTCATGCACCCATCTAGATAAATCCAGACCATATGAAGTACATCCCTTCGCTTTACCATCTGCTTTGTCTGTAGTTTGGTGCATAATAAGATTTTTTCGTTCAAATGTAGAAGGCATGCGTAATTCATCTGGTAATTTTTGAGATTCTCCAACTTTAGCATACCAAGCCATCCAGAGCTCATATTCTCTATGCCATTCCTTTTTGCCCATAATTTCATCCCAGGCATAAGATCCAGTATAAATCAAAAATTTATGACCATATTTCTGTTCACCGTCTTTCAAAATACGATAAATCATGTCATTATTGAATTTATGATTCTGACCTTTAATTTCTACATCTAAAACTAGCGGACAACCAATTTGATTCACTCTTGAATAAATTGCTTTATCTAAATAATCAAGATGTTTTTTAGCTGCCCTAGCTGAATTAGTATCAATTTTTTGATTTGTTACAAAATAGAATGTTGTGGGCATTTTCTTTTCTAACATCTGATCAAAGAACCATGATGTATGAGGATCTGTATAATAATCCGCAATTGTAGCCCTACACACGTTGAATTCTTGTACGGGTGCTACACTAACAAATTTATCCACATCCATGTGTTCTTTTCTACCAGGATCCCAAATTTGGTATCTACATACATCATAAATAACGGGTTCTGTTCGCATTTGTTTTCCTTTTATTAAATACTTTTGCTACAATACCTTGTCCACCTCTAGTTTTATGCGGTTCTGTTTTATTGGATCTATGATGATCGCAGTAAAATTTTGCATATTTTCTGGGAAACCATTTTTTCATCTCAATTTCTTCAATCCACCACATTATTTCACGTACTCCTCTCTACTGCCAAGAGAATCCCTTTGGTAATGTATATCAAATTGATAAGCCAAAGCATCCCCATCATAAACATCATCATCTCTATACAATTTCATTGTTAAAACAGACGATATTGTTTTTCCAGTTCCATCAATAAAATCTAAACATTCTGAAACTTGATGTATGCTACCACTTGTAAATGTATATTCATATTTATCCAAAACATGGGTTTGAAAAGATCCAGAAGTATCCGCATCCATATTGATCCATTTATAATCTAATTTGAAAACGGCAGCAGCATCTTCCTCTTGTCTCCAATGAAGATGAGGGCAGATTGTCGTTCCTTCTGCCCAACTATGAGGCATTTGTATAATCAAGTATAATATTTCTGCAGTGTCGTTTTGTGGAAACAAATATCCAACATTTGTTTCGTCAAAATCTGGTTTTTCATTTGCCCCTATTTTTGTTGTAGTAAGAGGCATTATTAGATCTTCCCAAACTAAAGCACTGCCAGACATTATCATTGTCCCATCTGATTCAAAGTGGGTATAACTTTCTGCACCATTTCCAAATTTAGCAACTGATCCAGATGCGTTTATTACATTTACAGATCCACTTATTTGAACGTCTGAAAATCTGCCAACTCCGCCAGAAATGTCTATGCTACTTGCACTTTGAGAACTCATTGTTCCAAGGCTGTGAACTTCGCTGCCACTAGAATCAATGTGTGATCCCGTAGTATTAGAGAAATTCTGCAATCCTTGTATGATTGTGCCCATTGATACTCTTTGAGAGGCAACATTCATTTTATTTATGGTATCACGACTTACATTACTAATAGCCATAAAGCCTCCCTTTTAGTTATTGAGAAAGTTTTAAATAAAACCTCCCTTTTATTTGGAAAAATTTCAGAAACTCGCTAGTCCTTGAGGGTTAACCAAACCATAATCTGTCATTCCTGCAGAAACTAACTTTCCGCCTTTTCCTTCAGCGAATGGGGAAACTCTACGACCTATTTCGGAGCCGTCGTCATTGGCTAGGAATTCATCTAGGTAGAATGTGCCAGAGGTTCCTGCGTCTAGACCAAATGCTGCCCCCAAACGAAATGTTTGCATGTCAGCAAAAATATCATAGTTATCTATTGATGTCCCTGATGCTTTAGACACCCCATCAATAAACAGTTCAACAGATCCGTTAGAACTAACATCGGTAGCTGCCTGCTGCATGTCTAATTCAATAAAGTGCACAGAATTTGTTATATTTTCAGTAAAATTTATAACATTTTGATTGGCATCATTCCTACTTGTTGTTCTCAAATTGTAACCATTTGCTAAGGTGTATCCCAACTGAACTAATACTATAAAATCTGAAGTTGTTCCAAAAAATTGCAATAGTGTAAACTCATCATTATCAGCCATTGTCAAGGTATTAGGGTTGACATAAAACCTAAACCTCAAAACCCCCGTCCCCGTATCCGCCTGATCAACTTGCCCATACATAGCATCAGTAGTATCCACAAAACAATTCAACCCAAAATTAGTTCCAGCCAATCCAGCAGGATTTGTAACTGATAAATCTCCGCCGTCTGTTGCTGTGGAGTCGTATTGGGAGAGATCGCCTGTTTGGTGGTCTATGTTGAATAGGGTTCCTGAAGGAGTTGTTACTGCGCCGATTTCGGAGCCGTCATCGTTGGCTAGGAATTCGTCTAGGTAGAAGGTTCCTGATGTTCCTGCGTCTAGAAATGCAGGCGTTCCAAACTGTAAATTGCTTATATTTGCAAAAGCATCAAAATTATCTTTTCCAGTTACTTCTGTTTGAGCTATTCCGTCAATCCACCACGCAATTGATCCATCAGAGGATACATTAGTCGCAGCTTGTTGAATATATGCTTCGATATAATGAACATCATCTGTAATATTAATTGCTACTGTTTCAAAATATGTATTATCATCTTCACGAGCAGCAATTCTTACCCTGTATCCTGTAGCAACAGTATAGAGAAAATTTACATAAGCCAAGTAAGATACACCTGCCTCAGTTGTATTCAGCGTCAAAATACTAAATGCTTCCCCCTCTCCCATAGTTAACCCATTAGGATTCACATAAAACCTAAGTCTCAACTTCCCCCCTCCAGGATCAGTTTGATTCATTTGCCCATACATAGCGTCATTTCCAACATCAATTAAACACTGCAACCCATACGAATTAGTTCCACTCATATTAGCCGCAGCAGTTACAGAAAGATCGCCCCCATCCGTAACAGTAGAATCATACTGGCTCAAATCACCAGTCTGATGATTAATATTAAACAAAACGCCCATATTTCACCTCTTATTTATTACAATCATCAACCCCAATAAAACGCCCATTTTATTTAGGTTCTTTTGGTTCAGATTCATCTTCAGGCCATATATCAGGTTCCGCCCCAGTTGCTATTGCAATGGTTCCATCCCTGTTTTTATGGAAAAATATGGAATCTTTAGTTATATATTTATTGCATTCTGTTAAAATTTTTCCAGCCGTATTAAATTGGCCAAGTAAATCAGTAGCCTTCAAAGTAAAAATCCCCTCATCAGATTCAACAATACAACTAGTATTTCCACTTTTAAATGTAGCAACTCTGCTTATACCCATTTTTTACCCCTAGTATACAATGGCTAGGAAAATGCTACTTGCACTAGCTTCAACAACTTTTAAAGAAGAAACCAGAACATCTTTTCCGTCTAAATTTAAAACTCGATTGCCATCAGCATTTTCAAATAATGTGGCATTACCAACATTATTAACGTTTACACTAATTGAAGCAGATCCAGAACTGATCAACGTTACCTTTTTTGCTACAAATGGAGCCGTGGCAGGTATTGCCAACCTTTCCCTAAAAATATCCATTAAATCATAATTAGCCGAAGCGGAAGTTAATGTTTCGCTATAGTACCTGCCCTGTATATCACTCGCCATATTCCAATTCCTCCTCTAATGATTCTTCATGCGCTACTTTAGCACGTTTGCTCAATAATTGAGATGGTGTAAATTTCACCCTAAAAGATCCACTGTATTCCAATATTTTCTTCTCGCGCATATTCCAATATTTTTTTGGCTTCATTGGAGTAACCTGCAATGTAAAAAGCGCAGGAATATGAAGTATGTCTTGATTCTCCACAACTTCTTCACAGATCTCTTTAAACCCATCCATCAATATTTTAACATCACCCTTAGTAAATTGATAACGTTCTGATAATTCTTTTATTAGCCATTCACGATTAAATCTTTCATTCATTTTTTATTTTGCTCTCTTTTTTATTTTTATAATTTAAATTCTTTTTCTAAAATATTTTCAATATTGTCCAATTCCCAATATGGTATTCTAAGAAGTCTTATATTATTTTTCTTACAATAATTATTTTTTAAAAAATCTGTTTCTTGTTGTTTTTTTAATCGTTCTTCGCTAATTAAAGGTAGATAATGAAACTCCCCATCATATTCACATAAAAAATCTAATTTGTCCATTTCAAAATCATTAAAAATAGCGAAATCAAATCTAAGTTTATAATTATTTTTAGATTTCAAATCTTTAAAAGAATATTCTTTGTCAAAAAATATTGAATGATTTCTCAAAAATTTTATAATTTTATCTTCGCCCTTAGATCTTCCTTCTAAAATATCGCAAATTGGACACTGACGATTCCTGCGTATAAAAGCCACTGAATTAACTCTTATAAAATTTTGACATATTTCATGAAATAACCAAACCATTCCATTGCGAACTTTGAGCTCACTAACAACTGAGTATTCCGCTGCTTTTTCATCAGTCTCACGAGAACCAAACACTAAAGGATAAAAAAATTTAAACAAGAAATTTACATGCCTGTTTGGAAAAAGATAATATCTTCTTCTATATATTCCAAAATATGCAATAACTTCATCTGGAGGATTCATTTTAAATATTTTATCAAACCATTCAGTCTCTTCTTTGTCCTCTGGGGTTTTACACATGTCACTAATATCCATATAACATTTTATTCCTTTATTTATATACCTTATTAACAAATAAATTTATAGCGTTACATTAACGTTTTTCTCTATGTTTTTTTACTCTAGCAGCAGTTTGTTCATTTTTAGACGCTGGATAACATTTATTACATACAACTCTTCTTTTAGGTTTCTTTTTCAATTGTTTTCCACAGCTATCACAAAAAAATGGCAAAAACAAAGGAACATTGTCTACATCGTCAACAATAAATGCTTCCCCATCACCATTGTTTCTATTGTCCATGTCTACAAATGTTACTCTAAAAGAATTTGAAAAAAATGTGGCCTGGATTAGTTCAGTATTATTCAATGCATGTAAAATTTTCTTTCTTTCTTCTTTGGGAACACTTACCTTAGCCCTTTTAATAATTTCAGTAAATTCCATCTTGGCATAAAAAGATTCCGCTCCTTTCTTAGCTAAATATTTAGCAGAAACAAGCATAACTAGTAAAATTTTCTCTTTATTGTAATTTTTTACAGATCTTATTGATTTTAGTTCGTTTTTAGTAATTTTAACAGGATTTTCTGAGTTTAATGCATATTTCAATGAATTTCGCACAATATTTTTTATTATTTTATCAAAAATAACATGATTAAATTCAGGATTGTGTTCTTCACAAAATAATATTAGATCTTTTTCTATTTGTCTTTTATTTTTTCCTATATGTTTAAAATATTTTGCAAGGATAAATAAATCGCCCCTGGACATAAAAGAAGAAAATCCAGATTTCAATATTTTTTCAGCGTGCCTTTTTTCATACAATATTTTCAAATTATATCTCAATATTTTTCAATGCATACATATTGCCCAAATATTCAATATCTCCATTTCTGTCCAAAAAGGGAGCCACAATATTCTTCTGTTTGTTTTTCATAATGTTTTGAATAATCCCCTCAGAAAAAACACTCCAAGCAAAAGATTTATTGTCTGCAACATGAGCTTCATAGCAAATTGCTACTGCAAGATTTGCTAATTCGCTTATATTAGAACTAATTGTATTATAGGCTTCTTGACGAACAGACTTATTAAATTGTTCAATAGTTTTATACTTAGCCGTACCATCTTCATTATAGATCATGGCAAAATTACGTTTTTCATTTTTATATTTTTTATATAAATCATATAATTTTTTCAATTTTGTTGGATCTGTTTCAATAGAATGGTCTTTCAATAACATGATGTTCTTTTCTGTAATATGTGGACGATGTTTTTCTTTAAGTAAATTAACTTGCGATTCCATATAGTGACAAACTTTATTCATAAGACATTTTGAATCCAGCAATGGACTAAACCTATAATACTTGCTAATTGTATCATGCTCTTCTTTGGTTCCAGGGTTTTTTAATAACTGGTCAAGCTCTTTGCCAAAGAATGCAATCGAATAATTATCATAATTATGCAAATGTTTTTTATATTTCTTGTTGTAGCCACTATATAAATAACGCATAAAATAAGGACGCTTATCTATTATAATAGAATTGTCAAGGTCTATTTTTTTGAGATCTCTACTAGAATATTCCTTATCTACTTGTACTTTTTGCCACGTTGTCCAATGTTTGGGAAAGGGTTTGACTTGCAATCCTTTAGACTTGTCTATTTGATTTCCTTGTTCTTTACGACAAATTTTTAAACGATTGATAAGGGTATTGTATTCTAATGAACCTTCTTTATATTCTGGCAACATAGAATACAATGTGGTGCTACAATTGGTAATGAAGCCTATTTTAGTGTGAAAAGCCTTTTTATCTACTTTATATAGTTCTTCTTCCATGATTGTTTCTTTGGAAATTTTGTTTAATTCATACGTAATGGGCAAGCCCCCATACGAACCGTCAATTATTTGAGTGTTGTTTGTAGTCATTATTATGTCACCATCAACGTCACTGTCTGCATGAAGCATAGTGTCATGGCCATGGATATTATAAATGATACCACCTGTTATATGTTTGTACCAGTGTTTTTGTTTTGCTCCAGAAATCAAGTTTAACTTATTTACTTCAGATCTCCAAGTTAAAGGAGGGCGACAAGCGACTACTATATCAACATCTCTTTCATTCCAATAAGTACTATAATGAGTGTTCTTTTCTAACAAGCCTTTAACAGATAGACTAAATGCATGTTCCATAAACGCATAAGGATCATGTATCATTATTTGATAATTTCCATCCATTATTAGATTACCAATATAGGATTTTTTAATTTTCTTGTTTAAAGATCTAATGATGTAATTTTTAATGTATGGATCAGTTAACAAGTCATTGTGCAACAATATGGCCTTGGTTACATTGTCGTACACTTTATCAATAATATTAGAATCATAAGATTTGCTTGAATTTTTGCCTAACAAATATAATAAAGTATATGCAATATCTTCATTGATTACTCCCTCAAAATAATCAATTGTTTTTTGACATAATTTTTCAATTTGTGATTCATTTAAATCAAGGGCTTGCAAAAACTGATAGTTACTAAAAACAAATGTACTTTCTTCTTTAGGAGCATATCTGGAAATTCCCCAAGTCATATTGTTTTGTCTACATGCTTGTATATATGTATCGCACGAATCATATGCATTCCATAATTTAAATTGTGATTCTGTTAAAATCAAATCCATGTCTCTTGTATTTACAGTATTTCCCCATATATCTTTTATCAAATGCTTTCCAATTTCATCAGAGAATTTATTAAAATCCATTACGCAGACCATTCCCTTTAAAAAGGAATTGCGGATTATGAAAGTAGCAGGTATATAATCTAACCCTAAATCACCCGCCCACATTTCAGCCCCCCTTGGAGAAATCAATCCCATCCCATCAAACAAATTAAATGAAATTTCCATTTGTTTTTGAATTACTGTGTTGTCACCATTGATATAGTCAACTTCAACCGTTTTAGGAATTACACAATCTGGGATCACACAAAAATATGGTTCGCTTACTTGTAATGTAGCTGAAGCACACAAAGCAAAATATGCATTAAACTTTGCTGGAACTAATTGAGTTGAATTTCTATTATTATTCAATAATTCTTTCAATTCAAACTCATAATTTTCTGCTACAAATATAACCGTGTCTCTTCTGGCATTTCCAGCCCCACACAATAATCTTACAAATTTTTTGTTGTTTATAAAAAGTCCATTTTTAATTATATTATCATAGTGACGGTTATCATCTATAACCACACTAATGATTTCTGGAACAAAAAGAATTCTGTCTATGTTACCTTGCAATCTTTTTAGTTTTTTGGAATTTTCTTTACTAGAAACTCTATTTTTAATTTTATTTTTTTCTGTAAACAGAGTGGTTATTTCTTCTTGATTATTTTGTTGGTCTTTTATGTTCCGCAAACTTCTCAGCATTTGTGAATCCCCCATACTGATCAATTCACCATTTTTACGACTTTGGCCTATGTCTAACTTTATGTTGTAATCATTGTTTTTAAGCCTGCTCGATTTAAATTTAAATATGTAGTACTGTTGTAGCTTTTTAGGCGTAGTAATAAGTACCTCCAGAATAAATTTTTAATATGCTTGACTTACATATTTCCTAAATGACATTTCTTCCCAATCAGATTCTTCTTTTCCATTATATCTGATTGAATAATCTAAATCAATAAAATTTATACACAAACTGCCAGAGTTGTCTGAGAACTTTTCTATCCAAGTGCATATTTCACAATGAATACATAAATCACATTCAGATAATTCTAATTGGGGGAGATTGTTATTATTACTACTATTGTCACTATCCATACTTTATTCCTTTCATATTACTAAAAGTATACCATAAAATTACCGTTTTGTCAAGTGGTTGTCTATTGACAAATATACCAATATATGTTATAATTATTACTAGAAACTAACATTTAGGAGCACAATGAATATTGAAATAAAAGAAATTCTTGCTAGATCCCAAGTAGAGGATGTAGAAATATGGAAAGAAATGGCTAATTGTGACTGGGAATTATGGATGACTGAATTGAGAAGGTTTCTGGCTCTCCATTATGCCATTCCCAAAGATAAATTAAAAGATACTGGTAAAATGTTCCATAGTATCGAGAAAACTTTATGAGCAGAGTAAAAGTAATAGATGGATATCCAGGGTGCGGGAAAACAAGTTTTGGAATCCAAACAATCAATGAATCGGATTCGGACACTAAAATAATTTATATTACTCCATATCTGGATGAAGTAAACAGAATTATAAAATCTTGTCCTAATAAAAATTTTGTGCAACCAGATGCCAGAAAAGGCAAAGGAAGCAAACTAAGACACCTGGTTCAATTAGTTATGGATGGAGAAAATATTGTTTCTACCCACGCACTATTCTCCAATATATCTGATGAATTGATACAAGCATTGCGATTACACGAATATATATTATTTCTAGATGAAGTATTTCAAACCATAGATAAATGGAATGTATCTGGGAAAAAAGACTTAGCCAGAGAACAACAAGACCATATTACAAGAAATGATGTAAGTATATTAAAAGACGATAATACAATAGGGGTCGATGATGATTACACAATACGATGGCTATCTAATAAAACTCTTAGTTTTTATGAGCCAATGAAAGAAATGGCAAACAGAGGACTATTATACTTAGTGAGCGATTCATTATTGCTATGGTCATTCCCAATAAGTGTTTTCATGGAAGGAACATTCTCTGAAGTATTTATTATGACTCACCAATTTTCTTCACAAATGCAAAGCTATTATTATGATTATTTCGAGTTGGATTATTCTATTTATCATATTGTACACGATCATATAAATAACAAGTTTTCAATTGAAAAGGGATTGCATGACGAAAGCGAGTGGAAGCAAAAAATACTTAGAAAAATAGTTTTTCAACAAAATCATAAAATAAACAAAATTGGTGAAGCTTACTATGATACCAAAAATAGATTACATGAAACTACTCTCTCTTCTAACTGGTATGATAAAAATCCATCATTTATTCCAATTCTACAAAATAATATGAGAAATTTTTTTACCAATATTACTCATAGCAAATCCTCTGAAAGATTGTGGACTTGCTTTAAACCACATATCAATTTACTAAAGAGTAAAAATGTTTCGCCTAAAAATCATATTTCAGTAAACTCCAGAGCCACTAACAATTATGGGGATAGAACCGTTCTGGCTTACATGGTGAATAGGTATATCAATCCTTATTATAATTTATTTTTCAAAAAAAGAAATATTCAAATAGATCAAGATAAGTTTGCTCTATCAGAAATGCTACAGTGGATATTTAGGAGCGCCATAAGAAATGATAAAGAAATACAAATTTATATACCTAGTGAAAGAATGAGAAATTTGTTGCGAAAATACTTAGAATATTAAATATGTGAATTTGACTAGTTTTAAATACCCTAAAACTCAATAATTCTAGTGTAGTAAACCCGCGGCTTCATGACTTAGTGAATTTCTAGAATAAAAGTTCCCTAGAATTATAAAATTATTAGAATCCACAAAAAAATATATAGTTATCAACAGTAATATTTTTCAATTTTATAGAAATATTCTGAGATGTGTTAAAAGAAGGGTATATAGAATTCCCTATTTTTCTGTAGCCACAAAAACAACTTCCCTCTTTCATTTTTAATTGCTTCACCTATATAATAGTCTTGTTTAATAATATAGAATACTAAATTATTATTCGACATTATAGTATACTAGATAATCATTATGATTATCTAGTATTTTTTTTTAATTTTTTATTTAACTTCCCCGTTACCCAGTATACATTATACCTTCAAAAAATACTAGAAACTCAATATTTATATGAGTGCCTTTTTTTATTGTCATTGAATAAGTTATTATTATTTTTTATTTTTCTATATGCCATTTTTATATTTATGACTGAAGAATTGCATAGTGAATAAATAGTGGAATGTGATTTGTAAAATGAAAAAAAATGATGTGAAATGTAGTGTGTGAGTAAAATAGCCCGATGGCCCTGTCAATTCTTGGGATACTGCCAATATTTATACCACCCTTCTATCTAGTATTACTTCTCATTATATTATAATAATAACAAGTAATAAGGATAAATGAATAGTTTGGTGATAGGATTAAAGAAAATTGAATATAAACCTTAAGATTATTGAGTGTATACATATAAAATATAAATTTAATTTTAAAAAAAAATATATATACATCACATCATACATCATTATATCATATCCCTATAAACTATACACCATATCATTATAAATTATATACCACAAACATACCATATGTATATACATTGTACTCACATAATGTATATTACCATCATATACGTTACAAGGATACCATAAAATGCAATCAGAGTACAATTAAAAAGTAAATTGATATCCTATAGTCATTTATTGTAAAATAATCACTTAGAATCGCTGTATGATACCTTTAAACACGTTTTAAACTGTTGTTGTGTTGGATACATTTTACCGGATAAAAAATGCTTGAGATAAAATAAATCCTTTAAATGAAGTAATAATCACTTATAAGAGAGAATCCCTAGTAAAATAGAATGTATGTTCTAATTGTATGATCTTGTTGTGGTAGAGAAGGCTTCTCTATACACTATAGTTAAGTTAATATTAGTATATACTGGTATCATGCTACAATACATATAGATACTTATCTATATATGCATAAGCTATACTGTATTATAGTACTAATACACTATAGTATAGTATCATCCTACAATACATATAGATATATATCTATATGACATAGTATATCATATCGTATAAATGCAATGATAGAGTGCTTGACAAAACAGTACTTCCAATTGTATAATTTTTGTAGGGTTTAACCCAAACTATTAAATCTTAATCAGACAAAAGGAGTCTAAAATGTTGACAATAAGAAAAATACATATAATAATAATGGTTGTTACGATGACAAGGAATGCCATATTTGCAATGTGGTTTTTGTGGTATGCTATTCTTGTATTAAGATAATATCTGAAACAAAAGTATTTTAGAAAAAAGAGGCAAAATAAAATGTACGCAATACATGATAGAATAATTTATATCGATGGGGTAAAATTTCATCTTGAATATAACCCTGTTGAAAAGTGGGGTATACACCTAACATACAATGACAGAGAAGTAGTAAATAAATATCCCACATTGACAAAAGCTATAGCATTTTGTCTATTTTGTGTTGATAGATATTACTCTAATTTGTCACCAATAAAATAAGGATTTTATCATAATGAAAACAATTGTAAGCTTACTTGATTTTTGCAAAAACAAAAGGGATATCTTTACAGGTTTTTTAAATTGGTTTTTGTGGCAAGTATTGTTTTTGAGGTATAAACTTCTCAAAATTAAAAATCAAATTATTCCTTGATTTTACTTGCGTAATTTGCTATTCTATAGAGGTATGAATAGCAAATTATCAAAGTGAAATTAATCACTAATTTTTATTCAAAGTACTTTACAAAAAAAGGAAAAAATACATGAAAAAATATAATACTGAAATAATCGCAATTTGTACAATGATGTACATAATTTATTCAATAATTCAATTCATATAAGGAATAGGTAAAATGACTGAAACACAAAAAAACGCAATGGTTAAAAATTATGAAATGGTAGAATTAACTGTCAGGGAATATCTAGCCCTACGCAATAAGGGAAGGATTAATACCGCTATGGCGTATCAGCGAACTGATAAAAATCACTGGAATAAACCAAACATAGTTGATAATTTTGTTCGTTCAATTTTGACTGGTAGACCAATTGGTTTATTTTTGGCCACACGTGATAATGGCATGTATAATATGGTAGATGGGAAGCAACGGACGCGCACGTTGTCAAGCTTGTATGATGGGTTGCTTACCCCTACAGACTATGACGACAATGTTAATGGAAATGGTGTTATGGATTGGCAAGAACGCGAACGCGAACAATTTTTAAACACTGTTATCATGATGGTTGTATTGTCTCTCGATGATAGCGAAGTAGTAGAATATTTCATCGATATAAACCGCGGTGGAATTCCATTGACTCTGTTAGAAGCGAAACGCGGTGAAATAGTTGACAAATTATTAGACCTTGATTCTTGCGTGAATCATAAGGTTTGGGATTTTATGAACGACAAAGCAAACTTGAAAAACAACCCGTTTAAATCTTTGGTTGTTGAGTCAATTGTTATACAATCTATTATGTCAATGAACGAAGAATCCGCAAACCTTGACTATACCTCGCGCAAGGCAATAGACTGGTTTATTGCGCATACATTGACGAAGCAAGATATCGCCAATTTGAAGAAAAAACTGGATAGATTGTACTGGATTGTATCAGTAGAATTCACTGAAAAAAGTGATATCGCAAGTGTAAAGCGTTTCTCAAAAAAGACTCATGTAGAAGCAATCCTTGCGAATCTGGTAGGCAATGAGAAAAAAGAATCATGTGAGAATATGACTCTTTATCTCATTGAATTTTTTGGGCAATTGCGCAATGCGCGGTCCGATATGCGCATTTTCTACGGCGATTCTTGTTCTTCTGCTACAGCGTCAAACGGTCAAATTGTCAAGCGTCATGAAATAATTGGCAAGATTCTATCAGGCAATGGTGACAAACCCAAGCCCATTGTAGAAAAAACCAAACCAAAGAAACAAACCAATAAATCGCGCAATGGCGAACCTGAAATTATTGACGCGGATACCATGACAGAAAAAATGGCAAAAGTAGAATCCGCCAAAGAAGAATCCGTAAATGATTTTACTCCGCGCGGCAATGTTACCGGCATGATTAAGACCAATGAATTAGACTGATAAAATTCAGATTTTATCTGAATCCATAGACAAGAATCGCCAATTGCAAAATTGGCGATTTTTGCGTTTAAGACTGTGCTGGTATATGTTTCCAGTTATTGACAATAATACTCCTTAGAATCGCTTAAAATGGGGTTTAAAGACGTTTTAATCCGATGGGTTAATCAGCTCTGCCAGGTGTGAGAGCTGCGACCTGGCTTACAGCTCTGCCAGGTGTGAGAGCTGCGACCTGGCTTACAGCTCTGCCAGGTGTGAGAGCTGCGACCTGGCTTACAGCTCTGCCAGGTGTGAGAGCTGTTTTAAACTGGACAAAAATTACAGATCTTAATATTTAATATTTAATTCATAATAATCATTATTACTTGACAATTACCACTATTAATGCTATACTTAAAGTATATTTAAAGTTTGTCGCGTTATTACCGCGCGACCACAGGAAAATTTTGGGATTGCATTTTCCCCAAGAAAACTGTTTTTCCACTATAACAGAAAATTTTCCTGTAGCCGCCAATAACAGGCAAAAATACCAGAATCGACAAATTATACAAAAAAATGAGGTTAAAAAAATGACAATACCCAATTGCAAAAAATGCAATGCTCCAATGATTTTAAAATCAAAAAATGGGGGAAAGTTTTGGGCATGTTCTAATTGGCATCATATTAAATCAAAAACTAAATGTTCTGGTAGTACTGTAAGTTATTATTCAAAAAAGAAAACAGTAAAATCAACAATTAAGGTGGAAAGAAAAAAATTCCCTCCAACAATTGAACAAACAAATATCTATACCAGAATCCAAACCACTAATAATCATCTAGTGGTAAAGGCACGCGCTGGAACTGGGAAAACAACAACATTAATGGGAGTAATTGATTTTTTGCCTACAGATATTCAAGCAGGATTAATTGTTTTCAACACTCAAAATGCAGAAGATAATGCAGAAATTACTCCTGCATGGGTTTATAATTCCACTACTCATTCTCTAGCATTAAAAAATGTAAGAGCAACACTAGGCAAGGAAATTCAAATTCAAAAATACAAGATACAAAATCTTATTAGGGAAAGAATAAAAGATTTTGATGATAAGGGAAAAGCAAAAGAAGTAAAAAAGAACATATTTAAAATGAAGCATGTCATAAATTTATTGAAGGGAAAACTTCTATATCCAACAGAAGAAAACATTGACATGGTATGCTCTAAATACAATGTGGATTTTGACAGTCCGTATTTAGAAACGATTTATGGGGGAATCAATGAGATTTTCTACACATCAATTGAAATGTTAGATAAAGATGGGAATCTAATTCAAAGAGATGTAGATTTTTCAGATGTTATCCTATTCTGTGCAACAGGAATGCATGGGGTATCATGCAGAAAATTTGATGTACTTATGCTAGACGAAGTACAAGATTTTACTCTAGCACAAATTCATTTTGCAATGAATAGTCTAACAGAAAATGGTAGAATTATCGCGGTAGGAGATGAATATCAAAGTATATATGGTTTTCGCGGTGCAGATACTAACGCGATACCATTGTTGATTGAAAAACTTCAGGCAGATATTATGCCATTAACTGTATGTTTTAGATGTAGTAAGGCAGTAGTCGCGGCAGTAAACAGGGAATTTAACCACATAAAATTTCAAACTTTTTCAGGAGCAAAAGAAGGATCAGAACGATATATAAATGAAACGAATCTGCTATCCCACATTAAAGATGGTGATTTAGCAATTTGTAGAATGAATGCTCCATTAATGAAACCTTGTTTCTCATTATTAAAGAAGGGAATCAAAGCTTATGTTTTGGGAAAACAAATTGGAGTAGGTTTAATCAATACAATTCAACAGGCTATAGGAAATACTAGTATCCAGGAAATTAAAAAGTTTTGGCAAGTGCTAGATGACCATCATATGAAAAGAAGAGATATTATCATTGCAAAAAATGACAATGATACTGACAGAAAATTAGAGAATCTAGAAGACAATATATTGGCAATTTCTGCAATAGCAGAAGAAGTTGAAACAGTAAATGAATTAATATCTCAAATAGATGAGATGTTTTCAGATGATAGTTATGGCATACGATTTTCATCTATTCATAAAGCAAAAGGTAAAGAAGCAGAAAATATCTTTATCTTGCGTCCAGAATTAATGCCATCAACAAAAGCTATAAGCAAAGAAGATATACAGCAAGAACAAAATATTATCTATGTGGCAATGACGCGCAGCAAAGATAATATGTTTTGGGTAAATAAAGATAATGGTTTACATTAGACAACAACCATTAAATATGGTATAATTATATAACAGAACTATACAATAAAATAGTAATTTCATTGAGTTTTTTATACTAGAAAAAAGGAGAGTAAAATGGAAAATACACTAGAAAAACCAGCAGAAAAAGTTTCATATGGAATGAGTCTTGATTATGTTCCTACATGGGGAGCATGGGAAATTGTAAGGGAATTAACTTCCAATGCTATTGATACTGGATTTGAATATTCAGTAAAAATGAAGGGAGATAATTTAGTGATTGAAGACTCTGGAAGTGGTTTGACAGTTAAACAATTGTTATTAGGAATTTCTGAAAAAACCACAGACAACCCCATTGGCCAATTTGGAGAAGGTTTAAAATTGGCAATGCTTGTTATAACTAGGATGGGACTCGAAGCAGAAATTTTCACTAATGGACTCTATATTACCAATGGTATAGAGATAATTGCAGACACAGAAACTTTTGTGTTATACTATTCAGAAAATGATGATCCTTTTGTTGGAACAAAAATTATAATTCATAATTGGGAATATGAAACATTTCAGGATAAACTAATTGATCCTGAATCATCTGACATTGCATGTAAAACTCGCAATGGCTGGATTATTTATGATGTAACAGATGATGATCCTCCACAACCAATTAAACCTAAACTGTACGTTAATGGAATTTATGTACAAGATTTAAAAGATTTTAAATATGGTTATAACATTTTCACCAACAAAATTAACAGAGACCGCGACATTATTTCAATTTGGGAAATGCTGGAATGTATAGGTAATATTTGGCAAAATATTGATGGTGAAAGTGCTTGGACTCTCTTCTTTGAAGCGGTAGCATCTGGATGCAAGGAAAAAGATTTATATATTCCTAGAATTCCTCAAGATACTGATAATGTAATTAAAGAAGCATTTGAAACAGTCTATGGTAAAAACGCTGTAATATCAACAACAGAAAATGCCACTCGCGAAGCAAAACATAGAAAGGCCAAACCAATAGAAAGATCAAAATTTGGCACATATGTTTGCCAGATTTTAGAACAAATTGTGGGAACAGATGAATCATACGTTGAAGAAAAAATGGGGGAAAAGGCTTTCAATGTAAGTTATAATTCACTTGAACCATATCAGAAAGAATCAGTTAAGGCAGTAAGAAGAGTCGCGAGAAAGTTTGGTTTTGATACTAATAAAATTTCTATTGCGCGACTACCATCTGCTAATGGTGATTGTGACAGGATAACAAAGAAAATCAGAATTAATGTAAGAAGACTCAATCACAAACAAGACGCAATCAGTACATTTCTACATGAATTAGCACATGCAGAACATGACACAGAAGATTTAACAAACCAACACGTTAAGGCATGTACTGATGTAAGCGCAGCAATAATCATGAATGCCATGAAAATATCCTAAGATCCACAATAAAACCAATATTTTATCTCAAAACGAGGAGCAAATTATGTTGAAACGTAAAATAATTAAAACGAAACAACCAGACGAAGCAGGCAAAGAAATTACTCTATATCGCCTAGGAAAATTTACCTTCAAAATACTACCATCTGTTAGATGGTATAGATTAGAATATAAAAATATGTGTGTATGGCAGCGCATATTTGGATCCAACAAGAAATAAAGCAATCTTTTATTACATACAAGGAGTCTAAAATGTATCAAATTTATGTAAGTGCACAGTTTGACCCTAAAGAAATTCCTGGAAGTATAAGAGTCCGCGTTGGCAATTGTTGGATGTCTCATTGGAAGAAAATTTCAAATTTGATAACAGGCGATAGATTCTTATTTAATGGAGCATGGTACACTGTAGCATCCATAACAAGAATTTAGTTTTAGCTTAACGTTGTAGGACAAATGTGCTATAATTATATTATACTAAAAAAGGAGTCTAAAATGACGGCAATATTCAACAGAGAAAAGGCAGATGAAGCAATAGACAAAGTAAAATCACACAAGCATTATAAGTATTTGAGAACACAGTGGAATTATAGCAGGGATAATGCCTTCGCTTGTACCGCAATGCATGTATGTACAGATAAGTATGAATTATCATTAACACTCAATACTTATGCACAAAGAAATAGAAGAATTAAGAAAGTTTAAGTGGAAGGATCATAACAATGAGAAAAAATCATAAAAGAGAATTTCATAAACTACAACAAAAAAGACGCAAGCAATTAATGCGAATGGCACAAAAGAATCAGCGAAAAGAATCTGAATGTATGAGAGCCAAAAATGCAGCTATAACATTGCGCGCAGAATTGACAATGTACACATAAAACCCACAATTCATTGAGAGGCAAAATGATTAGTATACAATTCAAAGATAACAAAGTTTTAATATTGGAAACAATTCCCACCAATGTTTCCTTTATTAAAGATACCAGAATCATAGCAGTTGCAGACGTTAAAAATGATGTGCCAGAATACATTTCAAATCTGCTAACAGACGACCAATATTCCGCAATGCAATATTTTTTAGATGATTTGAGAGGATAACATGATACAAGATAGTATGAGAGTACCTACACAAGAACAGAAAAAACTGATTGATGGTAATCTGATAGATAAATACGATATTATTAAAGCAGATCATGAAGAATTTCTTGCAGATAACAGATTACAAGAACTGATTGAACAGAATCGATTGTCTGGATGTGCTATGGATTTTCGAATCAGGGCAATGACTAAAGAACAAAAATCAATTTTAGTAGAACGATTGGAAAACACTGTAATGATAGATTACAGTGATAATTCAAGTTTTAACGATTTGTTGTCTGCATTCAGAGAACAAATTACAGATTTAGTATAAATAAAACACATATTTTATTGGAGATTGAAATGAGAGAACAAACAGATATTTGGTGGGGTATTTGGGATAACAGAGCATGGGCAAGATGGGACTCAACAAGAAAGACTGTAATAATTGACTCTGATACGTACAAAGACTTTAACACATTTATGTCAGAAAATTGGGCTATGTTTGATGAATGTCAGCTAGGACAATTTGAAGTTGTTGGTCATTTATCTGAAAAGATAATTAACTTTGGAAAATCAGTAGGATTCGATATAACACAAGGAGAAAAATAATGATCAAAAATTTAACCCCTCACGATATAACAATCATGGACAAAAAAGGAATATTGGCAATTGTACCACATTGTAAACAGATTGCACGTGTAGCAACAACAAAAACAGAATTGCCTGATATATTTGGTATTCCTGTAGTAACTACAACTTTTGGCGAATTGGAAAATCTTCCAGAACCAGAAGAAGGTACGATTTTTATTGTGTCGCGATTAGTATTAAATGCTTGTAGCAGACCTGATTTATATGCTCCAGGTGAATTAGTGCGCGATGATAATGGTAATCCAATAGGATGTATGGGATTATCAAGATAGATGAAAGACAGATTTCATTTAAGGAGTTTTATTATGACAATGAATAAGGTATGCCCATCTAAAAACGCAATTGAATTTAGTCATACAATGGCATGGACGAAGGCAATAATAACAACACAAGCATATTTTGAAGGCGATACAAGCGCAGAATATGTAAGAACTGAATGCAGACTAACTGGTGATTTTTCTTATTGGAATGATGATATGGGTTGCGTTTATGAAGTTATTTTACATGATGAATCTGTTGTATGGTTGTCTGGCAAATGCTTAAATCCAGTTCCACAGATAAAATGAGTGTTTCATCTATAATCATATAACAGGAGAAAAAATGAGCAAAAAAATTCATGAACATGAACATAAAATTTGTAATTTTGTAAATGATTGGATATTTGAAGACCCTGGAATGATGAATTGGGAAAAGCGAGAAGAATTAAAAAAACTTATTGACGCTTGGCATTTATTGTATGATTTTGAAGATGGTTGGTGTCTTCATTGCGCAGCTACAGATGAAAATTTGAACGAAGATCATTATTGTCCTGAGTGTGTTGAGATTTTAGGACAATAACAGAAAGTTGTTTTTAGCTTGACATAACAGTCTCAATATGTTATAATTAAGGTACATTAGATGGTGTATCCAATTGGTAAGGTAACTGTCTGCAAAACAGTTTATGTGGGTTCAATTCCCACCATCATCTTTGATAACAAAATACTAGGATAATAGAATGAAATACAAAAAATATACTGGAAAAGTTTGGTATGCGAGTGGATATCAGGGAAGTGTAGTACAACCACCATACATTATTAGATTTAAGAATCGATGGTATCGTCACTCTCATTATAAATGTGGGAAAAGTTGTATCCTTGATAGTTTTCCCTATTTAGATAATGGGTTAAACCGTGTTAAAAATTATCTTCTAAAAAATTATGGAAAATACAAAATTCATAAAATACCACGACCTATGCAAATATCAGACATACCAGAATTTCTATGTGAGGATAATAAAGAATGAAACAAAAACTTACAAAAGTTGAATGTGGCAAAATGGGAGATTTAGCCACATATAAAAAGCATGGAACAGAACACATGCAATCAATTGGTAAACGCGGGGCAGAATCATTCCATAACAGGTATGATTTAAAGCCCGTTAATTTAAATGACTTTGCTATAGTTGAAAAAACTACTGGCAAGATCATTAATTTTTTAAGTGGTGCAAGGAGTTAACATGTCAGTCATAATTGAAGTTGAAGCAGATCATCAAAGTAATGTGGCATATGTAGCAGTGAAAACCATTAACAAGAAAACTGGTGCATATGAAACAGAAAGATTCCAATTTGATAGGAAAGATCCAAACCAAAAAATATTAGTTGCGATATTGAATGATAAAGATATTGTAAGCTACAATGATTATAAAGATGGTAAGAGTATTTATCATCTTGGCTATGTCACTAAGAATCTGTAGATAAAAGATATATTTCATCTATAACAAATACAAGGAGATAAAAATGAGTGCTTATATCGTGGACGACATAACAATCAACAGAATTGTATCAACACTTCAATATGCAACTGAAAGGGGATGGACATCCAAAATGCCAGACCCCAAATATAATAATGCAATGCTTTTAGTTTCAACCAAAGAAGAATGTAAAAATTTAGGCAATGCAATAAGAAAAATGAATGAAAAAGCCATCATTGCCAGATATAACCAGAAAACAATTAAAGAATTTACTGGTGGATCAGAATATCAATATACAAGCATTGTTCCTCCACAAAGAATTCAAGCAATGTCGTCAATAAAGTGCTTGCTTTATCAATGCGCAGAAGGAAATGTTCCAGAAGATATGCTATATCAGGTATTAGATAAATATGCTGGTGACCTTGCAACAATGATTGTACAAGACCTTCCAGAATATGACAAGGCTATTTGGGGCTAGATAAAAGGAACATTTCATTTAAGGATAACACAATGAATATTGGAGATTTTCATCTACGTATTATACCAGACGACCAACGACAAGACAACATGGGATTCTATGGAGAAATATACCTCATTGAAGACACGGTAACATATGGATATGATGAACAATGCGTTTTGCAAGTTTTATATGCTGAAACAGAATATCTCTTGCAAAAGGAATTTGAAAAATATGTCACATAGCAAAACAATACTAGAAGCATTAAAAGGAGATAAAGATAAACTTGATACATGACTGGCAAAGATGAAATATGGCGATAAACTATATGTAGCACAATCAGGTAGAGTCCGTCTTAGAGATATGTATGGACAAATAAGGAGATAACAAAATGTTAGAATCGATCAAAGATAAGGTTTCAAGAATAAAAGCAATCAGAGCAAAAAATACAGAAGAACGCGAAAATCGTGGGCGTGGTTTGCGTGGTCGTGGCTATACGCGCAAGATTGCAGCAGATACAAAAAAGAAACGCAAGCAGCGCAAGGAATCCAGGCGCATCAATCGCAAATAACAACATAACAGGGGGCGTTAGTCAGATGTGTGTCTGGCCTGAATGATCCTGAAAGGGTGAAAACAGTTATGTTGTAGACTAGGAGTTTAAAATGAAAAAAAGAGACTTTCGAAAACTATTGAACAGAATAACAACACGAAAACGACTCGACATTCGCAAGATAAAGAATTTGACCAGCGAAGAAAGATCAGACATGGTACACTACATCGTAAGATTGCGTGGGCCAATTATCAAGGATTTGATTCCTGATGGATTTGATATGTCTTGGCTAAACTGCATGGGGTATATGTATACGACTAAAGGAAAACAAAGCAAGTATACATTCAAACACACCTGCGAGCATAGTATTGTATAATGAATGTTCACATAGGCAAATCAGATTGGGCGTTTGGAGCAATCAAATATCCAGGCAAACAAAGAGTGTACCATTACCTACCCAAGATTAATTTGGTTATATACAAATCATATTCCAAACCAACGTTCTATAACACAAGATCATTTTCAGATACTAAAACTGGCGAAAAAAGACGACAAAGATTTTTTGAAATATCTTTATTCAGATTGATTATGTTTAGATTGTTTTTACAGGATAACAGGAGAAAATCATGGGATTTATGGGCAAACTTATAAAAACACAAAGAGTAAGTGATACAATGAAATTTAGGATTGTAGAACATTCAGCTTTGATTGCAAACTTTGTAACTCAACTATGCACCAGAGATAACAAAGAATCTGTTTGGACTGGATGGAGGTCTGCAAGTTTTCATTCAACACAAGAATTTGCTCAAAAGCGAATTGATTCATATAACACTAACAAGCATCCAGATAATCCATTTTAGAGGAATAACAATGTCAGAAATAAAAGCATATACTAGAAAAAGAACAACAATAGACTTAGGACAACATTATATGGGCTATGTTAGAATAACAGACACAGTATCTTATAATATACCCACAAATATTCCGCGCATTCATAGAAGCTATGCACTAAATGATGCAAAATATCTAAAAAAGACTATACGTATGACTAACCATACATAAAATCGTGATTTCATCTAGGAGCAAAATGGATAAAACAAAAGAAATGCAATTAATTATGAAAAAAATAAAAAAAGATTTATGGGTTTCTGTAATCTCTGGAGAACATTGTGAATTATCACCCTATGAATCCACTATCTTGATAGATGCTATAGACACTTTATCATCTGCAATAATACTTTTAAAAGACAAGGTAGACACATTAATTTCCAAAAATAATTAAATAAAAAAAGGAGAAAACAATGACAGAATACATAGATAATTTTAGTAACGCAAAAGCAGACATAGATGATGGGTTGTCTATGCTTTGTGAAATTAGAAGTGCGTTATATGTGGTTGGCAATAAGGAATTGTCTGAGAAAATCAGTTTGATTATCAATCTTATTGAGTTTGGATCAGACAACCATGTAAAAGCATTCAACGAATTGTTTAATACAATGTGTGGCAATGCACAAGAATCTGCATACAGCATGGTTAGTGCCGCATTAGCAGCTATTGGTGAAGCTAAAATAAAGGAGAAATAACATGAACAAGAAATTAGTTGAATATGCACTTGAATCCTTAAAATCAAATCTTTCTCTACAAGATTGGGAAAATTTAACTGGCAATAAGTATGTTCATAAACCATTTGAATATATTGAAGGACATCTAATGGAATGGGAGAACAAAATTCAGGAAGAGATTGACAATCTTGATAGAATTGAACAAATTCTTATATATATAGGAGATACAGAGGAATGTGTTTGCCTAGACGGAACATGTTTTGCTTGTTCATTTCTACCTAAAGACAAGCGCGACAACCCACGATTGTATAAGAGTATGTAACAGATAAAAGCATATTTCATTAGATACAAAAAGGAGAAATAACATGAACGAACATGAAGAAAAAATTCAAGACGAACTTTTAAACCATGAAGAACCATCATATAACGAAAAAGAACCTACATACATTTTTGTTAAAGGTGGTTTAGTGCAAGATGTAATCAATCCACCAGAATGTCATTTCATTATTGACTTAGATATGGAGGGATGTGAAAATTGTCCTTTATGTTACGGAAAACTAAAATTTGTGCCAACAGGAAAATTATTTGAAAGACTGATAAACAAAATAAAAGGACACGTTGGAAAAACAGATTTGATATGCCCATATTGTGGTATAAATTGGGATAGTGATCCAGGCTACAAGGAAATCATGAATACTGCAGAAGAATACTATAAAGTTGAAATTGAATCTGGTTTTGCCAGATAAAATCATAATTTCATCCAAGAATAAAAGGAGAACAAAATGGGAACAGTCGTAATGGGATTGGGAATATTACTAGTGATTTGTATTGTGGCGTTGATATTGGGCCTTTAGATATTTTTTAAAAGAAAGGAGATAATTATGGCTGCAGGAGTTGCTTTTGGAATAGCTCTTTTAGTAATAGTTGTATTGGTTGTTGCCTTTTTAGGATAGCAATCCTAAATCCCATAACAGAGGATGATTGCAGTTCGCTACTGCTTATGGGAGCTTGACAAACACATTGAAAAAGGATATAATTACACAATGAGAATACCGTCAAAAATTAATCCCAAAACTCTTACAATCCTTAAAGACATAAAAAAAGCAGGCGGAAAACCTTATATCATTGGAGGATGGGTTAGGGATTTAATAATGGGAATCAATTCTAAAGATGTAGACGTTGAGTGTTTCAATATAACAGCAAAGAAATTAGAGTTTGTTCTTCGCAAACATACCTCAAATGTTGATGCAGTAGGTATGGCATTTGGAATATTTAAAGTTGATATGAGAAAAGAGGGAGGAGATGAATTAGATTTCTCTCTTCCAAGAACAGAGAATAAGGAAGGGCAAGGACATAAAGGTTTTATTGTAGAAATTGATCCTACAATAACACTGAAAGAAGCCGCGTCTAGACGCGATATCACTTGTAATAGCATGTTTTATGATCCATTCTTGCAAGAAGTTATTGACTTCTATGGTGGAATTGAAGACATACATAACAAGATAATAAGACATACAAGCAAAGCATTTATGGAGGATCCATTAAGGGTCTTGCGTATAATGCAATTTGCCGCGAGATTTAGTTTTGTTGTGGCTACAGAGACAATTAATCTTAGTAAATTTATGATAACAGAATTTGATTCGTTGGCCAAAGAAAGAATTCTTATTGAATTTAATAAGATGTTGCAGAAGGGAAAGTATATTTCGCTTGGACTTGATGTTCTTGTCCAAACAGGTTGGATATCTAAATTTCCTGTCTTGGATGCGCTCAGAAGCACACCACAAGAACCAGCACATCATCCAGAAGGGAATGCATGGGATCATACATTGCATACAATAGATGCTGCCAGAGTGATAACAGACAAATTAAATGTTCTGTACGCTGCATTATTGCATGATGTGGGGAAACCAGCTACAACAGAGGTGAAGGATGGCAAAATAATCTCCCATGCGCATGATATAATGGGAGAAGAACCAGCGCGCCAATTTCTTGACTCAATTGGTATGAAAGAAACATATCTAATTGAGAGAATCATTCCTCTTGTACGTGAACACATGGCACATGTACATAACAGGAATCCATCTAAGCGCGCAGTTAGAAGATTAGCCAGAAGATTGCACCCATGTACCATAACAGAATTGCTTATGATTATGGAAGCAGATCATGATGGAAGACCACCATTAAAGGGAGGATTGCCTAAAGAAGCAATTCAAATTCGTGAAATAGCAAAAGATTTACAAGTAGAATCTCAAGCACCAAAAGAGATTTTATTAGGTAGGCATTTAATTGAAAGAGGAATGAATCCATCTCCAAAGTTTGGAGATATTTTAAGAGATGCGTTTGAGGCTCAGTTAGATGGTGTGTTCAATAATTTAGAAGAAGGTCAAGTTTGGCTTGACAAGTACATAACAGATGTGTTATAATGAATGTAGACTAGGAGAATAAAATGAAAACAGCAGAATTAATTCAAGTAGGAAAATATAACGGCGAGGATGAATATGCGTGGGCGTGTCCAAAATGTTTAGAATTACAATTGGAAAATTACAACCCAACAAATGGAAACCAAACATGCGATACGTGTGACTATATTCATTTAGTTGTTGCAACTTCCAATACTCAATATTCCAGATAAAAGGAGCATTTTATGTCAGATAAAGAAAAGCTTGAACAACTTTTGGCTAGACAACAAGAAATTGAAGAGATAATGGGTGATTCATTTTGTGGCACAAACGATGAAGACCCTTTTGATACATTAACACGAGTAGAACAAGAATATATTTCTAATGGTGACCAAATTGATTTGCTCAATTGGAAATTGGGCAAACCCATTCAGACACACCCAACTAGGTTTGGAGGATAACATGAGAATAAAAATGCAATCAGAATATCAAAATAACAAAGAACCATATACGCTTTGTCCTAATTGTGAAGCACATTGGTATCATGATGATATTGATGCTGATGCACAACACCTTTTCGATTTATATGAGGATGAAAAAGGAGAAAATGAAGACGGTTGCGATATGTTTTGTCAGAATTGTGGTGAGTATTTTGACTCTGACTATCCAGGTAAAGTTGATCCCACAGAATCAGAAGTTGAAGCAATGTATAAAGAATTGTTCAGTGAATGCGAATGGGCATTGATGACACCCACAGATAAAAGATGTGGATATGTGGATTATACAGATGGATTAGATAGGGATGGAACAATTTCTAATCTTATGGCTATTAGTATGGGTGGGCATAGCGAAGGATAATAATGAAAAAAACAATATATTGGATAACGGGAACTCTAAACACACATTATTATTTTGATGAAGATAAAGCAAAACAAACATTTAAAGAAATAAAAAAATGTTTGCCTCAAACAAGATTAGTATTATATAAACTTGAAACAATCATAACAGATGAGAACATTGAAAAAATGTTGAATCAAAAATTCAATCACTGTATGTTTCAAGATTTTCAAAATGCAAAATCCATAGATGAAAGCTAGATTTTATCACAACACCATTTTTACTTGACATTCGCCTTGAGGTATGCTACAATAACAATGGAGATAAAATGAATTGGAGTATAGAAAATAACTTGATAGACTTATATAGAATAGATTGGGAGGGAACTAGAGATTCTATTGCTGAAGAAATTGAAGAGCGCGATATGCAACCAATGTGGTTTGATCCCAGGTCACAAGAATCAAACATAATAATAACAGAAGATTTTGAAAGGATAACATAACTAAAAAGGAAAATAAAATGGTTATAGTAAAAAAATTAGGCCAACCAGTAGCAACATTGGTAAACCAGCAATGTGCAAAAAATTATATAGAACGCAATTGGATTTCTGGTAATAAAAATCCTTATACGATGGAAGAAGTAACGGCAATTGAACATCCAATAAGGCGCAACAACATGGTAAAGGCATTGAAAGTAATCATACTCACACCACATATTAGAGAGTACTTAGAACAAAGTGATCCAAAAGCGCTTGAACAATGCTTGGATGCATTAGGAGAATAACATGGCAAAATGGACTGAAGAAATTTTGAAAGATGAGATAACACCCAAAGAAGTAAGAATAAAAATGGTAATTGGAAGCAATGGTGACGGCATAGATATTTCTGCTGATGGGTATGGTACTTTTACAAACCAAAACATTCTTGTCACTCTTGAAGTGTTTGATGGTGAACTACAGCTTTTAATTTGGGATGATATCAACAAAGAAGATCCCAGAAGAATTTCTCTTGAAAGCACAAGTCTTGATAAACGAGAATGTTACCAATAAAATGACCATTTCATTTGCGCCTGTAACTCAGTCTGGTAGAGTAGTGGCCTTTTAAGCCAAGAGTCGCGAGGTTCAAATCCTCCCAGGCGCATCTAACGTCCGTGTAGTTCAAGAGGATGAACATCTCCCTTCTAAGGAGAAAGTTATGCAGGTTCGAATCCTGTCACGGACTTTGCCCGTATAGCTAAACTGGATCAGCAACTATCTTCGAAATAGGAGAATGTAGGTTCAAATCCTACTACGGGCTTGAATAACAAAATATACAAGGAGAATAAAATGAAATTCAAAATAATAGCAGAACAAGTGGTGGAATTCTATTATGAAGTTGAAGCAATTGATATATCTAGCGCAATTGATAAAGTTTTAGCGGGAGAACTAGATGGAAAGGAAGACTGCCAAGATTTTCATGTAATCAAGGCAGAAGAAATTCCAGCACAAACGAAAGACTAAAATAAAACGACAATTTTATCTTGAAAGGAAAATATTATGTGGTTGAAAACAAAAACCCTACAAAAAGAAAATGAAGTGCTAAAAAAGAAACTTAAAATAACAACAGGTAAGCTAATAATTTCTGAACATAAAAAGAATAATATGGTAGAACGACATGAACATTTGATGGATGGCATATATTTAATCTTGCAGAAACTAAAAGAATGTGAGAACAAAAAGAAAATACCTGACATTATTAGTACTGCTCGACATATTTTAGGACAAAATGTAAGAATGAATACTAGGATGGTATTGAAAAAAGAAGAGATTTTGCAGATGGTAATGGAAAAATTAAATGATAAATTTGACAAATAAAAGACTAATTTTATCTGAAAGGAATATGCAATGAGAATTAACAACTTACACACAAAACTTAAAAATCGTTGTCCAAAATGTAAGCAGGTACTTACGCTAGGCGAAAAAAGAAGATTTACAAATACGGCAGAACATTGCTTAGATCCCAACGATGAATATGAAAGACCATTGCGTGATACTTATGTATGTAAAAATTGTTTACCTGAAAACGTAGCCTATTGGGATGAGGATGGAGGGTTTTATACTATAGATTGGGAAGCTACAAGAAAAGTATTCAATTGGGAAGACAGTTCTGAAGCAATTTTTTCATGGGATTGGTTTTATACACACTTTGATGAGAAAATCAATAGGTGGTGGATTATAAAGCTTTATCGCAATTTGCAATGGTATTGGTTGGGATACAAAAAGAAGCTACATCCACACTTACAAAAAATATATGATGATTATAAATAAAACTTGACATAACAAATCAAATCTGATACAATTATAAAACAAGGAGAAACAAATGGAATTTAAAGAATTCAAAAATTTATTTCAAAAGAATTTCGAACAAACAACAAAAAATTCAACCCATCTATTTGAAGTTGAGTTAGATAAAGATGAGATGTGGAATCTTTATCTAGATAGCTTTGCTCCAGGTACAAATGAAGTCTACAGAGAGAGGAGAGATCATGATTGCTCTTGTTGTAGACACTTCATTAAGACTATGGGTGGTGTAGTTGCCATTCATAACAACCAAGTAAAGACAATTTGGGATTTTGATACCAACAACTCAAGATATCAGCCTGTTATTGATGCATTGAACACATATATAAAATCTAAAATTATTGCTGGCATCCATCTCAGCAAAGTAAAAAAGATGGGAACAGACAAGAACTTTGAGGATGATGATGGAAAGATTATTGAATGGCATCATTTCTTTTTGGATTTACCAGACAAATTTGTCAATAATACAGGACGAACATTGGGGGATATTAGAGGATCATACGAAGCCACAAAGAATGTGTTCAAGAGGTCGTTGGACGAGATTACAAGAGATAGCATTGAAACCATCCTGGAACTGATTGCTCAAAACTCTTTATACAAGGGAGAAGAGTGGAAAGGCGTATTAACACAATTCTTAAAATTGAAAAAATCCTATGACAAGTTGCAAACCCAAGAACAAGAAGAAAACTATGCTTGGGAACAGTCTGTTAAAGCTGGCATGGCAATTGGAAGGATTAGAAATCATAGTATTGGTACTCTGCTTATCAATGTTAGTGAAGATATGGATTTAGATGTTGCGGTAAAGAAGTATGAAGTTATTGTAGCACCATCAAACTACAAACGGCCAAAGGCTATTTTCACCAAGAAGATGTTAGAAGAAGCCAAAAAGACAGTTGAAGAACTTGGATATTTAAAGTCTTTAAACAGGCGTTATGCAAAGCTTGATAACATTACCGTTAACAATATACTGTTTTCAAATAGAGATGCATCTAGAAGAATCAGTGGCGAAGATGTTTTTGAAGAAATGATTGTAGATGTCTCCATCAACCCAAAAAAGTTTTCAAAAATTGAGGAAGTTTCTATAGAGGATTTTGTTTCTGGTGTACTTCCTACGGCACAAGAAATTGAAGTTTTCTTTGAGAATAAGCATTCGCCAAATCTTGTATCTTTGATCGCTCCAGAAAATGGCGATTCTCCAACAATGTTTAAATGGAATAATGCATTCAGTTGGGCTTATTCTGGCAACATAACAGACAGTTCTATGAAAAAAAGAGTAAAATCTGCTGGTGGCAATGTTGAAGGTATTCTCAGGTTTTCAATTCAATGGAATGACGCAGGAGATCATGATAAAAATGATTTAGATGCACACTGTATTGAACCTGGAGGAAATGAAATTTTCTTTAGAAATCTAAGAAATTTATCAACAAGCGGAAGACTTGATGTTGACATACAACGTCCAAAACCAAATACTGTTGCGGTTGAAAACATCACTTGGATCAACAAAGATCAAATGGAATCAGGTGTTTATAAATTTTTTGTTCTTCAGTTTGCTAATCGCGGCGGAAGAGAGGGTTTTAGAGCAGAAATAGAATATGACGGACAAATATTCTCATTTGACTATGGTGAAGAACTAAGACAAAATGAAAGGGTTCAAGTAGCAGAAGTTACATTAAATGAGGAAGGTTTTACAATCAAGGAAAAACTACCTTCAAATGTATCTTCCAGAGAAGCATGGGGATTGAAAACAAATCAGTTTATTCCTGTATCTGTAGTAATGTTCTCACCTAACTATTGGGATGAGCAGAGTGGAATTGGCAACAGGCACTACCTGTTCATGTTAAAAGATTGTGTCAATACAGAAAATCCAAACGGGTTCTACAATGAATTCTTAAAGGAGGATTTATTAAGACATAAGAGAGTATTTGAAGCATTAGGCGGAAGAATGGCAGTAAAAGATGTTAACGATCAGTTATCTGGTGTTGGATTTTCGTCAACCAGAAGAAATGAACTAGTAGTCAAAGTAAAGGGTCAATCAGAAAGAGTAATCAAAGTACGATTCTAAAGGAGAATACAAAAAATGGCAAAAAAACAGAATATATTTGAAGTAGCAACACGATCAAAAGCACGATTTCCTTACTTGGGATCAATCTCAACGGAAGATTTGTGGGATTTGTCCGTTGAAAATTTGGATGGAATTTTCAAGTCTCTTAATTCCCAACTGAGACGCGCCAATGAGGAAAGCTTGCTTGATAAGCAGACAAAAGAAGATAGGGAATTGGCACTCAGAATTGAGGTTGTCAAGCATGTTGTAACAGTAAAACAGGAGGAAACAGCAACACGCCTTCTAGCAAAAGAAAGACGAGAACAAAAGCAAAAAATTATGGCAATCATGGCATCAAAGCAAGATGCTGCGTTGGAAGGTAAGACAATGGAGGAATTGGAAGAAATGCTTGACAGGCTAGGATAATTTTAGTTTGTGTGGAGGGTGCAAATCCCTCCACATAAAATCAAACAAGGAAAATACATATGAACAGAAAAGAATACCTAGACTCAATACACATGGAAAGATTTTTAGCACAAATAACAGAAAAATTTGCCAATGAAGTTAAGAAACTTTTATATTGTGGAGCATTAGATACTGACCAAGACATTCCCATAAGCACTTTGCATTATGTGGCTATGGAAAATGTTATGAGTAGTTATGGATATGTAAAAGAAACATATAAAAATTTAAAGAATTTTTAAATGAAATGTCTGTTTTATTGAGAAAAATACTATGATTATAAAAAATATATGGATAACAGAAAGAAAGACAAAAATAAAGTCGTTTGGCAATTTTGTAGAACGCAAATGGCACGGATATTTTCTATTGGGAATTATTCCGCTATGGATTAGTTGCCAGTCAGTAGAATATCGCTGGAAATAAAAGGTCTATTTTATCTGAAGGAGATAAAAATGAAATTACTTAATAAAATTTTCAAAAAGAAAGTTAGACGACCACCACTAACTGGAACAATTATAAATATGAGTAACCATAGCGGTTGGGGAAACTCAATATATTTTTCTGATTGGAACTCAAGACGCATAACAGGACATATGACACCCATCCCTAGCATTGGTGATGAGTTAAGAGCAAAAATGGAAAGTGGAAAAACAGCAAGATTTCTTATTTCAAAAATTGAACGAGCAGGAGATCCGCGTGATATGTTTTTTGGATATGTTCAAGATTTTGGATATACTGAATAAAAGGTTTATTTCATTTGAAGGAGAACAACATGAAAGTTGAAGACATAACAATGACTTTAGGTGAATTAAAAAGCGTTGTCAATCACCTTATTAAAAAACATGGAGAAGGTTTGCCAGTATTTATAATTGATTGTTCAAGAACTGGATGTCAAATCAAACAAATTAATCATGCAGTTGCAGAAGAATATTTGTATGAAAGGGGTCAAATTGATGGTGTTATGGAACATGTAAAAAAAGGCACTTCATGTATTCAAATTCACGCAATGGAAATGTATCCCAAATAAAAGATCCATTTTATCTTAGGAGAACAACATGAATAAATTAGAGGAAGCAAAAGAACTTTGGCAATTATTGGGCGATATTCCAATTAACGATGATGAAAAAATCGAAGAGTGGGTTTTGGAGTTTGAGCCAGGAACACCCAGAGAAGATATTTGGCGTTGGTTTGAAGAAACTTTTGATTTATCTGTAGCTATAGATTTAATGTATGTTAAATAAAAGATTGATTTTATCTGGAAGGATATATAAATGCAAATAAAATACGTGTCTTATAATGCTTGGCAAAAATTTCTAAAAAATTATCCGTTGGCATTCAATTTTTTGTTACATGAATCATTAAAGGGAGAAAAAAAATCTTTAGAGTCAGAAAGGTATGCTTGTTCGCCAAAAAGAAGACGTTGGATAAATAACAGGCTGTTAGAATTAGAAAATATTAGGTAAAAAATTGTTTTATCTAGGAGAAATATGAATACATGGTCAAAAAAAATACCTACTAAACCAGGAATTTATTGGTGGTATGGACAAGAATACGCTGGAGAAAAGCCATCTCTGTGTTTAGTACGTGGGTGGCAAGGGAATAATGAGATATCATTTGTAAGAGAAGGACATTTTTTCTATCCACATAACAAAAGCAAAAATAGTGGTTTATGGATATCTGCCATATTGCCAGAAATTCCATGTGTATAATTTTCCCATATTTCGATATACGTAAAGGAGAAGTATATAAGAATATATACATAATACTATGAACTATAGAGAAAAACATAATGCAACTAGGACAGTAACAATTATTAGACGTAAAGGCTTAGAAGGATTTAGTAATCCGCTTATTTTTGAACACCATATGTTTTTAACACCATCAACAGCAAAAGAACATTTAAGAAAAGGTTCAGTGCGAGATATCAGAATGGTATTGAAGATATTAAATAAACAATATCCTGGTAGTATAATTGAAATTTATGAAGTACCAGTGTTGGAATTTGAAATAACAGAAGAAATGCTGAAATATGTTGAAAACAAAATACCAACAGATACAATAAGTGTAACTGATCTGATTGGCACAGATAAAACAACTATTTTATTTGGAGAATAATATGATCCCCTACCCTCTTAAAATAACAAGATTGAATGAAGTTCCAAAATGGATGCAAGCCATTGGTAATTTAATTGACATTTTTTGTGGCATTACAAATTTGTTCTTATTGCCATTCAACAGAAAATTGGGATTTATGCAACTATGGTGGTTTGGAAAAATGATAAGAACACTCTCAAAGGGAATTAGAGTTGTAAAATGAAATTATTATATTGTAGAAGGTGCAAAGATATTTTTGGTCTAAGAATGAAAACCAGACATTGTGAATGCGAAGCAATAAGTGGAAAATATCTTCAAGATGGTATAAATGCAATATATTCTGGCAATGCAATTCCTCTAGGTATTGATAACAATTCACTTAGGTCTAATTCTTCTCAACCAGATAATGGCAGCGTTTATATTAAAAGTTTTATGATTGCAAAAAATTGCAAGACAATAAAAAGGGTTGATGAGATTCAATAAAATCGTCATTTTATCTTGACATAACATATGTAATCTGATATACTTATAATAAGATACAAGGAGAATCAATGGACACAATTATTTTAGCAAAAGCAACAGTAATAGTTGAGATCAGCAAAAAGAAATGGAACGAAATGAGCGAAGAAGATAGAGAATGGATGTTGATTAAATGCACGCCTGGATTTGAACACCAGCTTGATCTACCCAATGCTTTAGTTGCTAATTCACAATGGGAAATGGTACAAAGAGATTTAGATCCAATTGAATAAGGAGAAATACAATGAATAATGCAACTAATTTAATTGAAAGAGCAGAACGTGAAGCTGGATGTAGGTGGGATGACCCAAACAATCCTAATGCTATGGTCATATTAATGGGTGCTATGGCAAGGGAAATGAAACAGTCTAACCATGCCAAAAAAGATGATGTAGTCGCGGGATTACTAATAATGGCTGGCAATCAAGAACGAGAGCGTAATGAAAATTTGGCAACATTGTTAATGGCTGGCTTGAGTCCTGATGATATTAAAAGCATTATGGGATAGATAAAACGTACATTTCATTGAAGGAGGCACAATGAATAAACCACCAAAAATGATAAGTAAATTAGAATACAAGATTTATAATTATGAGGACAAAAGCGTAATTGATCTCGATAGCACCATAACAATATGGTGCGATCATAAAATATTTATAAGATTTTTCTCTAAACTTGGACATATTTGGACTGAAAGAATTGGATCCTATAGTCTTACCCCTGACCCAAGATATAATTTTTGGGATGTGGTAAAATATATTGACGAGTTTGATATTGATGAAGCAGAAAAGACTTTAGAAAAGGAAAACAAATAATATGAAAATAACAGACCTAAAGGTGTTTTCAGGAGTGGCGAAAACCATTCCGCTATGGATGTATTTCGTAGAGTGTTTATTGAATGTTTTTTGTGGAATTGTCAATATTCCTCTGCTTGTATTTGGCCAACGATGCATATTGAATTATGAATGGACTGGCTATATGCTAGATCATGTTGGATAAAAGGAGAAAATTATGTTATTCGCAATATCATATATTGTAAAAAGAAGTAAAGAGTGGGGAGAGTATGATGTAGATGTAGTTCATGTAGTAACATATGGTGAGTTTGAAAATGAACATATTGCATTTTCTAAAACACATCAAAAGGCAGAAACAACTTATCCAAGAAAAGAAGGATGGTATGATCATAGCATTTTAGTTGTAGACATCCCCACTAGAAATCTTAAATAAAATGGGTATTTCATTATGAATACATTAGAAAAATATATAAGCGGAATAACTATAAATAGATCGCTATATCATGAAATGAAAGACAATCTAATTGCAATAATTTTCAAAAATGATTTTGATAAATATTTAATTGTCTATATAAAACATAAAATAAATGGAATGATAGATAGTCAATATTTTGAATATAAAAATTATATGATGCCCAAACCTTTTGATTGGGAAAAGAAAGACTGGCCAAATATCTTTGAAAACATTGAGACATGGAAAATAGCTGAAGATGTCAAGAAATATATTGAAATATGGAAACTAAAATGAACATATATGAAGCAAGATGGAATAATGCCGTTAGAATTGCAGAAACATTCAATAATCTTATTGATGATGGATATATTATCACTGATGGAGACGGTGTAATTTCAGGAAAATTTGAAATAACAGAAGATGAAATAGCACTCAAAACTAGCCCAACAACTTGCATTGTTTATTTTATAAATGATCCTGGCATGGACAATGGAATGCATGATACCATTGAAGAATACACGAAATATTTCAATGATTGGATTGCAATACCAAAAAAGGCTCATTCTAAATTTTTAAATTTTGTAGTTTGAATAAAATAACAGTTTTATCTGGAGACATTATGGAAACAATAAGATTAAAAATGCCAAACATGGAAAAAATGGAACGAATTGATTTCTATGAAGACTATATTAAAAAATTAGAATCTTTAATGTCCGCAATAAAAGTAACTGGGTTTGATCCAGGTTTTCAAATAGGTTTTTATGAGAAATATTATGCTGGAGAGGGAAAAATAAAGGTAAGAATTGGGATGATACAATCACTATCTTTTCGTGTTGTTCATGAAATTTTAAAAAGTCATGGTTTGCATAATAAAGATATAGAGATTGAAGAATAAACAAAATGCCAAAACAAATAGATGCAATATTTGTATATGAATACTTGAAGGCTATAGGAATATCACAACACAAAGCAGTTGTGCTGGCTAAAGAGTACGGTAAAAAGCATGGCTATTATAAGAAAAGCCCTCCTAATCGTTGGGTATATAACAGTCAAGCTAAACCCATTTGTAATGGATGGACGCGTTTCTATATATTATATGGAGCACAGATAGAACAAGAGTTGAATACAAGGAAATAATAAATGAATCGTAAAGAAGAAGAAAGAATGCAATTGCAGAATCATCAACTAAAAATAGAAATAAGTGATTTGAAACAATGTTTGAAAGACAAGGGAGAGATAATCCATAATCGAGAGTGGGATGAAGATATTGTAGACTGCAAAGACTCCGTCTATATCAGAATAGGAAATTCAATTTTGAAAAAGAAAGATATTCTAAGCATAATAGTTGACAATGATTATAGGGGACTCAATTATAATGTAGGATATAAAATTATTGTACATTTGGAAAATAGCACATCCATAAGAGTTATTGGAAAACTGACATGGGGTGAAGCAACGAGACTTATCAAAATATGTTACAATAAAATTGATTGTCTCAAATAAAATCATGCTTTTATCTGGATAACAAGAGAATAAAAATATGGCAGAAACAATTGAGGAAGGATGGAAATGGGCAAGCGATGTCTATCCTGAAAAAATAGGCAAATACTTGTGTGGCTGGAAACATAGTGATGGAACATTTGAAGCCATTTTTATTATGAATCAATGGTATCTCAAAGATAACAAGAACTATCTAACCAAAGTATTTCCCTATAAATGGAAATCAAAATTGACTTGACAATCACAGTCAAATGTGCTATAATTAAGGTAAGATAAAATAACACTTTTATTTAAACTATACTAGGAGATAACAAATGAAAACTGCAGAACTAAAGAAAGCTTTAACAAAATTGAACGGTACGGTTTCCAAAAGAGCAACATTGCCAGTTCTGGCACATGTTCTGATTGAAGTGTCGCCAGAATCAACTACGTTGACAACCAGCAATCTTGAAGCATATTTCAAGTTGTGGATTGATAATCCCACAGATCAAGAATTTTCTGTGTGTGTTGATTATGTGAATCTGAAAAAATTGATTGGCAAAGTCAAGGCAAAAGATGTTAAATTTGGGTATAAAGAAAAAACAACTAAACATGGAGAAGGAGAAGATACATACACTAGAACAGAGTACAACCTTACTCTACAGGCAGGAAAAGCAACCTATACACTAAAGGGTCTTCATTCAGACGAATTTCCACCTATGGGAGAATTTGACGATCTCATAGCCAGTTTTGACAATGAAGTATTTCTTAATGATTACAAGTATGTTCAGTCTGTTGCTAGTACTGATGAAGCGCGACCTGTATTAATGGGCGTTCTTCTGACTACCAATATGGAATCGGATTCTGTTACGTTAGCTGCAACGGATGGATTTAGGATTGCTAAAGTTGATTCCAACCCACATAGCATACTGATACCTGAATTCAAAACCATTATTAGCCCAAGCGCAATCAATCTCAAGCATGCTGTTGGGGTAATTGCAATGTATCATAAGCCAGGACAACTCAAATTCACATGGCAGGGTGGAGAATTAGTATTGGCAGAAATTGATGGCAATTACCCTGACTATATGGCTATTTACCCTAAAGAAAGCACATTTTCATTCAATGCATCATCCAAGGAAATTGCTGAAGCATGCGAAGAAGCTGGTGTTATTGCTGCAGAAGGAACGGGTGTGGTCAAGTTGGGTTTTTATGGAGATACTTTAAATATATGCAACATGAATGCAACATCAGAAGAAATGGGCGAAGTGGATACTGGCTTCTATGTTACAAATAGCAATTTAGAAAACGTATTGGTAAAATTGACAAGTGAAAAAAGAGTGAAGGAATCAGATGAAACTCTTGATGCGGTAAAACATTGGTGTATTGCATTTCAATACAAGTTCCTAAAAGAAGTTGTTCAGGTTGGAGAAACAGTATGCATTGAAGCTAACACACACAATCACCCTATTCTAATATCAACAGAAGAAAACTCACGATCAATGGTTATCATGCCCATGAATTTAGGATAACAACCAAATTTATTGGTGTGCTAACCAACAAAGTTGGTACACCAAGAAAAGGAAACAATAAATGGATAAAAATAAAGGCACAATTCATTGGAGTAAAATATGGGAAGAAAAAATAAAGTGGACATGTGATATATTGAATGAAGTCGATCCAACAATGGATTGGGCTCCACACAAATTATGCAACGCAAGTGTGCCCGCAACAATCATTACTGCTATCCTAGAATTAGCAAATGTTCAATTTCAAGTTGACTGGAAGGGGCACAGCAGTCAAATAAAACAGTGATTTTATTTAGGAGAAAATATGTTAAGTTGGATAAAACAATTGCTATGCAAACATAATTGGAGAATCGGATCGTGTATGATTAATGGCAATGAAATAATTTTAATGAGTATTACAATAAGATGCACAAAATGTAAAAAAACTATATTTGCCAGAAAGGAAGAATAAATGCTATATATAAAAACATCTCAGCAATTTGAACTAATTGAATATAGGCAATATCTTGGTAACGATATACACCCAATCAACTATGTTAATACGGTAGTTTGGGTAAAAGCAACAGGCAATGAACTTGAATACATATATCAACATTTTAAGAATTTTCCCCGTAGACGAGAAAGCACTGGTAACTCACAAATTTGGCATGGCGACTTTGCAAAATTTGTCTGTGCCAATTGGTAAAATAAAAAATTCTACCACAAAATTTGAAATTTGTCAAGGAGAAATATGACTAGAAAACTAGATGTAGGAGATACCGTAATGATTAAATTTTTCAACACCCCAGAGCAGAAATTCTATGGTGATGAAATTAAAGGAACAATAGAAGAAATCAACCCATCATTTGATAAACCCTATGATATAAGACTTGATCTTAGTGGGTATGTTGTTTCTCTACAAAGAAAGGAAATTCAAAGACGTGTTGTAAGCTAGATAAAAGGTTGGTTTTATCAAAGGAGAAAGTATGAATACATTTGATAAAGGCTGGATGATTTTTAATATTGCAATTACAATAATCAATTTTTTCAACGGTCTGCGCCTAGACTCAGAAAAAGATATTGAAGGAACAAGAATTGTTTTAGGTTCTTCTTTTGTTTGTATGATCCTTATATTTATAATCGTGATATTGAAATCAACATAATAAAAGATTTCTGAAGGAGAAAAATATGAGAGTAATAAGAAATATTGGAAAAGCAATTTTCATTATGTTTTGCGGGACAATTTTATACATATTCTTAGTTATCATTGGGGGTTTACCGTTTTGGGCAGGGTGGACTTCTTGTTTGATTCTTGGATTGATTCTTGGTAGCTTTGTAAGCATGAATAAAAGAAAATTTAAGCTATTTATGGGTATCCTAATGGCGACCTCTCCAATTACAATTATAATGATTATATCAATTATTACTAAGGGCTGGCAAATACTGATAGGATGGGCTATAGCATTTGTGGTATTAGCAATAGTAGCGTATGGAGCCAAACTTATTTCTGATAATATGGATTAAATAAAAAAAATGTTTATTTGAAGGAGAAAATTATGATAAGACTTATAATAGGATGCTTGCTTATAGCTTCACCATTCATTGCTTCTTTTATTATGATGTGGCAGACCATGGGATTAGCAACTACAATAAAATATATGTGGCAATAGCCACAATAATATTGGTTGTTGTTACTGGTGTATTTTTGATAATGCCACAATAAAAGAGACATTTTATTTGGAGGTAGGCTATGAACGTAACTAAACCAAAAGACGAACTTGATCAACTTAAACACTTCTACGAAGAATGGCAAGTGCCAGTTGAATTGCGACCCTATAAACAATTTTTCTATGAATGTGAAAATCTATGGCGCAACAAAGAAATAACAAAGGGCTCTGTGTGGTGCAAGAACATAACAGCATTTCGCAAATTGATCAAGTTATGGAACAAGAAAAATGATATGTATAAATATTTCATTCGAGACATGGAAGAAGAAAAAACGATATCCGTAATTGCATGTGAATGTGGACGCAAAGCCCAAGATGTTGATTTAGATACATTTAAAAACTGTACATGTAAATGTGGAAAAGATTTAGCAAAGTCATAACATTTGTACCCTTGACAAAATTTGAAAAGTATGATATTTAATAATATAGAATACTAGATACAACCATAATAATATAGTATTCTAGATAAATATTAATAACAAAATTAAAAAAGATTCTTAACAATTATATAATTATCTAGTATACTAGATAATTAAGTGAAACAAGGAGAAAAATGAATAGAAAATTCAATCCCATAGACATACAAAACAGGCTTGATAAAGCTATAGGTGCATTGCATTGTTGCACCAATTTTAATGATGAAGTTAATATTTCTCATGAAATAAGATGCTTGAAAAGGGACTTAGAAGTTGCAAAAAGATTTTGGCAACAAGACGAAAAATCAGGCTCATGGTTTCCCAAATAAAACATGGATTTTATCCGTAGCTACAATAACAATTTTGACTTGACATAATGAATCAAATATGATATAATTAAGTAAGATAAATTAGACTAGAAAATAAAGGAGATATATAAAATGATGATGTCAGGAAATGTGCTAGGCGAAAGATTTTATGGGTTGAGAACTCCAGCATGGCATGAATTAGGTCATGTATCCCAAGAGCCTCTAAATGGCAGGGATTCTATGGAGAAGATTAACGGATTTGTAGTGTTTGACACTAGACCAGTAAGTGTGTTTCTCAATGGTGAACTGAGGGAGACTGAGCAGATTTGTATTGTTCGTTCTCCGATTCTAGAAGATCCGCAGGAACGCGTCATGGGATTCGCCAGTGACAGATATCAGATTCTTCAGCCAGAAACAGCCATTGATCTGTTTGATGAAAAGGTTAATCGTCCTGTAGAAACTCTTGGATTTTTAGGAAAGGGTGAAAAAATGTTTCTCACTTGGAAGTTGAATAGTTTTGATGTACGTAAAAACGACCAAATTGATACTTATGGATTTGTAGCGCTTGGATTTGATTCTAAATTGGGAGCGCAACTAAATGTAGTTACAATTCGTGTGGTATGTCAGAATACATGGATGGCTGCTATTTCACAAGCTGAACAATCTAAAGAAAAGGGAAGGGGAAAGATTTGGACAGGAAGACATAACTCTAAAGAGATGGCAAAAGAGTTGGGTATCTGGATGAACTATGTTCAACAGAATGCAGAACAACAAGCTTTTGCTACAGAGAATTTGTTCAATCTGTTTGAACGAACTTCAATAGGTCGTTCTGAAGCATATAACTTATTGTTTGATGTCTATCCTTCATTGCCACAAGTTCCAGAATACTACCCAGATGAATTGAGGCCAGCCAGGGAAGATTTAGTTGAACAATCAATTGTAAAGTCTGAGCGAGATGTTGATTTGACAATGAGATTGTTTGATGGTGAAGGAACTGGAATTGCTGGAAATACGTGTTATGATCTCTGGAATTCAGTCAGCGAAATGGAAAACTGGGCTAGAGCTACAAGGAAGAAACCTGAAAATTCAATCCTTTTTGGTCAGCGCGCCAATGCAATGAATCGTGGCGTAAAAGTCATAGAAGAGTATGCGTTGGCAGCATGATAGAACTTCATAACACAGACAATCTTACATGGCTAAATCAGATTAATAAACAGTTTGATTTAGTCTATGGAGATTGTATCTATGAAAGTATGAATTTTGATTGGGTAGAGATATGCTGGAAATTGCTCAAAGAAAATGGTATATTTATTGTGCAAACAGACCATCATACTGTAGGTGAATATATGATGATATTCAAGTATGATTTGAAAGCATACTTTGTTAATCATGCCATATATGTCATGGAATGGGGAGGGGTTTCTAAACGATATTTTCCAAGAAAACATGATGACATTCTTATTTGGGCTAAAGGAAAAGATTACAAGTTTTATCATGATCGTATTAGAGTGCCCAAAAAAACTGCAGGTACAGCATTAGATAAAAAGGGAACTGGATTGAAAATTCCTTGTGACGTATTCTATGATTTGGGCAATTTTCATACAATGTCAAAAGAAAGAGTCAAGGACAAAAGTGGCAAAAATGTTCAATGGCAAAAATCATTGAAACTTATGGATAGATTGCTATTGCCATTTACTGATGAAGATGATTGGATACTTGATCCATTTCTTGGCTCAGGAACTACTGCAAGGTGGGCAAAAGACAATAACAGGAATTGTGTGGGGCTCGAAAATGATCCAGTCATGTTCCAAATTGCACAAAAAAGATTGGAGGAATCATGAGAGATTTCCTAAGAGAAACTAAAAAGACTGTTTATGAAGTGTCTGAAATTGTTTGCAATAGTTGTGGGGAAATAGAGCAAGTAACAAGCGAACATTTTGTAAGTTTGATGCAAGAAATAAAAATTGGGTTTGGCTATGGATCTAGATTTGATGGTCAAATATGGCACTTTGATTTGTGTGAGAAATGCTTGCAAAGTTTTGCTCTTGCATTCAAAGTTCCAGTAGAATCTGAGAATCAATGGTAATGAGTAATACCATACGTTTAATCGAAAGTAACAGTAAAGAAGTAAAAAAAATGTTTGAAGAGGATCCATTAATGTTGCCATGTGTTTTTTGTGGTAAAGAAAATCATTGTGATGACACAGAATTTTTAGATAGTGATCCATATTGTAAAAATGGTTGTCTAACAGGAGATATACAATGAAAATTAATTTAATAATTATGAAGAATGAAAAAGATGTGGGATTATTTAAACAAAAAAAGAAAGGATTGCAGCTTTTTTATCCAGAGAGATCAAGAAATCCAGTAGAAGAATGTGAGTATATATTAGAACATATTTCATTAGCAAAAGGGGGAGATTATAATTGTTTAAATATTTATACGTTGAGACAAACAACACCTACATTTATTGGACATATGATTAATGATAACAGGTTAGATTATTGGGACATTGATGTACATATAATTAATGGCAATGTAACCAAAGCAAGTTATGATAAGCAGGGTAAATTAAATGGTTTGCCGTTTGGATTTTTTGAAATTCAAAATGCATTGTATAAGGAAACGATATGAAAATAACAGCAACAGATATACTTATTTTTATTGGGCTTTTATTTTGTCTGATCGGAGGGTTCTTTCCTGCCAGTGGATTAATTCACGTTGGGGGGTGGGTTACTGGTATTTGTATATGCGGTAAAGGAATTTCTTGGTTTACAGATCATTACAGCTTTTAAATAAAAACAACATTTTATTTGGAGATGCTTATAAGAAATGTGATATAACTTAGATTGACTAAACTATAAAAATAAAAAGGATAAAAAATGAAAAGATTACTTTGGATTGTATTGTTGATTGTTCTGATTTTCAGTGGATGCGCTCAACCAGCAGACGTAGCATCAAGGAATCTGTCGCTTGCGGCTGATAACTTTGAAGTAACGCGCCGTATCGTATTTTACAATGGGATAACAAGCGAATATATTTTGCAAATTGAAGGACTGTGTTCTCTTGGAAATTATGACAGTGATGGTGAATTGACCGTAACTTGCAAGGTTGGCCCTGAAGCATACAAGAAACACTTTCTTGGATTATCAGATAACGTGACGTATTTTGCGGAACAGATTGAATCATCAACGGAAAGTATTTACCGTTATCGTGTTATTTTTAGACCAAGCACAATTGTTCCAGATGTCGAAGTAGATTTAGGCTTGACAGAATAAGTCAAATATGTTACAATAATAGAAATACTTCTCCTCATGAATTGGTGTGTTGGGTTCGAATCCCGAAGGAGAACTGAGTAAATCAAAATTTAGTAAGATACAAGGAGATATAAAATGGAAGATAGTACTTTAATATGGATGTTTATTCTGTTTGGTAGGTGCTCTTATAATATTGGCTAGTGGGTGGTGATTTGATAAAAGCGAACAAGTATGATATAGTAAAATATGAGGAGATGCAAAATGAAAGTATATGACGTAGTTATAAGACTTAAAAAAGAATATGCCAATAACAAGACGGTTTCTATAGTTGCTCAAGATGTTACAGCCGTTTGTTTAAACATTCAAAATGTTGTTCCAGAATTAAAAGAAGAAGGTTGGGTAGAAAGCATAACAGAAATTAAACAACAAGTATATATACTTTAAATAAAAGGTTCATTTCATTTAAATATACAAGAAAATAGGAGAAAACAAATGTTAGCAGGATCCAAAAAAGATCAAGAAATAGAAATGTTTGGTATAACAATTAAACAAATGCAATTAGAACAAAGCTCGTTCTATGATAATTTATTGTGGGCTATGTCAATCCTTAGTGATGCTCAATAAGTGTTGGAACATGGAGATACAGAAACAGCCAGACAATTTATAAATAAAGCAAAATATTGGATTATGGAAGAGCGAGGAGAAAAAATATGAAATTTGGAAAATTTGAAATCGATCCAGGGACTCTTATCATTGTTGTATTTTTAATCATGTTGGGTCTTACATTTATTTTTGGCAAATGAAATACCTGTTTTATCTAGGAGATAAAAATGATAAAAAGAAGTGATTTAAAAAGCGGAATGCTGATAGAAGCGTTTGGGGGAAAAATATATATGGTTGTTTTAAATTCCTATATGGGGGAAGATACTATATTTAGTCAAACTAATGATTGTAATGATGAAGGATGGAATCCAATTTATTATTTTACCAAAAATGACATAGAATTTGTTGATGTTGAAAGAATGAACATAACAAAAATATATGCGCCAACAAGAACAACTGGATTTACATGGAATCCATTAAGTGATCTTTGGAAAAATATTTTGGATAAAGATCATCAAATTATAAAAATGACTCAACAAGAAATTGAAGATCAATTAGGATATAAAATAGGAATTGTGACTAAATAAAATAACCGTTTTATCTAGGAGTAAAGATGACAGAAACACACCCAATCAAAATATATAAAATGACATTGTATGCTGTTGATATGAATAATTGCTATAAAACGGCAAATGATTTATTGTACGCCATGGATCTTAAGTGCGAAGCAATGCTCAATGAGTTTGATGTGCAAGTTGCGCCTGTAAATTGGGGTGATGATATTGATATCAATAGAAGTGGAGCAACACAGGAAGATTATGAAAAATATTTTCAAGTAAACGAAATGACACATGAAGAAATTGAACAAGCACTTGGATATAGAATAAAGATAAAATGACAGTTTTATCTTGGAGATAATTATGAAAGATAATGAGTATAAGTGTGCAGTATGTTCTGGAGAATTTGAAAAAGGTTGGTCAGAGGAAGAAGCTGTGGCTGAAATGAAGAATAATTTTGGCGAAGATTCTACTACAGATGACTGTTCAATAGTATGTGATGATTGTTATAAGAAAATGGGATTTGAATAAAACACTTGTTTTATCTGGAGTAAAAATATGGTTGATACAGTATATTTGGTTGAAATAAACGGAAAACGATTTGCTGTTGATTTTGAGATAACACAACTTTTAAATGATAAAGAAAAAGCTATTGAAAAACTAACAAAGAATGTGGAAGACCTAAAAGAGGAATTATCCGATTTGACTTATGGTTATGAAGTTCTTGAATCAGGTGAATCCCAATATCTTGATACCATTGATGATTTAAAGGAAGAAATTAATAGTTTGAAACAAGAATAATTTAAATAAAACAGGCGTTTTATTGGAGAGAAATAATGAATAATGAACAAAAACAAAATGCATTTGATGAAGCAATGAAAAATTTTAATTTTAAAACAGTTAAAGATGTTATGGAATATCTAAATTGGGCTTGGACAGGCATTGAAGGAGTGCCAAACATATCAGACATGAAAGAAAATTGCAAAACGTTGTTTGATTTGTGTGAAAAAGATGTTGGGGCATGTAGCACTGGTGGGTTTTCAGTAACAATAGGAAAAGATTTTGTTGAGATTGAATTTGTGATTGAAAATTCAGTTGTAGTAATTTAGATAAAACCAACGTTTTATTGGAGAAAATATGAAAAAAGAAATAATAGATGCAATAAAAGCAGAGATAGAACGAGAATTTTGGGGTTATAATGTTTATTATTATCAACAATATGAAGATTTGGTTATAGATAATCTTAAAATTAAAAAAGAAAACATGAAAAAGAATAAAATTGTTTTGTTCAGATAAAAGGAAAAAATGACAGATAGAAATATTTATGATATAATAGAAGAAATTATAGAATGTATTCCTAAGATAAGAGAACATGGCGTTTTCATAATGAATCTTAGAAAAGCTCAAACAAGTGCATCTTTTGCAGCACCAGAATTACAAATAGATATGTGGCATAGGACACAAACAATCTTGGAACAAGAAATAGGAGATCCAGAAGAACAGTGGGAATGGGATGTTGCCAATATTTTTAATGATACTAAGGGAAAGGGAGCGTCTTAGTGGTTATAATATATATACTTTATTATTTATGTGGTTTAGCTCTTGCATCAGCATACTGGGATTGTACTTTAAGAGATGATGAAAGCAAGTCTTCATTGTTAAAAGTTTGGACATGGATTATTCTAGTATTTACATGGCCTTGTCCGATAGTGTATCTTGCAACCAGATTAATGATTCAAAAAATTAAATAAAATGAATTTTTATTGGAGAAAATATGAAAAAAGAAATAGTGGATGCAATAAAAGCAGAGATAGAACGAGAATTTTGGGGCTATAATGTTTATTATTATCAGCAATATGAAGACTTAATTATAGATAATCTTAAAATTAAAAAAGAAAACATGAAATGGAAAAAGGAGTCTTGTTGGTTATCAAGGCAACTGTTAGGCAGAACATTGGAAAAACACCAAGAAACAGTATATATCTTTGTTGATAAAAAAAATAAAATTGTCTTATTCAGATAAAAGCAATATTTTATTGGAGAAGACATGATAGACGAAAATAAACCAAAAATTCCTTGTTGGGTTATATGGTCAACCTCTGAAAATGGACTCGTAACATTGGAAGCTATTGATTTAGCTCATTGGATTGCCAAATCTCACAAAAAGTTACTTGAAAATGAAGTAACAAGAAAATTTGTTATGGTAAAAATAGAAAAATCTGAAGCAAATCATCTATTCGCTGGCGATTTAGATGAAAAGTGGTGGGAAATGTATGGCGAACAAGTTAATAAAAGAAGCGAGACAATTAAAGTCGAATCTCTTAGAAAAGAAAATGAACATGCAATAGAATGTATAAAAAAGATTAGAGAGGATTTACGACAACATAACAAAACTGGAGATATGGACATATTAAGAAAAATTATGGCAGAAACAGCAATCTACAATGACAGATAAAATGAATGTTTTATTGGAAAGGAATAAAATAATGGATAAATGTGACAATATTGTTGAGTATTCAAAGCGCGAGATTCTTCAAGACAAAATATGGGTTTGCGATGGATACATGCATTTTTTATTGAAAAAGGGAGCAATAGAAAAGACCATAACATGTGATTGCAAGGATTCTCCTTATAGTAAACTAAGAAGAGGAGCTCCAAAATAAATATGTTAAAATTTATAACACAAATTTTTTGCGATCACATTTGGAAAATGGATAAAACAGAATATCTTGGCCATAGTGACTTTGGAATGCCAGTAAGACATTGGGCCGCCTATAAGAGATGCATAAGATGCGATAGAAGAAAAATTACAAAACATAGGGAATTTGATTTTGACTTGCTAGATAAAGAAATAGCAGAAGATTTTAAAAACAATAATTGTTTTTAGAATAAGGACTTCCGTGAAAATTTTATGAAACAAAAAATAAAGTTTGATCCTGACCATCTAGATTTTAAAATTTTTGAGTGTGTGACAGGCAGCAGATTATACGGCACACATACAGAGATTTCTGACTATGATTATAGGGGAGTGTGTCTTCCGCCAGAAGAAATTCTTTTAGACCCCTTTATGAACTTCGATCAAAAAGATAGCGGGTTTGAAAATGAAGATAAAACAATTTATGCATTAGCTAAATTCTTCAAACTGTGTGCTGATGCCAATCCAAACATTATTGAAATGCTTTTCATTCCCAATGAAAACATTTTGCATATGAATAACAGATGGAAACTTATACTTGAGAATAAACATTTGTTTCTTAGCAAAAAAGCAAGGTATACTTTCTCTGGATATGCTATTAGCCAGTTGAATGCGATCAAGAGACGTAGGCAATGGTTTATCAATCCACCAACAAAAAAACCAACTAGATTTGAACGTGGATTACCTGATGTTCCTCTTATTTCTGGCGAAGGTCTTGATGCAATTGCAAAAATTGGTAAGGCATACTTACATGAAGCAGTAGTGGATGAAATCTATAGAGAAGTTGAATATAGGATTGAAAAAAAGAAATGGGACAATTATATGCAATGGTTTAAGAATCGTAACCCAGAACGAAAAATCTTAGAAGATAAACATGGTTATGATACTAAACATGCCTATCATTTATTTAGATTGATTGAAGAAGGAAGACAGCTTTTACTTACTGGAGAGATTAGGTTCCCATTAAATAACAGAGAATTCCTTTTGGGAATAAAAAATGGATCCTTTTCATACGAACAAGTGGTTGAAGAAGCAGAAAAGATTGATTTAAATTTTAATAAATGGTACGAGCATTCAGAATTGCCTTTCTCAGCAGACCGAAAGGGCTTGACAGAATTGTATTTTCGTGTTATCATGGATAGAACAGAAGTTGAACATATGAAATTGTATCAAGGTAGTTGGGATCAAAACGATACCCAATAAAAACAAGATTTTATCTGGAGAATTATGAAAATTATAGTAATGTCACAGAGAGAAGCAGAAGAAACTGAGAAATTTCCAGAAAATTCTATTATGATATCTATTGTTGATAATAATGCGCCTTGGGCAAAAATTAAACTGGGATCTTTGATTAGTATTTTAAGAATGTCATTTGATGACGTTGAATGGAACGAGACTAAATATGCTACTCCAATGTCAAAAAGAGACGCAGAACAAATCGTAGGATTCGTTATTCACGATATCCCTGAGAAAAATGCCAACTATTTGATAATTCATTGCACTGCTGGAATTTCAAGATCTGCTGGTATAGCGGCAGCAATAGGAAAAATTTTTCAAGATGAACAGGATTGGAAATTTTTAAATCCTAAAAAATATTTTCCGAATATGACATGTTATAGATTAGTAATGGAAGCATATATAAATCAAATTGATTCAATTGTTATACAAGAAAAGGATAAATAAATATATGAAACTTAAAGATTTAGAACCAGGAATGGTTGTAGAATTAGCCAATGGAAGAGTATATACTATAGTTTTGGAGGCTGGAGAATTGAAGGGAAGACGAAAAGGTGGATGGATAGCTGTAAATCCTAGCAGATACAATGAAGATATGGTATATCCTCAAAACCAATATAATATTGTAAAAGTCACAAAAGAAGAAGAAATTATATATGATAGAAATAAACAAAAAAGGAAAAGACAAGTGAAATTCAATAAGATTGAACAACTTACACCAGAAAAAATTTGGTTTGCTGATCCATTCACAACTGTTTTATGGCCTGATGGCACTAAAACTACAGTGAGATGCACAAAAGAAGATAAATTCTCTGAAGAATTTGGTCTAGCTATGGCTACTCTGAAAAGAGTTTTTGGCAATAATCATAGGGGAAGAATGCATTATATGCGTGTGATTAAGAGAGCTTATCATTCAACGTCTAAAAAGCCATTGAAGAAATTGAAAAAGAAAAATGCCTCTGTATGAATTTGAATGCGCTTCTTGCGAATTAACATTTGAAAAACTTTTTAAACACTGGGAAGATCCTAGCAAACTAAATATAGCATGTCCCATTTGTAATCAAATTGCTAAAAAATTGTTTGCTGTTCCAACAATTAAATTTATTGGAAAAGATTTTTATTCAGCAACAAATAATAAAGAAGAAAATAAAAACTGAGGAGATAAAATGATACAAGGAATAAAGTACGCATTGGCATTTTTGTGCGGCGGAACATATGCAAGTTGTATTTGGTGTGTAACACAGTTCGATGGAGATTGGCTAGATTTACCAATAATAACTTTAGTGTTTAGTTCTGCGGCAATAGTTATTGTTATATTTTGGTGGATTGGAAATCATTGGAACGATGACGATAAATAAAATGGCTATTTTATTGAGAAAAATAAATACGATATTGTGGAAAATTATTTTTTATATTATTGGAATTATCATATTAATTATGGGATTGCCTATGTTCTTAACTTGGGCATCATTGGCATGGTGTTTTTCCGATATGATAAAACAAGACACTAAGGAAAACGGATGGCTTGTAGCAAGTTTTATTCCTGTTTCTATACTTCCTTTGGGTTGGTTGAGTATTGTGTGGTGTGGTAGAGTGTTGTTTCCCTTTATAAATAAGTACTTGTTCTCGTCAATTCAATTCAAACTTTAAAAGATAAAACGATCATTTTATTGAATATCAGGAGAACAGAATGTTGATTTTTCAAGGAAAGGGTTTTAAATCTAAAAGGATAGGAGAACAAGCTGTATTTGGAGGAATATATAAGACAGTTGTTGTTATGCCACATGATTTTACAGCAAACACTTTTGCACATCATGAAAACATTTATACAACAAAACTTGAAGATGCAGAAGCAATCTTATCTAGTTTAAATAGAGATGTTTATGCATTTGGTAAGTTTGAAACCGTTGTCTTTTACATGAATGATCAGAAAGATAACATTGAAAAATATCTCAAGATTGAATATGATTTTTTAAAAAACAAAAATGTTATGCTTTCTATTCAGGATGGATCAATAGAAGGGGGCGTTCTTGTTTATGAAAAAAAATATCACAAAGTTGAAGGTGAAGTGTGGTATACTTAAATAAAATGATTATTTTATTCAGGAAAAATATATGATTGTTATGGTAGATGTAGATGATGTGTGTGCTGATTTAATTTCTAGGTGGTTGCTTGAATATAACCGCGACTACAGAGATTATCTTCGTCCGCAAGATATAATTGAATGGGACATAGAGAAGTTTGTTAGTCCAAAATGTGGGAATAAGATTCTTGATTACATTGAAAATCCAAACATGTATGATTACATACATCCAGTGCTAGGATCTCAAGTTGGCATAATTAGATTAAGACGAATGGGACATAGGGTTATTTTTACAACAGCTTCTACCAATGGATCTGCTGGAAGAAAACTTAGATGGCTAAATGACCATGGATATGAGTGTAATAAAATGGATTATTTTGAATGCCACGATAAGAGTCTTATCAAAGCAAACATAATGATTGATGATGCTATACATAATATAAATAATTTTTCTGGATTATCAATTCTATATGCAAGACCTTGGAATGAACTTGAACAAAAAAATTCTTCAGGTTTTCTTATAGCAGAAAATTGGGAAAAGGTAGTGAATTGTGTCAAATTTGTGATTGAAGCAGCGGAATTATGATTGTACTCATGGGAGAATCTGCATCAGGGAAAAGCACTATTGAAAACGAATTAGTAAAATTGGGATACGATAAAATAATATCTTACACTACACGGCCAGGAAGATCCAGCGAAAACGATGGGAAAGACTATCATTTTTTAACTGAAGAGGCTTTTGAGTATAATAAGCAAGATGGATTTTTTGCAGAACACGTTACATATCGTGGTTGGCATTATGGCATTGCTAAAGACGATTGCACAAATGATGCTGTTGTAGTTGTAGAACCAAGTGGATTACGACAATTAAAGAAAATGAAAAACCTAAATATTACATCTTTTTATTTGAAATGTACAGAAAGGGAAAGGCTAATTCGTATGGCAAAACGAGGCGATGAAATCATGGAAATAGTAAAACGAATATTTTCAGACCAAGGAGTTTTTCAAGGAATTGAAAGTGAAGTTACACACATCATTGATAGCAATAGAAAAATCCAAGAAATTTTATTTGATATAACAAACACATTGGAAAATAAATAAATATGTTACGAATTATTGGCAAATGGATAATAAATATTGCTTTAATTGGAATAGTTTTATATTTACCTGTATATGTGTTGGGATTAGCTAATTTTTTATTTCTTATTATAGGTGGAATTGTATTATGTTTCTTGTTACAATTTGAAATAAAACTTTGATTTTATTTGGAAATATTATAAAATAACCATTGACAAAATAACAATTGTGTGGTATAATTTGAATTAGTGAAAATTTTATTGTGCTGGTGTGGTGTAAATGGTAGCACATCTGTCTGTCGAACAGAAGGCTTGCGAGTTCAAATCTCGTCATCAGCGTTTTTGCTTTTAACAATATGCGTGGAATGAGGAGATAAAATTGATAATTGTATATGTTTATGCGGATTCCTACAAGGAATATAATACCACCAATTGGAGATGTGTGATGCCAGTTGATGCCATTAATAAAACAAAGAAAAATGAGGCTTATTTAATTAATTCTGGTCAATTTGCTGCAAATTCACCAGAAGTACAAAACCTATGTAACAAGGCAGACATAATTATCATTGAAAGAAATTTCTTTGGTGATAATTTGACAATGATTATGTACTGGAAAGTTCGTAATAAAATGATAGTTGCAAACTTTGATGATGCATATGATATGATGCGTGACACTAACATTGCCTATCCATTTTGGGTTTTAGGATCTGCAAAAAATAAAACTCCAGAGGGAGAGGTAGATGTTGAGATAAAGCCATTGCCCCTAACACAATTTAAGTGGGGGCTGAGAATGGTGGCGGGAATTATGTTACCGTCTAAAGTTTTGATGAAAGATTGGGATAGGTACTCAGATGCATATTATGTTCCTAACTATGTCGATATTACTCATTATAAAAATGTTATAAAAGAAGACAATGGTGATAATATAATCATAGGATGGGGCGGAAGTCTTTCTCATGTGCAAAGTTTTGAAGAGAGTGGAATAATAAAAGCATTACAAAAAATATGTAAAAATTATCCTCAAGTAAAGATTATGATTGCTGGCGATAAGAGAGTATATGATAAAATTAATTTGCCAGACGATAAGAAAACTTATAATAAATTTGTTAAATTTTCTGAATGGCCTAAAGTTTTAGCTAATTTTGACATTGGGTTAGCTCCACTCTGCGGACAATATGATCAAAGACGTTCTTGGATTAAGCCACTTGAATATATGTTGTTGAAAATTCCTTGGATTGGATCAGATAATAAATCGTATGATGATATTAAACAGTATGGGAAAGTAATAAAAAATCAACAAAATATTTGGTACACAACAATAGAAGAAATGATACAAAATCTTGATGATCATCGCAAGTTTGCTAAAGAAGAACCATATAAATTTGCAATGAATCAAACTATAGATAAGAATGTATCTAAGATTTTAAATACATGCAAAGAAATTATTGATAAAGGATATAATGAATGAAAGCGTTTGTTACTGGCGCTGCAGGATTTGTTGGAAGCAACCTAGTTGATAGGCTGCTAACTGATGGATATGAAGTTGTAGGATATGATAATTTTAGTACTGGGAAAAGCAAGTATCTATATGACGCATATAAATTTTCTAATTTTTGTATGATAAATGGTGACATACTAGATTTTGAAAATTTAACATGGGCAATGAAAGATTGTGGTTTTATTTTTCATTTGGCTGCAAATGCAGATGTTAGGTATGGATTAAAAACTCCTGAAAAAGACTTAAATCAAAATACAATGGGAACATTTACAATCTTAGAAGCAATGCGAAAAAATAAAATAAAAAATATTATGTTTGCTTCTACTGGGTCTGTATATGGAGAAACAAAAGATGTTCCTATTCCAGAAGATGCGCCATTTCCAATTCAAACATCATTATATGGAGCTTCTAAATTAGCTGGAGAAAGTTTAATACAAGCATATTGTGAAGGATATGGATTTCAAAGTTGGATATTTAGGTTTGTGTCATTGCTTGGGAAAAATTACCATAAGGGATTTGTTGTAGATTTTTACAATAAATTGAGAGAAGATGTTTATAATCTTGAAATAATTGGAGATGGAACCATTTGTAAAAGTTATTTGAATGTGCAAGACTGTATTGAGGGAATGTTGGTAGCAATTGATAAATCAAAAGAGCAAGTAAATATTTTTAATTTGGGAACAGATGAATATTTAAGTGTAACAGATTGTGCAAGAGTTGTAGCTGAACATTTAAATTTACTTCCTAAATTTTCTTTTACTGGAGAAAGTTGGAAGGGAGATAATTCATTTATTTGGTTAGATATCGCAAAGATAATGTCGTTAGGATGGAAACCAAAGTATACTATTAAAGAATCAATACAAGAGACTTTGGATTTTTTAATAGAAAAGGATTGTGTGAATAATTTATGAAACTACAAGATAAGAACATTGTAATTACAGGAGCCAGTAGAGGATTGGGCTTGGCAATAGCACAAAGATGCCATGATGAAGGAGCGAATCTTGTCTTAATTTCTAGAACTAAACCAGATTTGATAAGTAAAAGAATTAGGTGGTTCAAATGTGATTTATCTAAAGAAGAAAAAACTTCAAGTGTTTGTTTAAGATTAACTACTGCGTTCCCAATTGTTCATGCCCTAATTAATAATGCAGCAATTCAAGGACAAATTAATAACACTTGGATGCTTTCATCTAAGGAATGGCATAAGGCGATTCAAACGAATTTAACTGCACCATTTCAGTTAATGAGAATATTGATACCTAAAATGAAAATAGGAAGTAAAATAATCAATTTGTCTGGCGGAGGTGCTGTCTCTCCCAGACCAATGTTTTCTCCCTATGCAGTTTCTAAAACTGGTCTTGTTAGGCTGTCTGAAAATCTTGCAGAAGAATTGAAAGAGATAGGTATAGATGTTAATTGTGTCTCTCCTGGCATAATGTATTCAAATATGACTGAAGAAACTCTTGTTGCGGGAATTGATTTGGTGGGAAAAGAAGAATATCAAAAAGCCCAAAGAGTAAAAGAACGTAACCCCTCTGTTAGTAGCGATGCGATTAATCTCGCTATGTTTTTACTTTCAGAAGAAAGCAATGGCATAACTGGAAAAACAATGAGCGCAATGTGGGACAATTGGGAAGACATATTGCGAATAAAACAAAAAATTATAGAAAGCAATGTATATACTTTGCGAAGATTGACTGCAAGAGATTGCAGGGGTATTCCAAATTCATTGGATAAAAATTATGGTAGATAGTTTGCGCTTTGGGATTGTTGGGTGTGGCCTTATGGGAAATAAGCGTGCTAAATATTTACCATATGGATCATTAAAACTTTGTGTAGATTCTGATATTAACAAAGCACAGAAGATGGTTAATGGATTAGATGGGGCGAGTGCAATTGCAACCACAACAACAGACGGCATGTTATCAACAGTTGATGCTGTATTTATTTGTACTCCAAATGCTTATTTGGCTCCCAATGCTTTGAAGGCAATCAGTGCTGGCAAACATGTTTTTATAGAGAAACCAGGAGGAATAAGTACCATAGAGATTGTTGAACTTATGGCTGCAGCCACAGAAAACAATGTTAAAGTAAGGATAGGTTATAATCATCGTTATCATCCAGCCATTATGAAGGCACGAAAAATTATTCAATATTATAATGGCATTGGACAAATTATGTTTATACGAGGTAGATATGGTCATGGCGGAAGAAGAGGATATAACAAAGAATGGAGATCTAATCTAGCACTATCAGGAGGCGGCGAAACTCTCGACCAGGGAAGCCATTTAATTGACCTTTCTCTAATGTTTTTGGAAAATTTTAATGAAGTTGGTGGATTTACAAACACCTATTTTTGGGATATGCCTGTAGAAGATAATGGCTTTATGTGGCTCAGAACTAAAAATGATCAAATGGCATTTCTCCATGCAAGCTGTACTGAATGGCGCAATATGTTTTCATTTGAAATATATGGCAGAACTGGAAAACTTCAAATTGAGGGCTTAGGCGGATCTTACGGTATTGAGAGACTTTCATATTACAAGATGTCTCCAGATTTAGGCATTCCAGATATTACACATTATGAATATCCAAAACCAGATAACTCTTGGGGAATTGAATATAAAGAATTTTATAGAGATATTACTGAAAACAGAAGCCCAGAGCCAGGATTATATCATGCTGGAATGGTTTTGGATGTTGTAGAGAAAGTTTATAAGGTGAATAGATGATAAAATATGATCAAAAAGATATTGAAAGATTTTGGGGGTATGTGGATAAAAAATCTGAGGATGAGTGTTGGGAGTGGAAAGCCTTCAAAGACAGAAAGAATTATGGCAGACTTGGCGTGGGCAAAAAGATTGTAAGAGCACACAGATTTTCATTTTTGATAACTTATAAAAAAGAAATAGATGGGCTTATTGTTATGCATAAATGCGACAATCCGCCCTGTTGCAATCCAAGACATTTAGATTTAGGAACTCATATTGATAATGTAAGAGATAGGGACAATAAAGGAAGGCAAAGAAGTCTTTGTGGCTCAGAAAGTCATTATGCAAAACTTGATGAAAATAAGGTAATGAACATAAGAGAGGAGTGTAGGTCTGACACAGTTAAAAATATTGCTAGTAAGTATGGCGTTTGTATTGATACTATATACAATATAAGGAAAGAGAAGTCTTGGAAGCATCTATTGGAATTGCCCAATGATTATTGTTCGTAGCCCATTGAGAATTACGCTTGGCGGAGGTGGAACTGATTTGGGAAGTTTTTCTCACAATCATGGCGGATTTTGCATCTCTGCAGCAATCAATAAATATATTTATATAAGCATTCATAGAACTTTTACAGAAAAAATTATTTTAAAATATTCTAAAACAGAAAATGTAAAATCTCCTCAAGATATTTCACATCCAATTATAAAGGAATGTATAAAATTACTCGATTTTCAAACACCCCAACTTGAAATTGTTTCTCATGCCGATGTGCCATCCAATGGAAGTGGATTGGGAAGTAGCGGTGCATTTACTGTAGCTCTTTTAAAGGCTTTATATTTGCATAAAAATATAGCAACATTGCCACATGAAATTGCTGAACTAGCTTGCAATATTAATATTGATAAATTGGGTATGATACAGGGCAAACAAGATGAATATATATCTTCGTTAGGCGGAATTATGTGTTTAGAATTTCAGAAGAACGGAAATGTCAAACATGTTCCACTCAATATTTCACATGACACATTGGAAAAACTTCAAGAGAATCTAATGTTGTTTTATACAAATATTGAACATAATACCAACAACGTATTGTATTTTCAAGACAAGGCTACGAAAAATAATGATAAGGCAATGTTATCTAATCTTATGAATTTGAAAGAAATAGGAATATTATCAAAAAAACTTCTTGAGAAAGGAAAGATGCAAGAATTTGCTGAAATGCTTAATGTACAATGGGACAATAAAAAAGAGCGAACCAACACCTCTCCCAAAATAGAGCAAATTAGAAATGATGCTTTAAATAATGGCGCAATAGGAATGAAATTGGTTGGATCTGGCAATGGTGGATTTTTGCTTGGCTATATAGAAAACAAAAGGAAACTAAAACAATATATGAAAAAAAATAGCTTGCAAGAGCTAGTTTTTTCATTTGATTTTGAGGGTAGTCAACGAATAGTATGAAACTTCCAACAATAACAATTCTTTGTGGTGGCTTGGGAACACGAATAGAACAAGGAAATAATGTTCCTAAATCATTGATAACAATTGCCAACAAGCCATTTATTTTTTACCAGTTAGAATTATTGAGCAAAAATGGATTTAAAAATGTCGTATTGTGTGTAGGGCATTTAGCAAATAAAATAATTGATGTTGTAGGGACACAAAGATTCGGATTAAAAATATCTTATTCAATTGAACGGACGCCATTGGGAACTGCAGGAGCAATAAAAAAAGCGCTTCCACTACTGGGAGAATGTTTTTTTGTAATGTATGGTGATAGTTATTTGCCAGTAGACTTTGTTGAAGTTGGATATGCTTTTGTACAGCTATGTTGGAACAAATCGGGCATGATGACGGTTTATAAAAATCAAAACAAATATGATAAGAGCAATGTTTTATATAGGGATGGACGAATTATAAAATATGGCAAGAAAAGCAGCACAACTGAAATGGAACACATTGATTATGGATTATCTGTTTTTAATAAAGAAGCATTTGATGTGTTAAAACCTAATATCAAATATGACTTGAGTGAAGTTTATAACCATCAACACAATAGAATTATGGGATATGAAATGAAATCCAGATTTTATGAGATAGGATCTCCAGAAGGATTGAAAGATTTTGAGGAGTATATAACAAAAACTAAAGGAAATTAAATGTTTGCTAGAAAATATTTAGAAGAATCAAGGTTTATTATTAATAATTTTGATCATGAAGAAATAGAATCTATGGTTGAAATTTTGTATCATGTGCGCAAGGCGAAAGGCAGGTTGTTTATTCTTGGGAATGGTGGTGGCTCTTCAATTTCTAGCCATGCTGTAAATGATTTTAGAAAAATTTGTGGTATAGAGTCGTATGCTCCTACAGACAATGTGGCAGAATTAACCGCAAGAACGAATGATAGTGGGTTTGAGTGTGTGTTTTCATCATGGCTAAGAACAAGTAAAATCAATTCAAACGATGCAATTCTTATTTTTTCTGTTGGAGGTGGGGCGACTGGAATAAGTTCTAACTTGGTCAAGGCAATAGATTGTGCTACAACAGTGGGGGCTAGAGTTCTGGGTGTTGTTGGTAGAGACGGTGGCTACACTAAACAAAATGCTCAGGCATGCGTTGTTGTTTCTATTGTTCATGAGGATAGGATTACTCCTCATACAGAAGCTTTTCAATCTGTTGTTCTTCACTTACTTGTATCCCATCCCAAATTACAAAGATCACAAACTAAATGGGAGTCAATGGATGAATAAGGCTGTATTTTTAGATAGGGATGGCATTATTAATAAGGCAATTGTGAAAGATGGATTACCAGCCTCTCCACTAACTATTGAAGAAGCTGTTCCAGTTGATGGAATATTGTCTGTCATAACTGACTTATGGAAAGATGATTTTACTATAATTGGCATAACCAATCAGCCAGATATTGCAAGAGGTAAAATTACCCAAGATGAAGCAGGTAAACTCAATGCCAAAATTGCTAGTTGGTCGCCATATATAAGATCAATTTTTGTATGCCCACATGACGATGATGATCTTTGTAATTGTAGAAAGCCAATGCCTGGATTTCTTTTTTTGGCCGCAGAAATATTTAATATAAGTTTGCGTCAATCTTGGATGGTTGGTGATAGATGGAAAGATATTGAAGCCGGATACAGAGCAAGATGCCAAACAATATTTATAGACTATCAATATGGAGATGAATTACGACCTTCAAAACAAACACATACAGTTTCAAGTGTGAAAGAAATTTTTCCATTGATAATGAAGGAGTATAAATGAGAGCTAAAATTTTTGCTGATGGGGCTGATTTGAAAGAAATGATTGAGTTGAATGAAAATCCAATTGTGTCAGGGTTTACTACAAATCCCTCCATATTGGCAAAAGCTGGCATTACAGATTATAAACAATTTGCTCAAAGTGCACTGAGACATATTGTAAAAAAGTCAATTTCATTTGAAGTTTTCTCTGATAATTTAGATGAGATGGAAGAACAAGCAAAAGAAATAGCATCTTGGGGAAAAAACGTATATGTAAAAATTCCTATAACCAATACAAGAGGCGAATTTACAGTTGGTAAGATCAATCATTTATGTCTTCAAAAAATCAAAGTAAATGTCACTGCTGTTTTTACTACACCTCAAGCCAAAGATGCTATGTTAGCTATTGGAGAAAACAAAGGAATTGTTTCTGTGTTTGCTGGTAGAATAGCAGATGCAGGAGTAGCCCCCTTTCCTATTATGGCTGATATGGCTGCATGGATGCGTTCCAAATATGAAAACCAGCAATTATTGTGGGCTTCTCCAAGACAAGTATATGATGTAGTATTGGCAGATAAAAGCAATTGTCATATTATAACAATGCCAAAATCCCTGATAGATAAAATTCCATTGTTAGGAAAAAACTTGAATGATTTTTCTTTAGAAACAGTCAAAATGTTTTATGATGCTGCACAAAAATCAGGATATACTATATGAACATGGCAGTTATTGTATTCAGTCGCAATCGCCCCTTGCAACTTGACCTTTGTTTATCATCTTTTCATCGCCATTCAGATGTTTCTTCATATAATTTTTGGAAAGAGATGGATATAACAACTATTTATACTTGCGATCCAGAATATCAAGACGCATATAGTCAATTAGACATTGAATGGGGAGATTATACACATTTAGTTAAAGAAATTAATTTCAAACAAGATGTGTTGAATCTTCTCAAAGATAAAACGCACGTTTTATTTCTGGTGGATGATTGTATTTTTACTCATGATTTTAGTTTAAAAAAGATTGTTCATGTTTTAGATAGTCGCAAGAACACAGTTGGATTTTCTTTAAGGTTAGGAAAGAATACAAATTATTGTTATACTCTTGATAGAATACAAGATACTCCATTTGTAGCAGAAGTTACTAGTAGTATGTTAGGATATAATTGGACAAATGCAGATGGAGATTTTGGATATCCTGCAGAGGTATCTAGTTCTGTATATAGAGTGAAAAATTTCATTGAGCCATTAAAAATGTATGATTTTAAAAATCCTAATGAGCTAGAATCTTTAATGAATAGTATAGCCAATGTATATATGGATTCGGACAAGAATACATTTTTAAATAAAATGCCAACTTTATCTTGCTATGAACAGTCTGTAGCCTTTTGTAATCCATGTAATAAGGTGCAGGATGTTGCTCCAGACAACAGATCTGGAAATAAAGTAAACCATTCTGCAAGAAATCTTTTATGGTTTTATAATAATGGTATTAGAATTGATCCTAAAAAATTTGATGGACTCATATCCAATTCTGTACATATGGAAGTAGATTTAGTATGATTAGTGTAATTATTCCTTGCTATAATAAAGCAGATTATTTAGAAGAAGCAATTAAAAGCGTTATTGATCAAACATTTAAATACTGGGATATAATAATAATTAACGATAGTTCTAATAATGACTTAAATAAACCAATAAAGGAAGTATGTGAAAAATATTCTGATTATTCTATAGATGTAATAAGAACAAACAATATTGGAGCCACAAAAGCTAGACATTTAGGAATAATGAAATCAAATAATGATTTTTATATGCCTCTTGATCCAGATGATAAAATTCAATCAGTGTTTTTAGATACGACATTAATAACATTAGAAAAATGCCCAAATGTTGGATTCGCTTATGTTGATACAGTGTATTTTGCACAACAGTTATTTAACAGAACGCCTTCTCTAGAATATTCTCTTTTTCAACTCATACAAAGTAATTTTATAAGTTACTGTTCGCTATTTAGAAAAGCAGCATATGTGGATATTGGTGGATATGATTTGAATAATTTCTGCTACCTAGAAGACTACCAATTATATTTGAGACTTGGGGCAAAGGGTTGGTATGGCAAACATATTGCATCAGATCTTTTTTATTATAGAGTAAGAGAGGATTCGTCCTTTCAATCTGAACGCAGAAAAAAATTAGAAGTAGTATATAGATCATACATTATTTCGCAATTACCAAACTTATTTCCTTATCAGTGGCAACAAAATGCAAAAGATATGTTGCTCAATTATCCACATAATTTTATGTCTATGAACCCACAACAACAAGAGAAATTTTTAAGAGAGATGGAATAACTATGAGTAGTATTATGCCAGAAGAAGGTCTTTATCTTGATCATGTTAGGAGAAAAATTCCTGAAAACCAAGATGCCATATTGATTGATGTAGGATTTAATGTTGGAGTGTTTACCCAAGAATTTTTAGATAGGTTTGTAAAATCAAAAGTTTTTGGATTTGAGCCAAATAGAGATGCATATAATATAGGGTTAGAGAAATATAAAGAAGATGAAAGAGTGCAATTGTTTAATTTGGGTATAATAAATGCATTCTTGACTAAAAAACTTTTTTATCAAATGAAACCAGAAACAGGATGTTCTAGTCTTTATTATCGTGAAGATTTTTTTAAAAAGCCGCGTGTTATGGCTGAAGTTATTGTTGATTTTGTTGCTTTGGATTTGGTTGCATTGCCTAATAAAATTACCTATCTTAAAATAGACACTGAAGGCAGTGAAATGTCAGTATTAAAAAGTGCTCAGACTATGATAAATAGTAAACAAATAAAATATATTCAATTTGAATCTGGTGATTGCAATAAATATAGTGGTTATACGGCGGGAGATATTGTATTATGGTTGCAATCAAGGGGCTATAGGGTTTATAATGGATCTTTGGACATTTTGCCCAAGGGGTGGGGGGTTCAAGACGAAGAAATACATAATTATTTAGCAGAATTGATATGAAAAAATATATTGTATCTTTTGGAGGCTTGGAACGTGGAAAAAATCGCCATAACGAATCATATGGAATTCATCGAGATTATACGTCAGAAGTTCATAGGCTTTTTGAATCTGCCAAGCCTTACTTTGATGATTGCTTTTATTATGATAATGACTGGTTTGAAAACTCTTCATATTGCAAAAATAATCCTTGGGTATTAAAAGAAGATAGCTATGGTTGGTGCTTTAAACCTATAGTTATTCAAGATGCTTTAAACAAGATAGAAGATAAAGATGTGCTTATGTGGTGCGACTCTAATCATGTTATTATGGCTAATCCCAGATCACTAATAGATATTGCCACCACCAACAACATATTTTGTCATGAACATCATAATATTGTATATTATAATAAAAATTTTACCCATAAAGATATGTTTGTTAAAATGAACTGTGATGAGTCAAGGTATTGGGATGCCCCCCAGATGCAAGTAAACATTATGGTGTTTTATAGAACAGATTTTACAATAAATTTTGTACAAGAATGGGTAAATTTTGCTGTAGATTATGATACAATGATTAAAAACGAAATGGAAAATTTGCCTAGATTTGATGATCATAGACATGAGCAAAGTATATTCTCAATACTCAGAGAAAAATATAACCTACCGTATTACCTATATCCATTTCATATTGTGCATGAACGGGACGGAATTCATCTTATAGAACGAGGAGAATAAAATGTATAAAATAGCTGATAATTGCGATATAAAAGGGCTGGCAGAAATATATGAAAAATATTTTGATAATAAAACAGATGGATTTTTTGTTGAGATTGGTGCCTATAATGGATACGATTTTAGCAATGTTTCAGGATTGGTAGATGTGGGGTGGTCGGGCATATGTGTTGAGCCAAACCCACTCAATTTTAAGGAATTACTTAAAACATATAAAGATAAAAAACATCAAGTAACATGCATAAGAGCAGCCATTGGGGAGAGGGGTATAGTCATGATTTCAATGAATGCAACTCTTTCAACCACCTCAGCAGAACAAATTAGATATTATAAGGAATGTGATTGGATTAATCAATATATACAATATACTGAAATGGATAGTTTACCTTTAAATGATTTGCTTGAGCAATGCATCAACGTGCCTTTTGGATTTGATTTATTATCCATAGATACAGAAGGTACAGAACTTGCAATTATGCAACAATTCAATATTGGTTTGTGGAAACCAAAAATGGTTATTATTGAGGCTCATGAAAATCACCCTATTAAACCATTGGGAAGATTTGCAAACGAAATAAATAAATACTTTGCAAGAAATAACTATGAAAGGATTTATAGTGATTTTGTAAACAATATTTATTGGAAAGATAAATGAAAGATTGTTCAGTTTCGGTTTGTATGTCTATACATAATCAAGCACCAATAATAACAAGTATAGTTAATGGCATTATAAAAAATATATCCAAAAATGTAAAAGAAATTATATTTGTTTTTGATGGATGTGATGATGGATCTGATACCATTGTGAAAAGCATAATGAATGGTTGTAAAGTTCCAACACAATATATTTATGCAGATGATATTTGGGAAGTTAAGGCTAATAATTTAACATTTAAGAATGCAACATGTCCATACATATTAACTATTCAAGACGATATGTTATTGTTGGAAAAAGATTTTGATAAGAGAATAATGCTTCCCTTTTTTAAAGTTGAAAATCTTTTAGGAGTAAGTGCTAGAAACGCTCAAGATCAACGTATTGAAAATGGTGAATTGAGTTTTTATAATCTTTTTGGGCATGATGTTGATAGTCCTAGAGATATTTTAGGAGTTCGCGAAATTATAATAAGGGGCCCTATTATGTATGACCATCAGAAACTGGAAGCAATGAATTATCTTGACGAAGAATTTGCGCCAACATATGGCGATGACCATGATATTAGTTTTAGGGCTCATAGGGAACATGGATGGATAGTTGGGGCGTTTATGGTTGGTTACGATTCTCCTTTGTTGTGGGGCAAAACAAGACAGTCTAGGCCAATACGAAATGCAATCTGGGACAAATCTAGAATAAAAAATATAAAAATGATTATAGAAAGACATGCAGATTTAATTAATGGGGAAAAACATACACAAGACATTATAATCAAGGAGTCTTTATAAATAAAGATTTTTCAATTTCACTTTGTATATCTATGTACAATCAGGAGCGATTGGCTGCAAGGGTAATGAATGGCATTATTCAAAATATGTCTGCTAATGTAAAAGAACTTATTATTCTTTTTGATGGATGTATAGATACAACAGAAGAGATAGTAAAAGGGATTGTTGGTAACACATGTAAAATACCAACAAAATTTTTATATGCTGGCAATGTAAATGAAGTTATTGCCAATAATTTAACATTTAGGGCAGCCTCTTATCCATACATTATGACAGTGCAAGATGATTGTCAAATTTTAGAAAAAGATTTTGATAAAAGAATGTTAAAACCATTTTTACAAGTGTCCGATCTTTTAGGTGTTACTGGAAGAAATGCACAGAATGAAAAAATAGTTGATGAAACAATTCATTGTTTTGATGTGTTTGGAAAAGATGTTGATAGCCCTAGAAACACATTGGGAATAAGGGATATCATAGTAAGAACACCAATATTGTTTGACCATCAAAAACTAGAGACATTGGATTATCTTGATGAAGAGTTTGCTCCTATCGACTGTGATGATAAGGACATAGGATTTAGGGCTTATAAAAAGAAAGGTTGGCTAGTGGGCGCATATGTAATCAATTATGATTCTCCTGCCTCATGGGGTAAAACTAGAAACAATCCAGTAAGCCATGATATTTGGGTGGCATCTACAACAAAAAATGTAAAAATTATAATAGAGCGCTATCGTGATTTGCTTGAGGGTAAAAAGCATAATTTAAACATAATAATAAAGGAGTAAAAAAATAATGGAATACCAGGTTTATCCGTATACAGAACAAACGAAGGGGCTAGGCATAGGAGACGACAATATATATAGCAATGGTGAATATCATGTTCTTCATGGATTTTTACAAAGAGACAGTGTTATATTTGATGTTGGAGCAAGCTCTGGTAGATGGACACAGATTGCATTATGTATTATGGTTCCAAAGTTTATTTACTGTTTTGAGCCAGTTCCAGACGCATTCTTGGCAGCTTATCAACTCTTTGCACTACGAAATAATGTTGAAGTATTAAATAACATCATTGGAAATGAATGTGGTAAAACTGCTTTTTACTGGTATAAAAATAACCCGCAGCTTGCAGAAATGAGTAATCTTTTTGGTAGACCCAATGTTGAAGCAGCTAACAGTATTGAAAAAGAAATAATATATGTTGATGGAATTACAATTGATTATTTTTGTAAAGAAAGAAAAATAAAGCATATTGACTATCTAAAAATAGATGTAGAGGGCGCTGAGTTTCGTGTAATCGATGGAGCTAAAGAAATGATGGAAAAGCAGACCATTGATTATATCCAGTTTGAATATGGTGGTTGCTTTATAGATGCAAGAACTACACTAAAAGAAACTGTTGGTTTATTAAAAAATAATTATGCGTTGTTTAGGATAGTTCCTAGTGGGCTTTTACATATGTCGGAATGGATAGATGAAATGGAAAATTATCTACACTCAAATTATTTGGCAATATCTACAAAAATAGAGAATAGATTTCCCATAATGGAATTTAGTGAAAAAGATAATGAATGAAGCACCTTTAGTTAGTATAGTTGTTCCAACGTTCAATCGTTTAAATATGTTATCTAAAACGATTGAAAGTGTTTTAAATCAAACCTATAAAAATTTAGAAATTATTGTAATAAATGATTACGGTGAAGATGCTCAAATTGTAGTAGATACATTGAATGATTGTAGAATCAAATACTTTAACCATGAAAAAAATAAAGGACTTGGTGCGGCTAGAAACACAGGAATTAAAAATTCTTCGGGAAAATATATTTGCTATTTGGATGATGATGATTGGTATTTCCCAGAACATGTTAGATTGCTTGTAGAGAAAATGGAAGCCAATGATATTCATGTTATATATAGTAATGCTATTCAAAATATGCAAACGATACAGCCCAATGGATTTTATACAACAATTGGTAGACACATGGCATATGATGTAGATTTTTCTAAAGATCTTTTATTGATTCAAAATATAACACCAGTATTGTGTGTAATGCATAGAAAAGACTGTCTTGAAAAGGCTGGTTTATTCGATGAAGATTTTAAGGCATATGAGGATTGGGATTTGTGGATTCGAATATCAAGAGATCATGATTTTCATCATATGAGGGTTGCTACTTGTGAGTATACTTGGAGGCAAGATGGTAGCACAATGTCAAGTAGCCGATCAGAATTCAATACGCTGTTACCAACTATTTATGATCGTTATAAAGAGTTCGCAACTTTAGAAACTATGAAAGCACAAAATAGTATTTTAGAGAAAAGGGGATTATCCAGAATCGCTTGACATTGTGAGTAAAGTGTGGTATGCTTATATGAAACGTTGTAAAAAGTGTGGGAAAAAATTAAAGAGTTTGAATAAAAAAATCGCTTGTCTTATAAAAGAAAATAAAGAATTAAAAAATGAAATTAAAAAACTAGAAAATGATAATGAAAATTTATATACGGAGATTTATTGAAAAAGATAAAAGCTAAAAGCGAAACTGTTTTTAGATGGGAATGTCCTAAGTGTTACTATAGTTGCAATGTTATTTTTAAAGACAATTTGGAAAACAAGATGACAAAAGAAAAATGTTTTTCATGTGATGAAGAATATTTAATTTATGACGAGATGGAATGAGATTTTATTGTGAGTAAAGTTTCTTTAGATTATTATGAATGTGATGATGGAAGCTTGGCGATTGAGTTTGTGAGCAATGATTTTAGAATTGGGATTTGTTTTGAAAAAGATTTAGAGCAAAGTGGCTGGTATTATGTCGATAAAGATCCTACTTTAGAAAATAGTCCTATTGAAAAAGAAATGGTTGATAAACTAAAAAAACATCTTGAGAAATATGAATAAAATACACAAAAAGATTATATTTCGTTCTGTGGTGGCAACTTCTATTTTTTTTCTTATATGTATTATATTTTTAATAGATTACTATGAAGCAAAATCTTGTATTAGTTACATTCAAACCTATACCTATATTTATAAATCTTATATTACTATTTTTCAAATGAAAATATCTTGTTTATTAACGTAAAATAATGAAAATAAAAGAATTAAAAATTCAAGATGAAAAAAGGGTTTTATTGTGAACAAAGTAATTAGTCCAAAACAAATGAAAATAAAAGATGTAACAAGGCATGAAACCGCAAATGCTTGCTGTGAAGAAATAAGTGTTGCTATTTATAAAAATTATTTCGGAATCAATTCTGTTTACAATCTTTTTATTAGACCATCATTACATGACGACAGTATGATGATGCGTTATTGTCCATTTTGCGGAAAAAAATTAGGCGATCTTAAACCAGAATAAAATGATGGTTTTATTTGGAGAAAATTATGTCCTATAAGAAAGCAAAAACAAAAAAGAAATATTATTTTGAATGTGTTGAGTGTGGCACAACCCAAGTAAGATCAAGGAACATTGAACCAAAATCATGTGATAGATGTAAAATTATTGCTAAGAATATAGAATTAGAGAAAAGGCAAATTGAAATAGATAATAAAATTTCTCAATTCAAGAAAGAAAATAATTTTAGTGAATCTAAATGTTGTCAAAATTGTGAATATTCCGAGATGCTATATTATGATGAAGATTACAAATGTTTAAAAATTGGATACACAAAATTGGGAGATGAAATAATTCTTTATACGGAAGGAAATAATTGTTGTGATGCATTCAAAACTAGATAAAATCGTTGTTTTATGTAAGGAAAACTATGGATAATAAAGAATTAACCAAATTCAAAGAATCAATTAATTTTAGAACTGTACCATGTTGTAATTATTGCACACATTGTCTTGTAGAATTTGATCATGAGGAATACTATTGTATTAGGTTGAAAGAATCAAAGTTTTCAATAGAAGAAGATACAGTTTGTGATGAGTATGAAGAATGGGATTTAGGTGAGTAGATAAAAGCGCCATTTTATCTGGAGAGAAATATGAAAGTAAAATTTACGGTAGGAATTGGATTTATGAACGACCAAATAGATGTGTTTGACGTGGAGGATTTAGGATATTCAGAAGAGGAATGGAAAGAGTTGTCTCCTGATGAAAAATGGAAAGAGGCAGAGCATTGGGCTAATGAATGGATTGAAATAAATTACGAAGAAGTTAAATAAAAACATCTTTTATATGGAGAAAAATGAGCAAAATAGACGAGGCAATCCAAGTGGCATATCAATACGCACAAATTGACGGAGGGCATCATAAAATGTGGGTCATTGATCAAATGATTAGGGTGTTGCTTCAAGATCAGTATGATAAATTTATCAAAGAATATGAACAGTGTGGGTGCAATCCCCATATTGATGACGGTTATTGTGATGGTGGCTATGAGTGGAACGTTGGAATAGCACCTTAAATAAAAGCATCATTTTATCTAGGACGTTGGTGTAATGGTAGCATAACTGTCTCCAAAACAGTAGGCAATCTTGGGTTCGATTCCCTTACGTCCTGTAGAAATAAAAAGGAGAAAAAATGTGGATAGATAAAAGTCATGGATACGAAGCTGTACATATAAAAAATCATCCCATGGCAGATTCAACAGGCAGAATATATAAACATCGTTTAATTATGTATGAAAAACTTGGAAGGATTTTAGAATCTAATGAACATGTTCATCATATAGATGGAAATAAATTAAACAATTCTATAGATAATTTGGAATTAATGAATGCTGGTGAACATCATAGGCATCATTTATTGAAGCCAAACAAGATGCCGCCCAGGGTTTGTGCCATATGCGATGTTAAAACTTATAACAAAAAATATTGTTGTGAAAAATGTCGTGCTTGGGGCAGTAGAAAAGTTAGAAGACCAAGCAAACTACAATTGCAAAAGGACATATCAAGAATGTCTTGGGTAGCAATGGGTAAAAAATATGGTGTGTCAGATAATGCAGTGAAAAAATGGGCTAAAACTTATTTAATTTCCTATGCAAGGAGAAGAGCATGAATATTAAAGAATTGCAGGAAGATTTAGAAGTACTAAAAGATTATATAAAAATTATGGAAGAAAACTGGGATGAGATTTATGATATATGTCAATGGGTTGATAATGATAGTATTAGTGAAATGAGAGATTCGCTTAAAGAAATTTTTGAAATTGCTAAAAAGAACGTGTTAGATAAATAATGGCAACTTTTACTGTTTTGCGAGAGGCTGGTTGTGATGAAGCAATGTTGGGAATTTCTTTGTCTTACAATCAAACAGTTGTACGGGCCAGAGCAATTGCAAAAAAACTTGCAATGAAAGATGGGGGACATAATAAATTCTTAGAAAGTATTGTTGTATGGATTGATATTGTAGCTCCCAGGTATTGGTGGCAAGAGTTTGATACTTACAGGGTTGGCGTAACAAAGCAATCTGAGAGTACAATGCATACGCTTATGAAAAGACAATTAGATCAAAATGATTTTGCGAATACAATACCAGGATCCATACTTATTATTTTAAATAAATTAATAAGTATTAACAAATTGAAAAAAGCTAAAAGTCTTTTACCCGAATCATTTCTTCAAAGAAGAATTGTTTGTACTAATTATAAAGCATTGAGACATATGATTTCTCAACGCAAGGGTCATAAATTACAAGAATGGCAAGATTTTATTGTTGCTATGTATGATCAATTGTTGTATCATGATTTTGTAAGATAAAAGACACGTTTTATTTGGAGCAATGTATGAAAACAAATTTTTTTACTTGGAAAAGCAAGAAAAAGGAGTGGACTTATATATGGTTCTTTGAACCATATTTTAAATGGTATGATATTTGGATTGGAATGTATATTTCTGATCAGTGTGTTTATATTGGATTTTTCCCAATGGTTGGTTTAAGAATTGGGTATATTAAATCATACTAGATAAAAAATGTGTTTTATTTGGAGAAATTATGAATGACATAGAAAAAAGGATAGAAGATTTATCAAGCACTTTGGGTTATACGTTACATAAATCTCTGCGTAAAAGCCTTGACAGTAAAGAGGCATGTAAAGCATGGGATGCAATCAATGAATTGCACAATGTAGAATGGAATATTGTTTGTAACAACACTATGATAATTCTCCTGCAATTGATAGAACCAGATAACAAAAAATTAAAAGAATGGGTTAAAGAAAACCATTGGTATTTGGATATAACAAGAGAGAGCAAGGTTTACTAGATAAAAAATGTTTTTACTTGGAGATATGAATGATACGAATAATAAACAGAAATGATTTGAAAGCTGTTGGCAAGTATATTGACGAACTTGAAGCAGAGATTAAGAAATTAAAATCTGAAAGCGATTATTTATCCAATGCATTTATGGAAACAGAAACCATAGCGCCAGACGGGGAGCTAAGAGGATCCATTGCTGCAATGCAAAAGGAAATTGAAAGATTGAGAAAAACAATTGATGCAATATTGCATTTTGTAGAACGAATAGGTGGCGGCAGTGAATATACTAATCAATTCCCGCAGAGACAGATACAAGGCATTATTGACGAGATAAAAGGCTGATTTTATTGTGGAAATTATAAAAAAAGCACTACGAATATTAATATGGCTACCATTTTTACCTGTTATATGGCCTTCAATAATTATTTGGTGGGCATTTACAGATGAAGATGGGAACCCAAACCCAATTTGTGCTCCATTTATTGCTGTGACTTTATTTGTATGGTGGGGATTTGCATTTGTTCTTTTGCTTAAATAAAAGACTCATTTTATTGGAGAAAAAATATAATGTTTTGGAAAAGAAAAAAATATACAGTAGAAAATGTTTGGGGATGGTATTTCAAATTGTTGAAACGTTGTGAGAATAAGAATGTCGAACCTTTGCCTCCGTTTTCGATTCCATATATTTATGATGATAAAGAAGCAATAGAATATGAAATAGCCTATCTAAAGGGTAGAACAAAAGCTGACAATGAATATGAAAGAGTAAGGGAACTATATTTTAAATAAAGGATGCATTTTATTGAGAATACAACATGAAATTTATTTGTGAAAGAAGATCCTATCGCATGGATGATGATAGAAGTCCGTGTAAAAATGCAATAAGGGAAATTGTAATCTATACTGATACAAGAAGCGTAGACGATCCTAAGAAAATTCCATGTTATAAAAAAGATGATTCTGAATGGTGGATCGAAGGAAAAAATCATCGCGTTGAACACGGAGAAATAAGTAGAGATTTTGAACAAAATGGATGGACAATTGAAATGGGCAGCATTGAAGACTTACTTGAATTCATGGAAGAGGAGGGGCACTGTATAACTTTATCTTGGCATGGACATCGTGGCCCATATTTGATAGAGATAGTAGATGGATACTAAACAAAATTTTAGTTTTATTTGGAGAAATATGAGTGAAAAAGAAAAAATAGAGAATCTGAAAAATTTTATACTTGATAAAGCAAAGGAAAATAAAGTTGTTCTATTAGCAACTAATGAACTTATTGCTGTGGACATTAATGATTTGATTTTCAACCAACCAGTTGATGGATTGCTTTATGATTTGAATCGCCTTGAGGAAGTTGTACTCACACATATTAAAACTCAAAAATGGATAAATGATTTTGCTGTTGCAAAAGTTATTCGTAGAATGAGTGAACACATTGAAAAACTTGAAACAAAATTAAAAAATATGGAAGATTTGAATGATGGTATAAAGGATGTTTTACTTCATTATCCATCGTAAATAAAAGATTAGTTTTATTTGGAGGATTTAAAAAATGAAAATTAAAATAGGTAGGTCTCCCCACTTACAATTTTTCATTATCCCTTGGAGATATAAAAGACAATTAATGAAAGGCAAACAAGAGTTTATGATATTTATTTGGCTATGGTTTTATATAGAAATAAGAATAAAATGTTAATTTTATTGAATCTCAAACATATTTCTATTGATGAAATAAATAAAGACTATGGCAATGATTGGTTATACATTGGGAGAAGAAGTACTAAATATAATCTAACCGAATCCATTCTTCATAATCCATTTGTAGGAAAGCGATATGAGACTATTGAAAAATATCGTCATCATCTTTGGAAAATGATTAAAAATAAAAACGAAGAAGTTATTCAATTGCTTGATAATATGGGCAAAGGTAAATATAGTGCTTTAGTTTGTTATTGTGCTCCACTACCTTGCCATGGTGATATAATCATTATGGCTGCAAACTGGCTTATTAAGGAATCATATGCAAAATAAAAATATTCTTGTTACTGGCGCTGGTGGATTTATTGGTCATCATCTCGTTAACGATCTCAAGTCAAAGGGATATTGGGTAAGAGGTGTGGATCTTCATTATCCAAAGTTTGAAACCACTAAAGCAGATATATTTGAAATACTTGATTTAAGGAAGTGGGATAATTGTCTACAAGCTACTAGAAATGTTGACCATGTTTATGCTTTAGCGGCCGATATGGGCGGCATGGGATTTATTTCTGGTAATCATGCACAAATTTTGCACAACAACAGCCTTATCAATACACACACACTTCATGCTGCATACTTGAATGGTGTAGAACGATATCTTTATACATCTTCAGCCTGTATATATCCAGAATATCTTCAAGAAAGCGAAGAGGTTGTTCCTCTTAAAGAAGATGACGCGTATCCAGCCCAACCACAAGATGCTTATGGATGGGAAAAATTAATAAGTGAACAAATGTGTTTGCGCTATCGTTCTGATTATGGTTTTGAAACACGGATTGTTCGTTTTCACAATATTTTTGGAACAATGGGAACTTGGAGAGGCGGGCGAGAAAAAGTACCCGCTGCACTATGTCGCAAGGTAGCTTTAGCAAAACGAAGAAACGACTACACAATACAAATCTGGGGAGATGGTGAACAAACTCGTTCTTTTTGCTATATTGATGATTGTATAGAAGGCATATATAAATTAATGATGTCAAACTATCACCCTCCTCTCAATTTAGGACAAGATCGCATAATAAGTATTAATAGATTGGCGGATATTATTTGTAAAATTGCCAATGTTGAAGCGGAGTACGAACACATATCTGGGCCACAAGGAGTAAGAGGGCGTAATTCAGATAACACTAGACTAAAAGAAGTGCTTGGATGGGAGCCACAAATATCTCTTGAAGATGGATTGACAAGAACTTATACATGGATTGAGGAACAAGTTAATCAATTATCCTTGACAGAATGATGAATTAATGGTATAGTTATAGGTAGATCCCATGTAACTCAACTGGCAGAGTACGGTGCTGTTAACACTGAAGTTCCTTGTTCGAATCAAGGCGTGGGAGTGCGAGGGTGTAACTCAGTTGGTAGAGTGCCATTCTTCCAAATTGGAAGCCGTGAGTCCGAATCTCACCACCCTCTCTAGGAGATTAAACAAATGACAATATCAATCATCGGATTAGGAAAATTGGGGGCAAGCATGACAGCAGCCATTGCAAGCAAAGGTTTCAATGTTATAGGCGTTGATAACAATCAACAAACAATAGATTTAGTTAATGCAGGACATGCGCCCGTACAAGAGACTAACTTAGAAGAGACTGTAGCGGATAATAGTCTTCGCATTAGGGCGACCAAGGACTATACGGATGCCATTATGAATTCAGATCTGTCATTCGTAATAGTTCCCACACCCAGTAATCCAAACGGATCCTTTTCGTTAGAATATGTATCTGAAGTTTTTTATCAAATAGGTGAAGTTCTTAAAAATAAAAATGAATATCACAATATTGTATTGGCGAGTACGGTTCTCCCTGGCGCAACACGGTTTGGGCTGTTACCCATTTTAGAAAAAGTATCAAGTAAAAAATGCGGCAATCACTTTGGCTTATGTTACAGCCCTGAATTTATTGCTTTGGGGAGTATTATTCAAGATTTTCTCAATCCTGATTTTACCCTTATTGGAGAATTTGATAAACGCTGCGGTGGATACCTTGAAAAATTTTATTCAGAAATTATGGAAAACAATTCACCCTGTAAACGTATGAGTTTGGAAAATGCAGAGCTAACTAAAGTGGCTTTGAATACTTATGTTACTACTAAAATAACTTATGCAAATATGTTAGCTGATTTATGTGAACGTATTCCTGGGGGCAATGTAGATATAGTAACTGATGCGCTAGGGGCTGACACGCGTATTGGCAATAAATATTTGAAAGGTGCTTTAGGCTATGGTGGCCCTTGTTTTCCAAGAGACAATCTTGCGTTGGGTTATTTTGCAAATGCAATTGGTTCTGAATCTGGAATAGCGGAAGTAACAGATCAAATGAATCGGTTATTGCCTAGTCGCATTGTTCATCAATTAATGCCTATGATAACAAAAGAAACAACAGTGGCTATTTTAGGACTTGCTTATAAACCACATTCACAAGTAACAGAAGAATCTCAAGCAATGAGTTTGTTGCAAGCATTAAATAGAATTGATGTGCGGGTTGTTGGATATGATCCTTTGGTGGAAGGATATAATTCGCTCAAATATTGTTTAAAACGAGCAAACATTGTGTTAATTACTAATCCAGATCCAGTATTTAAATCTCTTACTGTAGAAGATTTTTTACCAAACACTACAGTAATAGATTTTTGGCGAATTCTTGACCAAGAATTATCTAATAAACTTAGAATTAATTATATTCCAGTTGGGCGTTGCATTAATGACAAACAATATACGAAACAATTAGCAAAAATTTGGAACCAATAAAACAAGTCTTTTATCTGAGGCGAAATAATGGTAATGGCTAACATAGCTGAGGCAATAGAAAAAGATATGGCAAATTATATACCATCTGGGTCATCTGCTGGATCATTTGTTCTTTCAGGAAATGCATTGGTTGGATCATTTATTAGTTCAGAAGATCTACAATGTGTATTTGGATCAGCGAGTCCATACCCAAAACATATGTCATTTGAGGATTGGCGATATGCCATCGAAGAAAGACTGCAGCGACTAGAAGAAAACTATATTCAATCAGAGGGAATAGTCAGGACTCATTGTGAATGGTGTGATAGCAATTCTGCTACAACTAAAAGAGGATGTTGTTGGGCTTGTGGCGCTCCTAAGCCAAAAAATAAAAAAGGAACGGATTTTTATCGTACTGTTACAGAAAAAATTTGGTTATCTGATGGGTGCGGAAGACCTTCAAAAATTGTTAAAAGTGCTATATCTGTATTTTTTAAAGATGGTACAGTTTGTAGCACTACATCATTGAGAGGCAAAATACAATTAGAACATGGGAGAAATGAAGAAGTTCAAATTGTATATATGACACTTGATGAAAACTATGAAAAAAGTACAGATACATTTGGCACATGGATAAAAGACATTGAAGAAATAGAACCTGCAGAATGGGATGAAGACTATGATCAATTCAATATTAGTAACAATACAAAACAACAATTAGTTAGAACACTTAAAAATTTTATAGGGAACAAATAAAACAAGAATTTTATATGACAAAACATAAAGGATATTTTGTATATGCCAACCCTGATAAAGAATGGGGAGATCATGTACATGGTAAAAATGCAACTCAGGCAAAATCAATGATGTGGAAAGCGTGGTCTTGGGAAATTGATGATTGGATAGATATGATGCCCTATAGGGATAAAAGCATTGATGATGTACCCATTACTTTTGAAACTATGGCTCAAAGATTTGGCGATATGGAAGGATGGCAACCAATTTGTAGTTGTGAATTGTGTAAAAATACAATGGAGAAAAAATGAAAATGCAAATATATCAATATACAACAGAAGATATTCAAGATTTTGCGAATATGGTAAAAGATGGAATATTGGGCGAACTTTGGAACAACGGAAATATTAGTGGATATGACAATGAGGAGGATTTAGTTTTAGATCACGTTGTTCTAATAAAAAGAAAAGGACTTCTTGGTATGATGATAGAAAAAATTATGCCAACAGATAAAGATTCTTTTGAAATAAGATTTGCAAAATTAAGAAGATAAAACATAGGTTTTATCTTGGAGAAAATGAAAATAGTAAAAGCAAGCATATGTAAATATTATGCCAATGTTAATAAATGGTATTATGTGTGCCCTGAATGTGAAAGTATTGGTGAAAACCTTTGCTCAACACGAATAGAATATGGACATATAAAGTGTTTTTGTGGCTATAAGTTTAAAGTGGTATCAGAAGTCCTTTAGATAAAAGTGTGTTTTGTTGGAGAAAGATAATGTGTTCAGATAAAGACTATGAACGTTTATGGGATGAAAACAAAAAACTTAAAGAAAAAATTGATCAATTAGAAGAGGATATTATGGAACTAGAATTTCTTTTGAAGGACGCTACCAATCTTTTTGCATTAGAGATATACAATGAATGGGTAAACAAGATAGGATAGATAAAAGAGAGATTTTATTGGAGAAAAATGAAACAACCTAGAACTGATAAGGAAATATGGAAAAAAATAAAAAAGTATCGCAAGAAACACAAGAGCCATCGCTATTGTGGCGCTTGTAAAAAACACTTTGATAAAAAATATTACGATTGTCCCTTTTGTTTAAGCTCCACATATGTAACACATTATTAGATAAAAGAGAGTTTTATTGGAGACAATAGGAGATTTTTTTGGACGACATTATAAAAATCATTGAAACAATTATTGCAAAAATTGAGGAAAATCAACTGTTAACAACTCTTATTGGTTTAAGTGGTGCTGGCATAATAACTTTTTGGATTAAAGATCTTCCATTATCAATAATCAATAATATAAAAAGATTTTTTACAACCGATATTGAAATGTCAAATGCCAATATTGTTTATTATAAAATTTTAAAAACTTTGCAAGATAATTATGGAGATAAAAATTTTAGAAGATTGAAAGTTACAAGTGGAAGATATGGCGGTGATAAAGCTATTACTATTTCTATGGGTTATGGAACTCATTTTATTCTTTATGAAAAACGAATAATTATTGTTCGTATTGATAAAGAAAGCGCAAATAATACTGAATATGAAAAAGACAGTTTGAAGCTAACATGTTTAGGAAGAAATTCAAATATTCTAAAAAGTTTTGTAAAAAATGCAGATTCGATTTCACAAAAGGAGGGAATCGAAATATATAAAATGGATCATTCTTATTGGTCTTATGTTAAAAATATTTCTTCAAGGAATCCCGAAAGTGTTTTTTTAGAGAGCAATAAGAAAAAAATAATATTTGATAGTTTAGATAGATTTATTGAAAAAGAAGATTGGTATATAGATATGGGAATACCTTATCAATTGGGAATATTATTGCATGGTCATCCTGGCACTGGCAAAACGAGCATGATTAAAGCAATTGCAACATATTTAAACTATCCTATTTTTTATTTGGGGGCTCAAAGCTTAATGAAAATAGAAAGTGCGGTGAGCGAGTTACCTGATAGGGCTATTCTTGTTATCGAAGACATTGATTCCAGCAATCTTACAAAAAGTCGTAAGAAAAAAACAAATAAAAAGAATGGCAAGAATGAAATAGAAGAAATAGATAGTTTGTTTGATGATATAAATAAAATTGGTTTATCTGGAATTTTGAATTCTATTGATGGATTTTTTTCTTCTCATGGAAGAATTTTAGTATCTACAACTAACCATGTTGAAAAATTAGATTCTGCCCTTATTAGACCAGGTCGAATAGATTTGAAGGTAGAAATTGGTTATGCTACTAGAGAAATGGTACAAGATTTTTTGAGCAAATTTTTTGATAAAGAAATTAAAATTGAATTTAATATAAGAGAAGATATTACAATTGCAGAGATACAAAATATGGTATTGATGAATATGGACATTGAAGAAATATTAGATAAGATTAGAACAGAAATATTGACAACACAATGAATTTAAATAAAAGAACCATTTTATTTGGGTCATTAATGAGAAAACAAAAGGAATAAGAAAAATTGATAAAGATTCGTAAACATCTAGGTGACATATATCTTATCATATTCCTTGCAATTGCTTTTATTTATTATGTTTCTTTTCATATAGTTCTATTTGTATTTGAATTTTTTTGGGATCTTATTTTTAAAGAAAATAATAAAATGGAATTAAATATTCCGCCGTCTAGACTACCTAAAAAAAAGCAAACCATTAAGGGAAAATTTATAATTAGAGAAAAAAAAATTAGATTACATGAACATCCATCTAGTCATCCACAATTTTATAAAAGGAGAGAATAAATAAATGCCATATAAAATCATGAATTGGATAAAAAAACATATTCAATATGATAAACATGCTGACATTCTTCGAATTTTTTTGACAAATAAATATGAAGAAACTATAGTATCTTATTTTGGAAAAGGTGAATTGGCATGGCTTCGAAGATCAAAAGATCGGAAAATAGTTGGTGTTCATATTGAAAATTTTAATTATATTTTAAGAAAAAAAATAAAATGTTTGAAATGAAATACCGATTTTATTTGATTCATAGATGGATTTATAGGTTGATTTGGATGATTTTTCATCCAAGAATAATGCTTAACGCTAAGAAATATGTGCCCGTTGGAATGTATTGTTATGAAATTACTGGATCTTTCAACATGCAAAGTTTTTCTCAACCAATAAAAGTTTGTAGGTTTTATTGTGCTCCAAATTTTTTTGATTGGGATCATCAAAATGATTTATGTTTGTACAATGGATCTGATTGTTGTATGGATGCATGCAAGACTTGTAATATAAACAAGGAATACAATGACTGAAAAATCAACTAAACTTTTAATACACAGGGCCAGCATTATATTAAGAGCGTTATCATTGGGAATAAAAATAGAAGTTGCCAAATATCCTTATCCTTTAGCAATGGGTGAAAATTATGGAGTGGGGTTTTGGTATAACGATAACGTTTTAGATAATATTACAATTAAAGATTTGATCTGTATCGCTAAAGAAATGAGTGATCAAGAGTTTGCTGTGTTAGTGGCCAATGTTGCGCTGAATGAGATAAAACAAGGTGACGATTGGTAGATGAAATGAAAATTTTATCTATAGATAGGGAATTTATTGGCGATGCCCTTTGTTGCATCATGGAATATCAAACCAACAAAGATAAATTCCACTACGGGTTATTTGATGTCTATATGTCTGACAATACAATATGTCAAATTAAATCATATTGTGCCATGATGGGTTGGGAAGTTTCTATAGATAAATGTCACCATGGTACATATGACATTATGATTTCTTGGGAATGACTTGACAAACAATGATATTTGTGGTAAGATAAAGATGATGGCATGGTGACGAATCTAGATTCGATACCAACCATCGCCTGGTGGCTGTAGTTCAATTGGCGGAACGCTGCACTGTGAATGCAGAAGTTGGGAGTTCAAATCTCCTCAGTCACCCCATCAAATGAAACGAAGGTTTTATCTTGGAGAAAAAATGGATAAATTAAAAATTTCCAGAGATCAAGAAGATTTTTATTGGTTACATATCGATGTATTTGAACCAAGAAGGCTTGGTGCTGCTATAAATTTAGGAAAAAGAAATCCCGAACTTATTACTACAATAGTTCTTGATCAAGTTATACAACACCAAAGAGAAATAAAGGAAACAAAAATGATAAATGCAAAACAAGCACAAGAAATTGCTACAGCAATAAATGAAGATTTTCAAAAAGATTTCAATATTGTTAGCTCTGCTATTACAACAGCTTGTCAAAATGGAGAATATTCAATTGATGTTTGTGTTCATCAAAAAAATGTTTCAAGAATTTTATCGCATCTTGTTAAGTTAAAATATGGTGCTAGAGATTGTGGAAGTGTGTCTTGTGAAAGTAATGCCATTAAACTACAAATAAGCTGGTATTACGAATAAAACAAATTTTTATTTGGAAATAAGGAAAATATAAAATGGAAAAAATAGATCTTGATGTTTTGAATATAACAGATGTACATATAAAACATGTGAATATTATTAGTGATCATTGGAATCGAGTATTTGCTCTTCGAGGAGATATTGAAGTTACACAAAATAAAGAATTGCGTTTACGCGAAAACTTAATATTATCAGAATTTAATGATTGTCTTTTTGCTATAAATAGTATTGAAGATATTTATGAGATTCGTGATATGTTTGTGAAATTATGTAGTGCAATAGATCAAATAAAAACAGAATAAAACGAATATTTTATCTGGAGAATAAAATGGAATTACAAATCAATAAAAATCAATATGGATATCAATCAAAATCAACACCTATTGTTTGCCGCCATTGCAATAAAGATAGTGGACATACAGTAGAAGGATTTATGTTTATGGTTGTTGCTGTGGCTATAAGGTGTATGGGATGTGGTAAAATTATAATACCTGCACCGCCCATTGTTTTGAATAAAACGAATTTTTATCTGGAGAAAATATATGAATAATTTAATTATGGCAAAAGAAGCACGCGAGATTATTGAATCTGAAGATGTTTTAAAAAAATATAAACACAGGATTACACAAGAGATAACAAAAAAATGCCAGAATGGAAATTGTGGTATTGATATTCTTGTGAATGAAAAGCATGCCATTGATATTCTTAAATGGTTAGCTTACCATGGATATCAAGCCGCTATTAAGGAATCATATAAAAAAAGTATGGAAACAATAGAAATATCTTGGTGATTGAATAAAACGGAGATTTTATTTGAAAACATTTAATTTTGATTTATTTAGTATAAATTATGAATATGGAGTTTTTCGAATATATATTCTAAGACTAGGAAAACATTCTTTGTTTTCATTTGCAATAAGCCCATCAAGACGGCATCACATGGAAACATATTGGGGTATAAATTTTTTATTTTTTATAACATTTAGAAAAGCACCTTAACAATTTATTGGAAGGTTGGCAGAGTGGTAATGCTGCAGTCTTGAAAACTGATGACATCCTTAACGGGGTGCGGTGGTTCAATCCCACCACCTTCCTTGGAGAATTGGCTGAGTGGCAAAGCACCAATTTGCTAAATTGAGGTCATCCGTAATTGGGTGCGCTAGTTCGATCCTAGCATTCTCCGCAGATATGGATGTGTATCCAAAATGGATAAGGAACCTGACTGTAAATCAGGCGCGTAAAGCATTATAGGTTCGAGCCCTTTCGCATCCACAAGGCTGACCAAGTATTTGTCTCGCTTGGTAAACACACAGATGAAATCGACAGTAAATCTCAAACAATAATATGTCCCTGAGTAAAAATGTAGGAGCCTGTGACAAAGGAAAGTTGTTGACTAAACCTGACAGTTGGAAAAAGACAACAAACAGTAATTCATGATAACACTGTCAATCTGGTGGAAAGCCAGAATAACTGGATGTAATCGAGTCAGGCTAAGATACGCGCCTTGGACGCGCGAAATCGGAAGTTCAAATCTTCCCATCCAGATTTAGTAACAATATAGTGTTGATAAAATACTCCCATCGTCTAATGGTCAGGATTGGACACTTTCAATGTCCAGATCAGAGTTCAATTCTCTGTGGGAGTATTGTGGCAGGTTGGTGTAATTGGCTTAACATAAGTGGCTTTGAACCACTAGTAAAAAGTTCGAATCTTTTACCTGCTTCAAGGAGAAAACTATGAATGAACACAATGAATACAGTAGGTTGAACAGAAAAACAAACGCAAAAAAACTGAAACAAGATAATTATCAAACTCCAGATTATGCTACAAATATAATCTTGAAATACATTCCTAAAGATTGGGTGATTTGGGATCCTGGATGCGGAGAGTTAAAAATTATATCTTGTGCTAGGAATATGGGATATCAAGCCATAGGAACAGATATCTGTTATAAATGGGAACAAGATTTTTTCGAAATAAAACCAGAATTTCATTGGGATATTATTGTGACCAATCCTCCATTCTCTTTGAAAACTGAATTCTTAGAAAGAGCAGCAAGTTTTGGAAAACCATTTTGTTTCCTTATGAATCTATCCTCATTATCTACAGCCAAGAGACAAAAGATATTTCAAGACAATTGGTTACAACTAGTATTATTAGATAAGCGTATAAGTTTTATAGTAGATGGTATACAAACAAAAGGTGCATGGTTTGATACTGCATGGTTTACATTTGGATTAAATTTTCCAAATGATATTATATATGAAAAGGTAATAAAATAGGATTTTATGAATAATAAAGAAGATGAGTTCACCAGATATGTAAGAAAAACATATGGGTTGGAAGGCGAACAACTCAAACAAAAAGCACAACAATTGAGAAAGAAGCGAGAGCTTTTTGCAAAAATGGCACAATCTATGGTTGGAAATAAAAAGGAGGAATAAGAAGTATGATAGATTTTTCAAAAATTAAATTAGATCCAAAACAATTCAATAGGGTGGAAAAACTTGTTGCAAAAAATTGGCAGAATAATGACGGGTGTAAATTGCATCATCATTGGGAAAAAGATTCAAAACTGAATCTTAAATCTGTTATAAATAACGGAGGAAAGTTTGAATCACTTTCTTGGCTAGGAAATGGATATCCTGAAAAGACTAAAGAAAAATCTAACCAAATTGATAAGCACAGTATGGCAGAACATTTTAGAAATGTAGACACTTTGGATGTTCAAACAGGACTTTATCAATTCTACAAAATTGAAAAGTTTTTCAAATCACAAAAGATTAATTTTGAAAATATGAAAAGTATTAGAGTGGTTGAAGTTGGTGGTGGCTACGGACGTATGGCAATGTTCTTCCTAAAGTTTTTTGGTAAGAAGTGTCACTATGTTTCTGTGGACTATGTGCCTTCATCTCTTACATTTGCACCACAAGTTATGAAACAAGCATTCCCTAATCTAAAGGTGGCTGGTATATTGAATAAGACAACCAATTTTAATGATTACAATTTTGTATCATTACCAGCTTGGAATATTGGGAAACTCAAAAAAGAATCTTTTGATCTTGGAATAAATCTACATTCGTTCCAAGAAATGACAAAGCCATCGTTTGACTTCTACGTAGACGAGTTTGCAAGATTGCTAAAAACCAAAGGATTGTTGTACATTATAAATAATCCTGCAGACATTGGTAGGGGACATGGATATGAAGAGCATAAGGCATATGGAATAGAAAGGCGTTTCAAAGAGGAATCTAGCAACAAATACCCATTCAGTCCTGGTGTTTGGGAAAAAATTTGTGGGGTTCCCACATTGGAAAGGACTTTTACTAAAAACCCGCATGATAAGTGAATGTATTGTTCTTTCAGGATGGGCCACTGATTTTGTAAGGGCGTATTTAGAGAAACCATTTTTAATTCGTACAATCATTAGATTGTTGATGGGCAAATACGCTTGTAGAGAACTTGATGGAATGATATATGTAATGGAAAAGGCATGGTCTGGAAGTTCTACATTTGGATATGATCTCAAAGATATCGATTATAATAAATACAATGATGTTTGGTGGTTAGAAATCCCACCATTTATAATATAAAATCTAGGTTTTATCTTGACAAGACTGAAAAAGTATGGTATGATATTATACAAGGAGAATACATGAAAATTAGAAACGGATTTGTAAGCAATAGTTCAAGTAGCAGTTTTGTAGTAGCCTTTCCTAATAAGCCATTGTCGGTTGAGAAAACAAAAGAGCTTATGTATGATGGAGAAGAAAGGTTAAATCATCCTTATGTAGACACATCTTCTTATACTACAGAAGAAATTTCAGAAAAAATCTTTATGGATATATCAAAAATCTCAATAAGTGAATCGGAAATTATTAAAGAACTAAGCTGTGGAACTGTTTATGAAATTGATGGCGAACTTCCAGACTATGAAGACTTTGTTGAAGATGGAGACTACGATTGGGAAGGGTATAACAAAGCAACTTTAGAAGCCATTAAAAATTCCGAATTTTTTAGAAAATTTGTACAAGATAATAATGGTTGTTTCATATCTCTATTTGAGTATAGTGATAATGGTGGACAATATGAATGCTTTCTTGAACATGGAAATATATTCAGAAATTTGCCACACATAAGAATAAGCAAACATTAGGAAAATAAAATGAAAATTAGAAATGGTTTTGTAAGTAACAGTAGTAGTTCAAGTTTTGTTCTTAGTAAGAATAAGCTTACTGATATTCAATTACAACTCATAAGAAAACATATTGAAATTGATGATTTATTATTTGGGTCGGAATGTGGAATTCACCCCGATGTCGATTATCGAAATCTCAATTTTAATTGGAATATTTCTGAAACCTCTAGAAAGATTGAGGGCAATGTGTTCATGGATAATTTCAATATGGAATTATTTTTAGAAAAAATAGGTGTCAATATGGATTGTGTGGAATGGAGTTCATAAAATGAAAATACGAAATGGATTTGTATCCAACAGTAGCACAAGTAGTTTTGCGGCATGGGGTGTTTCATCTGAGAGAATAGAAATCAGTGATAATGTATGGTTAAAAATTTTTCAAGATGCATTAAGCGAATATGAAGAAAGATTATCCAAAGAAATTGACAATGACTATGTGCAAAAAAGATTTCCAGAATATATCGCAGAATTAAAACAATGTGAAACAAATGATGAAAAGATTGAATATGCTCAAAATGAATTCGATGAAGAAGTAAAAAATAAAGGTAATCTGACAGAGGGTGGGCCGTGGGACTATGAAAGATTTGTTGGCATTATGCCAGAAACATTTTTAAAAGAATATCCAGACAGAAAGATTTCAGAAATTCCCCAAATTGTTGTTGAAGAAATTAAAAAACAATTCAATATAGATTTTGATGTTTCAGATGTTTCATATTATGAAGAGGGCTGGAGGGATGGATGAAAATTAGACAAGGATTTGTAAGTAATAGTTCTACCTCCTCTTACATGATTGCATCCAAAATATCTTCAGAGATATTTGATAAAGAAACCCTAGAAAAATATCCATTTTTAAAGACCTTTACTGATACATTCTTAAGTGCATTGTCTAATCAAATGGAACAAATTAAAACTGTCAAAGAGCTAGACAAATATTTTGTTGATGAGCATTGTTGGGGAAAGTTTGACACCCTAGAAAAAATATTGGATGATGAAGAATATTATAGAAAGACATATAAAAAATGCAAGTCCAAAATAGAAGAAGGATTTATTATTTTGCAAGCAGACATAGATTATCATGATGAATCATTTATTAATTTTCTAAACGTCATGAACAATGAGGAAACATTCAATATAATCGTGGGCGAATAATACAAATGAAAACAAAACAAATACACACGAAAAATTACAATATGATATTCAATCCAATAACTGGGTTTATGGCACGATGGGGTAAAACATTAGAAGAAGATCCTCAATGGTGTGAGTTAGGGCCAGAGATAGCAGATATTGAAATCTCTACTATATGTCATAAAGGATGTTCATTCTGTTATAAATCAAATACAATATATGGCAGATATATGACACTAGAAACTTTTCAAAAAGTGTTTGTCAAATTGCCAGACACCATAACTCAAATTGCTTTTGGAATAGGAGATCTTGATAGCAATCCAGATATGTTAAAAATTTTTAATTACTGCAGGGAGAACAATGTTGTTCCTAATTTGACTATCAACGGATATCAGATAGTGCCAAAGATAGCGAAAGATCTTGCTAATCTTTGTGGAGCTATTGCTGTAAGCAATTATGATCATACAGTATGTTTGAATGCTGTTGAAATGTTGTCTGATGCGGGATTGAATCAAGTGAACGTACATTATATGCTTGCAAAAGAAACGCTGAGTAATCTCTATGATTTTCTACAAATAGAAGATAGCAGAAAGAAAAAAATAAATGCAATTGTTTTATTGTCTTTGAAAAAATGTGGAAGGGGTAGTAAATATACACAACTTAATCAAAAAGAATTCAACAATCTTATTGAAAAGGCTGCAATATGGGATATTCCACTGGGATTCGATTCTTGTTCTGCTCATAAATATATGAATGCAGTAAGGGGAACACAGCATGAAGCAATGGCTCAAATATATGCAGAACCTTGCGAGTCTGGATTGTTTTCTATCTATATCAATGTTGATGCATACGTTTCCCCTTGTTCATTTACTGAAAACAATACATTCAAACTAAATCTTTTAGGAGATATTGATTTCTTGAACAATATTTGGTTATCTTCAGAGATGAAAGAATGGCGAAATAGGCTTTGGAGTAATAATAGAGAATGCCCATTATATCGAATCTAAGATAAAATAGATGTTTTATCTGAGAAAATAAAAAACAAAAAGGAGAACAGTATTGAATAGAGGAGCATGGATTGTCGTTGGGGCGCAGTGGGGAGATGAGGGAAAGGGGTTGATTGATGCATATCTCAGTGTAAGAGAAAATTCTAAATTGGTATGTCGTGCTGGAACTGGCGCTAATGCAGAGCATGGCATCTTTATGCAAAATGAAACAACCTATCTCAAAGCAAACCAACTTCCTTTAGGATGGATATTCAATCCTGAAACACAAATTAGAATCGGCAGTGGTGTTGCTGTAGATCCTGTAAAATTGTTTGCCGAAATGGATAGGTATAACCTAAGAGAACGTGTAAAAATAGACAGGCATTGTCCAATCATTACCCCAGAACACATTCAAGCAGAATATGACAGTAAAGATATGAACAATATTGGATCCACAATGAGTGGAACTGGATATTGTAGGGCTGATCTTGCTCTTCGTAAAGTTCAACAAGCTAAAGATATTGAAGTGCTTCAGGAATTTTTGACTGAGGTTAGCGGAGAAATCAATCAAGGTTCTAAAGAAGGTGTTGTAATGATTGAATCCTCTCAAGGAACATTTCTTTCGCTGTCTATAGGTGACTACCCTAACGTAACCTCAGACAATGTTACAGCTATGGCTGCGGCAGATGATGTGCTTTTGAATTGGCAAAATTTGAAAGAAGTTGTTTTGGTGGTAAAGGCATTGCCATCCAGGGAGGGTGCTGGCAATATGGGAGATGTACCAGAGCTTCAATATGATCAATTGGATTCTATGGGCTTTGCAGAACCTAGTTCAATTTATGGCAAAACCAGGCGTAAGGCATCTGGGATTGATTTTGAACAGTTGTTGTATGCGGTTGAAGTTAATGGCGCAACACAAATTGCACTTACATTTTGTGAGCACTATGATATCAATATAAATAATACTACAAATGCCAATCAAATTACGCCCAAGATACACCATCTAATTGATAAGATTGAAATGTTAACTAATCTACCAATTACAATATTGAATACGGGCAAATCTTACGATTCCATCATTGACAGAACTGGTGGAATCATTGATTGGGAAACTATTGAGAAAAATCTTGCAAGGTTTATCTAAATGATAAAAGGTTTGACATTTGACGATGTGCTTCTAGTTCCTAAACGATCATTTATTGATAGTAGATCTAATGTATCCCTGGCTACAAATCTTACAGAAAAAATAGTTTTGAATATACCATTGATTTCTGCAAATATGGCAACTGTAACAGAGTCAAACATGGCTATTGCTATGGCTCAGACTGGTGGCATTGGATTTATTCACAGGTTTATGTCTATTGAAGAAGAGGTCTGGCATATTAAAAGAGTGAAAAATTATGCTGGACATACGATTGAGGATCCACAAAAGATTTTGCCTTTAGTTACTCTTGCAGAAATGAAGGAATTAATTAGCTATTCTGATAAGACGGGATTTGTTGTTGTAGACACACAAAATAGTTTTTTGGGTATTGTTTCTAAAAGAGATTATGTTTATGAAACAGATTTGTCTAAGACTGCGCTTGAACTAATGACACCAATGTCAAACATTTTTTATTTGACGGACATTCCAACCAAAGATGAGGCAAAAGAATTTTTCAAAATGCATAAAGTTGAAAAATTACCCATAATAAGTGAAAGGCAAATGTATTATAAATTTATAAAACTTATTACGGCAAAGTCTTTAGAGAATTCTGAAAAATATCCTAATTCTACTGTTGATGAACATGAAAGATACAAAGTTGGTGCATCTGTTGGTGTAATTGGCGACTATATGGCAAGAGTAGAGGCCATTGTAGAAGCTGGCGCTGATGCAATTGTAGTGGATGTGGCACATGGTCATAATGAAATTGTTCTGAAAACAATAAGACAGATTAGAACAAAATTTCCACATGTGGATATTGTTGGTGGAAATGTTGCTACAGCCAGTGGAGTAAATGATTTATTAGACGCGGGAGCAGACACAGTAAAAGTTGGAATTGGCCCTGGGGCTTCCTGTACGACAAGAATTGTGGCTGGTGTAGGAGTGCCTCAGTTAACAGCAGTTATGAAATGTTCAAAGGCTGCTACAAGATTGAATAAGCACATAATTGCTGATGGGGGTATAAGATATTCTGGCGATATAACTAAAGCTTTAGCCGCAGGAGCCTCTACAGTAATGTTGGGAGGATTATTTGCTGGAACCACTGAAAGTCCTGGCGAAGTAATTACGAGAAAGAATAAAAAGTATAAGGCCCATAGGGGTTCAGCTTCTTTTTTGGCAAACGCTGATAGGACAGATAAGGGAGCACTTAATACCATCGTACCAGAAGGAGTAGAATCTTTCATACCATATAAAGGAATTGTGAATGATATAATTTATCAGTTGCTTGGAGGTTTGAAATCTGGAATGAGTTATTGCAATGCGTATAATGTGCCAGAACTTACTAAGGCTGAATTTATAGAGATTACCAGTGCTGGATTCAGGGAAAGCAATTCTCATACGGCAGGAGAGATATAGTGCCTAAAGAAAAAATATTCTATCTCTGTCAATTTTATGGTTGTAGAAAAGCTGGTTCTTTTGATGTGAAAGTTATTTTGAAACATGAAAAGACCTGTGATCGCAATCCAGCAACTAGGGCTTGTATATCTTGCGCCCATGAAATAGTTTATAGGGAAGATCCCAGTGGAAGACGTTCATGTAGATATGTTGATAACACCTGCGAGTTTTTAAACAAGGCTTTCAAACGCAACCGCAATGTAACTTCTTTTGTTAAGAATTGTGATTATTATGAGGAAGATAAAAAATGAAAAAACATAAAACATGGCATGTATGTTCTTGTAAAAAAAGATATAAGGTTGTTATAAATAGACATGGATATACCAGAAGCAAATGTCCTGATTGCAAAAGAAGCTATGAATATGATATTTTAATATCTGGACTAATAAGAGAAAATAAAAAATTAAGAGAAAAATTAGAAGTTATAGCAGGTTATGCACGAAACGAAATAATTATTCGCAAGAAATAAAACGCAGATTTTATTGGAGAAAAATGAAAAAAGTAACAAGGTACGTATGTAAATATTGCCATACAGAGCATTCGTCAAAAAAACTTTGTAAGGCATGTGAAAATTACCACACGGAAATTGTATCAATAAAGTATTGTGTATGGGAACAATATAAACCACTCCCTAAAAGAATACGAGTAAAATTTTCCAATGGTAATGAAACCTTTTATGAAAGAGATTAATTATTATTATAAAAAAGACAAAAATAAATATGGAAATAAATTTTTATAAAAAGAAAAATCCTTCTGCAGACTGGATATACTTCTCTGTTGGGTACAAAAAAATATATCAAATATTTTATATTGAAATGAAAATATTTGGAAGACTTTATGGCATACAAATTCAGAAATAAAATGTGGCTTTTATTGGAGAGATTGGTACAATGAAAAAATATTTTCCCGTAATACATATTCTAAAGGCAATGGCTTTTGATTTTGATTCTTTGAATTATACTGTTCAAAGTACAATTGATATTGACAATGGAAGTGTTTTTAGTATCAATACAGAAGTTAAAGATGGGATTGGAAAGGTTTCTATTCCTAAAAATGGTGAATTGAACAATTTATGGATGGCCAATAGTATTATTCCATTTCCTAAAAGAGGTTGGGATAAAGATTATCTTCACAACAATAAGGCTAATGAACCGTTTGATGCAATTAAATTGACGCCGCATGATATAATATATCTTTCTGAGAATGGAATTATGGGCAAAAAAAAATTAGAATATGTTCAAGCCGTTGATCAATCGTACAAGTTGAAATGGAGCAACGATAAAAGCAAAGATGTATTAACATTAAAATATATTAAAAAAAGAATAATAACAACAGAAGACTATACGAATACAAAAATTTTAGGATATCGTTTTATGGTTGTTGGGAATTAGGAGACATTATGAGATTAAATCATGAAATTTTAATAACAGCAATAGAATTTGCAGAAGATATTGAAAATACTGATTCTTTTGATATTCAAACTTATACAATAATTATTGGTATGGCAGAAGAAATTAATAATTTAAGAAATAAAATAAAAAAATATGAGAGAGTAGTAGGAGCCATGGTGAACAACTGGATGCCAGAGAAATGAAAATTAATTTTTCTATTGGCGAATTTACTTTTATCCCATTATTATTTTCAGGTGAATATGACATGGGGATAGAATATGAATATAGATATGGTAAAAGAAAAGGAATTATTGTTCATTGGCTATGGTTTATGGTTGAGATAATAAATGATTGAAATAAGATTATTCAAAGCCAGATCAATAAATCGCCCATTTATATTTTTACAAAAACATGGCTGTTTTTTTACATTTGCGATAAACTATTGGAATATTTGCATATATTGGAAGGATTTGTATGATAAGACCTGATAAATTACAAGAGTGGCAAAATTCACTTGCTAGTTGGAAAAAATTCAAGAATGATAATATAGTATCCCAATTTGCATTTGAGGTTATTCCCCAACTTCTTGCTGAGATTAAAGAGTTGAGGTTAGAACAATATAATTGGGACAAGCATCACAAAGAAAATTGTACCAGTCGTAGTAGTTCGTATCATGGTGAAGAATATTGTCATTGCTTCTATACAAAAGAAAACAAACAAAGCAGGCTTAAACATTTGAAACAACAATCAGACGTAACAGCAAAAAAGTTTATAGAATGCCATGGCGAAAATCATTTTATAGAAGAACTTTATAGTTGGTTGTTTAGAGCTATGGGAAACTATTGTTATAAAAAAGGGATTGAAGAAACCAGATGTCTTGATGATTGTATTGAAGATCGTGAAAAACAATTGAGAAAATGTGTTATATTTAGGAATATAAAAATTACAAAAGAGGAAAATAATAATGGGTAATGAAAACAGTAAGGAATTTCTTAAAAATTTGAAAATGTATTGGATAGACACTAGAGACTGGGTGGTTGCATTTCCTGTTGAAATGTTGAAATTGTTGGGGATTAAGTATTGATGGATGTGCATTTCTCATCGGAAAGCAATGAGTATTCAACACCCCAACATATTTTTGACGACTTGGATAAAGAATTTGGATTTACTCTTGATCCATGTTGTACAAAACTGACAGCAAAATGCTAAAAATATTTTACCAAAGAGCATGATGGATTAAAACAAGACTGGAGCCAAGACGTTGTTTTTATGAATCCTCCATATGGTCGAGAAATAAAACATTGGGCTAAAAAATCATATGAAGAATGGGAAAAGGGCGCGGTGGTTGTTTGTCTTGTTCCTTCAAGAACTGATACGGCATATTGGCATAGTTATTTTATGCATGCCACAGAAATTAGATTTGTTGAAAAACGTATCAAGTTTGGCGGTTTGTCTGTTGGAGCACCGTTCCCTAGCGCTATTGTAATTTTTGGAAAAAGTGAAAACAATGGCAAAAATTATATATCATACAAACAACCAAATTTTATTGGAGAGATAAAATGAAATTTATTGAAACACTAATTAAGAACACAAACAACGGAAGCCTTGACTTCATTTGGAAATATAGCGCTACCAATCGCTATAGTTTTTCTTGGACAAAACATCCATTAAACGGATTGAATTTTAATCGCGACTCAAAAGAAGATCAGGGAGTTATCTTTCCAAATGGATATGAAGTTATATTTGAAGAGAAACTTTTAGAAACACTTGTTGATGCAGTAGACACTTCTCAAGTGAGAACTGTAAATGCTCTTATTGTAGCACATATTGCTGGAACTGATGAGCCAGAAGAACCTACAGAGGAAGGGGATTCTGAGACTGAGAAGAAAGATAATGAATGAAATAAAGAGAATGCCAATAAAAGAATTCAGGGCGCAAGGATATTTGCAAGAACTGAATAGACAATTTCTTCACCTGCTAGGACTCGCTTTAGAAACTGTTATTGATAATGAAACAGGAGATGAAAAGCTTGGAGGGGTGTGGGATTATAGGGAAGATCCAGAGGGCATGCTGTTTGGAGAAGGGTTGTTAAGTTTGCAAAATGCAGAAAGAATTGATGCAGAAAAAACAAGCAAAGCTAAAGTGCGAAGAAAGCTGTTTGGAAATGTTAGCGGTATTCAGCCTATTAAATAAAACGTAGCTTTTATTTGGAGAAAAATGGTAAAAAACTATAAAATGATATTTCAACCAGCAACATTAAAAAACTTTCCAAGACCACTAACCGAATCAGTTTGGGTAGAAACATTGGAGGAAGCATTTTCTATATATCAAAGTAAAGGATATAAATGGGGAAAGGTTTTTAAATATGGTAGTCTGAAATTGGTTGCCGCGTATGGCAATGTGGCAAGATAAAATGTAAGTTTTATTGGAGAAAAATATGACTAATTGTGTGCTTTGTGGCAAATCAATGGGAAGTGAAAATGGAATGATGGGTGATGATCTTGTTCATTTTCAATGTTATATTGGAAAAAATAATGAATATGGTTGCGAGGCTGGAACGGTAGGGCCTAAAAAAATTATTGAGAAGCAGGATGATCAAGAAAATGCTCCTTGGCCTTGCAAATGAATGACAAAGCAAAGAGTTGTCCATTTTGTGGCAAACATCCTGAAATTGTACATGAATGGAATAATACAAAATTTTATGCATGTATAAATAAAAAATGTGAGTTGGCATGGCTACAATATAAAACTGAAGATGGCGGAATACGCGAGGATGAATGGAATAAAAGACCAGAGGACTATAAATAAAATGCGACTTTTATCTGGAGAAATAAATGGCAATACCTGTATCAGAACTTAAGCCACATGAACTAATGAGGCTGTATAAAGAGTGCATTATTGCAGAAAGAGCATGGTGTCAAATGCGAGATGCTATTAGAAATATTGAGAACACTCTTGATATGACTTTCATACCTAAAAGTCCATTATTTTTAATTATGGATATGAAAGATGAGATTGAAGATGAGTTACGCATATTTAATCATTAAATAAAATACTGATTTTATTGGTAAATACCCCTTGACAAATCTGATTGTTTGTGGTATTATTATAAGTAGATTAAGACCCTGTGAGCAATGCTTTACACTGAGGTTGTAGAGAATTTCAACACATTGCTCACATATTTGCTGGAGTGATGAAATTTGGCAGACATGCGTGGCTTAGAACTACGTGCCGCAGGGCGTAGAGGTTCGACCCCTCTCTCCAGTATTATGCTGAAGTGGCGAAATTGGCAGACGCGCTTTCTTCAAACGGAAGTACCCTTTGGGTGTGTAGGTTCGACTCCTATCTTCAGTATTGTTGTAGCATCGAGGGCAGTTCGTAAAATTGGCGTAAGTTGGCAATTGCTCAACGAGTTAAAAAAGTTGAAGATTTACAGCAACCGTCCTGATGGTAAATGCAGGTATTACCAACTAAACTGAGCGACCTGGACTACAACATAGGCTGGTGTGTTGGAATTGGCAGACAACCCAGACTTAAAATCTGGTGCTTTCGAGCGTGTAGGTTCGAGCCCTACCATCAGCATTAGAACCTTAAAAATTTATGCATCTGTAGCTCAGTCTGGTAGTTAAGCGTCTGTTTGAAGAACAGAAGGTCGTGAGTTCAAATCTCACCGGATGCGCCATGCACCTATAGTTTAGTTGGTGAAAACACATCTTTTACAAAGATGAGATCCGCTGGTTCAAGTCCAGCTAGGTGCATAGGGATGTGTAGTTCAGTGGTAGAACGCTCCTCTGATAAGGGAGAAGTCGGGAGTTCAAATCTCTCCACATCCACCTTGGGCGATTAGTATAGCGAGAGTACGCATCCCTTGCAAGGATGAGGCGAGAGTTTGATCCTCTCATTGTCCATAAGCTCTTGTAACTCAATCTGGTTAGAGTGCCTGTCTTATATGCAGTGAGTTGTAGGTTCAAATCCTTCCAAGAGCATGCCGGAATAACTCAGTTGGTAGAGTGCCTTCCTTGTAAGAAGGATGCCGCGGGTTCGATCCCTGCTTTCGGCTTTATCGCAGAGTAGTGTATAGGTAACACACCAGCCCCATAAGTTGGCATAATATGGGTTCAAATCCCATCTCTGCTACTCAAAATAAAACACGTATTTTATCTAGGAGTTTATACAATGAATTATGACGAAGTATGCGAAGAAAATTTAAAAAGATGGCAAAAGGAATCAGAAGTATTTGCTAATTTGTTGCTAGATTTTTCAGAGGCAAAATTAAAAAGGATTGATATTACTGGGGATAGAAATAATCATAAACATGAAGAAATAAGCAATGATAAAAATTATTTATTATATGCATATGGACAGTGGAGAATTTCAACACCTAATTTATCATGGTATGGTTGGCAATTTGATGTTGGGTGGTTTAGTGCAGATTTAAGAAAAATAGATATTCTATTTGAAATTGACTTGCCCAAAATTAAGAAAGAGCCTCTTGGAAGAGTAGAGGCAGATGAAACAGAAATTGAATTCTGTCCATATTGCGGTAGTACTTGTGGTTGCAAATAAAACACGTTTTTATCTACAAGGAGAAATTATGTACGGATGTCCAATTCAATACGGGGATGAAACTGATAGATTTGTATTGTGTTATGAAGGATGTTACAATGAAAGAATGAATGGGGAAAATAGAATTTGTTCTGGAACAAAATATGATCCATTAAGATGTCATTCTGTAGGATGTAATGCGACAATACACAAAAAGAATTTATGTTATTTGTGTTACAAACAAATCATTTTGGAAACATAAAATCCGCATTTTATTATACAAGGAGAAGAGATGTTACAAAAGTACGTAGAACACATAAAAGCCTCTGTCAGAGTTTTTATATTTTTATTGGCATTACCATTTAGAATAATTATACACACAATGATTTTGCCAGCTCATATTATTGGTTGGGCATTTGATGATATTTTTTTGGAAATCTGGACTGTTGCTGCATCATACATTCTTAGTATAGCATGGTGCGGATTCTTGGTTTACTTAATTGTTAAATAAAATATGAATTTATTATGGCTATTATAAATAAACCACAAATTGTATTACCCGCATTCCCTGAAACTTGTTTTGAATGGGAATGCCCTCATTGCAAACACTATCACCACAAAGAATATGTTCAGTTTCCCCCAGGTGATCAAGAACATATACTGTGTGATGGTTGTCATAAAATAAGTGTTGTTATATTTAAATACAAGGAGAAAAATGTTAACTAAAAAAGAAAACAAAATATTGAAGGCCATAAAAGAAGATGTTGTTGAACAAAAACAATATGTCAAGGGTAAAAGAACGCGAAAAATACTTAAGGTAATGAATAACTTTTTTAGTGATTCTTTTTTAAATATGTTAGAACTTGAATTGCTACAAATTGGATATTATTTTGTATTGGCCACCCCTTATTTTAGAAAAGAAAATTCCTATATAGCTTTTGGGTTAGATGAACAAGAAAAATTAAGAGTAGGAGTTTTTTGTAAAAAATGCAATAATATAATAAATCAAAACATATTAAATAGCAGAGCAGACAACATGTATGCAGATCTTGAAAAAATATTTATGCTTTCAACACAATACCAAGATTGTCTTTGTTCTAAAAGTTAGATAAAAGATGAATTTTATTTATGACTAAATTAAAAAATGTGCCAATAAAAATATTTCCTGATTGTGATAGATTAGTTTTTCATTGGAGTTGTTATTATTGCAAGACGCTGCACAGAAACGATACCAATTTAGTTGTTGATGTTTTTCATGCAATATGTCATAACTGCAGTAAACCACACTCAATCATGTTAGAAAAATATATCCAACAGTTACGAGATAAAATATGACTTTTATCTGGAGTGATTTATGCAATTAAAAGAAATAATGTACGCGCCACAACCAGGATCTATGGCTCAAATTCTTGATGAGATTATTGAAACTGTTGGCAAAGAAGTTATTCTTGAATATCTTGATCCATCATCTTATAAATTATTGAAAAAGATTTCACAAGAATGCAGTAATCAAATGGCTTTTGAAAAAAGACATAGACGAGATGGTATAAAATTAAATAAAGGATGATTTTATCTGAGGAGATTTATGAAAAGTAGAGCAAGTGTTTTGTATGAGTTTACTAACAAGGAAGATGGAACGTTTGATGCTTATAGTATGGCAGGAGCCATTATAAAATTAGAGCGCAATATTGAACGATTAAAAATACAACAAGTTGCCACACTCAAGGATTTGAGAGCATTAAAAAAACTTTTACAGCTTGACGATTCATTATCGGCAATTGTCATAGCGTCAGCCCTTGTTCAACAATATGAAAAGTTGGAGTACTAAATGCCTGAATTATTCAATATAAATCATGAACACGGTGGTCTGTCGGGGTATGATTGCACTACTACAGAAGGCGAGGATTTAGTTCCCTATGGTATAAAAGATGTATCAAAAATGCAACAGCCTACAGAGTGGATATGCGGTAATTGCAATACTGTCAGACCTTTATCTCCTGATGGTGTTACTGTACTAAACTGTGATTGTTGGGATGAAATTATGAAAGAAGAGTTCAAGAATATAATTAGGAAGTATAAATAATGAAAACTAGAGTACGTGTTTTACATGAATTCACAGATGAACAAGATGGAACGCTTGATACTTATGGTATGGCTGAAGCTATCATAAAACTAGAAAGAGATATAGAAATACTCCATCAAAATATGACAAAAATTATGCAAGAAAATTTAGATATGGCATCGCTTTTAACTGAAGTGTGGGAATGGAATCCAGAAGATTCATTAGATCCTGTTGTAGAAGCCATAGATAAGTTTTTAAATGAAAGATAGGTTTTATTTGGAGGAACTATGGATATATTAATAATGACAATAACAATTATATGCATTTTTACAATAATAGTATCATTGTAATAAACTTGGGCTTGAAAGGGTTTCGACATTTTATCAGTGATATGCGGTAGTGGAAAAACAACTTAGAAAAGACCACGAAAGATATCATTAAGCTGGTAGGATGGACGCGGTTTCGATTACCGCCAAGTCCATTAAGGAGTAATATGAAAAATAAATTTTTAAAATGCCCTATTTGTAAAAAACTTCCACAAGAAATTGATGTTGTTCTTGGTCAAAAAGGCGGAATACTTGCTTGTTGTTTTGCTATTGCATATTCAACAGACCGCGTTGAGGGAATTGCACACATTAATGAATGGAATCGCTTGGTGATAGAATACAGAAAAATGGTTGCTTTAGAAAATATAGAAGCATATCTTTCACCTGAATATAAAAACTTACGAACATAAAATAGTTCTTTTATCTGGAAACAAACAATGAATTCAATAGTTAGATGTGAAGATTGTAGTAAACCGTATAGTGATTTTGGTCTTGATACAACATTGCCTAATGATCAATGGTTGGCAATTTATCCTGATGGGTTTCACGGATTGTTATGTGCTAATTGTATAATAGAAAGAGCATCGTATTTAGACAAAATTATTGCTGTTAGAATGAATTTAGAATTTACACAAATAAAATGATACTTTTATCTGGAGGAATATGAGTTGGACAATAAGAAATGGGAGGATTAGAAAATTTATAATGTCACCACTATACGAACAAATTCTAGTTTTTGGAGAAACTTGGAAAGTTGCCAAAGACAAGATGGATGATTTAATCAAAGATATTCCAAAAAATGACATACAAGAAGATTTTAGAAATATAAGTTTTCATCGAATAACCTTGGTGGATGGCACGCGATACAGAGCGCTCCCTGCACTTGAATCGTCAAGAGGAAATAGATTTTCAAAAGCACATGTAGACAAAAATATTAATCAAGAATTCCTTGATTTGGTTATAAAACCAATGTCAATAAATTTTGAAGAAGACATTATTTATTTTTAAATAAAATGATATCATCTGTGCTATGCTTATTATTCCCTCTGATTTTATATACTACGGTTGTAGTAATAATGTTTATAATGGAACAGAAATATATTAAATAAAATGGTGATTTTATTGTGATATGGGCAACTGCAGATCAGCATTGGAATCATGGTAACATTTTACAATACGCCAATAGACCGTTTGGCAATATTGCTGAAATGAATGCTACTCTTATTAGCAATCATAACAGTGTTGTTAATAACAATGATGATATTTATATGCTTGGCGATGTAACTCTTGGTAGCTACAACACATTTCTTGAATTCATTAATCAGCTAAAAGGCAAAATTCATATTATACCAGGCAGCCATGATTGGCAATGGATGAAAGGATTTTCAAAAGATTCAACTGAAAGAAGTTTTGTTGTTTTAGAACCTATACATATTCTTGAATTTAAAAACGATACTCCATATCCTGAAATGTGGGTGTTGTGCCATTACGCAATGCGAAAGTGGTGCAGATCCCATTTTGGAACATATCACTTATATGGACACTCCCACTGTCAACTATCAGATTTTGGACGCTCTACAGACGTGGGAGTAGATTGCTGGAACCATTTTCCTGTTAGTCTTGACACATTGAGAGAAAAATTTTTACAAGTTCCAGCACCAAAACTTTAAAACTCCTTGACAAAACACAAAAAATATGATAGAATTAGTTATACTAAAATACTAGGAGAAACAATGAATACAATAAATGAAATACAAGAATATATTGAAGCAATCAGTTTAGAATTGTCTAAACATACTGTCAGTAGCTACAAGGCATCTCTCAAGAAATTTATTGATATATTAGATATCAATGAATTTATTGACATAACATTGATAACTCCCAAAGATTGTAGGGAATTCCAGGCGAAATTACTTGAACAAGGCTTGGCTCGATCAAGCGTAAACTCCCATACTAGGCCGCTAAAAGCATTTTACAATTGGCTGATTGATAATGAATACACTGAAAGGTCGCCATTTGACAAGGTAAAGGCTTTGAAAACTGGTAAAAAGAATCCGAATTTTCTAACAGATGAAGAAATTCTTGCCATGGTTAAGGGATGCAAAAATGACATGGAAAAATTGATGATATCTCTTCTTGTATTATGTGGGCTACGCCGTAATGAACTGATAACTCTCAAATTAGAAAACATAACAGAATGTCATATTACTGTAGAAGGAAAGGGATCCAAAGAGCGTACATTGGCTCTTACTGAAGACACCTGTCAGCTTCTACGAAAATATAGAACATGGAGACTGCAAAAATACAAGTGTCGCGAATATCTTTTTATATCTTTGCGCAAGAAGCTTTTTACTGGATCGGGTATTCGTTATAAAATTAATGAAATAGCTAGACGTGGCGGAATATCAGAAAAACGTATAGAAGAAGTAGCTCCTCATGTTTTACGCCATACATTTGCAACCAATCTTGTTGACAATGATGTAAATATAAGAACTATTCAAGCTGCTTTGGGTCATTCTTCATTAAAGGCAACACAGATTTATACTCATGTAAAAAATAAAACACTGGATAGTGCATTATCAAACCAAAAATCAATTTTAAATGGAGCATGAATGGAAAAATCAAAAGAGCATACAATAGATGCAGAAGTTACAATCAAATTTGTAATTGAAAATATTTGTGAAAGCAACTATAATATAGATGAAGACATGTGTTTTAAAGACATGGTTACAGAAAGAATTGAATGGGATGGCATTTATTCTTTTCTTGAGGAAGATGATTTTACTATTATGGATGTTAAAAAAATCCAATGAGAGTAATTATTGCTGGATCTAGGGGGTTTAATGATTATGATTTACTTGAAAGCGTATGTCTCAACCGTTTCACCCAATTAACTAATGAAGGAATATGGGGACTAACAGGGGATATGTTTGTGGACATAAAGGGAATAGAAATAGTTTCTGGTACAGCAAAAGGTGTAGATCAACTAGGGGAAAAGTTTGCAAGTAAATTTGGAATGAAAATTGTACGATTTCATCCAAATTGGGAAGCAAATGGAAAATCTGCAGGGTATATTCGCAATCATGAAATGGCATCATATGCTAAAGAAGATAGCGGAATACTGATTGCTTTTTGGGATGGGAAATCAAGAGGCACACAACACATGATTTCATCTGCAACAATATCTGAATTAAAAATATTTATAATCAATTATAAGGAAGGTACAATGGAAGAAAAATTAGAAGCGTTTAAAGAAGAATTGAAATACATTAGGAACGATGCAGTTCGTGAATTTACAGAAGAAGCAATTAAGCTGATGCCTGATTATTTTTTTGAAGTGGGAGCCTCTTCAACAGGAAAATATCATCCAGAATATGCCAAAGGTAAAGGTGGTCTTTTGCGCCATACAAAAGTTGCTGTTAGAGTCGCCATAGAACTGTCTAAATTAAGTTGGTGGGGATTCACTGAAAACGATATTGACTTTTGCTTGTCTGCATTGATTTTACATGATGGCTGGAAACATGGCAAAACACAAGAAAAATTTGCCAGAGCAGATCATCCAGCAATTGCTAGATTTGCTATTGAAAAAAGCAGTGTAAAAAATAAACAATTTATTTCTCTTGAGAAATTTGAACTTATTATGGACTGTATTGCTTCTCATATGGGACAATGGAATACAAAGTGGAACAGCGATATTGAGATACTTCCCAAACCACAAACCAAATTTCAAAAATTTGTTCATCTTGCAGACTATATAGCCAGTAGAAGATTGTTAGAAGCCAACCTTGAGTTCTTGCCAGGTAGATAATTTAAGGTTAAAGAATCCATACACCCATTGACAAAAATACAATTATATGATAGAATATAGTATTGCATAAATTACACAAAGGAAGGAATAACAAGAATGAAAAAAGCCATTATAATCCTAGATGGGATTAGTGCAGGCAAAAACATTTTTACTGAAACAACCAAAACTAAATATTGGTTGTGGTCAACCAATCATAGAAATAGGTTGTCTTTCTGTGCAAGAAAATTACATTGGGATCAACAAAAGGATAAAAGATATTATGATTTTGTTGACGATTTAGAAAAACTTGCAAACAGTTATTTTAACTATCAGGAAGAACATGTTTTTTTTATGCTTAAAAGATTTCGTAATTGTTATATTCCAGAAGGCAGTCCAAAGCGAGATCCTGAAATTATGATAATTCATAATCTTAGAGAAGATTTAATTGAAATATTAAAAGAAGAATATCAAAATACTTTTTATATATATGTTGGCAATGAAGATGCGCCCCAAGGAGAGATAGAGTTTGATTATGAACTAAATATGATAAATATTGATTATGAGAAAAATATTTTAAATTTATTAGAAACTATAACTAAAGACGAAGGAGAAAATTAAAGTATGGCAGACAAGTTTATTATTCAAAAAGCTATAAGACAACTGGTATGGTGTAAAGTCGCGCTTATTGGGCCGTCTGGAAGTGGGAAAACTTATAGCGCATTAAAAGTTGCAAGAGGTATGCAAACTAAGCTAAAAGAATTGGATCAAGAAACAGGAATTCTTATGGCCAACAACGAGAGCACTCGCGGATTATATTATGCTAACGAATTTGAATATGATATTATGGACATTGCAGCACCGCATAATCCAGAAAAATATGTTGAATTAATTCAATTCGCTGTAGATGAAGACTATAAAATTCTTATCATCGACTCTACTTCGCACGAATGGGAAGGAAAAGGAGGTTGTTTAGATCTTCACAATCAGGCTGGAGGCACTTGGGCGGCATGGGCTAAAGTAACGCCAAGACATAATGAATTTCTTTATGCAATAGCAGATAGCCCCATTCATATCATTGCAACAATGCGCGGTAAAGATCAATATGAAGTAGAAAAAACTACTGGTGGAAAAACCTCTATCAGAAAAGTTGGGATAGGGCCTAAACAGCGCGAAGGTGTTGAGTACGAATTCACTTGTTCATTTTTACTTGATCAAAGTGACAATATGGCTCTTTATCAAAAGGACAATACACACATTTTTGAAGATCTTGGAAACATATTGTTTGATGATAAACATGGAGTGCAAATTATTGAATGGGCTAACAGCGGAGATGCAGTTTATATTCCTGTAGTTCGTGATGATCCTCCTACTGAAAAAGAAATGGTAAAGACTTTAGCAAATGAAGTAATTGATCGCTGTAAAGAGTTAGGCGGCTCAAAGAATGAAGCGGTTGTAGCAGTATTAGACCAAAAGAAAAAGGGATATCTTCGTAATCCAAAAAACATTAAAGATCTCGCAGTATTGAAAAGTCTTCTTGGTGAGTTAAAAGATGTAAAACCCTTAAAGGAGTCAAAATAAATGATTGGATTTCAGGATCGACAATTTGCAACAGTTTGGGAAGTACAAGAAGATAACGGTAATGTTGCTCTTGTTCGTTTTACAACATCGCGAAAAGATAAACGAGATGGAAAATATAAGAACACATCTTGGACTTATACGCGATGGCTTGGAGATGCCTATAAAAAAATAGATGATCTTGTAGAGGCATTAGCGTCAAGCGATAAAAACATGGTAAGAGTTGTAATCAAGGGAGGTATAAGCAGGGAAGAATACGAAACAAAAGAGGGTGAACGCGCTTGGCCTAAGCAACCACAACTAATGGTGTTCAACTGGGAATTTGCAGAATCTTATAATGACGGTTCTGCTAGTGGAATGGACACCCCTCCGCAAGTAGAGGGAGATGATGACGATTTGCCTTTCTAGGATCACTCAATAAACTTTAACAACTGAAAATGGCTGGATAGTTTGGATAATATCCAGCCGTTTTCTATACGGGAGAATGAATGATTCCAATAGAAAAGATTCTAGAAGCTAAAGAAAAAATGGGGGAAAGAGCTACAAAAATTATTGCTGAAGATTTGGGATTGAATGATCCATTAGATTCGCACTGTCCATTTCACGATGAAGATACTGCCAGTTTTAAGTGGAATTATAAAGACAATGCCTATAAATGTTTTGGTTGTGGTATTGTATATGGAATTATTGATCACTATAAAGAATACTATAAATTAACATTTTTAAAATCAATAAAAAGATTATTTAATGAAACAAATATTGAACATCGTTTTTACGACAATCAAAATATACAAAGAGAATACATATATCCTCATGAAGAAAAAGGTCATGATAGAATAAGTGTTGAAAATTATTGGAAAACAAGAGGGATTTCTAAAAAAACATTAGATTATGCTAATGTACAATCTGATTCTAATGGTAATACGGCCTTTCATTTTTATAACCTGGATGATGTTTTATGTATGGTAAAATATAGACCATCACGCAAAATAAAAAAAGATGAAAAAACACCTAAGTTTTGGTGGCAAGCAGCAAGCGATAAAATGCCACTATTATATGGAATCAACCAAGTGGATCCTTCCCAACCGCTACTTATTTGCGAAGGGCCACCAGACAGATTGGCTGCCATAGAAGCTGGATTTAAAAATGTAGTATCAGTTCCTCATGGAGCTAATTCCTATGATTGGATAGAAGAATGTTGGGGATTTTTGAAACAATTCAATAAAAATAATAAAATTATTGTATGGGCAGATAATGATAAATCTGGAATCAAGATGCGAAAAGAGGTTTGCCCAAGACTCGAAGCTCTTTCTGTAGAAATACCAGAAAATCTAGAAAAAGAGATAGACGGAAAAATTATTAAACCAAATGACATTAATGAAGTTCTACATCTATTTGGGAAGTTAGAAGTTATAAAATGCATTGAAAACGCACAAGAAGTTCCAATTCAAAATATAGTTGATTTGGCAGATGTTGATGATTTTGATATTGAATCAGCACCAGGATTATATTCTGGTATAAAGGGGTTAGACAATATTATTTATAAATTTCTTTTTGGAAGTGTAATACTATTTACGGGACTGAAATCATCAGGCAAGTCAACTATTTTAAATCAAATCTTTATTTGCGAAGCGCTAGAACAAGGATATGATGTATTTTTCTTTTCAGGAGAAATGAGTAATCCAGTTATAAGAAATTGGATTGAAACCACTATGTCTGGAAGAGAAAACATTAAGATGAAAAATAAGTTTGTTCGTGTTATAAATCCAGAAGCCAGAAAATCAATGAGAGATTGGTATCAGGGAAGAATATGGAATTTTGATGGAATGGAAAATGATATTGATATTATTTTAAATAGAGCCATTGCAGTTACAAAAAGATTTGGCGTCAAGGTTTGGGTAATTGATAATCTTATGGCACTTCATTTAGGACAAGAGGGAAATATAAGCAAGTGGGATTTACAAAAAGAATTTATTGTCAAATTGGCAAATCTTGCGGAATTATATGGTGTACTAATTATACTAGTAACCCATCCCAAAAAGATAGCGGAATTTGGCAGAAGAATAGTATCTGATGATATTGCTGGTAGTTCTGATCTGGGAAATAGGGCTCATTATATTTTAGCTGCACACAGATATACTAAAAAAGAAAAAGAAGGGGAGTTAAAGTACAATAGCAATGATTACAAACCTGGGAAAGAACCAATTGAATATGATATGGCATTAGAGGTTCTTAAGAATAGATATACGGGATATAATGATGAAGTTCAATTGTATTTTTGTCCGCAAACTTATAGATTTTTTCATACCGCAGAAGAACTATGGAAGAGATATAAATGGAACAAAGATAGTTCGCCACTGCCCACACATAATCCTAGACTAACTGAAGAATTACCTGATTTTATGAACTAATATGGAGAATTAATGAGCGAATATGATTTTATTTTAGACGACATGAAATTTTCACATTCCAGTGTGAATGGATTTGAAACATGTCCAAAGATGTTTTATTTGTCCTATATAGACAGAGAACCAAGAGTTCCAAATTTCTTTTCTGATTTTGGATTATTTTGTCACGAAATACTAGAAAAGTATTTTAGTGGTGAACTTGAACTTTGGGATTTAGAAGAATACTTTGATGATAACTTTGGAGAAAAAGTAGCAACACCTCCACCACCATACCCCAAAGGAATGAAAGACACATATGAACAAAATGGATTAGATTTCTTTTCTAACTTTGATTTTGATTTAAGTGCATATGATGTTATTAGCATTGAAGAAATGATTGATGCTGAAATTGATGGAGTCAACCTTGTAATAAAACCAGACTTGGTTTTAAAAGAAAAAGAAACTGGTAAATGTACATTGGTGGATTATAAAACATCCAAACTGAAACTAAATAAATACGATGAAAAAAAGATTGCTGGATATATGAGGCAATTTTATTTGTACGTTTATTTCTTAAATAAGAGTAAAAATTATAATATAACAAAAATTAAAGTGTGGTTCATAAGGAACGAAGGTTATGTTTTGGATGTTGATGTGGATCCAATCGAAATGCAAAAAACAATTGATTGGTTTACAGGAACGATTGCAAAAATAAAGGAAGAGAAAGAGTGGGAGGGAAATACGGACAAAAGTAATAAGTATTTCTGCGAGATGCTGTGCGGGGTTCGCAACTCTTGTGATGCATACGAATAAAAATGATCTACCAGAATTTCCACAAGCACGACTACTTCAGCAATATAATCACACCTGATTCCCCCGTTTCTCCAGAGGCATACGCTCAGAGAGCAGTCACTTTAGATCATGGAATTATATCTTCTGTTAATCATGGCTGGTGTTCTAGATATATTGAATATTATGAACTGGCTCAAGAATACAATTTGAAATTCTTGTTTGGTACAGAAGCCTACATTGTAAAAGATCGTTTTGAAAAAGATAGAACCAATGCCCACATAATCTTGTTGGCTAAAAATGAAAACGGCAGACGAAAAATCAACAAGATTATTTCTGAAGCTAATGTAACTGGATTCTATTATAGGGCTCGTATTGATTTTGATTTGTTGTATTCTTTGCCAAAAGATGATGTATGGATTACGAGTGCATGTGTTTCTGGTATATGGAAATACGAAGATGCTGATGAACTTGTGCTACAAATGTTTGAACATTTTGGCAATAGTTTTTTTCTAGAGGTTCAAAGTCACAACACTTTTGCACAAAAAGCTATCAATAGTAAAATAATAAATCTTGCCAATCAAAATAATATAAAAATTATTTTTGGATGCGATTCGCATTTCATATATCCTGATCAAGATAAAGATAGAGACGATTATTTATTATCTAAACATATTGAATATGAGGATGAAGTTGGATGGTATATGGATTATCCTAACGGAGAAGAGGTAATCTATAGATTTGAGAAACAAAATGTGCTCTCTAAAGCTCAGATTAAAGAAACCATTGATAACACAAATACATTTCTTGATGTAGAAGAATATAAGTCTGCTGTATTCTCAAAGAATATAAAATTACCTTCCATTTACCCTGGTAAAACACAAGAAGAAAAAAATGATTTGCTGTGGGAGATTATATCTAAAAGGTGGAAAGAAGAAAAGGAAAAAGTTCCTCAGCAATTGTGGGAAAAATATGTTAGCGAAATTCAAAAAGAAATGGATATTGTTATTGAAACAAATATGGCAGACTATTTTTTGTTGGATTATGAGGTTATAAAAAGAGGAAAGGAATTAGGGGGAAATATTACTTTGAGCGGAAGAGGATCAGCCCCAAGCTTTTACATTTGCAAATTGCTTGACTTTACAACTATAGATCGAATTAGTGCTCCCATTAAATTGTTTCCAGAAAGATTTATGACTAAAGAAAGAATTCTTGACGCGGGTAGTTTGCCAGATATTGATTTCAACATTGAAAATCAAGAAATGTTTGCTCAAGCCCAAGTTGAAACTCTGGGTGAAGATCATTCTTATCCTATGCTATCATTTGATACTATGCAACCAAAAGCTGCATGGAAAATGTTTTCCAGGGCCCGAAATATAAATCCCAATACTGCCAATAAGATATCTGGCCAAATAGGAGACTATCAAAAATCGCTATATTATGCTGATGACGAAGACAAAGATAATATAGATTTACTTGACTATATTGATAATGAATACCAAGATCTTGTAATCGAAAGTAAAAAATATTTGGGGATTGTGGCAACTGGAAAAATACATAATTGTGCGTTTCTCTTGCATAGTGGTAATATTTCAGAAGAAATTGGACTGATAAAAATCAAAGAAAACCTATGTTGCATTATGGATGGATTATGGGCCGAAACATATTCATTCTTAAAAAACGATTTATTAAAAGTTGCCATTGTTGGTATTATATATGGGACATATGATAGAATAAATGTTGCGCCGCATGAATTTGCAGATCTTATAGACATATGTAAAAATGACGATAAGGTTTGGGAAATTTATAAAAATGCTTGGACAATGGGTATCAATCAATTTGAACAACCCAATACAAGTGGCCGAGCAGCCGCATATGCACCGCAAAATCCAGCAGAACTTTCTGCATTTGTAGCTGCTATACGACCAGGGTTTCAATCTAATTATAGGCAATTTGAAGCAAGGGAGCCGTTTTCATATGGCATTCCGTCCCTAGATTCTCTTATTCAAACACCTCAATTTCCTCATTCATATCTTTTGTATCAAGAAAACGTAATGCAAGTCCTTGAATACGCAGGGATACCAACATCAGAAACATATGACGTTGTTAAAAACATTGCTAAGAAACGTGTGGGAAAAGTCTTAAAATATGAGAAAGAATTTATTTTAGGTATAACTAGAAAAATAATGCAATCAGAGAGCATGGAAGAAAGCGATGCCCATCAAATTGCTCTTATGACTTGGCAAATTGTTCATGACAATTCCGCGTACGGGTTTAATGCATCCCATTCTCTAAGTGTTGCTGGTGATTCATTATATGGAGCATATTTAAAATCAAATTATACTCTTGAATTTTATGAAGTATTTTTAAAAGTTCTTGAAAAAGCCGGACATAAAAAACGTCTAACCAGAGCTAAACAAGAAGCCATTGAAGCCTACGGCATAAAATTTCCACCATTCAGATTTAGACAAGACAACAGAGATATTGTTGCCAATAAAGAAAAGAATGAAATAACTTCTAGCCTGGGCAGCATCAAAGGATTCAGACATGTCATGGGCGAAGGCTTATATGAATTAGGATTATTAAAACACAACACATTTGTTGACTTTCTAATTGCCACAGAGGAATTAGGCAAGACATCTAAAAAGTTTTATGATTTAATCAAAATAAATTACTTTGAATGTTTTGGTGGAAACAAAAAGTTGTTTATGTTTTACAAGGAATTCTTGGAGGGTAAGTCCAGATATTCACGCAAATATAAAGAGAAGACTAAGAATAAACGGATTGAGGCACTATATAAAATATGGGAAGAAATTCCTGATGAAAAATTCTCTATAACTGCACAAATAGAATTCGATAGAGATATCTTGGGCTATGTCCAATCTATATTTCCCAACATAGATAAAAGATTTATTTTTGTGCTGTCACTACAGACTAAATTTTCACCAAGATTACAAGCATACTGTCTGAATAATGGCAATCAAGGTTCAATCAAGATTCAAAAAGCACTTTATGATCGCAACGTATTTTTAGGAGGAGACATATTATGGGTTGGATCATATAAGAAAAAACCAGTTGTAAGATTTGAAGATGGAAAATTTATAAAAGATGAAAGTGGAAAAACTGAATGGTGGATTGATACCTGTAGCGTTGTTGAACCAGAAGAGTTTGATAGGATTGTAAATGAATAAAAAAATATGTCAGATATGTGGAGAATCAATACGCAAAAAAGATTGTATGACTGGAGTTATTCACGCCCAATGGAAAGATATAAAAATTCTTGCATATCCCAGATATAAGGAAAAACCCATATACCTATGTAGGAATTGTGTATGTGGAATAATCAAATGTGAAAATGGATTTAGCTTGAAATTAGACAGGAATAAAAGGTAGATTTTATCTGGAGAAAACATGTGCATAAAATTTAAAAAAGAAACAAATAAAAAATTTGAATTAAACTTGCAAGATAAAATTAGAAATGTTTATATACATAATGGATGGACACAAACACCAACAGAATTAATATTGTTAGCTTGTACTGAAGAATTAGGAGAGCTTGTTGCACGATTTTTAGCAGAGGATGTTAGATATGAGAAAGATTTATCTGACACCAATGAACTATCTGATTCTGTTGGAGATTTATTGTTTAATTTATTTGAATTTTGCAATCGTCAAAACATAAATATATGGAAAAGTTTAAATAATTCAATAGATAATAGAACATTGCCAAAGGATAGAAAATGATATATAGAGAAGAAGAAGAATATGGATTTGGATTTATGGCAAAAAAAATAGCTATAGCAAATGCTTATCAAAGAATGGGTGAAAGAATTTTTGAGGAAATTAAAGGGCATAATGCAAAATTGAATGTAAGGCTTGCCATTGATGATAGCAATCCTAAAAAATGCAGGGTTGTTTTAGAGACAGGAGTTAATATAGATTATTCACAAAAAAATGGATAAAATAGTCTTTAAAAATACAATCACTAACTATAACAAAAATCAGATAAAATGTGCATTTTATTTAAAAAGGTTAAAAATTACAAAATAAAGGAGAAATCATTGAACAATGTTCACACCAAAGAGAAAAATTAGTAAGACAGCAATGAATATCTTGAAGAAAAGATATTTTATGGAGGGGGAAACAACATGGAACCAACTTGTTGATAGAGTTGTGGACAATGTGATTCCTGAGTTTAAAAAGAAAGATAAAGAATTAACAAGACAAATGATAAAAAATAGATATTTCATTCCCAATTCTCCTTGTTTAGTAAATGCTGGAAAAAAAGACGCTGGATTAAGTGCCTGTTTTGTAGTTGATTTTCCAGATGATATTAGGGGTATATATAAAACTAAACTTGATTTTGCATTGATTGCAAGAAAAGGAGGGGGATGTGGAACGTCCTTAGCCAAGCTTCGCCCAGAAGGAGATCCAGTTGCGGGAAGTACTCATGGATACGCAGGAGGAGGAATAAAATTTGCCAATACAATATCTCACGACATGACTGTCCTCTCGCAAGGGGCAGGGTTTCGCGAAATGGCGATTATGTTCGCACAAAAAGTTTCGCATCCAGATATAATAAAGTTTATAGTTTCTAAATCAGAAGAAGGGAAACTTACCAATGCGAATATATCTGTTATGGTAGACGATGAGTTTATGAATGCCGTTGACAACAATGAGGATTATTGGACAGAATTTGATGGTAAAAAATATGACAAATATAAGGCAAGAGATGTTTTTAGGTTGATTGTTGAAGGCGCATGGAAAAACGGTGAACCAGGAATTCTCTTCATGGATCGCATAAATGATTCTCCATATAAACACACAGGTCAAGAAATATTTTGTGTCAACGTGTGTTCAGAATTACCATTGCCCATAAATGGAATCTGCACACTTGGTTCTCTTGATTTGTCTAAATTTGTATCATCTCAAGAAATGAATTATGAAAAATTAGGTATTGCAGTAAAATTAGGAATAAGATTTTTAGATTCTACAATTAGCAAATCTTCCTACCCCACTCCTTCAATAGAAAAGTGGGCTCAAGAAAATAGAAGTGTAGGGTTGGGAATAATGGGATTTGCAGACTATTGCCTGATGAAAGAAATCGCATATGGATCTAAAGAATCAATTGGCGAACTTGAAAATATTTTATCTTTTATGAAAAGAGAAGCGTATAAAGAATCAGAGATAATGGGGTATGAATTGGGTGTTCCTAAAATGTGTAAAAAGTTGCCAACCCCCAGAAGAAATATTACGGTATTAACCGCACCTCCCACTGGGACAGTTAGTTTAATTGCTGGATGCTCCAGTGGCTTAGAACCCATTTTTAGCGAGATTACCATAAGAAATGACAAGACAGGGGTCTATACTTTTAGCAATAATCTCTCATCGGAACCATACTTCAGATGCGCTGTTTCCTCAAATGAGTCAAACGAAGTAACTTGGCAAGAGCACATTGCAATATTGGCTGCGGGACAAAAGCATATAGATTCGAGCATTAGTAAAACAATTAATTTCCCTACCAAAACTCATAAAAAAACAATGCGTAAAGCAATAATGATAGCATGGAAAGAAGGTTGTAAAGGGGTGGCTATGTATAGAAATGGTTCTCGTAAAAATGAAGTGCTTTCCCCAAAAAATATCAAAAGAGATAAATGCCCCACTTGCAACAAAGAATTGATATCCCTTAATGGAAATAAGGAATGTACGGAATGTATGTTGAAGGTTAAAACTATTAAATGAATCTCAAAAAATACGCTCAAGAAGCAAAACGTACAAACGCCAAACTTCCATCCAAAAAAATGGATAATTTACATATGGTGTTGGGCATGGTCACAGAAGTTGCAGAATTAGCCAATATTTTTAAAACTAACATGGCATATGGTAAAAAAATAGATTGGATAAATGTTCAAGAAGAAATTGGAGACGCGATGTTTTATTTAATAAATTTTTGCAATATAAACAATTTTGACCTAGAAAACATCCTTCAAAACAACATAGATAAATTGAAATCTAGATATCCTGATAAATTTACAGAACAACACGCTCTTAATAGAGATCTCAAAAAAGAAAGAAAAATCTTGGAAGAATTAGGATACTAAAAATTGGCAAAAAAATTAGCCCCAATATGGGGCTATTTTTATTTCTTGTCACTTCTTCTTCTTGCTTTTGGTTTTATTGTTGGTTCAATTTTATTTTCCACCAATTGATCATGCAACATCCAACCAATTGAAATTGCCTCTTCAAGTGAAGTGGCTAATGTTTCAATTTCTTTTCTCATTTCTTTTACTATATTTTTTAATTCTGCAATTGTATTTTGTAGTTCAGTTACATCTTTAGAAGATGCTCTTAAATTTTCTAGCTCTTCTTCTACTTCTTCTGCCTTAACTTTCATTCTATCATAAAGTTCAAGTGCATCATCAGACAAATCTCTTCTTTCATCTATATCTCGTTTTTTTCTATTTTGCCATAAAATCCAATAACTAGGCAAACATATTATTAAAGGTATTATAATAGTGCCAACAATAATTATCCAAAGCGGTACTGTCATTACTTACCTCCCTTATAAAATGGTTTTTGTATTGATGAATAGGAAAGAAAAGTTCCTAACAGGTGTAGCCTTAGTATCACTGACCATATTGTAAAGAAATCTGGCTCTATCATATTGCGAAGTCCCAAACCAAAAGTCCAATCAACAAAGTAAACACCATAAAAAATAATAAAATGGATTGTCCAAACAATCCAAGGTATTTGATAAATTTTCTTATATTTAGAGCATTTAGATATTTTTAATTTCATTACTAATAAAACAATTGCAAAAGAAAAACATAGCAGTTGTAAAATTCCCAGAAATAAAAATCCAGAAGTTAAATCATATGGCATCTCCCTCCTCCTAATAAAATAAAGATTTTATGTTACCATGTTGCAATTGCCGCTCTTGTCCATGTATTAGCTTGTGTACATATATATATATAACTTCCGCTATATGCAAATTGTCCAGCAACGCCCGCTGCACTTCCGCTTGCAGGAATACCAACAATAGTTAAATAACTAAATGTGCTTCCACTTGTAACGTGCCCAGTCGTATTAACTCCAATTGAGTTATATGATCCAGAGGCAACACCACTTACATTATGCTTTGCAACGCACCCACTTGTATCTGACATCACATCAGAACCAGATATAACCGCATCTGTCAAATATGCCACAAGACTGCCACTTGTATTGTGCCCTGTTGTATTCACATCAACTTTATTATAAGTTCCAAGAGCAATACCGCTTACATTGTGTTTAGCAACGGATCCACTACTGTCTGACATTACATCTGAACCAGATATTATTGTAGATCCGCTATCACCAGATGCAGCGGCAGTAATGTGTCCCTTTGCATTGACAGTAACACTTGCATTTGTATAGGCAGCGGCTCCCACCCCACTAACAACATGTGAAACTTGACTGCCAGAAATAGAAATTGGAGAAATGCCAAGATAAGGTGCTATTCCACTATCTTCTAAATATCCATCAGAACTAATAGCAGTAAAATTCCCAGTTGTTCCAGAAACAAATATCTGATTGGCAACATTGGGAGTAACCCACATCCAATTAGTTCCATCATATCTAAAAAGATATTCTTTATTGATATTTAATTCACCACTAGCAATATTGGTTTTATTTCCAGCAACATTAATTTTTTTCAATGTAATTACAGATAGCGCATTAATCTTTAATGTTGTATTGCCCGTAACAGTTACATCTAAATTTAAAGAAATGAACATGTCTGTAATATATGTATCAATTGCGGCAACGGTTGCTTCATAATAATTAGTAGATATTTCAACTCCATCCACTCTTATTATTTGAGGCGACCCCTGAAGTGTAACAATAGATCCAGCCGTATCATTGGCAAACCTATCAACTATGGACATATTGGAACTGCCACCCGTTCCCGCTTGATCATCTCTGTATGTTGAAAATAAAGCAGAGGCATCTGTAATTGCATCATACAAAGTTAATCCTAAATAGGGCGAAATACTCATAAATGCCTCCTCCTATATTGTCTGAAAATCTAAATCTTCTAATGCTGTACTGTCCATCGTATGTAAAGCATCTGGATCGTAATCATATAAATGATAATATTGTTGTACAACCGCACTTGCAGCGAAAACTGTTGGCGGAATTGCCATTGATACGTTGGGAATTTTTACACCTACTCTAACCAATATTGCAAGTGTGGATACTGGTATAGTTACTACTGTATTTAATACTTTTAAATTCTGTTTGAATACAATGTCAAAAACAGGCTCAGGAATATCCCAATCTACGAATAATCGTTCCCCCAACTTTAACATACCTGCAGTGAAAGTAATTATAGTGGCGGGAATATCAATATCTTGGAACAATCTTAAAGTTTGTAAAAATTGTGTAACCAAAATATTCAAATGTTGAATAAAATTTATATTCCATGAGGCAGTTACTTGATATCCAAAAAGTTCAACTGAAAATGATTTTGCTGAAGTAATATAGGAATCAAAAGATGTTCCGGCAGTGTTGATATATATATTAAAAGTTTTTGTACCAGCAATATAAGAATCAAAAATCTTATTAGCTTCTGCCCCCCATTTATCTCTACCCCAAATACCAAAACCCCATTTCATCGGTTGTCTCCTTTTTTACTTACAACTATTCTGGATTTGGTACAATTTTAGGTATTGAATCTAATCCATAAATCCATTGTTTGCCTAACGGTATTCTAACTACAACGGGCTCACTAATTAATTGACAATTGGTTTTTTTTAACGCAGCCTTAACTAATATATCACATTTGTCCGAGCGTTCTTGCGGAGTCAATATTTTATCTTCTTTTTTTGTTGTCATTTATCTCCTATGATATTGAACCTATTGCATCTGTCCAGTCTGCTGCTTCGTGTGCCAATCGCTCTCGATGGTTATTTACTTTTCCTGCAAGAAACCGTATAATTTCTGCCTTAATAAATTCTGTTTTTGTTCCATCTACATTACTATCATATGACTGCGAATCACAAAAATCATTTATAAAATTTACATCTGCCACATCATCTACTGATAAATTAATTTTTTGTGTCATGAAATATCTCCTTAACTACTTGGGGCATCATAGTATGGAACCCATACAAAACTATTATTAATAGCCATTCTAAGAAACCCTTGAATTGAATTGCCACTTGTCCATTCACTAATAGGATTCGCTACACTTGATGCACTAGTTGATACAAAATTGATAAATTCTTCTGATATGTCTGCTTGATCAAGACCAAGCACAGGTATTGCACCTGTATTATCATTTTGGTCAATTAATACCTTGCCTCCATATGTTGTATTACCAAAGGTGGCGGCATTGTTATTGCCATCAACATGAACTAATGGCGAGTCATCATCACTATATATTTGAAAATCATAATCTGCAGCATTGGGATTAATTCTTACTCTTGATTCCGCCACTTGCATACCAACACTGAAATTGTTGCCTCTCATCGTATAAAATCTCATCACAGCATCTTTGCTTCCTGCTGTTGTGTCAGACAAATACACATCTATCTTGGAATAAGTTTGAACAGTGTCATTAGTGTCATCAGCTTGAAATAAAAGCTCAAGTGTATCTGCTTGGACTTTCGTATCCCTATGCAGCTCCAGCACAGTCTGGTGTGTTGTGGAGAGGGTTGGCGTTGTTGAACCAGAAATATCAAGTGCCGATCCTGTTAATATCGCTTCTCCATCAGATTTAAATACGTTAGAAAGATTAGTTCCCAATGCCGTCTGAGTTGCCACAATTCCGTCATAAGCCACATTCATTTGAGATGCGAATGCAATTGAATCGTCAACTGCTGGCGTATAAGAATCAATTTGTCCTGGATATAATGAAGCCATAATTTCCTCCTTTTATTCCCAAATAAAATGCAGTTTTTTATTTAAACTTAATTTGTCATTGTTATATTAAGCGAACTAGCAGAAAACGTTACTGTAGTTTGTGCTTGTACAACTTTAGACGAAGACAACTGTTGAAAATACCAAACATTTCCGCTACCTGACTCTGCATGATCCCAGAAGGCAACATCCGTAATCGTTCCCCACGATCCAGAACTTTCTTGGAACTCAATGTCATTTTTGTTAGTTAGTGCTCCACCAGCAGCGGTACTAAATTCATTTTTATCATTAGTTACAGATTTTCTCACATATGAACCACTTCCAGGTTCAGTTGAATTAGTGCCACTTGCGCTAATAGTCGTAGTAGATAAGCCTAGATACATAGTTCCAGGAGGCGTATAGTTAGTAGCCCCAAATCCCTTATCAAGCCACTTATTGCTTGCATAAATTGTAATAGCCATTTATTTCCTCCTTTATTGAATTGCACTTGTAATATTTAATATGCCCTGGCTTGGACGAAACGGCGATCCATCAGCATCAATAAATAAAGGTTGATGCAAATATTTACCGCTTAAATCAATCGTATCACTTCCCTCTAGTGTTACAGAAAATTGACTAGAAGCACTGCCAGATGGAGAGCCAGTTTTTGTAACTAAAACAGTGGGGTCGCCATATTTACTCAATCTCCAAGACGTACTGCCCGAAGCAATGTTGATTGGAGCACTCGCACTATTATAAACATTAAAAGTATAAACTTGTTCTGTTCCAGCAATAAAAGTTGTTTCTGACAAGTCATTAATAGTTGCATATACAGGAAATGTCATTTTTCCTCCTTCTTTTCTGGAATTTTTTTAATATTTATGTCATCCTTTTGGAATTCTTGTATAATTGCTTCCAAATGCTGGAAGACATTTGACATTATTATAACGTTATTTATTCCCCTAAATTCCAATCTGTCTAAAAGACCATAAATTTCTTCAATTTGTTTTTTGAAATTTTTGTTCATATTTTCATCCTTTATAAACCAATAACGCCAGTCATAAGAGCATTTGTAAAATTTGCCGTTCCTGAACCAGTTGATCCAGTAAAGTTAACCCCTGTTAAATTGCAATCTCTAAACGATGCACCGGCAATATTGCAAGTACGAATATCGCCATCAGATAAATTGCTACCATCAAAAGTAGTCCCTGATAAATCTACATCTCTAAAAAATGCTCCATTCATCGTACAAGATGTAAATGCCGTTGGGTTTCCTATACAGTCATCAATATGAACTTCCAACATGGTAACTCCCCAACAATCCATCGCTCCTATATTCGTATCATCAAAACGTGCATGACTAAGATCACCACCATTAAAAGACGTATTAAAAAAATTTGCGTCACTAAAATTGCTGACCGCAAGATTTGCTCCACCAAAATAAGCACCATCAAAGTTGGTGTCCCTAGCATCAACTACAGAAAAATTTACCCCATATAGAGAAGCGTCTTCAAAATCGCTATATCGCACATTGGCTCCAGCAAAAATTGCGCCATTAAAAATACCAGGATCCGTGAAGTCTGAATTTGGAATGTCTTTTCCTGCATAACTTACTAGTGGGGCTTGTTCTGGCGAAGGATCGTCAACATTATCAAAATTAAGACCAATCAAGATACCTTTTTTAAAATTGAGTATTCTTTCACCAAGTTTAACATCTTTTGTTTTACCCTTTGTCGTTTCTGGATAAAATGAATCAGCAATGATCGCTCCACCAAAAGAAACATCATTGATAAACTTAGCATTTCCTCTTACTACCAATCCCAATCGAGATAATGTTATTTTTGGAAGACCATTAGCATCAAGCACTCTTAAAGAAATGTTGCTCTGCGCCACAAGTTCTGGATATCCAGATTTTGACACTCCCAATTGAGCTCCAGGCCATCTGATAGTTCCACCAAAAATTCTATCCGCCAACATCTCGCCAGCAGTAATTTTAGTTGCATCTAAATAATCAATATGTTCTGGTATTATTTGATTCAACCCAATCTGCGGCCCCATGATGAATCCTTGCAAATTATCAGCATAAATATCACCACTAAAAATTGCTGTGCGGCCATGTATGGATAACTTTCCAAGTCGAATATCTCCAGTACTTTTAATATAGTTTCCGCGAGAATCAAATAGTCCAGTTGGCTTGATTTGCCAACCACCAATATTACCAGAGGCGGCAGCAATAGTACCTGTAAAATCTCCCGTAGCCGCAGATAAATTTCCTTTGAAAATTACATTTCCAGAACTATCTACATAAAATTGATCAACATAAGAAGATCCAATTAATTTTTGAATTTTTATTCCATTCTGTGGATCTAAAAGAATTTTATTTCTGTTCGCATTTGCCGTAAGAGTAAATGTAGCATTAGTTAACCTTGCACCAGCCCCATCCACAACAAATGTATTATTTTCATTTTGAATTGTTAATTCATTTCCTGCAATAATATGCCCAACAATTACTTCTCCAACTAGACCAAAAGCAGAACCACTAGGGCCAGCAATTTGACCTAACGCTAAACTGGCTGTTTGAAAACCATCCCTACTAAATGCAAGCGTATTACTTGTTAACCATAATTGCTTGGGATCATAATCGTCTGTGGTAGGACGATACGTTCTAGCCCTTAAACCAATTTCACTTATTGTGATTTCTTCGTTTGTAGAACTTATAAGTTTATTTAAAGATGCGTTTAGAGCACTATCAATAAAAGTGGTTACTTCAGATTTATGACTTGTTGACCAGTTTCCCCATTGTTCTGAATTAAAACTTGTTTTTATAGAAGAATTAGAGCTGTCTCCAAATAAATCAGAAAATTCATATGAACTACTTCCCAATCTAAACTTATTTCCAAAAATCATTTGAAAATTCTTAGGATCATCATAATCTAAATCTATTCCCAATAACACAGGAGAAATGTATGTGCCATCAGTAAGTTCTAAAGTTATGGTTGATCCCAATGTAACTTGACTGATAAATTCTTCATACTCTTTTAAGAAAATAAAGTTTACAGCACTTATATTGAATTCATATCTTGGAACCGCAATTTTATTTAAAACTATAATTGCTTGGTCATATAAGTTTTGTGACATGTCTTGTATCTCGGCATTTGTCATAATGTCTGTTTGAATAAAGTTAGGGTTCTGATATGTTGAACCTATAATAAGTGGATTCAGTTCCAATAATTGAGCATCATTAAAATTTGAATCAAAACTTAAAGTTGTATTAATTGCCGTTAAGTCTACAATATATCCCGCAATTAATCCTTCAGAAGTAGTAATTTCTGAATTTTTAGAAACTATTTCAGCCTCTTTCGAAGAAACTTGTGAGGCTATACTTGAAATATCTAAGCCCTGTTGAATTCTAGCTCCTTGAACACCTTGTAAAGCCACAAGTTCTGCTGTAAGGTCTGCCAATTCAGATTCCAACGCACGTAAATTCTCATTTTCATCTTTTAATTGTGTAAGCTTATTGGCATAAGTTATCTGATTGGATACAATCAATGCTTCCCAAGTATCAAGAGCATCTATTAATCCTTGACTCATCCAATCTGTTGTTTCAAAATGTTCAAAATTATAAATGGTATTCGTGCCTAAAGGATTAACAGTTAAAATATCTAAGTCACCACCACCATAAACTGTAAGTGCAGTAACTAATTCAGATGTTATTTCCTTAATCTCTGTTTTTTCAATAAGATTATCAAAAGATAAAAATATATCTGTTGCTGTAGGAGTATCAGGAACATATCTTGCATTTACTGTTTTATTAATTGTATCAAAATAAAATACTGCCTGATATGCTTGAGAAACTTCTGTCATCATGAATTCATAAAGTGTTGTATCAGATACATCAAACGACCTGTACAAACCCCATAGATCTGCATCAATAGTGCCTACAGACCATCCAGGTACATATGCTAAAAGAGTGCCAACCAATGTTCCAGCAGGAGTTATAGGATCATAAAATTCAAATGTACCACTAAAAACAGTAACCTTTTTATTGATAAATTCTGCTTCTTGAGAATCAACAACTATTTCCTTAAATTCAGTAATTCCATCACTACCTTCAGTAATATCAGTTATTATAAAATATCCTATATTCTCTACGGATATCAATCTTCTATGTTGTAAAAAATCATAATATTCATTGTCTACTTCATCAATAGTCTTGTAGGCCGTAAAACGAAAACGAGATAGCGCATTATATCGCCATTCAAGCTGTCCGCCTTCAATGGTTCCCAAAGAATATAGCTCAGTTCTATCAGGATTTAGCAAAGTTATTTGAGGTTGCTCAAACTGATCATAAAAGTCAAAGTTTTGTTGCATTATTACCCTCCAATTTTTCTTGCAAACTGGTAAGTCATAGTAAACTCGCTTACCCCTCCTGTGAGTGTAAGACTATTATTCCCTGGCAATAATCTAAGCCAATTTTTATTAAATTTTCCAAGCCTGTTTAATCCTGTACTTGAACTTACTATTTGTCTACTATTGTCTACGGTCATTACCTCTAACGCAGATATATCAGTAAAGGTAAAAGCCCTACTATCATCCGTAGTATTTACCAAACCAAAAGAATCTCCAATTGCATTTAAAGTAAATGTTATGGCTGGATAAAGATAATCCGCATCATCAGTATCATTATAGAATGTAAACGTATCGTTTGCAATTCCTCCACCATATGGTCTTGTTATTGTTTTTGGAAACGTCCAACCCCAGGGTGAATCACAACTCATCGTACAAGAAAATCCTTGATGAATGTTGCCCACATATATATCTTTAACGTTGGTCAAAATTCCGTTAAAATAAACTTCATCAATATCGCATTGCAAAATTTGCAACTTCTTTTCAACAATACTGCCAAATAACCACCTTTTCA
>Ga0209976_10000014_pt1 | contig 180316 bp, 262 predicted proteins | sample SumtaG_FD_182806 | JGI IMG/M metagenome (GOLD analysis project Ga0209976, IMG submission 182806) | Deep subsurface microbial communities from Indian Ocean to uncover new lineages of life (NeLLi) - Sumatra_00157 metaG (SPAdes) (version 2) | ecosystem: Environmental > Aquatic > Marine > Oceanic... | reverse complement strand
AGCATCAATTTAAAACCACCCCCTTTAATTCTACTAATAAGCTGTCGACCATGTTTATGTGTAAACAATACACTACCTACCTTAAACCAAACATCCTCTTTTGCTTCACGAAATTTCTTTACTAATTCCATAGCCTCTACAGGTGTGTCTAAGTCTAAAGCTACAATTATTTCTTTCATGCGGACCCCTTTTCTAATTTTATTAGTTTATCTTCTATATTTGCTGCAAACTGCTGCATTAATTCAATAAAATAATCAGGATCTTTTTCTGCAGATAGAAGCAGCAGTACGTCTAGCTCTATTATCTTTAAAAAAGCACTTATATAACTCATGTGCTTAGTATCTCTGCCATATTTCTTACTACAATACTTAAAAAAAAGCTGATAAATCTTTGTAAATAACTCTTTCTGCTTTTCAGTAATAGGTAAACTTTTAAACTTGAGTTCCATTTTCTTTCCCTTTTAAAGCCGCCACATCTTCCGTCATACGTTTATGCGCTTCATCTAATGGAGAGGTATACCCTCCATCATCTATCTGCTTAATCTTACCACCACTCTCATCTTTTTCAATATCAACTTCATGTGTAATATCTTCTTCTTCTATTATACTAAGCTCCTCTTGTCTTTTTTTCATTGCCTTATACCTGTCATGAAATAAAGCTTTATACCTTTTAAGCTCACATGCATCTATTAACTCATCAAGTAACTTTTTATCCTTAAGTAACTTTTTTTTCAATCCGCTTATGCCTTGAAATCTGATATCCGTTAACTTTAACTCTTTCAGCGTATCATTTCTTTTTATTTTATTTTTTGTATCAGCTAGTGTCTTTAATAACTCAGGTTCTAAATCTGAGGTACAGGCTACACTACCCTTTTCATTTATAAATATAGTTGACCACGTATTACCTTTAGGCTGAAATCTAAATCCTTTTTTTTCTGATATAATATGTAAATCATAAAACAAATCCATACCTAAATCATAAGGACCGTTACCCCACCCAAATACAACTTCTGCTTTTCTGTTAGATGTTCCAAATTTATGTTTAATATTTTTTATAAGGCATTTTAAACCAACTTCTTCATCCCCTACTTTTTCAACAGATAATTTTATGATGCTAAATCTAAGGTCATAAGTAAAACGCAGAGCTGTACCTCCACAAGGCTCATTCCACGATCTTTTAAAATCAAAAGCATGTCTCCACTGGTTTATAAAGATTAGTATAGCTCCTGCATTAACTACTAATGATGTAATCCCTTTACAGTACTCACTCATCATACTAGCTAAAAGAGCTTTCTGTTTTGATTTCTTCTCTTCCTTTTCATCCCCTGCTATTAAAACTGTTGGGTTTAAAGCTGCAACTGAATCCAGTATACAAACACAATGCGGTTTATCTTTTTCAGGTAAATTTATAACTCCCGGCTGTTCCCTAAAACTTTTCATCTTTAATAAAAAAGCTGTAGTGCTGTTTAGTGCTTCTTTTGCACTATTAGGCTGACTTATCCAACACCTATTGTTATCTACATTAAAAACTTCAGCCATCTGATATCCCTGACCAGACCTTTCAACATCGTTATAATGTCCTATAGACCTAAGATCATATAATAGCTCAGATGCTAAAATCTGCCATGCCCATGTTGTCTTCCCTACAGACTCCCATCCTATAAATTCCACTATACTCCCATAAGGAATTAAGCCCTTACTACTTTCAAGAACATGCTCAAACTGGGGAGAAGGAACGAGACAGCCTACATAATCCCGCTCCTTTATCTCGCTTAGTTTAAATATATATTCGCTCTTCCCTATAGATTTTGTCATAAAATCTATTAGGGAAGGAATTGAATTATCTTTCTTACTCATTTTTTTTTACCCTTTATTAAAATGGTGTTAGTTTTCCTCCACAGTTCTTACACGCCGTCTCATTTAATCCACTAACTGTTCTACATGAAGGACATTGAACTCCCGGCGGTTCAGATACATCTATAGGAAGCTCTTCTGCTACTGGTAAAGCCGATGATACATGAGCAGAAGGAGGTGGCGGTGCAGCAGCAGTTTTTTCTGGGGCTGGCAGTACAGGTGGTGCAGATGGAGCATCTGGAGGCACAGGCGGAGCAGCTGAAGCAACTGGAGCAACAGGTGGAGTCTCTGATGGTGCAGGCGGAGCATCTGGTGGTGCAGGCGGAGCAGCTGGTGGTGCAGGCGGAGCAGATGAAGCAACTGGAGCAGATGAAGCAACTGGAGCAGCTGGTGGTGCAGGTGGAGCCTCTGGTGGTACAGGCGGGGCATATGGTAGTACAGGCGAAGCATCTGAAGCTGTATTAACAAGCTGAGGCGGTGTCTCTGTTACTACTTCTGCTGCAGGTGCAGGTGCAGGTGCAGGTGATACAGGTGTATCCGTGGGAGCAGGGCTCGGTGGGGTATAATTAGCCGTTGTTAAACCGTCATCTGTAAGATAACCTTCTGCGTATAATCTTTTCTCTACCTCTATTTGTTTTTGGGTAATAATCTTCATCTTTCTACAAAAGTCTATTACCAGTTTAAACTTTTGCGCCAGATTCTCTAGTATATATTTTTCAGCAGCAGGTATTATAAAAGAAGATAAATCGTATGTTTCATATGCCGCTTCCTCTGGTGTTAAAGCATTCTTGGCATTCTCTCCCGGAGCAACTGTAGCAGAATACTTAGTATTTCTACCGCTACCCTGTTTACCAATAACATAATCAAAAGTAAAATACTTACCATGCACGTTGGCTTGGTTATTTATCTCAATAAAAAGAGTTGAGCCTATCCCTATTGTTTTATCTGATTTACAAAGTATTTTTGTATGTTTATTTTTTTGACACCATACAGAATCCCTATCAATTGTATTAAAAAGAAACATTTCCCTGGAATACCATGAATTTGCATTAGCTGCGCCCTCTCCTAGTAATTCTGCTAAAAGGGTAGGGTTATATTCTTTCCATTTGTAATGTCTTTTCTTTGCCGGTCTCTGTCCGGGTAATACATGAACATTAGGATCAGCCTTTAACTCATAAGAATCTTCGCCAATCAGAGGATCCGTAACATCCTCTACTATACATCTTCCTCCATCTTCAACGTAACCACAATTAAAAGGCCTAGTTGTTCCATCATCACACACTATCCAATGTTTTCTTGATCTGGTGTAAGGACCTTTAAATCTCATTGTTTTCTGGTTATTAGCCTCTACTACACAAGATTCAAACTTTGGACCGCCAAATTGAACATTAGAGGCATCTCCCTGCATATCATCCGACGAATGCATTCCTTTACTCAAAGTGGATCTGTCATCCCCTTTTACAACCTGAGGTGTCGCATCAGATGCCTGTGGAGCTGATTCAGGTTCAAAAAAAGCTTTGTACACAGGATGTCCTTTTATTACTTCGTCAGTCCATCCTGCAAGTTTTAGTTGTTCATAAGTAAAACCATTTACTGTTTTCATTAAAATCCTCCTAATTATTTTATTTATTGTTTTTCATTTCATTGTCTGCTGCGTCTATCATATTAGCGTCAACGGGAGCATCACCTCTGGTAGCCACATCCCATATAGGACGCAGGATGGACAGCGTATTTAAAGAGTATCGCGCATCATGAATTATTTTAAGTCTCTCTTTTAACATTTCTTTATCAACCTTCATTTTTAATAACTCATTCTGCCAATCTTTGTACTCAGTAGCATACAGTATTGAAACTTTAGTTTTTATGGTAGCCTGTGTTATATGCTCTTTATTTTTCTGCATTTCTGTTTCAGCGTAGTTAGCTCTGGGGCCATACCATTTAACATAAACTTCTTCCATCTCTGTTAATCTTTTTGTAACTATACCGTACTCAGTTAAAAACCAGTCCGCTATGTTAGGATAATCAGCACAGACTAAAATAAGGCGATCAGGATTAATTGTCTTAATCTGATTAGTTCCTACTTGACTTTTGATCTCCTTTAACACATTAAACTTTGTTTCAAACTCTTCATGCTTTTCCTTGAGGTACTTAATATAACCTTCTATAGACTCATCAACCTCTGCAATTATCTCTTTCACTGTTTTTTCTTCCATTATTCCTCCTTTTTTATAAAATTAGTATCTTTAAATTTTAAAATCCTTTGACACTTTAACAGCTCTTATATAATACTGATGCGTTTGTTTTTTATTATCCTTAGAAGTTGTTGCTACTTCTACAAGCATTGTATCTTTATCAAGTATTTTATATTTACTAATATAGTCTATTTTTCTATAGTATTTTAAAAAAGCAACCCGCATCTGATCTCTAATGTTTTTATTATATAGATCCAATATTTTAACCACGCCTTTTCTGTTTAAAATATCTTGTGCCTGCTTAGTGTAATTATTTGTTGAGATTAGAGTTAAAGCCACCCTATTCTGTTTCTCTAAAAAACACATGGGTTTAAAGTAATCTTCTGTTTTCATCTTTGCCACCTCTATTACTATATATCCTCATTTTGTAAAAAAAGTTAAGTACTTTTTTATATATTTACTTTTTTTCCGCCCCAACACCTCTCATACACCTCTATATCAACAGGAAAATCAACATCTGAGTTTAAATACTGTATCTCCATAATTGGTTTTATCCACGATATAAAACCCTTTGTTTCTTTTTTAGGACAATAAAATAGTAAACTATCATGTACCTGATTAACAATGTAAGCGCCAGATTTACGTTTCTTTAGCTCCTCATCTACCCTTATTGTGTGATTTACCATTAAGTCGTGGCAGGTACCTTGTATCCTAAAATTTACCGCCTGTCTTCTAGCCTGCGCTCTTCTCCTAGGATTTCTATCTACTATATCTAAAAGATGTCTTTTTCTACCTAACTCAGTCTTAACTATACCTATACCCCCGTTATGCCTAGCTGTTAGTTGAGCCGCTGTTATAGTATCATCAATATACTGTTTTATTTTTGGAAATTTACCAAAAACAAGAGCTATTAACATTTTCGCTTCTTCTATAGACTTATTGAGTCTATAAGCTAATCCTACTTCTGTAGTACCGTAAGGTATCCCAAAACTTGTTGCCTTAGCATCATATCTTTCCTCTTTAATTACTTTCCATATAACCTTATTATTTATTTGTGATGCTATAAACATATGTATATCGCCTGAACCGGTATCTAGACTATCACCGGGTAAAAACACTTTATTAACTTCATCTGGGGTTAGGGGGTGTATCCACTGTTTATTTTCTACGTTATCAGACGCTATTTTAAAATCTTTATCGCCGCTTTTCTCTAGTAACATCCTCCCTAAGACATGAATAAGATCAGGCCTATCTTTAAATGAGTCAAAACAATAATATTCCCCGTCCCTAAGGTTTTTAATAGCAAAAAAGAAATTCATGTCTCCTGCTGTTTTATCTTTTATAAAAACATAACCATCCTTAGCTCCACTACATGTAGCAGTAAACCCTTTAAAAACCTGCTTCATTGAAATTTCATCGGCATAGTGTGCTAGTATACGTAACTCTGCTTGAGATAAATCTACCTGAACTAAATGATATCCTTTTGGGGCCACTATTACATTTTTAACATCACCGTCCCTGGGTATCTGCTGCAGGTTCGGCTCCTTGACCGAAAAACGTCCAGTCTTAGCACCATGAACAGTAAATCTAGCATAGAGTCTATCCTTCCCTTTTAATTTCTTAGCATAATCAATAAGGAAAGCATTCTTTTTACTTATTTCTCTATAACCTATAACGTCCTGAATAAACTTACCCGCAACTTTATGATCTAAAAATTGCTTCAATGCATCTCCAGACTGCTTATATGTACCTTTCGGAGTTTTATCTTTTAAGCAAACACCTACAGCTATTAAAACATCACTCACATCTGTGTTACCTTCTACCTTAAAACCAGCCGGGCATTCTTTTGTACGCTTATCCATCCTACCTGTTACCAAATCAATGTTATCATATGTCAAGCCTTTAAAACGTTTAATGCCTGATCCAGAAACAAAGTCAATTATAGGTATAGCCATATCTTTCATCTTCTGTGTAAGTTCTTCTTTTTTACTTTTAATAAATTTATAATCTAGATAAACACCTCTCTTTTCAACACCGTACATAATTAACTGTAACCGCATAGCATATCTTTTATAAAAATCCCAATCTTTAGGGTCTCTATCGATTATAATACTCTTAAACTGCCAGTATAAAGAAAGCGTTGCGTCAGTATCCATAGCGTTGTAGGGACCTTGCATAGTGGTATAAGGTAACTCTATACGGTCCTTTATCTTATTCTTTTTAATATAACTTGATAGGGTGTGGTCATAGCCTCTTAATCTCGGAATATACATATCTGCCATAGCTTTTAAACCCCTAATACTTTCTTCATCGATCATACTGTACATTAGCATTGTATCGTCAGACCACCCCTGAACATCTATACCGAAAGTATGCCTTACAGCATGAATGTCAAAAATTCCATTCTGAGTTACTTTCTTTATATTAGGGTTGGTTAGTATTTTCTTTAACCTATCACATACATATTTCCTTACCTTCTTATTTTCAATTATGTACTCTTCTCCGAAATAATCCGGTAATGCGGCATAGGTATACCCACGTACACTTATACCTCCGTTCTTCTTTTTCAAAGTAGTTAGTACCTTACCCTTATCATCTATTAATGGCTTTTTTCCATTGCTATCCATTTTTATGCTTTTATTATACATGTCAACCTTAACTTGGTTAACCACCCTTTCTTTTAACAAAGGAAATACATACGCCTCCCCTGGTATTAATGTTATAGATAAACATAAAATTGTTATATCGATTAGCGATCTAGTCTCTACGTCATAGGATATTATCCCCCGATTATCATTCTCAATCTTATCTAATGCCTCTTTGTATTTCTCTAAGGTATCATCGTTTTTTAAAACAACATAATTTGTCTTAAAATTCAAAGCCTGTTGTGGGTGTAAGTATATAGGTTCCTTATACACTTTACCTATCCACTCAAAATCGCTATACATTAAATTCCTTTCGTCCCTTTTCCAGTCCTCTGACTTACCGGCACTAGATTTTTTTACATCGAAAATATTTAATCCTGATGTATAGCATACTGTAACACCACTTATAATATCATCACTATAAGTTTCACCTGTTCCTCTAATAAGCATAATTCCCTGATCAGTATTCTTGAAAAGGGCCATTGCTTCTTTACCCATAGCTATAACCAACTTAGGCTTATACTTTTTTATTTCTTCCCATGTACGCTGTCTACACAACCTAAGCTGACTAAGAGACGGACCTTTATCATATCCTTTTAACCTACACTTACAGGCATAAGTATAGATTACCTTATAATGATCTATACCCGCTTTTTCCTCTAGTAAAATATTATCTAATAACATACGGTATTCTTGGTAAAAATGGGTATTATTAATAGCTGCACTCTCGTCCGGGAAAGAGCCTATAAGCATTACCCCGTCCTGTTTATCATAATGAGTAACAGCATCCATCTTACAATATCTATTTTTTGAACGATCACAGCCAAAACATAATGTCTTTTCTTCCATCAGTACTCCCTGTATACAGCTAAGCCTCTATTAACTAGCTCTTCATTTAAACAAAATAACTCACCAAGCTTTTTCTCTGCGTACCATATGTTCGCTATGTATCTACCGTATTTACCCTTTTTACCCTTTATAGTTTCAATATAGATACAGTTAGCTTCAGTAAGTATCTTTTTAACTACATCACGAGCTTCATACGCTTTTTCTTTTTCAATAATATCCTTACTTCTTAACTCGGGAGTATCAATCCCCCACAGCCTTACAGTAACAGTGTGGAAAACATTGCAGCCACAATCTCTTAAAAATCGAATGGTATCACCATCGTAGTTTGATATATATGTTGCTTTATATATCCACGGGTTTAAAACTAGATTATCCATTTACCTTCACCACCTTTTTTAATAAATTTGGTATGTCTTTCTTATCAAAATACCTAAGCCATAGTTCCATACCGTTCAGCTGAGATTTAATAGAATTCAATAAGCTGAGACCGCCCATATCATTATCAGGTAAGGTAATCAGACTTTTACTTCTCTTTAATAACTCTGCCTGAGGTTCACACAGATAAGATCCTAAAGCAGCAACACAGTTAGTAGAGTAAGGCCATAAACGCAATACATCAACAGCCCCCTCTACGATACATACAGCATAATCCCAATTAATATTATCATAATTAAATAGAAATACACCCACAGGTATACCATATATAAACAAATCTTTAGGCTCTGTCTCTTTATTAACAGCTCTTGCTTGGAAATCTACTAATTTACCTTTAAACCATACAGGGATAATAATTCTATCTTTATACTTACCTACCCTACAGTACCCTAAATTAAAATATGGTTTAACAATGTTATATTTAATTAACGCCCTCTCGCACCATTCATAAACTTCTGCTGACCAAGAATCAGTACCCATAGGGTAGTAGACGGGCTTTGTATTTATACTCTCAGCAGAATAATTTCTCCTGTAACCTTTAACTAAGACATCGGATTGCTCAGCATCAGGTTCTTTATCTCTATCTATATCGTCAATAATATCCCTCATCGAAATATTATGTATGTTAGAAAAACTTTCCAGATATAGTTTATTTTCAGGGTATTCCATACCGTTTACTATGGTAATAGCTTTTAGTAGAGTACCCTTCTCCCTACATCCAAAACAATAGTAAATACCAGTCTTTTTGTCTATATGCATTGATGGTGTAGAATCTCTATGCTTCGGCATAATACACTGACATATAATAGATCTACCGGTAATCTTAGATACTTCTATCTCTAAAGCATTTATAACAGCACCGATATCTACATACTTAATTAAAATACTATAAGGAACATTAGCCATTTAACTTCTCTTTTTCCTCTCTATCAAATCCTGAATAGTATAAATACTTATCTTCATTACTAAAATCCCTCTCTGTTACTATATTTAAATTAAGCGCCTCTTGCTCCACTAAACGCTCATTTGTTGAATGTAGTGTAGTTGTTATTCCGTCAAACAATAAGTTAACTACCTTACCCCCTACTCCCTGCCTTTGTTTAGCGATGTTTACCTCACAAATATCTGTAGTTAAGTCTGGTTGATAATATTTTTGTCTATATAATAACAAAATAAGATCTGCTACTTCCTCAAATGCACCAGAGTTCTTTAAGTGACGCATAGCAGGTCGATTGTTTATCACTTTATTTTTCTTAGCTTTATCCCTCACTGCCTCTGCTTTTCTACCAATCTGAGCAACTAAACAAAAATGAACATTCAGATCCCTAGCTAATATCTGAATCTTTCTTAAGGTACTCTCATAAGCTGCCGCAGTAGTAGTCGCTATATTTTCATTCATATCCTCTAATTTACCGAATAGATCTACAAAAACAATCAGCTCTTCACTATTTATCTTTTTCTTTAATCTAGTTATTCTTTGAGCTAGTATATCAATATTCTGCTGAGGAGTATCATCTATATACAAATAACGATTATCAGCAAAATCAGTCACAAAAGTATCAATTGTCTTTAGCTCATCCTTATTCAGGTAACTAGGGTTTCTTATAATATCTATTAAAGGTAATCTTGTTCTTATCGCCAATAACCTATCTATAGTACCTATACTATTCATTTCTAAAGCACATAGAGCACAAGGAATAGGCCTACTAAGAATAAAGGGACTTATCGGCGGTCCTCCTATAACATTACTCATACTTACAGTAGTTGACATAATAGAGATACGATCCATTATATTACAAACGAAGGAGCTTTTACCACTACCTGGCCGTCCTGCGACTACAGATACTTTACCCATAGCAAAACCCTCAGTTAAAAAGTAATCAAGATGAGGATAACCTGAAGGAGAAAAAGTCCGTCCCTTTTTTCTTATTTCAAATTCAGCCCTCCATGCTGCCTCATACATCTTTAAAGATTTATAACCTTCGTCGTTTCCTATCTTAGATGTGATAAACTTATCCCGCATACTCTCAATAGATGTAATAATATCAGAATATTTTGCATCCGGATTTTTTAATAACACTATAAACTTATCACCGTACTCCAATTTAACTGCTACCGCTAATGTCCTACACCTCACTCTTTCTAAATAATATTTAAAGGAGGTAGCATTTATATTTTGTTCATTTCCTATCTTAACTAAATGTAACAAAGTGTCATACATTATTTCAACTTTATTATTATACTTAGTAGATAATTCGAATATAGAATCAGTTGTCACTGTGATATTATTACCATGAGCATAACTGATAGCATAAGCAAAACACGCATGATCAGGATCAATAAAATCCTCAGGAGAAATATCAAATGCAAAATCATTTCTTATATCTTCATTTACTAATAATGATCCCAGGAGTACCTTCTCATTCAGTCTTTCCGGGGTTAATGGTATAGCTGGAATTTCACTCATGTAAGATCCTTATCTAAATTATTTACAATCGTATCTGTATATTCACCTTCAAACGTTAAAAAGTAACTCTTTCTTTTTAATAAAGAAAACATATGATACTCTAGAAAACCCTTTATTGCATCTTCGGTTGGTAGATTGGTAGTTATAATTGTTGATCTTCTATTACTTATTCTGGTTCTTAGTAATTCATCTAAAACTTCTTTTTTGAACGGTGCTGCTGATAATACAGCTTTATCTAAGTCATCTAAAACTAATAACTCAACTGTTCTAATATTATCAATATCGTCTATATCCTCTATATCTTTTGTTGCCCACGATTTTGTTATTAAATTTATATAAGAAGCGGCTAGTATAAAATGAGATGTATATTTACTAAAAGTTAATTTCTGAATAGCTGTTGCTATATGAGTTTTACCACAATTATTATTCCCCATTAAAACTAAACCATGCCCCTCCTCTAAATGGTAGTCCAGTCTACTTACAAATTGTTTTACCTTAGTAAAAGAGTCAAAATTAACTGCAGCGTTACTCAATACCTCAAAATTATTTATTTCACAATCCAGATAATCCAAAGGTAAGTTAGTATAACCAGCCATCCTTCGTATACTATCTTTCTTTTCATATTCTCTAAGGCAATCACAATAAACAGCCATTTCCCCTCTAAAAACATATCCTTTATTGCACTTACCACACGGCTTAAACTTTTTACTTAGAGGTATATTCATCTAAATTTCTCCTTCCGTATTCTGCTAGTAAATAACTCTCTGCCATACCGTCATTAAGAATAGTACTTGTGTCACTAGTTTTAAAGTGGAATCCTGTTACAGATTTAGCATACATAGCAACAGCCTTTTTATCAGCTAGACAAATACTGTATATAGCACGTTTTCTCTTTTTATCATAGCCTGTCTTAAAGAAATAATTCTTCCATTTAGTAGGTGAGACTTTATAAAACTCAATAGGTAAAACTTTTAGGAACCCTTTTAGTTCCCCGTATCCCTCACCAAAATTAAACATTGACGTAGTGCCCTGTTTTGGCATAGCATGAACATGCTCTATAAACGCTATAACATAGTTATACCAGACATCCGAAGTAGAACCATCACAACATAATCTAACGATGTATGCTATTGCGTATATATCTATTTCTTTATTATATCGCTTAATCAGGTGTATTTTCCCTGTTTTTTTATTCTTTCTCTCCTTGTAGTCTTTAAATGTTTTAATCAAGGGCATTGGCCTACTCTCAATTATATTCCCCGCATAATCTATCACACTCATACCACCCTCATACCCGGGATCTAAACCTAGTATAACTTTCCTCATTTTTTATCTTTATATTTTGCTTCGTTGTAGATAGGGTAGCTGGCATATAAATGATCTTCTCTATACGGTGCAGGGAGATAAGGAGAACCATTAGTATCAATAACATACCACAATTTATCTTTATACGGATACTTAATATTTTTAACTGCTTTAAATATAGCTATCGCTCTTTCCTTAAATCCATCCATAGAAGCTAACTTGTCTGCTAACTCATTACTAACACCTTTAATACAGCTGGCAAATTTAGGCCGCTGAATATTCTTAAAATATTTCATAAGCACGCCACGTTTATAAAAAACATTTCTCCCTTTACCTTTAAAAAGAGAACCGTCTTCAACAATTTTAATAAATGCACTTAACGTATCTTCGAACTGTTTTATATCTACTAAATGCGGATTCTTTAAATCCCTTATCTTTAAAACAAATTTATATAAAGCTTCCCCGTACTCTTTAAACTGCAAAAAAAAGTATAAGCTAAGAAACTTCCTCAAACAATTCTCGTTTAATTCTTTGTAAAAAGCAGTGATGCACCGCTCCCTATCTACCTCATTACTTTTTTTTATCTCATTTAAATTCTTTGTGCGCTTAATTCTAACAGCCTGAGCATCCTTACCCATTTTCTCTGCAGCTTCTACCTCCTCTTCAGTTTCAGTACTAAATGTAATAGGCGGAGGTGTGTAGGTATTACTAAAGGAGTCCTTGTATACACCCCATAAGTTTGAAGTACAGGCCAATTTTCTTATTGGATTTAAATCAAATCTATAAAAATGTCTATTTCCTTCTTTCTTTTTTATTATTAATTTAAAATTAATTAATCTCCTTATTCTTTCACGGACTCTACGCTCAGACCTACGCGTAAAAGCCATTAGTAGTTCCATGTCAAGCCCTTGGTAAGTATTTCGCTTATGGGTACCTATAATTAAGTTAAAAATATCCCTATCTAAAGAATCAAGGCCATCTACAAATCTCAAGCCGAAAAGTACAGCTTCTAGTTTAGAACTGTTATCATCCGGTATGTATATCTGCATATCTTTAAGTTCTTCTGTATCCATGTATTAACCCTCCGTATATAATAGTTTAAAATCCCATTTCATATACCACTTTTCTCTATTCCACCATATCTTACAACATTTATCTATGTTATGATCTACATAGTCATAAATAGTAGGCATATCTTTATTAGCTATACTGCGCTTAACCCTACCACATCTTTGTTTTAATTTACCCTCATTATTTGAGGGACAGGTTAAATGTAGTGAATTTAAGTTAGGTATATCCATTCCTTCATCAGCTACTGTAGTGCCTATGAGTACATCTACTTCCCCGCGTAAACATTCCTGGCGTATTGTTTCCCTTTCCTCAGTACTTTTATCACCGATTAATAATCTTACTGTAACATTATATGCAGATAGTCTTTCAGCTAAGTATTTACAGTGTTTTATTCTATCAGACAGCACAAGCGCAAAGTTTCCCTGCTTAACATCTTCGGCTACTGTCTGAATAATTATTTCGTTTCTATCCTCATCCTTAGTAATTTCTGTAACCATAAAAACCCAACAATGGGGGCCTGTATAGTCATAAAAATATTCTGTTATAACTCTTTGAACTTGAGCTTTCATAGTAATCCCTCGCGCCTCTAATTCTATATCAGGGATACAATATAAGATGTCACCTACAAAATCGAACAAAAGAAAATCCAGATGATCTTTCCTGGTGGGCGTAGCTGTCGCGCCATACTTGAACCTAGCAGGAAATTTATTTACACAATATAAAAATGTTTCAGCCGGTGTATGGTGACAGTTTTTATGAATCATATGGTTAACAACTATCTGGTGAGTTTCAGTAGTAAAATCATAAACCATAACTTTTTTATTAACCCACTTTATATCAAGAACTTTTACATGATGGTAATCGTAGTCAATCGAATATCCTTGATTACATACATCCCTTTCTTTAAAAGTATACCCTGCTCTATGCATGTTATTTAATTTCTCAAGATTTAATTTTCCTGCGATTCGTACACTATACCTAGTATTGTGAAACTGTTTCTTTTTTTTACACATTATAACCGTGGCGTAAATACCAACCTGTTTAAGTAATAATAATAAATCATAAACAAACCGATAAGATGTAGTGTAGTAATCTACACAGTTAGGATATATGTGACCGTCACAAAGTATAAGCATTTGTAAAAACTTATACTTAACAACAAGGTTACCCTCATAAATGCATTCAGGAATAAATATCTTATCCGATTTTTTACCAACAAAGGGTATCTCTTTTTTTATTCTATAATAATCTTCGTCTTTACTATTTATCCACCAAATATACGATTTTTTCTTTGGGTTAAAACGAAATTTCCATTTTTTAAATAACTTTTTAAACGCTAATACTTTCCGTTCTTTAACAACCTCAATCCTAATTCTACACTTAGAAATACTACCGTCTGCTAAAATAGCTGCTAGGAGTGCAGGAAAATTACCACGGCATCCAAGCATACCGTGAAAATCGTACCAAACAGGTGTATAAAATAAATCCCCTTTTTTAATGTCCCTCGCTAATTTATCTCGTATATCAGTCTTTGGATCAAAAGCGTAATATTGGTTATTTTTTTTATCTCTCTGTCTTTGTACAACCTTACATACATTATTCTCTGTACAATTTAAGGGCCCTATGCTTGTTCGTATATAGTAATAACCCTCTGCTTCTCTGCTAAAGTAATTACTTACTTTTCCACCTAGATATACTCTGTCCCCGTTATGTACATTTTCAATAGTCTTTGATGTACCGTCCCTCATGGTAACACGAGATCCTTCAACATAACATTCCTCGACAACAACCATCCCAAAAATTGTTTGTATACGCGCCCACTGTTGCTGGGTTAAATTAATCATAGTTTGAACTAAGGCCAGCGTTATAACCTGTGGGTTAAAAATACCCTCTGCAATAGTACCTATAGCGCCTTCCTCTAAAATAAACTTATCGTTAATTTCATTCATCCACTGTTTTATCAGATCTTTCTTATGCATTATAATAATACTAGGCTGCCGCTTATCTGCTATATTCATTATCATGGATAACGTTTTTCCTCCGCCGCACGGGCTCTCCAGGACTCCTTGCTCATGGCTATTTAAAACATCTCTCGCTTCTTTCTGATGAGATCTCAGATCCCACCCTGGCTTAGGATAAAACTTTATGAATTTAGTAGTGTATACCCTTTGATCATTTATATGGACAGTATAGTCGTGTTCTTCTAACAAGTTCCGCACATACTTACCTGTCCCCCTGGGTATCATTAAATATTTCTCGTTTTCACACCACGATATAATTATTTTGGGGACTGTCACTTTCGTAGGCTTACCATACGCCATCGCAAGCTGCAGATCATAAACAGGATTTCTTTTTGTAAATCGTTTTTTGATCATAGAAATTAATTGATCTGATAAAAGAAATGGGATACGAATTAAATTATCAACAGTTAGAGTAATCTCCGGCATTACTCTTACCTAGACTTTTTCATATCTTCTACCTGTTTTGTTACTGTCATCTGTACGTCCCCGAAATATTTTACTATTAATTCTTTTGGTGTTGCGCCAACTACAACTAAATACTTTTTATCAAATTCCTTAGCGTTTTTTAATATACCCGGGTTAGCATATATTTTTAAATAACCGAACCGACTATACCTCTTTTTTATTTTTCCAAATGATATTTTATTTAATATCCAGTACAATAGTGATTGTCTTGGGCCCTTAATAACCATGTTATTTTCTTTATGTTTTGGGTCTTTAATATGACAAGAAAAAGCTACTGTTTTTGATGCCCCCTCCGGAGTTTTCCCTACTGTAGATACGAGGTCTAACCAATTAAGATTAACACAGAAAGGACACCGTGTACTAAAATTTGATACAATAACAGTATCTACCTTCTTCTTACATTTAGGACAAGTGACAGTACCTTTGTGTTTAAAGTAACTATCTATTGTATCGAGTGATTTCGTTGTGTATCTTTTTATCAACCTATCTAAATGAAACTGCAGGTTAGCTGAAGCAGGAGCATCTTTAGACTCATACTCCTTTAACAGCTTATTAACTTCAACATAGTACTTAGTAACTGTTCTTTTAGCATTCTGTTTTAATGACTTTAAAGTTGGAATTTTTATCTTGACTGGCATTTCTTCCCTCCCGTTTTTATTATTTCTCTCTACTACTATATATCCTCATTTTGTAAAAAAAGTTAAGTACTTTTTTGATTACAGTAAAAATGTCCCGCTACTGTAAGAATATGTGAGGGGGATTATATCATCAAAATATTAAGATGTCAAGAATTTACTTCGCCTAAGTTTATAGAATGTTTAAAAATATCTCCGAATAAATTGTCCTGATTAGCTAAGATACTCACAGCCTGATACACAGACTTACGAGAATAAATAAAATTGGTTGAATGGCTAAGACCAATACATAATGTTTCTGGTTTAATAAACTCATTTATCTTTTTCTTCACTTCCCATATCCTAGGATTAAATTGAAATTCAACAGGAAGAAAAATATCGGTTGGTAATATATTAACTAAATCCGGATATTGCTGAGCTACTTCGTTAAATACAGTTTCTCCGAATAAAACAAACCCATTCTCTGGATATTTAGTTCGTCCGTCACTTAAGTATGTGTTAATTCTCTCAATCACCTTCTGTAAAAAAACACTGTTTTTCTTAGCTATAAAATAACCGTTCAGGATAATACCGCTTGGCCACTTTAAAAGACAAATGTCATGATCATTCTGAAATAATTCCTCAGGTATTTTATGAAGCCATACCGTATCTGCATCGCACCACATACCTCCGTTATTGTATAAAAGGGCTGCCCTCAAACAATCAACTTTTTGAGATATAATCTTTAAACATTTCCATCTTCTACTTAATCCTGAGCCATCTATATACTCATCTATATTTGTTGGATTTAATTTAAATAACTTACACTCAGATCTTTCTTCAATTGTTTTAAAGCAGTACTTGATATAATCGAAGGACATACCTTCCCAATATGTAAATATTTGTTTTGGTATCATACTAATCCCTCTCGTATCTTTGTACCTGATATATCAGCAATACCCTTCGGGACTTCTATTTGTTCTATATTGTAACCAACACCCCTACCGTAGTATACACCTTCAATATCCGGTATAATAACTACTTTACCTTGAATATTTTCTTCTGCAAACCATTTTTCAATTAAATGTTTTCTTTTATAAGCAGACATTGCTTCATGAGTATCACGTACAAGGATAAGTAGGGGTAACCCCTTCTCTTTGTATTTTATTTTCATTATATGCTTATGTCCTTCATGTAGAGGATGCCATCTTCCGATAAAACAAAGATGCTGATTATTATCTACATTTAATAAAATTTGACTAACACATTCGTCTACTGTATATTTTTCTGTATTAACAATAATATTAGCGCACTTTGGTTTCTCAAAGACACTACTTATTCCAGTAAAATACTTTATATCTCTTGCACGAGCTTTTTTATACAGCCCTTTTGGATCACGACGCTCACACTCCTCAATACTACACTCACAGTAAATAATAAAACAGCTATCTATACCTTTTTGGGCAGCTTTTCTTAAATCCTCATACGGACAAATAAAGGCGGCTATTACGTCCCTACCGTTAACGTTAAAAAGTTTACATAGCTCTATAACTCTACGTATATTTTCACACCTGTCTTCTCTTGAAAAACACAAATCTTTATTGAGTCCTTTTCTTAATATATCTCCATCCAGTAAAACAGCATCGAGCCTATCCTTTAATGCTAAAGCCAGTGTTGTCTTACCGCTCCCGGATAATCCTGTAAAAAATAGTGTCTTGTTCATTTTATCATCCTTCTTACTAGTTTGTTAAAAGTAGTCTTAGGTTTCCATCCTAGCTTATTACAAGCTTTAGTATAGTCTCCTAATAATGTGTCAACTTCGGTTGGTCTAAAATACTTAGGATCAATTTCAACAAAGTCTTTATAATCCTTTTCTACGTGAGCGAATGCTATCTCTAAAAACTCCCTTACTGTATGCGTTTCTCCTGTAGCTATTACATAATCATCGGGTTCCTGCTGCTGTAACATCAGCCAAGCAGCTTCCATATAATCAGGAGCATACCCCCAGTCTCGTTTAGCATCAAGATTTCCTAACTTTAACTTACCTATATTTTTTATAATATATTCCGGCGTATTATCAAACCAGTGATCACACTTACGAATTAGCTTTATATAATTAGTTATTTTTTTAGTAACAAACGTATCTCCCCTTCGTTCCGACTCGTGATTAAATAAAATACCGTTACATACAAACATACTATATGACTCTCTATAGTTCCGTGAGAGGTGATAAGCAAAAACTTTAGCACACCCGTAAGGGCTACGTGGGTAAAAAGGAGTTGTTTCTGACTGCGGTACTTCTTCTACTCCACCATACATTTCGCTGCTAGAAGCCTGATATACTTTTATTGATGAATCAATTTGTCTAACTGACTCTAATATATGAGTAATCCCCTGAACAATAGTATTAATCGTATAGACAGGGGTATCGAAAGATACACGTACATGAGATTGCGCACCCATATTATAAATTTCTTGAGGTTTTATCTTATGTATCAAATGAAATATATTTAAACCATCTGTGAGATCACCAAAATGTAAATGTAATTTATCGAAAATATGATCTATTCTCCCTGTATTAAAAGAAGCGGCTCTCCTAATAAGTCCATGTACCTCATACCCTTTTTCAAGTAATAATTCAGCAAGGTAGGATCCGTCCTGGCCGGTAATACCTGTAATAAATGCTTTCATAAAGTCTCCTGATAATATTGGTATGTTTTAATTATTCCGTCTCTTAGAGAAGTGCTGGCCTCCCAGCCTAAACTATTTATTTTTGATACATCCATAACCTTTCTATACGTGCCGTCAGGCTTTGAAGAATCAAAAACAATTTTCCCTTCATATCCAATTATCACGCACATCAATTTAGTCAAATCATAAACTGGAATGTCTTTACCTGTGCCTACATTTATTATTTCCGGACTACTGTAGTCATTCATTAAAAATATAAGAGCATCAGCAAAATCCTCTACGAATAAAAACTCCCTTAAAGGTTTCCCTGAGCCCCATAGTTCTATACATGGTGCGTTTGTCACCTTAGCTTTATGGATATTCATAATTAAGGTTGAAAATACATGACCTTTCTGTAGGTCATACGTGTCACCTCTACCGTATAGATTCGTAGGCATAATAGAAATAAAAACATCGCCGTACTGTTTATTAAATAACTGACACATCTTTATTCCGTTGATTTTAGCAATAGCATAACCTATATTAGTCTCTTCAAGTACGCTTTCCAGTAAAGAACTCTCTTTTATAGGTGTGTCTACACTTTTAGGGTAAATACAGGAACTACCAAGAAATAACAATTTATTAACTTTATAGTCATGACAGGCCTTTATTATATTTATTTGAATTCTGGTATTCTCATAGATAAAATCAGCACATAAGTCATCATTAGCCTTAATACCTCCTACCCGAGCCGCACATAAAAATACATATTCTGGTCGCTGCGTATCAAACATATTTGTTACTTCTTTTTGGTTAAGTAAGTCTAAACCCCCTAAACCCCTATGCGTATAATAAATAATATTATTATAGCCTCTGCTATATAAAGCCTTTATCAAATTAGAACCAACAAGGCCTGTGTGCCCTGCAACATATACTTTTGAGTTTTTATTCATCTAACTTCCTTCTAAATAAATAATCATCATGAGCTTGATCCCAAAAAGGATTATCCTTTATATTATAATTAGTTATATTACCTATAAATTTATAGTTTTTCAATAGCTGTCCTTTAACTGTACCTAAATGGTTTATATGAATCTCAATTATTATATACTCTGGTTTAAATACATTAAAATCAGCCCCCTCTAAAACCTGTACCTCGTAATCCTCTACATCCAAGCTTAACAGATCCACACTAAAAAACTTATACTTAGTTGTTACACTCATTAATGTTTGCGCTAATGCCTTTATATCCCGTCCCCGTTTCAGTCGTTTACCATCCACACTTGCCATCAAATGCCCGTCAAAATCACCATGTATATATTTCTTCCCGTAATTATCCGCCACTAAGCAACAATTAACAAATATGTTTCCCTTACCTCTACTTTCAATACATTTATTTAAGCTTATTAAAGAAGGCTCGATCAACATTCCTGACCAATTTCTTTCTCTCTCCAGTCTATATGTATTACTTTGTGAAATACCATTATTTGCTCCAGCCTCTACATAGACTCCTCTGTTATAGTTAAACAGATCAAATACAAAATCACTGAGATTCATTAAAAAGTGTTCCTCCTATAGGCTTCATAGGCTGCGTATTATCTTTTGGTAAAAAGTCAAAATCCCTAGTAAAAAATACTGATGTTGTCCAAGCATATGCATTAGACTGACCATTACCATGAAAATCAACTTGTATTAATCCTGTCCCTCTAAGGTAATTACAAGCATCTACAAACCAATTGGAATTATCAAAGATGATTATACCTCCTGATTTTAACTTATTAATAGCCTGCTCGCAACACTTCTTTCTATTCTCTGAATCAACCACAATTATATCAAACTTATCATGTTTATTTATACATAAATAATAATCATCAAGGGTATTATCTATATGTAATACGGTCAAATTATCTGGTTTACCTTTTATTATCTTCTCATACCAACTTATATTATGCTCAATACTAATTATAGAGCAGCACCTGTTTGCAAAAAATAAAGACGAACTACCACAGCCCCACTCAAATACTTTCTTATCGGACATATCTAATTGCCTCAAATACTCTATCGCAGGATACGTAAACCAAGGAAGCTTCGTTCCTTCCTCATTAATCAAGTCCTGAATAACCATCCTTTATCCTTTGCATCCAATAATTTATATCAAGCTTATCAATACACCTACCAGGCACCTCATCTGTTATATCTTTCCATTCATGTACTGATATGAGTGGTAAATCAGAAAAATAATCCATATCAAAAACTATAGGGATAACACCTAGGTACATTGCTTCCCATGTTCTGTGGCAATCATAGCCATGTCCCGGAGGACTGATTACATATTTATGTGTATATAATAACTTCACATATTCTTTAAAGGGTATCTTCTCGGGTAAGTAAGTGACAGTTTTAAAAGATCTGTAATAATCGATACACGCTTGTCTGCCTCCGGGATTGTTGTTTATATTTACCGCCAGTAGATACTTATTAAAAACTTTTCTCTCTGAATTTTTAATACTAGCCACATAACTCATATCTCCATAATTTCCCCATATAGGCCGCTCAATACCTATAGGCAGCGGCGTAACATCACAGTTAAAAATCCTATTCTGACCGTACCACACTTTTATACAATCAGATTTTCTTCTGTACAATTCTTCACTTATATTATCATCAGAGTTGTGACTGATCAATAGACACTTATGCTTTTTATTTCTCAAATAGTCAAACAGTTCATTTAAATAATGTGTATAACACAGTATTATGCCATCATTATCTATTATGTCCTTCACGCTATCAGACCATATAAAATCAGCTATTATTTCAAATTTATCTCCATGTATATAATCTCTTGTTATATCCATTACCCTACATACTCAAGTACATCGTTTAATAATTCACTAAAATAAGTTTCAGCAAAATGGTAAATTACCTTTCTTTTTAATATTCTCTCCAGCCTGCCTTTACTTAAATATTTCCATCTTTTAGTTAAAGCCATCTTCAGAGGATCCCCCTGATACTTTAATAAATCAAAACTACTACCCCATCCCTCTTTCGATATCCCAGTGTATAGCTCCTCACAGTTTTTATCACAACCTAACATCTTTCCTATTATCTTTCTATTTTCTTTTTCAAGCCAGTAATTAAAAAATATAATGAATGAAAAAGCAGACATGGCTTTTATCTGACCCTCATACAAGTCGAGTACACCTGTAGATAATCCATCCATTTTTTTATGTTCAGCTAATTTCTCTCGACTAGCAAATAAATTAAATGGGTCTCTCATTACTAGTATACTTGTAAATCTTTTATGTATCTCAGTGCGTACTTCATAATCTTCATAATCACAAAATTCAACAGTAAATTTAAAGCCTTTATTACAATACTCCTCAGGGAAGTAAGCACCACAACTATTAGGGATAACATTATAAGGTAAATGTTTTGCTACCCAATAGATAACAGCATGATGCCCACTTCTTTTCATAGCATGGAATGAAAATGTCATTGAATAAAATCTTGCAATTTTTTTGTATGTATGTGCAGGTTAAATATAGGTGTATCGTTAAAGTATGGCTTACCCCTTATCATACTTAATTTCTCATTTGTCTCTTTAATCCTCTTACCTATATAATGATGCTCAAATAATGTACCCGGAGAATGACCTGCAGGGGTACCCCCAAAATATTGTCCGTAACTTGCCGGATCAAATATATAACCATACTCATCTGAATCTTCTGGAAATAAAGGTAGCGATTTAATAATATTATTCATCAATAAGTACTTTAAAATAACCATTTCTGAAGATACCTCTATCTCACATAAGTTCATCGTCTTTTTTATCCATGCATCACCTTTAATCAAACACTTATTAATTTCCTGATTCATATTATATAGTAAACCTATATTACTAAAGTACATTATTGCTCCGGACGCATATTTTGGTCCGAGATCTAATGCTAATAACTTATCGCTCTTCTTTAATATACCCCCAATACCCAAAGGATCATAATAAACTACTTGGTCATTCTCAATGTGTAATACTGATTCTAAGCTATGTGCATAACAATGTAGGTATAGTATGTAAAACCTCTGTAGGGAATAGTTCCAGAGGTCCCCGGAACATCTTAAGAAATTATTATGGCCGTTAAACCAAGCACAGTAATCATCCATAGAGTATTTATTTATATCAAAAGATTCTACTCCCTCGATAGGGTACTCAGCTATCCAATGAATAACTATATTAGAGACTTTTTTAATAGCAGAAACGCACTGTTCAGCATAGGGTATCTTTTCCCCGAAATGTATTAGTACCAATGTCATGTACACCTCCAGATAATTCTATCTTTTTTTCTGTACTCCACAGTAGTAAATCCTATCTTTTCTACATGTATAAACCCGCATTGCTTAAAAATATCTATAATTTCAGAATCCCCTTTTATATATCCAGGACCATCCCCTGTATATTGTATCTCAAAAAATGAAAATCTACTAAACTTTTTTGCGTAGCGTATTACTTCAAGCATATCACTTCTACTAAGATAAGGAAGAACAGAAAAACAAAACAGTATATCCGACTGAATATCTCTTTTAATAAAGTCAAGTATATTTTCAATGTAATATGTAACATTAGTAAGGCCCCTCTTCTCTATTTTTTCTTTCCCTATATTTAATTGCCCCTCATCAAAATCTACCATATTTACTTGTTTTCCATTCATCAATGAACGTATACTAAAATCACCTCTACCACACCCAAGGTCTATAACTGTCTTGTACTCTGGATTTAATACATGATCCCTCAATATATACCACATCTCAGGCCCACGTCCGTTACCTGGCAGAGGATATATAGATATATCTATATAGTATACCATTGATCTCCAAAACCAAAAAGCATCTTTCTCCGGTCTTTTATCCGATAAATTTTCACTGTAATACCTACTCTCATTCCAATCCAAGATATAAGGCTTGTTTTTATAAGGTAGTATATTAGCCGAAGTAAGATCTCCGTGTCTTATATTTTTCTTCTTGAGTATACTTAAAAACTTATCATAATGTGATAAAAATTCATCTTCATTTGTAACCTTATCTACATAAATTCTATTGAATTCAATTATCTCCTCAGATATAATCTTATAATCCGGTATATATCCATAAGGGTAAAGTATATTTAAAAATTCAAGCTCTCGTTTTTGCATCCCTACAGGTTGCTTCTTATATACAAATTCCGATTTATAAATTATTGAAGAAACACCATTCCCGTAGTCAGGCTTTTCCCAATTTAAATCCATATCACACCTCTATACAAAATATATCTCTAATTCCGCATCTTGTATCTAAATAAACTACGTGATCAGGAGCAAAAGCAAGCACTTTCTCTTTTATAATGTTTTTATCTTCTTCATTAAAAACTCTCATATCATCTATCATCAATACAGGCTTTAATCTATCGTAATGCTTTCCCACTGCTTCTATCTCAGCTAATAAGGGACATTGATTTAACCTCATGTCCTCCCTAAAGGGGTGCGCATCTAGCCAAATCAGAGGACTAGCCGTAACGGATATAAGCAACTTTTCTAACTCTACGGAACTATCTCCCTGTATTATATGCACATTTGGGTTATTCACATACTTATTTAAACCCAGACTAACATAATGCCTATCTACCTCTATACTGAATATATCTTTAAAATTACATTTGAGAGCATAATCTACTGATTCTCCGTCCTGTAACCCTGTCTCTATAAACACTTCTCTCTTATACTTATTAAGTATATGCTCATTAAGAGACACTAATACACCTCCATACCTAAATCTATATTGATATTTAATCTCTTTTGTGATACCTGCCTTACTACAGTTGTTGGCGGTTTTAAAACACCATATTGTTTATGAGGATACTCTTTAAATAAAGCCGGAAGTTTATTAAGGATATAGTCGCTATCATGTAATATCAAATAATCAAAACTGTTAAGTCTTTTATACTCGTTTACGATCATCAGCCTAGACCCCCAAAACCCAGAGTCTATAAAAGCAAGATTACAAGTAAAATCAAAATCAAATAACAATTCAGTATAATCAACTAACCTTACAAACCTGTGCCACTCAGTTTCTAATTTAAGTACAGGTTCCATATATGCAGAATCATGGTCCACTGATAAAAGTTGATTGCTATTTCTTTCACATATCTCATGTAATAATGGCGTACTAAAATTACCACAACCATACTCTATTATTTTACCGTTATGTATCTTATCACAAACAGCTATTATATAGGGTTGATGTGTAGCATAACCACTCTCACGATAAGATAATTTCACAATTACGATCCCCATGTATGATAGCTAAAATAAGTAAAATCATCGTTTTGTTTAACCTCATTCATAAAATCAATAAATTCTTCATTTGTAACATCTTCATTATACTTACCCTTCATTCCTCCCTGTATCTGTTTTTCAAGTACAAGGCCCTTATGTATAGCATAATGACCGTAAGTTTCATACTCGCTAAACGTACAAGAAGCATCATGCTTCATAATAGTATCAATAGCTTTATCCCTGTTCTCAAAAAGATCAAGTATCAAAGAATCTATAATCTTCTTGTCAAACAGCATAAAATCACATACATAAGTTTTATCCCGGGAAACAGGCAATCCACATTTCTTTTCTATAAAATCAAAATAAGGTCCATGTAGGTTATACTTATGCATATTTCTAAAAATATAAGGTATGCCCCTCTCATGAAATAAACTAATATCTTTTATAAAAAAACAATCCGAATCAATACATAAATAGTATCTGTTTTTTACAAAAGTATTAAATAGTTTAATTAATTGCTGCCATGTCCATCCCGGACGAAAACTAATGCCTTCCTTACTAAAAGGTATACTGCTATCCTCAACAAAGATAAACTCTCTAGAGGTAAGAATATTTTTTAACTCCTTAACTGGTGTAACAATATAGAAATTATCGATGATAACATCTGTAAGATGTTTAAGTACAAAAGCTATCGAGTTAACAGCTTTATTACAGTCCTTTTTACCAACAAGCATAACTATATCAATAACAAATTTTTCCACTAACATCCTCCTATAAGTTTATATTCAAGTTTTCCATGCGCCGCCGTAGGCTTAAGCCTGTAAATATCCTCTGTAGATATAACCGCACCCTTAAGAAACTTTTCATTTAATGTATGTACAGCACACTTACTTTTTTGGCGACTGTCCTCCTGTACAAAGTTATGTTGTATATTATATACTTTAGTTTCTTTAAACGAAATCATATACGGTTTCTCTTTTGGTGTATTATACGTCATATTAAGCTCAAGGGTATTTACATCGCTATAGTTAAGTCGGTTAAATAAAGCACTTATACTCTTTACATTATATACATGTGTGTCTATTGCCATGGGGTATCCCCAACAAGTAAACGAATCGTAGTCTACCCATGCCCACAAAAGATACATAGTTTCTTCCATAAATTCTGGTATTATCATTTTCTTTTTAGCAGGAAAACAGTAATCTATGAAAGGATTCATTCTAAACGATACTGTAGCTACCTTAGTATTCTCTTTATAAAGTTTAAATAGCTTACAAAACTCATCTTCACTAACATCATTGATAAATACATCATCATCAACCAAAAACATACAATATTCATTTTCGAACTTCGACACCATTTCAAGCAGTGTTGTTTTAAAATTAGACTCTTTAACAAACTTAATAAAATGCCCATATTTTTGTTTTAGCAACTCGTACCCTTTATCAAACATCTCATCTGAAGTAGTATACTGCACATGTAGTCTATAGCCTAAGTGTAACTTTTCAAGTATAGATCTGATACATAAATCAAGCTGACAAGCCCTATCCTTACTAAAGATTAAAATGTTAATCATTATATTATCCTTTCTAATATATCCATATACTTTTTAGCCCCCATACATGGAGTATGGTTCTCCAATATATAATCTCGCGGGCTATACTCCGCCAATTTACTAAGGAATAAATCAAATTTATTCCAATCGTATCTATTTGCCTTCATACCACACCGTTCATCAAAATAGGGTGCAGCACTAACGTTTTTTCCATAAAATTTGTAGCTGCCGTACAAAAAACAATCAATTTCCCAAATAAATAAAGGAATGCCACATGCCAGAGCTTCCATATAAGCTATACCTTGACTCTCGGTACCTGTTATAAATATACCAAAACGACATCGCTTACAATACTCTATAAATTGTTTCTCTTTATATTTACCATAAGTAAGAACAAGCGAAGTTAAGCCTCTTTCCTTTAAACCAGTTAAAATAGTAACAAGATCTTTATGTGTAACTTGCTTAGTAACATCTTTATAATATACAAAACAGTCATATTTAAAATGACCTCGATCTCTATCACTAAACATATCCACATCTACCCCTACAGGCCATACATTCAATTTTATTTTATTATCATGAATTTCTTTAAATTCATCCATATAATCACAAACCCACTGTGCAGGTTGTACCCAATACTGATGTCTTTTCCATAACTGCGGCATCTCATTTGGTAATACCATTATCTCTGGTCCTACCAAAGTATTCGTAGGTAGTTTATGCTGCCTCAGCTGAAGAATACCCTGTATACAGCCTGTAGATTCCCTGGATTTATTAAGGTGTACCGTAACTCCAAGTTCCTCTAGCCCTCTTAACAAATTTAACGATACTTTCCTACAGCCTACTATCTGATCAGGAGTACAACAATACAACCCTATATCCTTTATCATACCTCTATTCCCCACTTTTTCGCAAAGTATTTTTTATTATGAATACTGTAATTATTAGACCCTATACTTCTACCCTTACCTTCATTATTATGTATTAACTTACATTGATTATTTATTATAATCTCTTTCTCCGGACATTGTTTATTCATCTGCATACAAAAATCTGCGTCCTCGTATGTAGCACCTAGATACAATTCATCAAATCTCAAATCATCTTTATAAAAAGAAATACAAGAACTACCTACAACATTTAAACCGGTTTTCAATGTGTGCACTGCACGTACATAATCAAAGGACTTATTCCACCTATCACAATCCCCTAGTTGGGGAGACCTATTACCCTCTTTATCAATCAATCTAGCTGCAACAATAGAATATTTAATAGGGTTTGATCTAAAAGGCTGAATAAGCAATTCATCCCACCCTGGAAAAAAATTACCTATATCATCATCTAGCATTATAATTAAATCGAATATAGACCTTTCAATACATTCATTTCTATTCTTTGCTGCAGATTGCTTTTTACAAATAGTTAATATTTGACAATCATTAATAGCTGTTTGACGTATACTTTTAACCTGATCTTTTAACTCATCTTCTTGTTTAAGTGAAGGTATTACAATACTTATCTCAGCCATGCCACTTAGCCTTATTAGTTAATTTATTCCAAAGATTTGTGTTCTCTATCCAATACTCTATCTGGTTCTTTTTTTCATTCTTATGTTTAATTTTAACCTCATTGTAAATAACCAATTTACCATTAATATTTCTTTTTTGCAACTGCCAGAAGAAATATGTATCTTCAAAACCACTACCCTTAAATCCTTCATGAAATCTCAAATCAGTTTTTCTGAAAGCAACACAGGTAGTAGGTATATACTTAACTTCTACAACTGGTTTATTAATATCATAGTTTTGACAGGTCACCAGCCCAGGCTTAGTGTAATCTACCTGGCCTCTAAATGTCTTACCCATCAATCTCGCAGAAACAGCTAAAATATTAATGTCCTTTAAAGGCTCAATAAGATTCTTTTCCCAGTCACACTTATACCCGAAAGTATCGTCATCAATCATTATAACTATTTCTGACTCTGCCCTGTCTAACCCGTAGTTTCTATTAACTGCCGCACTGTCCTTCTGGCAGGTTAAAATTAATCTATAATCTGAATGTGTTTCTCTCTGTATTTCTTGAACTAAGGGATTTATTTCTTCTGCAGATTTGTACGTCGCGATTATAATATTAATCAACTATACCTCCTTGCAAAACTCAAACTGGAACTTCTCTGTTTAACATATTCTGTGCCCTTATGTTTCGCTAAAGTATACTCTAAATTCTTTGACCACCCTTTATTTCTACTTCTACGATTTATACCGGATCGAGCAAGATGAAACCCTCTTAAACAAAGCATATTAAAAAACTGTCCTCCTGCCTTGTACACACGAAATCCCATCTCAGTATCCTCCTCCCCCCATCCCTTTATTTTCTCATCAAAAAGCCCTGCATCTACCATTAACTTTTTAGACACTAATAAATTGCCTGTACAAAAAGACATCCATCTATTAGGACTAATCGTAGAAGCTGCTTGTCTATGTTTATCCGTAACTTTACCAGGATCTTCAGTCATCTTTATTATTTCTTCAAGAGGTAAAGTAGTTTCAACTTTTCTATTAATTAATGATCCATGGATAACATGATTAAGTGGAATAGAACTAGCTACTCTTTGCAGCTCTGTAAAATAAGATGGAAATAATACTATATCCTCATCTAAAAGAAATAACCATTCTGTTTTAACTGCTCGTATACCGCAGTTTCTAACTGCAGCTCTATTTCCTGCACCTTCCTGATCCGAATAACTAAACACCTGAGCATCCATATCAGAAACAGCATACTTATCCGGATACTCTTCTATGTCTAAATTACAGTTATCAAATATAATTATGATATGTTTTGGTTTTAATTCCTGGCGGGCAAGTCCTATTTTTAGACACAATTTTAAATAAGTATAATCACCTGAATAAGGTATTATAATAGTTGCATCTTCTATACGCATAGCGCTTCATAGGCCTCTCGGATTTTATCTGCGTAAGTACGTCCTTTAGAATCTTTATATTTTTTGTATGCCTTTCCGTTGTAATAGTAAGCCATTTTATGATAATCTTTTGTCCTACAAGCCTTTAATAGTCCCCTATGAGCTTTTACAAATGAACCAAAACCGTATATAGCATTATCTTCTGTTTTATCAAATGCCTCAAACATAAGTTTTGCAGATTTATATCCAAGAATCTTATGGTTAGCACCCATAATTTGAGTTTTCCCCATCGATATACTTTTGTAAGCAGCTTCCTCCTCCTTACCCCTTGCCTCTATAAAATTACGCCATTCATCTTCCTGATTAAGTCCGTCTCCTCTTATAATATTTCTATCAGGCACAACTATACCTGAAAACTTTTTAAAATAATGAGCTTCGTAATTAATCACAAGCTGACCATCGAATTTATGATACCTACCGGACTCTACATCAATAAACGCTTTGATTAGTTTATTATCAACTTCCAAGTCAATCGCTACCTGATCTAGAGGGGATAACTTCTTAACTATCTCTTCCTTATTGGGTACATTAATATTAACCGGCCCTTCCTCTCTAAGTTCCTTTGCCTCTCTACCCTTTTTTACCTGTTTACTTAATAACTCTATAATTAGCTTTAATAATCTAATAATCATTTCTCCGACTATTTTTCCTTGCATGTTTACTCCTTACATTTAAACTCCTGAGCCTTCACCTGTCCCTAACCAAGTACCTAATACTGAGCCTATTAAACCCCAGTAAAAAGATCCGGGATCAATCTTAAAATACTCAAATACACCGGCCAGTATAAACAAAGTGACAACAACTATGCCGCAAACATGCTGAATTACTTTTGCCTGCTCTCTATTAGCTAATTTTGAAGCAAACATTCTCATAAAAAGCATTGTCGCTACAGTAGTCCATTGATGTCCCGGCATTATAGGGACAAAAACCATCACGCCTCTGACCATTTCTCTATGTAAATAACATAGAGACAAGGTCACTAGAGCAATTATTACACTGGCTATTGTATAATAATCTTTTAATTCAACTTTTACTTTTGCCATAGTAATTCCTTTATTATAGTATATTACACATTATTTTTCAACTATTATCTGGAATTTTTTGTTAAACAGTCGTTCGCAAGTGTCTTGTTGACATTCATACCACCTATATACACAGTAACAAAAATATTCCCCTTTTCTTCTTCTGTCTTAATCTTAAGTACACCACCCTCAGCTTTAGCTAAAAGATCTGTTAAGCGCTGTTTTGCCGCCAACGCCTGATTTTTATCTTTTGGTAAACAAGAGTCTATACTAGGTATATTTATATCTTTTAAATAAACTCGTTTGTATACATGTACATTACACAATCCCAAGTCAATGTCGAGATATATTACTCCACCATCAACCACACTAACAAGACGTGCTAAATATTCTTGCATAGGGTATTACCTACCTTAAACATTCTTCCAGAGAATACCCCAACTAACAAGAATCGGGCTATACTGTAAGTCTCCGTTATCCATCGTTACTCTAAGTAATACAGATCCTGTAGGACTCTCAGAAAATGTAACTTCATTAGAAATCTTACTGTCTTCACCTGCCCCAAAAGTGACATCTTCCCAGTTAGCTCCGCCGTCATTAGATATCTGAACAGAAAAGCTTCCGCTAATACAATAACCCATTACAAAACAATGTGTCATATTAACTGATATAGGTAATGATTGGAAAGTATAAGACTCCTGACCAGATCCGGCCTGTAATACAGTTTCATTATTAATATTAACTACATTAAACTCATCAGAGTTATACGCATCAACTAACGAATCACCATCAAAAGCATCAACTACACAATTAGCAGCGTCATACCCACCATTAGCAGCAGCTATGTTAGACAACTTAGATAGTAACATTCCTCTTTTAGACATAGCCATCCGTAATTCAGCAAGACGGTTTTTAACTTCCCAATTTATCTCACTGCTGATTTTGTCAAATGTGAAATCAACATCATCCTCAAGGGTTTTAACCTCAGCTAATGCTTCTGTATACGTAAGTATACTCTGTGTAAAAGGCGATTCACTTGAGATACGTGCAACAACTGTATCATCAAGTGCTGCATATTCATCATAATACTGTTTATGTGTAAATCCTTCTGCCGGATAATTATCTATTTTATCCAACACCCCAAACTTATCATTTTCAGCTAATTCAAGTTTCTTTACACAAGTTGTATCGGAGGTAATTTCATATAATTTATTTCCTGTCACAACCAGTGGATTTTGAGCAGTAATAGCCTTTGCTACATACTTGAATAACTGAAGACTCTGATTGTCTTTCGGACGAGCAACAACTGTACAATCCACCCCTGGTAATTCTGTAGCCAACTCACTATTCTTTCCTTTAAAATACGCGTAATACATAAGTAACTCCTTATTATTTTAAATATTTAGATGCATATAAGTTATACATCTCTAAATCAGATAACTGCCGTCTACCTATATATATTCTATCATATAACAGGTTACTCTGTCTACCTTTAACATTATCTGATCCAAATAAAGCCTGTCTTGCTGGCTTCTTTACCAATCCTGAACTAGTAGATTCAGCCTGTTTCTGCCCGCTAAGATATAATTTATTTACAACTTCCTGGGGAGCCTCATAAAATCTATCACTAAAATCAGTCTTAACCTGACTCCATATTTTGATATTATCAATAACTGCATTTGCTATTCTAGATGGATAAACAGCCGGCTCTTTTCCTAAGTACAAATCCGTATAATCACTACTAACAGTAATAGCCGATGTAACAGTTCCTTTAAGCATGTTATTTATATATATTCTCATTGTATCAGAACTTCCATCAATACCTGCCTGATCCCAAACACATGCAACATGAACTAAATCTTCCGCTGCATCAAACCCTGCGTGATTAGAATCACAGTATCTATCTGTACCATCTGCCCATAAAAAAGACCATTTGAAAGTAGCATCTCTCCAGTAAAGAAGCGGTCCTCTCCAATTTGCTGAACTAGCTGTCCCTCCATCAGTAACAGTTGTTACCTGGTAAGGAGTAGCGTTACTAGGTATAAAATGAGGTCTCAACCAAACTTCCATACATCCTTGTGTAGGTTGTAAAACTGGAAATGTAACTGTTAGATAATTAGCACTATTCGTAGAATTAAAACCGTTGTTAAATTTTCCACTAGCATACACCGGTGTTCCAACTTCAGTGAAATTTGATCCAACTTCGCTACTTCCAGACTCTATGGTGCTGCCTAACTTATTCCATAAAACAAGATTTGCTGCATTCGTAATATTTTGCTGTAACCAAGTAATCCCAATGTGGTACCAACTACTCAAATCTGGCAGTGTCATGGAACTTTCTGTATCACTCTCATTAACCGATCCTTTAATAAGACTGGTTTTCTCGTCTATCTTAAGTTCAAATGACTCGCGCTCATCCATTACTAACTGCAATTGTTCTACGGTTAACTGTGCCAGGTATATCCTTAAATCACTAATCTTTCCAACCCCTATTGTTCCTACGTAAAACGGAACAGTAGACTTTATTGATTGAGAAAGATCCCCGGTTGCAGTACCTATCTTGAGTACACTTCCATTACAGTAGAAACGTATCCCTGTATGATCTCCTGTACCGTCATTAGTTACCGTCAGCATATTCCATCCGTCAGAATATACATACCCATCAGCATCCATAGAACTGGTTATAGTAGCACTACTCGAAGGACCTGCCATATAAAAAGAAAGTATAAATTCGGTAGCAGTTACTGCAAGTAAATCAACAGCGTACCCTTCCGCCCCACTCAATTTTTTTACTATTCTAAAATCACCAGCGCTGGTATCAACCCACACCCAGGCATTAATAGTAAACTTATCTGTGCGCTCAAGAATACCATCGTCCGTTGACAGTTCGATATTATCAGCATTAAAATAATAATGTTTTCTGTAGTTATCTGTTCTTAGTTCTGCTCCATTACTATAAGGCCCACTAACAAGTCGTAAACCCACATCTTCGACATAATACTTGTCTAAAGGAAACCAGTGTATAGGAGTAGGGGTACTGTCTGCTGATACTATGTAACGCGTATCTTGGTATAACTGTTTAACTTCATCTTCAGTTAAGCTGCCTTGATACAAAGCTATATGCTGCAGTTTACCGTCAAAAAAGGTGGTCTCTGTGCCTATCTGTACATTACTGGCGTATATAGCAGTGCTTGTAGTAACAACTACAAATACCCAACTTGTATCTACGGAGGTTGATCTAACACCATTTATATATATATTAGGAGACACAAACCCTGTTGCCGATAATACTCCTGCTGTAACTTCTACTGAATGTGTGCCTCCGTCTAAGTCAATAATATCTTTAGATGTATTATCTGCTTTCATCCAAAATGCTACTGTACGAATATCAGACTGGGTATCCCCTACAGATATGTAAGAGGATGTACCGTTAAAATCATAACATTTACCACGATAGCCGTCTTGATTAATAGTTGCCCCGTTATTTGAACCATGCAGTGTAAAAAAACCATAGTCTATTACTGATCCTGCGGTTGTTTCATTTAACTTCCAGTAAGTGTAGGGTTGTGGTAAACTATTCTTAGCCCAAAAACCTATAGTCCCTTGTTCTTTATTAAAACTACTCATAATACTATATGTTCTCCATGTTTAGAAATAGATAATGCCTCTATAGAATATCTAGAAGGAGGGGTAAAGTTAGAGTTCCAGCGCCCTATTCCTCTATCTATAACAAAATCAGAAAAATAACCCTCAGCAACTTGCGTTGTTGAATGAACTGCAGAAAAAAGGTATGCATTACTAGTTGTAGGATTTATATCGTGTGTGTCTGCTCCTGATGCAACGAATAGACCATTTACATAAACTGTAGTAAATCCGCCTGATCTTACAAGAGCAATATGATACCACTGATTAAGAGAAAATGTATAAGCACTATTAATGATGTAACCTACCGTCCCATTAATATACAGCTGAATTCCCTGACCTGTAGAACTTGTTCTGAATAAAATATGTTTCTCTGCTCCTACATTAATATCACCTATCTCACAAAAGCAGTTTTCGTCTGCTATGATAGACGTTCTGTACCACCAAAAATGTATGGTATAGTCTTGCTGCCTCATTTTTAAACCACCAACTCGGTTATCTACCTCTAGCCTATTAGAATCTGTTCCGTCAATATAAAGAGATCGGCTTCCGAATTTACTTTGTATCGTACTAAAAGATACGTTATTACCGACAGAGGTAACTATACGGTTATACCGGGATTCATCATTAAGGTTACCCTCCAGTGCGCAGTATAGGTTATTATAGTTATCTAAATCAAACTTCGGTATTACTGTTATTTTACCTTCCACCTTATTTTACTCCCGATCCATGTTTAATAAAACACCTTTGAAATTCCTCTACAGATATTTCAACCATGACAGAGTTAAATGCGCACCTATCACAAATAATATTTTCACTATCAGTATGCCTGATACACACACTCCTACACTTTCTGCATTTGAAATACTTTACTGACATTAAAAACTCCCTGGCTGTATGATAAGAGCCTCGTCGGGATCAACCGATCTTAGCTTTTCTGGTAATACTGCACCGGTAAATCTATTCTGAGATACAGCCTTTATCTGGCCTTTTTCCAATAAGGTCGGATAATATTTGGCACAATAATCGCCTAATGCATTTGTAGGTAATCCATACTTATAAATACGATATACATCTGAAAATGATAGCTCTTCAGTATACATCTGTACATCCTGCATATACCCGTCTAAATAATTTGTCTCTTTACCTATATCTAAATTATTAACATCAATAGCAGTAGCAGTTGTAATAAAGATATGATGCCAACCAATAGTTAAATCTGAAGCTATTACACTATCTGTATATACTGTAGGAGAAACAAATCCAGTAGCAGTAATAGTTCTGTTTGTCACTTCTATAGTATGCGTGCCTCCATCGAGATCCATAATATCTTCTGTAAGTGAATTGACATATATCCAAAACCCAACAGATTTAATATTAGTATTTGTATCACCAACATCAATGTAACTAGAAGTTCCATTAAACTTATAACATTTTTTCTGATGATAGCCTTCCTGTGCTATTCCTGCATTTGAATTAACACCTAAAACAGCAGCTGATCCGCTATTAATAACATCTATGCCTACTGTCTCATTTAATTTCCACCAATGTACAGGCCACTGTGTAACTATATCTTGCCTATTTCTACTGAGATTAATGTATCTTGTAGACACATAGGGTGCTGTTGGGGGTGTAAAATCAGAAAACCAACGAGCTATACCTTTTGATATACGAAAATCAGACAAGTATCCGTCAAAATATGTACCATTAGCTATGGACATCCTGCCTATAAGTAAAGGAGCAGCCAGATTAGGTAGCAAGTCTGCATCTGTAATTTCTTCCACCATCAAACCATCCAGATAGATGCGGAAATTAGTACCGTTTCTAACATACGCAACGTGATACCATTGTCCTGTACTTACTGGGTTACCAGTTGCCGCTACCTGAATAACCAGACCACTATCATATACATCCATGGCAAATCCCTGGTTTGCCGTTCTACCGTCATAGAAAAACTGAAGCATATTAGTGCCGTCTACTCGCTGAGTTATAAGATTAGTCCAACTAGAGGTGGAAGGCAGCGTATTAAAGTATATCCAAAAGTCAATAGTAAAATCATCAGTGCCAAAATACCAGTCTTCGCTATCCGGTATTTCTAATCTGCTACCAGTCCCATCAAAATAAACAGACTCAGTACCAAACTTACTCTGAGCATTGCTAAGTTGAGCCGCATCAAAAGGATTTACTATATGTTCTCTTTCTGATTCATCGTGTAAATCACCATCAAAAGTACAATATACCTTAGTATATTTATCATGTGTTGGTTTATGTACGATAGGAAGTGCTTGGTTACGATAGTTATTAGTATAATCATATAGTTGTTTGATTTCAGATGCACTTAATGCTTTCTCATTATAAATACGAACATCATCTATTTTTCCATTGAAATCATAGTAATCAGGAACACCTGAAAAAAGTCTACATATATTAAATCCTCGCCCAGCAGTGTCTCGAGGTCTTTTGCCTGGTACAGGCGTACTTATTCCAGAATCATCAAATTCACCATCTAAGTAATGGTGTATCAAATCCCCTGTAAATACTACACATATAAAATACCATCTTCCAATAACTAATGTTTGACCTGTGCTTAGGTAACTAACATTAGTTGCATCTTCCATTACAAAACCAGCATGAAGCTTTGGGCCAGCTGCCATCTGCCACCACCAATCATATGAAGTACCACCAGCACTCTCACTCTTTGATATAAACCTTGGTGCTCCAGCAACTGAGTTCATATAAATCCAGGCGGTAAAGGTAAAATGAAACCCAAGCTGAAATGTTCCGTTATTTACAACAGTTATATATTCACTGCTTGTACCGTCTAATTCATAACATTTGCCAACCTTGCCTATCCTATTAATATCAGTAGGACCATTATTTACTCCATCAGAAGCCGGTATCTTTCCTGAATCAGGAACAGCTATACCGCTCTCCTCGTTAAGCTTCCAGTGATGATCGGGTAAAAAATACTGTTCCCAGTTTATATCATAATTACTCATACTCTACTATCCTGTATAAAATCAATAATAAATAATACTACTGCTATTCCTATAAGTACACAGCCAATCATAATCTTATATACCTCTCTTCAGAATTTTGATCGGAATCTGTCGGACGATTAGATTCAGCTAATAACTTAATCTCTTCATCAGATAAAGCCAATCTGTCATAACGTATATCGCAAACTTCACCATCAGAAGTTCTTCCTAAAGTATACAACTGACGTATTTCATCTAATGTTAAATCAAAGTCATAAATTTTTATATTTGAAAATTTACCACTAAACTCATTTCCACCACCGTAGTTCCCTACAAGAAATCTAGCAAAACTAGCAGTTGGGGCTGCCATCGCTTTAGCATATAAGAGCTGCCCATTTCTATATAAATTCCCATTTGTTCCATCATACACAAAAACAATCTGCTGCCATTCATATGCATGTATCCACGGAGTTGGAAAATTCGTAGGGTTAATTCTATCAGATGTAGCTATACCTATATAACCTGTAGTAGGCGATGCTGCTACAGTTGTATAAAATAAAAACTTGGTCCAGTCATCTCCAGCTACAAGAGTATTACTAGCTATAGACGTGTCATCAGGACACATCCACCAAGATACAGTAAAGTTAGTATGGTCATAAACAAAAGTGCTTAAAAACTGATCTGTTCCACCGTCTAATCTTGAAACTCTAGATCCAAAATTTCCTGGATGGTTTACTGTTCCTCCTGTTATAGCTCCATCATTTTTACTTATGCCATAATCTTTAATAGTAAGACCGCTTCTCTCATTTAACTTCCACCAATGAAGTGACTTAGCAAGTCTTCCGCTAATGGTTTCACCTATACTTATTCTTGGTTGAGGAAAATAGTAATTGTTTGTATATTCATAAAGCTGACGAACTTCCTGAATAGATAACTTATTAATAAAAAGTCTTACATCGTCAATTAAACCATCAAGATATGTAGTATCTACTCTACCTATATCCATATTATCAGGATCAAATGCTGTCGCTGTAGTAACAGTTATCATATGCCAATTGGTATCAGCAAAAGTTGATATCTTCACGCCATCTATATATATATCTGGAGACGTTAACCCTGTAGCTGTAATAGTGCCACTTGTTATTTCTATACTTCGAACTGCACCTGATAAAGCTATTAGTTCTTCTGTAGTACTATCGAGCTTAGCCCAAAAACTAATGGACTTCATGTTTGTTGCTACATCGCCTATATCTACATATTGAGAACTAGCTGCCACAAAATCAAAACAGTTTCCTCTCTTGCCAATCTGACCAAGAGAAGGACTACCTGAAATGGTTCCATTTTTGCCACCCGATTTTCCAGAGTCATAGGCAACCGTACCAGAACCCTCATCAAACCTCCACCAATGCTCTGGCCAGAACTTCTCTTCAATATCTTCAAAACATTCACCTGGTATCTTCATAGTTGAGCTATGTACCTTCACACCATCAAGAAAAAGATCAAAGGTTTGGTCATCGTTAATTCTACAACCAATATGAAAATATTGATTATCAGACGGAATTGTTATACCATTGTCTCCCTCAGTAAAATTAGCTGCATCCTCTACTTCACGGTCAGAAAAATCAGTTTTTGCATAATTCCATACTTTTATGTTATCAAGAATTGCATGAGCATCGTCTGTATTTACATTACTATTTCCAAAACGAAAATCAGTATCGTTTGGAACTGTATAAGCAGTAGTTAAAGCGCTTCCTTGAACACTATTCCTAAAAACAATTGCTTTATTTGATTCAGAATAATTCCAAGAAGCTGCAATATGTATTAAAGTAGAATCCGGTACAGAACTATCTAAAAGTGATACTGACTGGCCTCCAATAGTAAATACCCAAGCATTAGCACTTGCGTCATAAAATAAATACGTATCCCCACCAACTGATGTCCAGATATATCTATCAGTGGAACCATCATCAAAAGAAGAAACTGGTTTTAACCATAACTCAACACAACCAACGTACCCATTAACAATCGAACTAAATGTAAAATACTCAGAATCAGCATCAACCTGAAAACCATTATTAAATTTACAAGCTACATAACTTCCTCCAGTAACAACACCATCTGGACCAATTTCACTTTCCGCAGCTTTCATCTTGTTCCATAGTATACACTGCCTCTCTGGGATGTTTTGAACTACAGCTATCTTGCTATCATTTCTAACTAACGCAAGTTTATCATTTCCGAATATGTGATAGTCATCACGTACTACATCTGGATTAGCCTTTATCCATGCAGATAAAGTACTGCTTGACATTAACTGCCAATTCGTAGGTAAACCATAATAAGATAAATCAAATACACCTTTATGGAACTTCCCATGTCTATAATCTGTTGGTGTAGTAGCGATCCCGTTATCGTATAAAAATTTAATCTGGCTTGGTGTTAGTATCATTTATTCCATACCCTCATATCTTTTAGTCTTCCATTCCAGTAAAAGTCAGCATTGTTATTTGAGCCTATAGACGCATCAGAAGCTGAGTCTACTATAGAACCGGCAAGATTATCTGCCTCAATAGTCTGTGATAGCCTAACGCCATCCAAATATAAAAGCAACCCGGAAGCTTTTCCTGAACCGTCATATTCTGCATAAAAACTATGCCAGGTATCATCAGCAACATCTACGGCAGGCTCTACTGCTATACTTGTACCTGTATCTCCAGTTATACTAAATCTTAAGTTACCGGATGTATGTTGCACAAATACTTCCCATCCTCTGGTAGGAGAACCTGTTTCTAATTTATTTGAAATTATTACATCCCTTGTAGTTACTGGTGGGGATGCCATCTTGAACCAACCAGATACAGCAAAACTCTCATTACTTTCAAAGTTCCAAGTATTACCACAACCTATACTGTTATTTGTACCATTAAAGCTCAAACACTCACCAATCTCACTATCATATACAAGAGTAGGAGGTGTGGCTGAAAGAGTACCATAAGCAAGACGGCGTGTATCTGTATTATTCATAGCAGCAATTAGTTCCTGCTGCGATAATACTTTATCATATAATCTATAATCATCTATAAGACCATCGTGGTATCTTGCGAATGTAGAATCTTTTCCTATTTCCGGACTAATTGTCCCTACTGTTCTTACAATAGCACCGCTGTATATATAAAGTAACTTACCATCCACATAGTGATATGTTTTATCATTATCATTATCATGAACTATAGCATAATGTCTCCATTGATTAACAAATCCAATATCCTGAGCTACCATCGTCTGAATAGGTCCCCCCGATGAATTATAAACATATGCGCCAAATGTAGTAACTCCGGTACCGCAGTTCATTACATAACCATTAGCTGCCCTTGCGCTGCCTATTACTGCATTATCATTCCAGGTAGTACCATCTGCCTTTACCCAAACACACACAGTAAAACTTTTACCTATGCTTATAGAAACAGCACTAACATACTGAGTAGTACCATTTAAATGCAATGCTTTTCCATACTTACCAACCTCACTAACAGGTGTATTATTCATTGCTGCAATAACTGGGTATATCCCGCCATCTAATGCTTTGACTGTTTGTTCTGTTTCATCCATTGCATAATAATGACCTGGCAGTATCAAACTACCTTTACCCTTATCTGCTATAGCAAGGGAATCAAGAAGATAGTGATGTTCTGGTATTGGTATATCTGATTCAATAAGCTCAGCTTTTTCCTGCTCATATATTGTTTTTATCTGACATAAACTTAAATTTTGGTTATATATACTAACATTCTTTATATTCCCATCAAACCACTCTTGAGACTTATCAATATATACACCTATGTGAAAATCGCTAGAACCGGTATTAATAGTACGAACCAATGTACCTATAAGAACACCGTCAAGATATAATCTGACTGTTGTACCGTCATAAGTTGCTGCTACATGATACCAAGTATCAATTGATATAACACTAGAAGCTGTTAAACTAGTACCAGACATAGATAATATCAAATCTCCTGCATTTGAATACATTGTCCATATTTGATCAGCAGAAGCAGTTCCCCAGGATAATATTGTATCATATCCAGAAATAGTTGAAGCTTGAATCCATGCAATAGTAGTTCTTGCCTCTGCTCCTATAGGTATATCAGAAACTGCTATATTTATATAACCAGAGGTACCATCAAATAAATAAGAACCATCTTGATTAACAGCTACTCTACTATTTATTCCATTAATTTGATTTTTTCCAGAATCAATTACTTTATCTCCACTAACCTCATCAAGTTTCCAATAATGATCTGGTTCCGGTACTTCGATCTCTTTACCGGATAGATAAGAAGTAGACTCCAACACTGCGGGTGCTTTATCTAACCGATCAAATTGTTGCTCTGTGACAGGAGAATAACCTTCCCAAAATCTATCTGAAAAATCAGTCTTAGCATAATCATACATTTTTAAATTATCTATTACACCGTTAGCATACAATGCATTTGCCTGATCAGTACCTACCCTTATATCTGTTTGAGCTAGTGAACTCAACACTGAAGTTGTGCTACCGAGCAATATACCATTATAATAAAATCGTAATGTATCTGCAGAACCTTCTATACCGTCAACATCCCAAACAACAGCTAAGTGTAATAAATCTCCAGCTAAAAAGGATACAGGGTTTGCAGAAACAGTTACACCACCGTGCTGCACTATAAACATAGAAGTAGAATCCCACCTAAATCCTACCCTAGTAGTTACATCGGATCTGTCCACAATATATCTGTTTGTAGTATCGGTACTTGAAAAAGATGGCATAAACCATAACTCTATAGCTCCGTAATCTTCATCAGGAACTATACTAAAATCTATATACTCACTAATAGCATCTATTTGAAATCCATTATTGTATTTAGCCGGAACAAACGTACCTCCTGTAACTGAGCCATCTACACCGACCTCACTTGTACCTGATTCTAATTTATTCCAAAGTTTTAGTTCTGCCACTATGCTATTTACTCCCTAGAAACAATTACATGTACAACTATATCTTCTACATAAGACGAACCTATCATAACCGTCACTGTTGTATTCGGGACAGAATAAGCTATTGATTTAACCTGAGGTGTACGCTGCGTAGCGTTTAACCCTACAGCAGATACTGCTGCCCTATTATACTCACCAACAATGACTACAGCCACTTCTGTATTTCCCGTACTTATTGTTCCATTACCAGCCTTTCCCGTAGCTAATTCCCAATAAGCAGTTTCAGAGGAAGGCGTTTTATTAGTATTCCCTGCCCCGCTGTGTATCGCTTTATAAATCTTATCGCTATATACAACATGGTCGTTTTCTGCATACTCATATGTAGAATCCCATACTGGGAGACGTGTAGCCTTAACCTCAAGTCCTTCATCACCGCCATCATTTATTTCAATCAACTTTATGTTAGCTGTCTCAGTCAATTTATTAATAAGGTAATCTTCTGTAGTATCGTTAGAAGAAATTTTCAACTTAGTATGTCTTTCATCAAAAATACCCGAAGACTCATAAGGACCACATACAAATACACCACCAGACTCCGGATTTCCTTTCCATATATTTCCAAGCATATCAATATAAGCATTAGCCTGATTACCAGAAAAATATTTAATTAATTTTGTCCTATCATAATACATCAAAATCTTTGTGCCATCTACAACATTGGCACCATCATAATATTTAAGCTGAATTTCTTTAAGCCCTGGAGAAACATCTGCGAAAGTATCCCAATTAGTTGCTGTAACAAGATAAAACCCTGGAACATTCGTATATACTCCAGCCCAACCAATACCGTTTATAGCGACAGCATCTCCTACAGATGCATAATACCACCCATATTCACCTGCACCTATTACCTCTATACTTGCATTTCCTGAGCCCTTCATAGGCGCAAAGCCTATCACATTTGCTCTAGGGTTAGTATCATCAGCATAAGAATTTAACATGTTCTTACCGTGCCCATCTACCACTGTAGGACCACATATAAACTCACCTCTGGCCCATGTTGCTCCTTCTTTCCACATACATCCGGCCTTATCTACATATACTTTAGTACTGGATCCGGTCAAGGCAGCTGTCACCTTAGTCTCATCGTACCACATTCTAGTAGGCCTACCGGTAGTTCCGGGTAAACAAATCGTATAATAGCCAGTAGGTACATTCGCAAAACTTGTCCAATTAGTACCAGATGTACCTAACCAAAAATCTCCTTCTCCTCCTCCGTCTGCAGAAAGTGCTGGAATAGTCGATTTTAAACCGGCCCCTCCTCCTGCAGTCCATCTCCATCTACCCTGAAAACCACTATTATAAATAATAAAGTAGCAATCCCCTACGGTATCTAAAAAAGGAACAAGGCCGTGAGCTATTGATAAAGTACCATCCCCTTTAGCAAGGGCTGAAGTTCCAAACCCTGCAAGCTTAGCGACGTTAAATATCTCCGCAGAAAATTCGCTTGTGTTAACACCATCTTCTGTATCGTTTATAACTAAAGGGCTTCCTTTTAAACCAGTATAACTCAAAAGAACATCAAAAAGCTCCCTAAAGTATACAGGTATCTCGAAAGACTGATTAAGCCAATTTTTTAATCTATTTCTACCAGGCATTTAAGGCCTCCCTTTATAAATCAGTGTAAGAAACAGTAGCTGTCATAGCATCCGCAGTATCTACTTTAGCTGATAGTTTATTTCTACTTGCTGCAGCCGTATGTCCTTTTAACATAATCTTTTCGGAAGCATTAAGCTCATATGTCTTACCAGCTGCAATAGGTTCATCCTTAAGTATTGCATTATCATCATCTGCTGTAGCATTCCCAACCTCTTTTAGGTATATAGTAAGATTCACTGAACTACCACTATAGTTAAGAAAATACACAGTCAGTATCATAGCTTCTGAATCATCAGTATCAATTCGTTCGTATAGAGTAATCTCGCTTGTACTTACAAAATCAATATTTTTAATCATTTATCTACTCCTTAGCCAAAAATTATAGCAGCCTTTACTGCTTCCTCTTTAGTAAAATTGTATATTGCTTCATGAGTTGCACCTTTTATTGTTTCTGTAGGATCAATAGCACCTAGTTTTATTATATCTTGTAAATACGGTATAGCCTTCCACCGATCCTGAGAAGTATCTCCTCCTGTCCAATAATAAAATATCCCTAACCCTGCATTTTCATCTTCAACTTCTACTATCAAGCCGGTATCTATATCAACAAAACGCCAACCTTCTGCAGGATATAACCCCTCATCCCAATAAGCTAAAGCATAAGGGTGTCCTGCCCATTCATCTACCGGAGACCCACCAATCATATAACCCTCATTATGTGTAAAAGGTCCACCTCCTGCTTCATAAGGGCTATTAAATCCTTTATGGAGAACACTCTCCTGTAAATCAAAACCTGACATGTATAGTTTAAGGAACTGCTTTACAGCAAATTCATCCGGTACTTTATCAGTACTCCCAGGTGTAGTATCGTCGCCTATATCTGATACGAGTAAGGGGCCCTTAATCATTTTCCCTGTAGCTAGATCACCCTGCCACTTTACAACCCTGTTATCCCCCAGTCCAGTAAAATCTGTATCATTAGCATCCACTACACTAAAGCCATCGATATCTCTTAGTGTACGTGGTACAAGATCAAACTTGTCTAATGCAGTACGTACTATAAAACCGCTTCTATACTCTTTACGTCTCATTGATTACCTCCTACCCGTATACTCTCCCTGTGTAATTAAAATAACCTCAGCAAGCTCAAAATCAAGATTCCACCTAAAATGTGGTTTTTCATACTTAAATAAATCATACTTCTTTTTCATCTCATACCAAACTTCGTCATACTGTTTCTTAACAGCAATAAGGTCTTTTTTAATACGCTGGTATACATTATCAGAAACATCATCCATCTGAAATAACATCTTAATTGTTTCCAACTCGTAGTTAAGTCCCTTTAATCTGTCAACAAATTTCTTGTCTACTTTAACTTTTACATTACTACTTACTGTATCCATAAAACTCTCCTTTTTAGTATCCGTATTCAGGATCTTCAACCCATTCACACGGATAAAGAATAAACTCAGTATCCATATTATATTTTTGATAAACTGAATTCCAATAATAATAGTTAGCCCTTACCCTAGCTCTGTGCATGTTACAAATATGAGTTGTCCGTTTATTAATTATACCATAATAATCATAATTATAAGCGGAGCACCAAGCACATCCCTGTACAACTAAACATTCCCAACATCTTTTTGATGACTGACTTTTACGAGTTATTTTATCAATACCTTTTGTTACCTTATTACATGCCCAATCAATTTTATTATCAAAAACATTTCCTATTACAGGTGGCTTATATTTACTTAGAGCTGTTGGAAAATATCTAGCACATGGGTAGATACTACCATCAAAACCTATGCCTAACATCGCACCTGTACCTCCGCACCAATTACTATTCTCACGTTCATCCATTGGTTTTCCGATATTTTGTGTAAATAAATTAACATCCACTTTATTTTCCAAATCATTATTTAGTATATAATTAGCTAATTTTATTAATTCATCATAATATATTTCTGCATGTTTTATTTTCCATCCTTTTTCAAAAACAGGATTAGCGTGTATTGTTTTAATGCCTATACTTATTAGATGTTTTATAGCATCGTATAGCATATGTATATTGTCCACCGAAAAAGTAACCTTACTGGATAAACCTTTATTATATTTTAATTGTTCATCTACAGCTTTTCTTACATCGGCATAAGAACCATCACCATTTGGATAAATTCTACATTTATTATGCATCTCGGGAGAACCATCAAGAGTAATGCCAAAACTAATTATATGTGCATACCTTTTTAATAAACTTCTAGTTTTATCTGAAAAATATAACACCCCATTAGAAGACATGGAGAATCGAGTACTATACAATTTTTGTATATTCTTAACGTTTCTCTTTAAGCCTTCTTTATAGTAATTTTCTATAAAGTACTGTAACTTATCGCTCACCAGTAAAGGCTCCCCTCCTATAAAATCAAATATAAAGGAAGGCGTGTCACTAAAAAAAGGGTTTGTATACACCATACTAATTATTTTGTCTAAAATAGCATATGTTATATCTTTACCGCGCCTCTTATAAAAATAGCAGTAGGTACATCTTAAATTACATCTTTCAGTAACTTGAATAGATATAGACTTAGGCATACTTATTCCACCAAACATAGATGCATAGTCGTTAGACCAGTTACCTTTAGAAATAACCATAAAATCTTTATGTGTTTCCGTCATACCGCCGATCCATAACAGTAATTTGAACATTCATCTCCGCAAGTTGTTGTACACCAATTTAAACACGATGTAAAACATAAACCTCCACAATTAGTTTGACATATTGTACCACAATAAGCTACACAGGCAGCATAACAATTACCTGCACATGAAGAAGAACAACCACCGTCACACCAAGCACCACACCCTGAAGCACAAGCAGTCCCACAACCATTTGCACAAGCAGCGTAGCACTGTGCCCCACACGAAAGTTCACAATAGTCCTTACATCCAGTATAGCAAGAATGGGCACAAGTACTACCACAACCACCATCACAAACAACCCCACAACCAGCATCACAAAAACTACGACATCCCTCCGAACAATTAGCCGTACAATGAACATCACAGACACCACACTGAGTATCACAATTACCAACACACCCCCATTCACAAGAACCACCACAACTACTCTGACAAGCAGCCCCACACCCTATCGCACAAGACACACCACAACCTGAACATGCTGTTGAACAATTTGTAGTACAGGGTGTACTGCAGGCAGCAGCACACCCATCACCACAACCAACTATACATAAATCCTTACATATACCAAAACAACTATTTGAACAATTATTTTTACATAAACTAGAACAGTCTGAACTACACTCTGTTAAACTAGAAATCCTATCCGTCTCAGAAAGCATACCTTGAATATCATCATATTCAAATTTATTAGGAGGATCTACATCCCACCCATATAAAGCATCCACTGCCTTTAATTTTGTATTTATAGTACCTAGTGTCGTTCCTTCCTTAATATCATTTCCTATATTATACTGAGCCCCTAAATCAGGTATACTACCAAACCGCTGAGACATAGACTGACGCAATGCTTTGATCGCATCTGTTACATCAGAAGATTCAGCATCTTTATGACTATGTACAGGAATTAAATCAAAATAAACAGATGGTATTCTAATTACTGTTCCACCACTATGCTCCTGGTAACTACCTGTTCCAGGTAATGCCATATCTATCCAGGTAGATCCGTTATCAGATACCTGTGTTCGTTTACTATTAAAATTTCGTTTATCCCCGTAATAATGCCATACCTTTATATAAGCTACAAGATACAATCCTCCTAAATCAATCTGTATCTCCCCGTTCCCGCCTGATCCACCACTAATAGAGCCATACTGCGCTGTATCTAAATTTCCATCTGTAAGTCTGGCTAGGTTAGTTCCACTCCCACCATAAGCAGGACTAACAGAAACAGATGTACCCAGAGCAATATTGTTTCCATCCTCGTCATATACTTCTATCTCCACCCAATAATTACCACCACTTGCATTACTACCGTTAACACGATCTCTAATATACCTTATTTTACCGGCCATTTTATAATACCTTTACCCAATGTCTTCCGTTAACTTTAATCTTCTTTTTACTAGTACCCCATTTTTTTGCATATTCCTTTTTCTGGTATATAGCCGCTAGTCTACTACTAAATAATATCTCTTCATACCAACGGGCTTTAGTTAAACCACCCTTGCTATTATTAACTAAAACTGTTCCTGCTTTATAGCATTTATCTACATACGCTAATACACGACCAGCAATTGATAATGGTAATTTTCGTTCCGGAGAACTACCTACACCAAAACCAAATGTATCTGACGCAAGACCTATTACGCCTGCCTGACACCGCTTAGTACATAGCTTTGCGCCCTTGTCCGTAATATAGTAACACATACCAGATACCAGTTTATCATCAAGCTCCATAAAATCAACTACATCATTCCACTGTGCATTCCATACTTTTTCAGCAATAAATTCTCTGTTAACTACTGTTCCAGACCCCTCAGTTACTGCCACATCATCTCCTGCCGTACCCACAGTAGAAGGACTACCGCTAACATCAATTGCACATCTCTTAATTCCAGATGCCCCACTGGGATGTAGATGTCCATCAGCCTCAATTACTACTGCATTTCCTTGATCACGAATCTCACCGAGTTTAGCATATAACCGTCCGGTTCCTGAAGGAGAGGAATAACCTTCTGTATCAAGATCATTTTTAACATTTAAATTTCCCTGAATATCTGCATCTCCTGTAATATTAAAGTCTCCCAATATGTCAAGATCATCAATAATTAATTTCTTATTAAAAGCAATAAGTGAATCAATACAAACATGAAACGCTTCCTTACCTACAACACCAGACGTACAATCGAATACATATAACTCACCATTCTTAACTGCAGCAAAACCACCGCCCTGATCTGCATGACATCTATGTACATGCCCTCTAATTAACTGACCTCCATAAACACCTCCGCCCATACCACCTACTCCAACAAATTTCTCTGCTTCACAAAACTGAATATTAGATATCTGTATATTATAACACCGGTCTAACCAAAACGCCCCACCGTTTTTCGCTTTACAATTAACAACCCTACAGGATATCTCGCTATTACCTACTGCCTGTAACTGAGCAAAACCACCCCCCTCATTACCACCATCATTATCACCGGTCTTTAAAGAACCATGTCCTGTAAGTACCCCTCCTCTACCATCAAAAGTGAAGCCTTCCATTTTAAGATTATTTATAAGTACTGTAATCGTACTTCCTGCTGTTGCCTCTATAATAGCTCTGTCCACCGTAATACTATTTCCTATCACATCAATGTCTACTACAGTATAGTACCCATCATTTAATGCGTAATGAATCAAATCACCTTTCTTGAAATCACCTTCATCAATAACTATGTAAATTATGTTCTTATCTCCTGTCTCTAGGTGGCCTGTACTTGCCTCCTCTAGTTGTATCAAAGATTTAAATACTGCATCATCACTTCCCTTAACAAGCGTAACCTTACCTTGACCTAATATCTGTATATTATCTCCATCAAAATAAATCGAATAAGGCATCTTATAAGCATAACCGCCATCAAATACATCACCGCCTGACGCACCTGCGTCCTGTATGTCTATTGTTCCAAGAATAACTTTCATTGTAGCTGGCCACACTATCTTAGTTCCGTCCCAGTACCCGACAGCTTTTTCAGGCTCCCCTGCTTTACCTGCAATTTTTTCCCACTCATCCTGAGTATTTACAACCACTGTTGCAAACCCTGTACTAGCCCCTACACTAGTACCCTCTGTAACTTGAGAAGCATGTGTAGCATAATCGAACCCAACCCTTATATACGTTAAATTACTTTTTGTTCCCATTAGTTTAACATATAACTCTGACTGCCCGTCCCATTCCAATTTAGATATATCTAATAGTAGCGCTCCGTCTATAGAACTAAAAAAAGCACCCGCTATAACACCGGCAGCATTACCTCCTGTATTATCAAACGCATCATATGTATACCTTAAAACAGCTGTAGGGGGATCCTCTAGCGGATAAGCACCTACGTCATCAGGATGTACTGCTATATTAGAAAAATTACTATCACGAGACACAAACAAATTAAAATCTGATTGAAAATTATCTTCTAACCCAAAAGTTACACCTACATATTTTGTAGCATCATCCCCTATAATGTCCGGCTCCCCTGTCTCCCATAACGAGTATACTCCCACTACCCCTGTCTCTTGTAACGTAGTAGCAAACATTAATAAATCTAGAGCAGGCCCGAAGTAAGCCTTAAACACATCACCCTCTAAAGATGCAAAAAAGTCCGGTGCATTATTCTGTAAGTAATCAACAAATGCAGATATAAATGTTGTCGAATCAGATAACTCATCGATAAGATTCCCTAAAAAAGTTAGGTTGTTTTCTAATCCATCAAATTCTCCACCTGTGCTGCTATCTTCCTCAACTATCCTAGATAGAAAATCATCCTGATTATATATGGAATCAGCTAAATTAGTAATAAAAGAGTCGAGATCCGCAGCCAGTATATCAGCTACAGCTTGTTGAAAATCAGTATCCAAAGATACGCCTGTTATTAATTCAGCATTAACAGCAATAGCTCTCAGATATTCCTCTAAATACTTAAAGTTATTCCATAGATTACCGTGTGTTATAGCGCTATCATCTAATATAGGAATTAATTTACCGCTCATTATACCGCCCCTTTAAATTTATTCTTTAATAATTTCCTTTTATATATATCTTCAATCAGTAATGAACCTAAAGGTTTATCTAGTACTTTAAAAGTAGTTATACTCATAGTATACGTTGCTCCTGATAAATTATCCTCTAAACTAAGAATTTCACATAAGTCATAAGCTAACCCGGAATTAATCTCACGAATACTAACTGTGTCTCCTAATTGTAAATTAGGTAAACCAATAATACTTAAATTAGGTTTAATTATAGGATGAGCTTTTCTTTTTAGCAAATAGTTACCAGCCTTTAAAGCAGTTTCTCCGTCTTGTATATATTCATTCTGGAAAGACAACTCTGACTTACCATACTCTTTTATAGACTTCTCATCTCTTACTGAAGCCATATCTATAGTCTGTGCTACTACGGGAAGCCCTCTTAATTCAATTTTATTTATCCATACTCCAAGTTGTGATGGATCTTCAGTTGAGCTATATAAAGAATCTACAGGGTCATTAGTAGGATTCTCGATTCTTAAAAAACTTACACCGTGTAGTACAGCATCGTTCGGCCATATCATATTTAAATGAAAACCGCTTATACCTACAGATGTTGTGTATAATACACCGGTAGGATCATACGATTCTAATGTTCTATCACTACCTTGTATTAAAAGATTTGTAATACTTCCATCAGAGTCTCTATACGTTTTATCAATATCCGACCTTACAACATTTATTCTATCCGGATATACTAGTTGTAAAAATTTATCAACATGATCACCTGGATTCGTTAACTCAAGCGCCCATACCTCATCTCCAGCAATAGGATAAAGAACTTCAACAATATCAAAATCACCAGCTTCATAAGTTAAAGGCTCACGAACTGTACCTGCGTATATAATAAGATTTCTCTTCTCTAATTCGCCTCTCGTATAACTTCTGCTAGTTCTCGTAAGGCTCGCTGTTCCAAATATAGCTACAGCAGCACTACCTCCACTTATTACTGTAGAATCACTACGTGTAGTACTTTTTAACTGAACTAAAACATGAGGCGTTGTAGTATGCCTGCTTATAAAAACACTAGCCGGAAACCCTAGAAATGCTTCATTGATAGCAACAACAATGTCTGTAGCAGTCACTTTCGTATTATCTTCAGCATGTGACGCACAACTAACCGTTACAGCACCGCTGCCTCCTATATTCAAAATAACTGTATCTCCTCCACTTAAGTCTATACCGTCTGTTAAATCCACATCTACAGCATCTCCGCTTATCTCAAAATCATCTTCATAACGTATTGGATAAACAGCAGGTAACGTAGTTGTACTTACATCCCACGGTGTAAAAATCCTATAATATTTTTCAGTAATGTCTATAGTGTGACTTGTGCCATATCCTGCATGCAGCCCAAATAAAGTGTCACTTAATTTATGATCAGGAAAATCACTATTCAACGCATCTCCTGAATCTTTAAAATAACCATTTTCATCTAAGTATCCTATATTCTCAACAAACTGAGCATTAAACTTAATGTTATTAATCTGACCCCCATTATCAACAGGGTCTTTAAATGTTACATCATACTCTAAGTAATGACCCTTATATAAGTAATTCGGAGCTGAAGATTTCCAAACTCTCTCAAGACGAGCCCATAACCATTCTTTTAGAGTACCAGACCATAAGCTCGGAGGAACATTACCGCTTACAGGATCACCAGTTTCTATATCAACATCTCTGTAAGGTACTGTCTCCATCTTATTACTTTTTACTATTATTTCATTTTTAATACTATTATCATCCCAGCCATAGGATAAATCAGTTATGTTCTTATCGTACTCTAATATATAGTCGGCTATTGGATCTAAACCAGTGATTGAATACCTACTGGTAAAACCAGCATTTTCTGTCCCTAGGTATAGTACACCATTTAGCTTATCAACTACAGAAACTTTAAATCTTTTTTCAGAACTTATCTTCTTCACCTCTACCAAGCCACCCTCTTTCTTAACATCAATAAGTACTTTGTCTATATAACCGGATAATGTTCCATCTCCTCCAAATTGATCATCCAGGTCACTAACCGAAGTAAAAATCTCAAGTATAACACCAGGTATCAAATCGGAATAAACACTCTCAACCCTAAACCGGCTCTCAGTAGTATTATAACAAGTATCTGCATCGCTTAAGGGTGCAGCATTATTAAACGTACCAAATAAATTAGTGGACTCTAAGTATCTATCTCCATTTTCATCTGTCTGTATACCTGCCCCTCCAAAATCAAATATCTCATCGATAGGAGATCCTAGTTCATTTGTCCCGTATATATGTACTGTACCGGCATTACAATCACTATTAATTGTAATACGTATTTTACATGGCTTATAAGGATCATGTGATACCGTAAAGTCTCTCCAGATAGGCGTACCTCCGATTTGAGAAGATAAATCATAACTTAAAAAAGTCCCATAATAACGATATACTCTCTTACCTGCGCCAGCTGTAACTACAGAACCTGAGGAAGGTGCTTCCAGTAGAAAAGCGTTCTCACCGTCAAAGTTAAAATTAGTCCCTATACTTTCTCCGTCAATATAAACATATTGTAAATCAAAAGGCCTATTAGCAAGAGGTACACTAAATTCTGTAATAACCCCGTCGCCTGTACCTAACGTAATTATTTCCTGTGTCACAGCACATCTCTCTTTATCCTCAGATGTACGCATAAAATCTGTCCATGCATATATCTCACTTGTAGTAGATTTATAACCACCATACTTTTGAAAATAGTAATAATACTCTTTTTCTATAACAGTATTAATATCCACAGCATTGTCGGGATAAATATTACTGAAAGGCTTACCCGCTAAATTATCAAACTCAACAACAATATTAGTTAAACTCCATCTATACAATTTAGCTATCTGATTAATATCATCAGTAAAACCACCAGCTATATCAAGATGTTTATATACAGGGTTATAGACAGCATCATACAATCTAACGCGAGGATCCCCTAAGTCTAATGTTTCAACACCGTAAATTATCTCGCTTCCTTCTGTTTCCTTACCTGTATACCCGTAAGGTTTATCTACTTTAAACCAATGCAACTTATAAGTATACTCTGTCTTACTATACGTAGTATATGGATATGCCTGTGCCTCTTTAAAACATTCACACAGTACAACAACTATGCTGTGGTTAGGCATTGCCTCAACCGCAATCACTTTATGTATCTCTCCAGTCTGTGATGTATCCAGCATACTACTGTTAGGTATGGTAAACATATTTACTTGTGCATACGGATAAGCACCAGGAATACTTGTAGCAAAATCAAAACTAGTTGATTTAACAACAAGAGAAGCAGGTCCCCAGTAACTATCTGCTGTATCTAAATAAAATAAATGTCCATGGTAATCACTTCCAGACTCTTCATATACTGTTATTATTCTATTAAAGAAAACCTCGTTTGTTTTATCTACCTTGTATACATGTTCTACTTCAGCAGTTTTTCCATTTACAGTTATAGTATCCTCTTCCTCAAATTCTCCTGTAATGTCATAAATATAAAGTCTATGTAAATCGTAAATGTCACCATCAGGTAATATATGTTTAAAAACAACTGCTTCTCCGTTATTACCTGTCACAACATCCCCGTCACTTGCACTAAAACCTGTCTGTGCGCTTACTAAAGATAGCATATACCCAGGGACACCGTTATAGGTTAAATTTTTATAAACTCTGTAATCCTCATATAGGTTTGTATCAAGTACCTTTCTAATAGGTATCTTAGCAGTGTATACTATTCGATAATAATCACCTAAAGCCTCAAATGACCCTCTATAATTTATTATTATTTCGTCATTAGTGTCGCCAAACCTCCAGCTTGAAGGACTTTGCGCGTAGCCAGACTTAAATCCGTTTCCACTCCAAGGTACTCTGTAACCTCCTTCCTCACCATTACCTTCTGTAACAGTCTCACCCTCTGGAACAAAGAAAAACTGATTACCGTTAAATGTATCATCGTACTGTAATTTAGTTAAAGAACCATCACTAACTGACACCTTAAAGACTTCTGTATCAAATTTACCAGAAGACTCTTTTTCTAAATTCAGTTTTGAATTTTTATATAGAATGCCTGTTGCAGTGTTATACTCATACGGATCTAATTGAGAATCCGTATGATCTTCAAAATCAACAGCTTGAAACTCTTCTGTTATATTCTCTGTATCTCTAACAGAATATTTATAGTAAGATAACCTATCAGAAAGAATAATACCAAATACACCTGCATAATAAATTAAATCTGCTATAGTACGTTTCGGAAGTTCTATGATATCTATGTCTACATCAGCAACTAAAACAGTATCAAAAGAAGTCTCAAGTGTAATTACAAGGCTAGTATGCGTCTTTATCTGACGCATATTACCAGACTCTACCCCACTTTTAATCAGCACGTAATCACCTTTATACGTGTCCACTACCCCTAAGTTGTCCTTAACTGTAATGAGATTCGCAGTAGCCGTATCGACTTCTGTATTTTTACTTACATACCCACCTATCAAATCCTTATAAATTTTATTATAAACACTTAGGTTAGTAAATTTAATGTTAATATCAATAGTTTGTATGTTAGCTATCTCTTCAAATCCTATCTCTGTTAAAGAGCCCAGTAATCTATACAAAGTATTTTCACTAGTAAACCATATATTATGCCTTTCCCTGCCTGATTGAAAATCATCATTGTATACATACGTCATACCAAAAACACCTTCGGTTATTAACTGGAGCTCACTGTTTAAGTAACTGTACAAAACATTTGCCTGTTTATACATAACACTAAAAACAACCTGTTTAAAATAATCATTATGTATAATATTTAAATAATCTGCACCGTCTGTGTATATACCAGGTGCCGGAATACTATACTTAGGGCTAAACTTATCAATAACTTTTAACTTACCATTCTCTGTTGCAAATACATCTGCTAAAGCACCTGTAGCCAAGGCCTGAATTGCCTCCCATGCATGTTTACCTTTAAAAGTAACATATGATATTTCAGGGTTAACAACTAAATCAAACAGGTCTAAATCCTCTAATGGAAAATCAGAATCTAAAGCAAGTATTTTAACTAAAAAAGCTAATGTCTGATTTGTCCAAGACCTAAAACCGGCATCACCTTTTTTGATTTTCTTTTTTATTAATAATTTAATTCTATCTTTACCTCGTGTAGTAAAACTTCTACCTCCGGCCTGTACGTTAAATCCGCCTATAAATCCATCAAGACGGGGGATAAGCTCTTCACTAAAACCGGTATATATTTTAACCCCTATATTCGGTCTTAAATAACCAAAGTAAGGACTGTCTACATTCTCTTTACTAAAACTACCATCACTGTTATCCCATGTTATATTCATATCAGCAGCAGAATAACCCTCCAACGCTTCTGACTTACTCCTACTAACCCTAATACTCTTTATTCTGTTAAAACCATAGACATGCTGGTAGTGACTAGTAAAATTAGTATGTGCCTTTACTTTATATTTAATCTTTAAACCGTATATTATAGGCTGCGTAGTCGGCGTAGGGGGTATAAGCTTTACTCTAATCTGTAAATACATCCCTAATTGTTCACCAGATATAATTTGATCCTTAATAGCTAAACTCCATCTTGACCAAGTTGGCTCAGTATCACTATTACTTGTTCTTACATAAACTTCAACATTTGAACCTTCCCATGTTATTTCATCCCATGCTAAAAAATCAGGCCCACCGTATAATAGCGGAGCAGAAGTATAATCTGTACCACTAAAAACAGTAGCTTCCTGAAAATCACCGGCATCATCTTTTTTTGTAGTTAAGGCTGGCCTTAAAATAAATGTATCACCCTCTTCAAAATCACGACTACCGCTTTCTACTGTAAAAGATATAAGTCCGTTATTATAACTTATATCAGAAAAAGCATCTTCCTGTAATCCATTAGTTTCACCTTTAACTAAAAACCTAGCTGTCTGTACCCCATCAATCTCCTCAGAAGTTATACATATTAATGTCCAGATATCAGATTGAGCAGATAGTGTATAAGCAACATTGGCAACTGTCCCACTACCAATATTGTCCTGAAGAGCAGTAACACCAAAAGAATTAAACGCACTAGCGCCTATTCTTGAATTACTATCTATGTCATTAACGCCAAGTATATTGATAACACTTGCAGATACACCCGCATAAGGAACAATATCAAATGAATTTTCTAAAGTTATAACCTCTGTTGTATGAGATTCAATTTTTCTTAGCTGCCCTTCTGCCCCTCCTTCTCTAATTAATAAATATTTTCCTATATACATATTACTACCACTCATACTATCATTTAGCGTTAGTGTGTCGGTAGTTGCACTCGAAACAGAACTATTAAATAAATAAATAACTTCCCTAAACTGAACCCAAGCGTCATAGGAATCTATATTATATTCCCATCTATTTCTCATCCAATCCAATTCAACAAAAAACTTAATATCTTGTGCTTTACTTTCTAGTTCACGTTTTGTAGCTAACTGTAGTGGGTACGCCAATTAAACCTCCTGAACGTCCATAGAGTATGACCAACTTGTAGTCATACCTTCCTGCTCGCCTAATGTAGTTCTTCTTCTCTGTGCTTTTAAACTACCTGGTACTATTACTATCCTTTTTAACTCAAGCATATCATCAACAATACCAAGCGGCTCTTTTGTAGCCTCAAATTCTTTAAGTTTGCTATACATAGTAGCACTTATTTTATTTCCGGATAAGTTCCATCTCGATTTACTGCTTCCGAAATACTGTTTAATATGAGATCCATCTAGCAATGCTACTAACCCAGCCTTTGACCCCGTAGTATCAGATAACTGTTCCGGATTAATCTCAAACTCATATACGTGTAACTCGTTATTAGGTACAAAATCAAGAAAATAATTACTTAAAAAAACCTTTACTTCAGAATAATTTATAGATTCTAAATGACTATGAGCCCTTATAAAGTTAAGATATTTTTCCGGTGTATCTACTTCATTAGACTTAACAACATCAAAGGTATACATAGCTTTTAAAGATTCTCCGCTATTTAAACCGGTCATGTAGTCTATGTTACCCGTAACAGTATCCACTAAATAATCATATGTTTCAGTTAGTTCAACCTCACTGCCTGTAACAGCTACTAAAAATAATTTAAAGGTATCTATATTGCCAAACATGGTTCTAAAATAACGATCAGAAGCACTATTTCGAGAAACTAAATCATATTTTATTGGTAAATACACATCTGCGCCCGCTATCTCAGATATATCAGCAATAGCAACCTTACCTATACCTCCTATAGTGTACGCATCTGATCTCAAAAAGCTACTCGGTAACCCACTGTATATAAATGAAGTGCCTATTCTTAAATCAAAATGAGATAAAACGTAATGCCTTCTCTCTGCAACATCATACACATTATACTGGGGAACATACATCTTACCTATATTATCATGCTTGATATCCTTAGCAGTTATAGGGGTGCCTCTTAAAAGTGTATTCTGAACATCTGTTACATCAGCATTAACATAGTAAGGTACAAGCGTTATATTGTATAAATCATCTGCTGTTAAACTAGCAGATAACGTAGGATCAGTACTGTGTATATCTACTGTCATATAATTACCAACTGAAGATCCCATTAAAATAACTCTCAGGTATCTTAAACTAATAGCATCAAATTTTATTACATAACTTTCACCGGATACTATCGCTGGCAAATTACCACTCGCTAATACTTTATATTGTATATTACCAAATGTATCGGGTATACCTGCTTGTACAATATACTCTGTGGCACCTATCGGTAAATTTATATCAGAAGCTACAAGCTCTACGTTATTAATCTCCTGTAACAATCCAACGTTACCTGCAGGACTAACATCGATAGATACATAAGAACTTATCCTGCCCTTTGCACTCGACCAAGCAGTATAATCTTTTTTATCCCGTAGCATGTCAGTATGATGAAAATAAACATAAGAAATTAATACTGTATCCCCGTCCTCCCACTCAAACGCAGGGTATGCAGGAAAAGAGTTTATAACAATTTCATTACTCATTAAAATATTAGCAGGATAAACTGCTAATCTATCTTTACTAGCAGAATCGTAATCCTCAAGTGTGTAATCATCTATATAAGTTTTAATAACTCCGGATTTACTGATAATAAAAATGACTGGGCAGTCAAGTGGATACATCGTAGCATCCCCAAGAATAATAGGGCCAAACTCAGTATGTACTGTTAAATTAGTCGGTTCTGAATTTAAAACATTGTACACATATAAAGGTTCCGAATTTATATAATTACGGAAGTCATCTATTAAATCTAAATTGTTAGGGTAATCCGGACTATTATTCTGATCTTTATATAAAAGTTCAAAGTTATTTTCTTCTTCACTTTTTACATCCACATCCCCATACACAGGAGAATGATCAACGCTGTCTACTTCTAACAAATGCTTATACTCAGTTCCGTCTATATCTTTTTCCAGACCTTTCCCAAAAGCCGCATACGGACCAATTCTCCATCTGTTGATTCCTGTCGTCTGCCATCCATAAGGTAATATTATATTAGCCATTTATAGTTCCTTAATCTGTTGAGTATCTAAAACCTTCTTCAATTAAAGCGTCTTTAACCATTAATGCAAGACTACGTTGTCTATCGGCATCTAACTGAGAAGGATCAATAAAGTCAGCATCAATACGAATATCTATATTATTAGTTATAGGTCTTACAGTAGCATAAGTAGCAACCTCTTTAGGTCCTCGATCAATCTTCTGACCATATAACTTCTCAAACTCTTCTAATGTCTGAGCTATTTGAAACTGACCTTCACCTACTCCCTGTAATGCCACCCATTCAGCTTCTGATATTCGTGAAATATCACCAGTCTCTGTAGTAAATACTCCTCCAGTTGCCCTGTTAATAGACTGCTGCATATTACGTAGAAACTCCATGTTACGTTGAATAAATTCCTTTTCTAACCCTGGTTTCCCAAACTCTTTTTGATAAGCATCTATCTGTCTATTCAATAAGTCATTTGACTCTTGACCTAAATTAATCAACTCCGATTCTTTTTGAGATATATCAAGGTTTGTTTTAGCTATATCTGAATTAAGGGAAAACAAACGTCCTTGTAAACGTAATTGCTCATCCTGAGATAAATTACCACTTTGAATTGCCTCCTCCAAAATAGCCAAATCCTCAGCAATCAATGCTTCTCCGTAAGTAGCACTACCAAAAGTAGTTGCAGATGTTAGTCTTCCCATTGCAGCAGCAACTGCAGGACCCTGCCCTACGACTGCAGTTCCTACCTCTGAAGCTAAAGAGTGCATACCTGCTACATTAGCTAACTGCATATCTTTTATTGCTTGAATCTGATCAGACATAAGTTTTAGCTGTTCTCCGTAAAACTCTTTTGCTGCACCTGAAACTTCTAACTGACCTCGGCCTGTTTCAGTAAATAACTGCAAACTTTCTTTTGGTGCGTTACCAAAAACATCAAAAATCCCAGCAAGATCACTTCCTAGTCCAGATATAGATGTAGCAAATACATCTTTAGCTATATACTCTGCTGTTGTACTAAACTTATCTATAGCTTCTCCTATTCCCTGTTTTATTAAATCATTATCTGCCGCCCACTGTGATAAAGTATCACTCATTGCCTGCAAATAATCCTGATGAGTAAACATGATAGAATCAAAGCCAGTAACAGTTACATTGGCAAGCATATCTAATTCTTTTCTTTGCAACTCTACACTCTTCTGAGCTTCACCTTGTAAGAAGTTTCTATATTCCTGATATATTTCTCGTAAACTCATACCGGCCAACTGCTGAGCAACTTCTTGAGATACACCTAACAACGTAGAAACCTGCTCAGCAGATAAAGCTAACATATCTCCGGTAGAAGAAACTAGCTTATCGCTTGATTTCGCAAAATTATCAGCCTGACCTTTTATTATTTTATTATACTGATTTAAACCTTCCTGTGTTGAACTTGTTAATATCTTAGATGCACGATTAACATCACCCTCAGGTAATAGAGATAAACCGCCTGCAACACCAACCCCGGAAAAAAGACCTCCAATATCTTGACCTGCCTGACCAAAAGCATCAGCCAACATATCAAACTCACTAGCAAGACCTCCCATACTCTGAAACATACTACCTACCATACCCCACGCCTCTCTAGAAGCAACACCAGTAGTCATTAAATCATTAATAGTCTTAGCGTATTCGTCCATCTTAGAAATTGCTTCTTGTGTCTTTTTTTCAACTTCCTTCTTAAGGTCTGCTATCTTTTTATCTAAAGCCGCTGCCTCTGATGCAGAAGCCGCAGCATTCTTTTGAGCGTCCAATATAGCCTTATTTCTTTCAGCAACCTTAATAGGATCATCTTCTTTACCCTTCCATTTCCAAAATAAAAAACTTTTATCCTCTTTAACATCCTGTTTAGCCTCAACACCAGCCTGTTCTGTATATAAATCTCGCATTGCATTAGAGGCATCTCTTTGAGCCCCTATAAGTTCGGAATCAGCCATCATAGCACCTATCTCAGCCATTGTAGGTCCTAACAGCGCATCAAAGTTTAACTTCTTACCACCACCTTCACCCATATCTTTAAAAACTTCTACTACCTTGTAGCCTTCAACAACCATACCCATCATCGCACGTCCGGCTTCTTTTACATTACCACCCGCTGCAGTCATAACACCGCCAAATAGGTTTAAAGTAGCTGATGTCTTTATTGCCTGTGAATCCAGTAAATCAAAAGACTCACTCATCTGATCTGTTATATCGATCAATAAATCGTAAAGTCCTGTCTCCTCTCCTTCCTCACTTACAAAAGAAGCTTCTCCTCCTGTAGCCGCTGCCTTCTTAAATCCCTCAGCACTAAACTGTGCCGCAGAAGATGCTTCATTTATCTGTACACTCAAATCCTCATAATCAGATTTTATTTTATCATAGTCTATATCGACAGTACCAAACTGAGTTATATTACCAGCCGCATCTTTAACATTATCTGTCGTTTTTATGTACTCCTTTCCAAAAGTACTAATAAGTAATTTTCCATCTTCAAGTCCTCTACCAAAGGAAGTTATAGCTTCCCCAATTTTACCTTTCATATCGTCAAAAACTACACTCATACTCTCCGTAGCTAAAGCTGTTACCGAGCTTAAACTATCTAAAGCAGAACCAAATAACTTAGCAGAGTTAATAGCTGACTCAATTTCCCTTTTCTGTTTTTCTTCTTCTGTTTCCTTTGGAGCAAATAATTCCCCTAACCAAGAACCTACTACAGATCCTAGTATATCACCAGCTACATCACCAATTGCAGCACCTATCTTAGCTCCTGCAGGACCACCTAATGCAGCCCCTAGAGCTGCACCCGCAGTAGTACCTAGCTGCTTACCTACAACCGCACCAACCGCACCTCCTCCAGAAACAGATTCTTGCACTTCTGGCCTATCTGCAGCAGTCTTCATCTGAAAGTCTTCTAATCCGGCTTCTTTCATTCGGGTACCTGTTGTCTTACCTGTCCCTTGAAGTGTTATTCCGCCGATTGTTAAACTTATATCTTCTGCTAATGTTTTAAAATCCTTCATCATTTGCTGACCTATACCAACCTCCAGCGTTGCAATAACCGTTCCCATAGCTTTTCCAAAAGCATCACTTTTTTTCGCAGCTTCTAACTGTTTTTCACTAGCTTTCTGAGTCGCTGTTTCAGCTTCTTTTTTAGCCTTAGCATTCACAAGTTCAGCCTCTGCTGTTTTGTAAGCTTTATCGCTAACCCCTATCATTTGAATTTGTAAAGCATTCAGGGCATCTACAGTGTCGGGGTCTCTTAAATTAGACAAGGCATTTGCATAGTCCTCTGTACTTAGCATTACTGTCTTTACCATGTCTTCTGCTGATAGGCTTATGTCTTTTCGCTCCCCTTCTGCCTTTCCTAAATGCATTTTTATTCCGGAGGCTTTTTGAATACCTATTGTTTCTGTTATTTCAGTAGCTCTTCTTGTTACTTGTTTCTTTTCCTCTTTCTTTACAGCTTTCCCTGCTAATTCTTCTCTAACTTGCTTTTCACGCTTACCCATTTCTACCCCTAACTTTTCTCTAGCCATAGCTAACACTTCAGCACTTCCGCTCATACCGGCTACTATTGCCTGAAAACCACCCACAAGCACAGGCTCAGCCTTCTTAGCAACAAATTCAGTCGCATGCAATAAACCTAATCCAACTTGATTAATAGCTTTCTCCCAATCAGCTTTTGCTAATGCCTCCTTCGCCTCTTTAGAAGCTGTTTTAAGATCGCCTGTTTCTTGTTTAAGTTTTGTATAAGCGTCTGTTAACTCCTTAACTTTGTCTTCCTGTTTACTTAGAATAGTATTAAATCCTTTTATAACATCTGTAGCTTTAACCATACCTATCTCTAGAGAAGCTCCTCCTCCACCTACACTGCCTTTAGAAACCATACTGTCTGTATCTATGCGTATAGCACTACTCCTACTATCCTCAGGAGAAGCAGAAACAGCAGCTCTTTTTTTATAACCCTTACTTACTACCTCCATGTTCCTGCCTACATCTTCCATGCTCCTGTTAGTACTCCGTTGAGCTTCCAAATTCTGTCTAAAAACCTTATCTGATACTTCCATGTTCAATGCAGCTGCTTTAAAACCTATCACTAACTTAGCAAAAGATTTATCTAATTCACTTTTAACTTCAGTAACCCCCCCTATACTACCTCCGCCCTGCATACGTACACCGGAAGAAAACCCGTCATAAACCGGTAACTTATTTACAATATTATACGGCACTCCCCCTGCAAGATGAGCCGGTACAACTATCTCACCTGGATGTAATGTTGCAGCTACTTCACCCGCAGCGGCAACAGCATGGCCTAACTGTCCACCTTCAGATAAACGTAAACCAGAAGCACGACCAGCAGCTATATCAAGTGCAGTTGGTTGCCCTTGCTGTGCCCTAGCACCTAAATATATTTCTTTTAAACTCATATGATCTTTTATAAATTTAATAAATCCCTTCCATCCCGTAGAAAGACCTTTACCCATAATCCCTAAACCCCTATATACATCTTTCCAAAAATTAAGGTCAGTTTTCGTATCTGCTGTTTTATACTTACCTCCGAAACCACGCATTATCGCGTCCCTCATCTCTAACTGATCTTTAGTTAACTGATTATTCATTTCAGGAAGAGTTATCTCTTTCTTAAGAGCAGAACTTATTAAACCCATAAACCCTGTAACACCTTTTCCGCCCAACTTCCAAGCTGCAGAAGCTATCTTTGCCATTACTTTCCAACGATTCTCAGCTTGTTTCTCTTTTTCCTCCTGTGTAAATCTTCCTCTTACTGCTGCTCTGGGTAAGGGTAACTGTCCACCTTCAACCATTCTAATACCTGAAGCAAATTGTTTACTAGTAATTGGTATCTTAGGAAAATATCTCTTAAATTTTTCTATCCCTAAGTAATCAACTACAGCTTCTTTATTAAGTGACTTCATCATTTCTTTTGCGAAACTTACTTCAGACCTAACTGCACCCCATTTTTTTAGCCTTTCAAATAATTTATAAAAATAAGATTTCTCCTTTATCAAAGATTCCATACCTAAACGAACATTATGGTTATCCAGGGGTATCTCACTCAGTATAGATTTCAATTCTTTTTTACTTGAAGAACTTCGTGCCAACAACTCTACATCCTCTAAATTCATATCCCGCGGATCAAGAGCCTTACCTAATTCCGGCTTTTCCTTAATCAGACCTGCTACATCCCCGGGTTTATTATATTCAATAAATGTCTTTATCCTCTCTATAAAACCATACGTAAGCCACTTACTATCTTGTTCAATATCTTTGTATTTAAACCTTATGCCTGTAAAAATATCAAGCGCCTTCTTATACTCCTGTGATCTGTAGAGAAGATTAGCCTCCTTTATTTTTTCTTCTATCTCGGGGTGTTTAGCTATATCTTTTTCTCTTTCTAATTTTATAGAAGGATCACTAAAGGCATTTTGACTTAGTAATCTATTAAGGTTTAAATTAACATCCCGATCATTAGGCCTTACCTTTAGTATACCTCTATACGCAGATACAGCTTCCAGAAAAAGACCTTTATTAAATAAACTATCAGCAACCTGTTTTGCTTTTTTAAGATTTTCTTCTTCGGTTAATACACCACCCTCAGCCATACGTATCCCTGAAGAAAATCCATCATAAACAGGTAATTGATTAGTTATGTAAGAGGGTACCCCTCCTGCTAACCGAGCTGGTACAACTATTTCTCCTGGATGAAGTTCAGCTAAAACACTACCTTCCTTAGCTACAGCGTGACCTAACTGACCTCCAGACCTTCCATCCACTACTCCCTGAGCAGCAGTTAGTACAACCCCACTTGCCTTTTTAAGGGGTACAGGTGCACTTACCACACCCCCCTTACCCAGTAATATATTGTTAATAACCTTACTCATGCTATTAAGTGCTTGTATAGTGTCGTTCTCATTTAAAATACCTAATGCCTTTTTTAGATCACCTAAAAAAACTTCCTCGAATACACCTTTCTCGCTTCTAATATTTTCTTCTAATCTTTTAATCTCTGCTACTATAAACTTTATTTCCGCACTTGCATCTACTTGTATATCTTTGATAGGTACAGTTCCAGCAAATAAGTTCTTCCAGTCATCAAGAACAGGCTGTATAAAATTTCTTGATGCATCTCTTCTTAATTGTTTAAAACTATCTGTTATAGACTTCAAAAGTGTTTGTTCTTCATCAGGGGCATGTAGCGCATCCACCCATGCATCGCCTAGTCTATCTACCTGGTTATAAATAACATCCTGCTGTCTCTGTAAAGCTAACAGTTCTGAGTAGTAAGACTCTAGCTGACTTATAGAGCTTTTTATAAGTGGCGGAACTTTATCCCAACCCCACTCTCCGGAACGTAATGAAGATTCAATCAGTTTATCAATTGTTGTTTTAAAATAATCAGCAGTTTTACTTACAGAATCTAAACTAGACTGATATACCTTTGTTTGAGCATCTAATAAATTTAAACTTTTATTTAAATCTGAATACGAAGATCTCATACTTTCAAACCCTACTAATCTTTCCCTCCAGTTCTCTACATCTTTTACCGTTTCCACTATTATTTTTTGTCTCTCTTGCACTTTAATAAAATCTTCTGTTTGTTCCGTGTATTCCCTTAACTTTTCAGTGTTACTTATATACTCCTTTTTTAATGCGGTAAGCACTTCTTCTGTAGCAGAAATAACAGGAGTCAATTCACCTATTCTATTTACCAAACCTATATCTGTGTACAGGTCAGCAACTGTTACAAAATCAGATAAAGACTTATTCATTTTAATCCAACTAATCTGCTGCTGAATAACAGCATAAGCTGCCCGTATACCTGTTAAGCCTAAAGCCTGTAAATTTTTATCAGATACTTTAATCTGTTTATCTGTATAACCAAGTACCCTAAATAACTCATTAAATTCTTTCGACGTATCCTCAAAATAACTTTTCATTGCTGTAGATCCTGCTACTAGTTGAGTTTTTAACCTAGTGTAGCGTATCTCATTCTGTTTTATTTGTTCATCTAATTCGTTAACACTAGCAGGATCAAAAAATATAACCTTTGCCCCTGCAGGTGGTCCTTTTTTTAAATAATCCCGCCTCTTACGTAACTCATCTGTTTCATTTCCTAACTTTATTAATGCTTTTCCCATTGCTTCCGCTTCAGCCACTGTCTTTTTATCAAAAGCCTCCTTAACCATTTTACCCCACGTTTTAACTTCTGGGAACTTTATTGCTGTTTTAGCTAAAGCTATACCTAATTTCTTTATTTGACTCGCCAATGCTGTCATGCCAGCGTAACCGGTTTCTTCAAATTCTTCAGTAGCTAAGGCATCCCTTATTGCATTAATAGACTGCTTTATCGCCTGGATATTAAAACCTGTAAAAGCCTCTACAAACTTTCTACCTAAAATCTCCTTTAAAGCTTTAGCCCACCCTCTTACTTCTGCTTCAGTAGATTTTGAAAATATATTTAACATCTTACGTATACCACCAAGATGCCCACCCATCTTTTCTGAAAATTCAGCAAAAGACACACCTACTCCAGAAGTCAATTCTTTACTATAGCTTACTAGAGTAGTTACATACTCCTTCATGTCCTTTATAGCCTCGTCTCTTCTTTTTTCATAATATTTAGCTATATTTAAAGACTCACTTAACAAACTAACTATTTCCAGTCTAGACTTTTTACCTGACTCTGTTAAAGACTTAGAGTAGTCACTCGCTGCATCTCCCATACCCTTCTGTATAGCTGTAATAGTCGAAAGCATTTTTGTTGATTGTTGTTGTATAAGTCTTAAATCCTCAGGGGCTAAACCAAGGCTTTTAACCATATCCATAAAAGCTACATCAGGCCTCATGCCCTCTTCCATTTGTTTTGTTATGTTGTCTAACATTTCTCCCGTTGTATTCCCTGCGGCCTTAGAAAAAGCTTTTATTGTTTCTGTAAAAACTGCAATACTCTCTGTACTTCCGTCCCTGGCCCTGCTTAAATATTCATCCCATATCTGACTAGCTGCGTTTATAGCTACTCCTCCTAAATTAGCTGTCCTTAATGCTTCGCCTATATTCTGTTGAGTTAAACCTAGTATAGCAGTCATCGTATCAGTACCACCTCGTCCTCTACTAGCTTTCTCAAATGCTTTTTGACCTGATCTTATTAACTGATTAGCTACTTTATCTATCTTCATTGTACCTGCTAATAGTCTATAAAAATTAGTACCTCCTAAAACCGTTAAACCACGCTGAAGCCCCTTTACTGTACCTAAAGCAAGTTTTCCTCCTGCTTCTTCTCCTACCCTCTCATGTAATTCTCTTGTAAAAGCGGATTTAAATAATTCAGCCGCACCTACTGCCTGCTTAGCGGCCTGTGCTTCATCTAATTTAAATTCCATTTTCATCAGTTGCACTGCTTCTAACTCTTTTTTCAAACGCGGTAAAACACTTTTACTAATATCTACTGAAACTCCTGATGCAAGTCTTGCTCCATGTTCTTTTATTAAACTATCTAGAGATTTACTAACTGCATCTAAATCAGTTTTTTTAGGAATAAATGGTAAAGCCTTACCTAAAACCTTAGCAGTTCTTCTTTTTTTCTCTAATTCTCCATATAGCGTATTTAGCTGTTTAAAATAATTTATGTCACTTTCTGAAATAGTACCGAATAGCCCGGGAAACTGCTCTTTCTTCATCGTATTTATTTTTTTTCTCATATTATCTATTTCAGCATTAATTACAGCCCCTGTATCTATAGGGATTTTATTTATTATACTTTCTACGTCTTTTGATGTAAGGGCTGAAGTGTCCCTAAACTTTTTATATATTTCATCTATGGCTTTATCAAAAACACGTGTATCAATTGTTTCAAAAGTTAATACACCTTTATATTTAGCCTTATCAGCTATATCCCTAATTGCACCTAAAATCTTTTCTTTATTCTTCTCTACCTGGTCTTCATCGATTAAAACTTTATCTATATCTTTAAAAACACCCCTGTACATTTCCTGCGCTTCTCTCGGTAATGTTTTATAACTAGCCTGGATATCTCCTATTAAATTCTTAAAGGTTCTTACTGCGTGTGTATCCTTTTGAAATGCTGCAGGATCTGCTAACATTCTATTCTTTAAGGAACGCCACTGATTATACTTATTAACAGTTAATTCTGCTTCTGCTCTTAATCTTGTAATATCAAGCATCTCCCTTTTAAATTCCGGACCAGCACCCATTAAACCACCAAACCTACTTAAGTTCTTTTTGATTTTAATTTCCAAAGCATCAAGTATATTAGCGTATTCTTTTGCTGACTTCGTACCTATAGAATAAGCATCCTTCATCATACTTACTCTGTTTTTTTCTGTTGCACTAATTCCAGTTAAATACTGATCCATCACTTTAAGGTATGCAGAATAACCCTTAACAGCGTCCATCGCCACTTTAAGTTTATTAAAGTATACTTCATCTGGTTTAATACCTACTTTAATAACGTATGTATCTCCTTCCCACTTACCTTTCTCTCGCTGCATTTCTTCAATCATATCAATCACATCGCCAGACTTTTTGTATTTCATTATAAATTCTTTTTTCTTTTTAATAAGCTCTAAATCTATATCTTTACCTCCAAATATGTTTGCTATAGCTTCTTCATCTATTATAGCATACCCCTCGGTAGTCTTAATAAACATTTTTCTATGTTCTTTCGCATCGCCTTCTATCTTTTTTGCGAAAACTATAGCAAACTCGCCCATCTTACTAGTTAATTTCTGTACCGCATTATCGCTTAGTTTTCCCCTGATTTCATATATACCTTCCATAGCCGATAACAAAGCTTCCTGATAATCTTCACCCCTAATCGCATCTTCTAAATCTTTAACTATTTTTCTAACTGCCTTTCGGGTAGACCCCTTAACGTCTATATTTGTTAATAAAGAATCGGAAATAGCTTTTGATATAGCCTCCGCCGACTCTTTTAAAGCTGGTAAAGGTATATTCCTAACAGAATCTTTTATAATCGTACCTAAGTCCGGGCCAAATGTTTTAACAAAAAATGCTCTGAATCCTTTTAAAACATCTTCCGTACCTAAACTTTGAACTATACTAGTTATATAAATTTCCAGATTTGATGAGTTTGTTTGTAATGCCCTCCCAATTGCCTCAACTGCAGCAGTTCCGCCCATCTTTGCTATACTTCTCATTCTATTTTCTGCCTGAATAAAAGAAGTATTTACTACCTTGGTTCCCTCTCTAATCTCCTCAGCAATCTCACCCATATTTTTTCTAATAGTAGTAACATCATAACCTCTTTTAAATGCCTCATTGTAAGCTTCTCGTAGATTATTATATTCTTTAATATTTTTTCTTAGTTTGTCTATAGTACTATCCAACAAACCCAGACTGGCCGGTAAATAAGTTAAAATATTTCTGCCTACTCTCGGGTCTGATAGATCTCTTAATATAACACTAACTTCCTCTAACTGTATACCTATTAGTTCTACAGCTTTTACTGTGGCTAACTCTTCCATTCTTTTTTTAAGTACACCAACCCTGTTTGAAGACTCAAGAATAGCATCCCCGTAATCTGTATAACCTTTCACTAACCCAGGAAACCGGGAAGCTATATCTGATCTTAATTTCTTCTCTCTTTCAATAGCACTTAAATCAACCCTAGCACCCGTAGCGATATTCTCTAAAGCCGTTGTATAAGAAACAATAGCTATTTTAGCCTCATTTAAAGACTGCTGAAGTTCGTTAATTAACTTTTTGTTTTTTTCAATTATAATTTTAGATGTGTTATCTGTTACTTTCCTAAATCCCCATAGGGCTGCTGTAGTACCTGCTATAGCTGCCGCTACAATCCCAAGAGGACTAGTTAAAAATCCTGCTAAAGTACCTCCTACCTTAGTTAAAGCTAAACCTAAACCCTTCCAAAAAGATCCCTTACCTAAACCCTTAACCCTTAACCAGGTTGCAGCCATAAAAGCATTACCCCATCTATTTCCTGTAGCTTTCCCGGATACCCTAGCTGCACGAAATGTTTCTCTAAAAGTACTCTTCTGAAATAATGATCTTTTGACTGCTGCACCCGTACCCGCTACTGCTACGCTCTCCTTTATCGTTCTTGCTGAAGTAGGTGCAAGTCTCCCTCTTTGCATCACAAGGGTAGAGGGTAACGTCTGCATAGCTACTTTTGTCGTGCCCCCAGTAACTAAACCCTGAGCAACCGCTAACTCCCTTGTAGCTAAAGTCATAGAGTTAAGGAGGCCAAGACTCGTAGTATATAAAACATTTGTTCCCTGCACAGATCCTGTTACTGTGTTTTGTGCCATTGCTAGTGTTTCTGTCTCAGATATATTTTTACCAATAGCTACTGAAGAAACATTCTTTAAAAAACCTATAGTTTTTGCCGCCTCTTTTCCTGCCGCTCTTAATCCCCACCTGCGAATAACATCTGATAAATCAATACTAAAATACCATCGTAAAAATCGACTAAGTCCCATAAATAAAACAGCAGATGTACCCAAGACAGAAATTGTAGTCTTTATAACCCCTGGCAGTTTATCAAATACACCTAAGATACCCTTACCTATTGAAAGAAATCCACGTAGTATACCTAAGATACCTGTTCTACCAAAAGAATAAATAAAAGCCTCCCATTCATTACGTAAACCTGTTACTTGTTTCTTAAACGCCTGCATAGCTATTTCATTTTCTGCCATTGCAGATCCATGAGCGTAAGTAGCTTCTGTTGTAGCTTTAGTAACCTTAGCCCAATTCTCAAACATTGCAGCTACAAATGCACCAAACCTTACGTGCCCTATAGCATAAGAAACTTGGTACTTTTGAGCACTTGTTAATTCTCTCCACCTCTCAGCTACTTCCTTAAATACAGATGAAGCTGTTCTATATTCTCCGGCTGTCTTTCTTATAGAAATACCTAAATCAGTTAAAGCTTTCTCTGTTTCATCTGTTCTTAAATGAACTAACATAAACCTAATTGCACGTCCGATTGTAGGTCCACCTCTTCTGGTAGTCTCCTGTAATGCAGCCATGATACCTGTGAGTTCCTCAAAACCAAGCCCCATTAATTTAGCTATACTACCTGCCTGTTTCATCGCCCCACCCAAATCCTTTGCAGTAACAGCATTCCTATTAGCTACTAAATTCCAGGCATCAAGAACTTTTATAGAATCCATTGCAGATATATTATACTGACGTGTAGCAGCTGTAAGTGTGTCCATAGCCAGCGTTGCATTTAAGACTGTTACATTAGCTGCTAGAGTAGCTACCCGTGAAGCCTCTATTACCTCTTCCTGGTTAAGGCCCTGCCGCGCAAACTCTAACATAGTTTTCATTAAATCTTTAATAGGTGTTGCGTAGGACACAGCTAGAGCGTAAGCTTGCTCTGACATAGCCATAAAATCAGTATTAGACTGATTCATAACTTGCCTTAACGAAGTAATAGCGCTTTCCATTTCTGTTATTGCACGAACAGCATCCCTAGCACCACGCATAACACCAAAATATAAAAAAGCACCACTCCCCCACTTCGCCAGTCTAGCCATAATATTTTTCATCTGATTAGCTACAGTTCCAGCATACACAGATGCTGTCTCTTTTACCTGTGTAGTTACTTTACCCTGAGCTGTTGCTATACCTTCAACCATAAGTAGCTGCTTACCTTGTTGATCAGTTACTTTACGAATCACATTTAAGTTTTCTCTTATAGCCCCTCCTGATTCTTTAGTTAATTGAGCATAAGCTCTTCCAGATAATAACATTTCTTCATTAAACTGCGATATCTGCTTCCCTATATGTCTCGTTAATTCCCCTGCAGGATCAGCCCCTCTCTTAAACTCTGCTTGTAATCCCCCTAAAGCTTCCCCTATCTGAGATCTACGCATTGCAAACTGTTGTCGTCTAGATGCTGTTGCTAAGCCCTCTCCCTCAACCTGAGAAAGCGATTTAACTACGTCTGCATACTGATTTAAGGCACGTATAGCCTCTCTAAGACTCTCAAGTCTTTCATGTAGGGGTATGTTAGCGTCTGCAGATGCAGTTCTGATCCTACCTAACTGTGTAAAGTACTCATTAGCTTGTCTTGATAAATCTCGTTGTTTTTTATTTCTAAGATCTATCTTCTCTGCTAGTTCAGATTCCGTCCTTAATCCAAACTCAGAAGCACGCTCGTATATCTGTGCAATTCTCTGACGTGCTGTAAATTCCGCTTTAGCTGCATCTACATTATTTTTAGAATGTTCTGAAAGCCTATTCGCTAACTGTTCGTATTTTTCAATATGTGATAAAGCATCACTAAGCTTAGCTTTAATCTGCTCTCTATTTGCAGATTCATTTTTAGAAAAAGTAACAGCACTGTTCATCATAGTAGCGTACCTGCCTGCTTCACTTGTCATTGACTTAATCTTTTCTTCAACACTCGCAGTCCCGCTACCTAAATTAAACATACCGCCCAGCATATCATCTATAGTTTTGGACGAATCAGTTGCACTTTTATTTACTCTATCAAATCCCTGAGCTGTACCTTCCACAGTATCTTTTACCTTAGATGTTGCTGATTTTAACTCTTCCATCTTTCCGACAGTTTTTCCTAAGTTTTTAACTACTTTTCCTACCTCTTTCTCACTCAGTCCAAACAAGCTAAGAACCTGTGAAGCTGATTTAATTACAGAAGATAATTTCTCTGTACCTCTCAGGTACTTAACCAAACTTTCCGCTGTCTGTGTAATTGAAACAAAAATAGTAGCTTCTTCCTTTAAAATAGCCATCTCTGCTTCAAGAGCGCCGGTCTTTTCTTTTAACTTACCGGTTAAAGTTTCAACACTTCCTATAATGTTTCCGTAAGCCTTTGCTTCTTCACCCGTCATTTTTGCTGTTTCAGCTGATACTTGCACTCTCTCTTTTTCTACCCCTACCCTTCCTGGTGCTGGCAATGCAGCAACACCTGCCCTACCACCTATCTGCTGCCTACCGATATATTCACCTAAATACTGTTTTATATTAGAAAAACCAGTTAAAGTTTTTAATTGTGTCAGTAACCTCTCTTTTAACTGTGCATAAAAATCCTTAAATTCACGTTCCGGAACTTGGCTAGTTACCGTTACAGTTGCTCTTTTTATAGCATCCTTTACTTCTCCCATAGATACCTTTTGTTCTTTTGCGACCCTTTTTAGCTTTTCCGCATCTTTAATAAACGGCAACCCTAGCTCCCTTAAATTTTTAGCAAGAAGAGCCTCGTCTATATGCTCTACACGTCTACCCTTATACTCTACAAACCTCTTTGTTATTTCTCCGGAAATATTACCTAACACTTTATTAACTTGTTCAAAAGCCACTATTGCTCTATAAGCAGGAATCATCAATCTCTCAATATCAGGCAAATCTTTTAAACCAAAAACCTCAACCTTACCTACCTGATTAACAATCGTTATAAGTCGTTTCACCTGCTCGTTAGTTATTTTACCGGCTAATACCAAAAACCTTAGTTGATCAATACTCTTAAAACCGGCTTTTTTAATAGCTGCCTCAAATGCCTCCCTATCTATAACAAGAGCCGCAGCTTGTAACTGCGTAATATCCTTAACAATACTTTGAATATTTACAATGGAGTTTCGTACAGCAGTAACTTCCCTACCGCCCATTAGTTTTAAAGCATCTTGTAGTTCAGGATATTTATCAGGATTCATCTTTACCAAAACTTTAAACATTTCTACATACGCACTAATCTGAGTCTTAAATCCCTCTGCATCAAAAGCCTCAAGACGAGTTACTGTCTTAATATCTACTAAAGCAGGCATAGCCCCTAATGCCTTAAATATCTCACCGTAACCTTTAAATATACCAAGTATATCAATTCTACCAAAACCCAATAATGATGTTTTAGCAGCAGCGCCTTCTCTAGTACCTACAGTTGTTACTGGTTGTTCAGTTACCATCTGAGTTCCGATACGCTTTGAGTACTCTAAAAAAACACCTTCTAAGATATCATGTATTTTAGTTCCAGTTGTTGCTGCTTTACCCTCAACAGTATAGCCTAGCCGTTTCATGTAATCTTTTAACTATATTTTAAAACCATATTCAATATCTTTACCTGCAAAAGCACCAAAAGCTGAAGGCCCGCCTCTTCCTGGAGTAGTTACTCCTGCTCTACCACGTATAGCCACAACCTCTCTTCCTGAAAATTTAGTTTCCATAAAGGCACGAAGTACTGACACAGCCTCTTTAGTTAGTTTAAATTCTTCAGTTAACTCCCTAAGAATATCATCTAGCCCTTTAACCGCCGGTGCATAAGAAACAGGTACCTCCCCTGTCGGTTTTCTTCCTCTTGCTCCTAATAATCTTTGTTCTTGTCTTATAGTTTCAATAGGTATTTCTCCGGTAGTTCCTGGTAAGAATCCTGACGGCTCTATCATACCTATAGTTTCACCTTTAACACGCATCCTGCCTAGCTGTCTTACACGCATCGCTATTGCACCGAATGTTTTACCCAACCCTTCTTTCTGAGCAGTAAACCAACTAACTAAGTTTGTAGTAACAAGATTAGCTAAGTCTGCACTCATCTGTATATAAAAATCCTCCAAACTTTTTCCAAGATCCATTATCTTCGGAGTAAATAAAGTCACTAATCTATCCCGAACTGCCTTTACTGCCTGCTTATTCCCTGATTTTAAAGATTTATCTAAACGCCCGTACTCTTTTCGTGAAATTCCTAAAAATTCACCAACTAAAGACCTTATATTCCCGTACCTTTCTGCGGTAGCAGCTCCTCCCGATATTAAAGCTAATGTTCTTAATACTTGCTCCAAGTTCTCCATATCGCCTACAAAAAACTGCACTATTGCAGGAATAAGTATTTTACCAACATTCTGTATGTTTTCTTTATGTATAGAGGATAGTGCGGTTATAGCCTTATCGTAGCGAGATACAGTTTCTCTATCTCCTCTTTTATAAACATCTGATATCATTTGTCTTATCTCTTTAAAACCTGCACCTTCCTGAAATACTTTACTGATTTTCTGAAAAGCTCTCTGTAGTCTTTTATTACTTACATTCTCAGCCTCTTCAAGCCCCCTGATAGCTAATGCTTCCTGCCTATGTTTTTCTACAATCTGCTGCGTAGGAAAATACTCATACGCTACAGCACCGCCTCTTTTAATTACATTCTCTAACGCCACAACTTCTCTATCAAAAACTTCCTGTTCTTTTTCAGTCGTAGCAATTAGTCTCCTAATGAGAGTTGGTGAAAATCCAATAGCCGTATATTTCTTTATAATATCACCTACCCGCTTTAACTTTTCTTCCGCAATTTTTCTCTGTCTCTCTTTCATATCAGCATAAGTCAAAAGGCCTGTTTTCATTTTACCCTTCGGAAACCTTTCTATCCTACTAACTATATTAGCTACTAATTTTTGAGACGCTACCTTTTCATGAGATAAAAATGCCTCCATCTGTGCAGGATCTATCATCTGAGCAAAAACACTTTCTCGCTCTATATTTAAAACCTCCTCAAACATCACTTTCAAGAAAGATTGATATTGTGTAGAAATACCGCCACCTCTGGTTAGTCTTCTAGCATTTCCCATAACACGCTTCATCATCTCCTGCCCTCTTTTAGTAAACTCACCTTTTTTTGTAATGTATAACTTAAGGGTCTCTGCTATAAATTTAAATCTTTTAAACTCCTCTTCCGGTAACACCGTAACCTGTTCAATAAGTCTTTTTGCTTGTTCTGCATCCTCCCCTTTTGATGTCTTTATTCTCTCTATTAGGGCCTGTGTTGTTATTAATTGCTTACCAGGCATACCTACTTCTGCAGCTTCCGTTTCTTTTAAAATCTTTGGAACAAAATCAGAGATAAACCTAGTGCCCTTTAGCGACTTACCCCTAAGGGAATAAGACATCAGGTTGAATATCATACTCCTAAGCTCTCTTTCTATCTTTGGTGTCTGTCCTGGAGTTGTAATCGAAAATGCAGAAGGTGCTGTCCACTGTTCTTCAGTAGCCGATGCGCCGCTTATTAGTCCAGACTGCATCGCCCTACCGGATGCTAACTTTTGTACTTTTCCCTGTTCTTTCCTAAATCCCGCTACCAGCATCTCAACAAATCTCTGCTGTACTTCTTTTCTATACTTAGCCATAGCTTCAGCAATAGGTAACTGAACCCTATTCTGAATAAGCTTTATTATTTCAACTAAAAACTTCTGTGTTCGTATCTTTAATAAATTTACAACTCTTTCAAATACCTGACTTCCTCCGGATATATAAGCATCTATAGCTGCTTGTATAGTCGGCGCAAACTCTCGTGTATACTCTTGTTGATCGATAAATAGTTTAGCCTGTGCTTCCATCTCCCGTATATAACCTTCATAACTTGCACCTGCTGTTTCAGCAGGTCCTACCATACCCATAACCCTCATAAATTCAGTTTTTATTCTACCTATATCACCTGCTTGCTCAAAAAATTTACTTATGGTAACCTGAAACTTCTTTCTCATAGCCGTAGGCATTGCTTCTCTAACCATATACCTGGCAAGATCATCTAGCTTCATTAAATCTGGTCTTCCTGAGGGTATAACCGCTTTTCCTATCTCCGGCCTTTTAGCTAACAAATAACCTGAAAAAGGAGTAATAATAGCTGTAGCTATTTCATCAGCCGCTTTCTCTACATCTAAACCGCTCACTGCCATTCCGCTTACACTAACCTCAGACTTTGCTCGTTGAGCTACCTGCATAGCTATACTGTTTAATAATTTTCCAACAACATCCTCTTTTGCCCCTGCCGATACCTTACCAAACTTAGCACCAGGTAATCCGCCTAAACCTCGTGTAATACCAGAAATAGCTTCTGTAACTTTAAACATTTCTCTAGGGGCTCTTCCTCTCGTAAAGCCCAAACGTAATTTTGTTACAGTTTTTCCATACTGGCCTATCTGCTCACTGATAGCAAAACCTACTTCTTCTACACTGGTCTTAGCAGTAGCAATAAGACCCTTTGTTATTAAATTAATATTCTCATAAAATTTCCCCTCAAACTCAAATGCCCCGAATGTTGTTCTAACACGATTTAAAGATTCTGGAGAAATCCCCCTTCTTTCTAATCTACGTGTAAGTCTACTGTAGAAACGTATATCATTTATTGTCTCTAACAGTTTTGCAAATTCTTTGACATCGCCTATAGCAGCACTTGACAACTTCTTACTTATTTCATTCCAGACTGTAGTGCGTGCTTCCGTAAACTTTTTAATCTGGTTATTTAATGCTGTTATCCATCGTTCCCGTCTTGCTATAATACCCTCAGCTTCCTCAGGTTGTATAGTTCTCTCTATATTTTTAATCTCGTTTTCAAGTCTTTGAACTTGTTTTGTACTCCTACCTATCACTTCATTTAATTTCTGTAAATTTAGAGCCTTATCTACTAACTTAGTTAACCCTTTCTGAGATATCTGAATACCTTTCTTAATAGCGCTGATTGTTTTTAAAACACCCGTTCTCCCTGCCTCAGCAAATCTCGCAGTAGCCCCCGCAGGAGTAGTGCCTCTTACTTCTTTAATCAAAGCATCTATTTGATCTATAGATCTCTTATGTAAAACATCTAGGGTACCTGTTACTCTTTCGTCCAGCTCTGAAATATAAGTCTGTTCTTTTTCTTCTATTTTCTTAATACCTTCTTTAGCCTTTCCTACAACTCCCTGACTACCTTTAGTAACCTTAGCTTTAGGTTTTGGTAAATCTTGAATCTGTTTTTCTATCCCCTTACCAGTTTCAGCCAATCTATCATTTATAGTTTTAAAATAATCATTTAATTTTTTCCCTGTTTTTTCAGCTGTTCTAATAACATCATCAACATTTAAAGACATATACTTTGTAAAAATATTATTTAATTCTTTTTCGAGGGTATCTCTAGCTTTTTTAAGTTCCGGTGATTTTTTAAGTTTAAGACTTGCTGCTGTTATAGATTTTATAGATTTATCTATTTCTCCTACGGCCTGGACCATTTTACCGATAGATCCGGAAAAACCTTGAATTTTACGGCGAGCCTCATCAATACCTTTAACCTTAAACTCCTTAGCACCTTCTCCAAACTTTTTAGTGAAAGCACTAAACTCTTGGTCAAACTTTTTAATGAGGTTTTTAATTGATATTTCCCCTACTGTAGCTTTACCTCCGGACGGAGTACTCACGGCTTTTGAGAAAGTTAAAAAGACATCTTTTATACCACGTAAAGATTGAACTAGGTCCCTAAGCTCAGACATCTCGGTTAAATCAATACGTATTAATTCTTCAGGCATTTAGTTGTTCCCTAAAATAGATTTCTGGTCTGAAATATTATCTCCAGATTTTCCTTTATCCCATTTAGGCGTATAAGGAGAACCCTCGCCAAATAGTAAATCCTTATCATCACCAAAAACAATAACCTCTTCGTGATCATAAGCATCTCTGTCAGACCCTACACCCAGTTTTTTAATCCTTTCTCGCTCCTTGGCCTCCATTTTCTTCTCAACCCAGCGGTCAAGCTTTTCATCGTCTTTTAATAACCATTCCGGAGCCTCAAAAGCTTCAGTAACATCATCATAGTACATAAGCCAGGAACTCATACCAATCTGATCTGGTGTCCAATATGCAGAAGGACTACCTAAAAACTGATTTCCTCCTTGCATAGGTATCCCAAAAAATGGATTACCGGTCTTTTTCGATGCTCTCCACCGAGTTCTAATAATAGGATTTCGTGCTAAAGCCCTGAGGGTTCCTTGATCAAAACCGCGAACAAAAGAAGTAAGTTGTTGGATAGCTTGTCTTCGTAATACATCATCTCTTTCGACCAGAAAACTTTCTGTAGTCTTCCACAAAGATATACAAAATTTAGCATAGTGAAACATCTCTGTAGACTCAGCCTGATACTCTGCTGTTTCTGTGTAGTACTTAGCTCTTTTTGAAAATAAAGTGTAGTACTCTATTTCTTTCTTATCTAGGTCTTCTCTTCTCTGCCTGACTAAAATCGGCTCACCAGAAAGTCTTATTAATTGCTTTCTTAGTACCTTTAATTCTGATTCTAACCTAGAGAGCTTAGACAGTTCTGCTTCAGTTAAAAAGTTATACTGTTTAATAAAATCAGTCTCTAATTGTTTTCTGGTTCTTATATTGTTAACGATACTATCTTCAAAAGTATCTTTATATATTTCCGCCCCTACTCTATACTCTAGAGCGGTAGGTTGTCTTAATATTCCTAGTAGTTCCTTGCCTTTACTGTTCTTAACAGTAATAGTCCTTGTCCCAGTAGCTATCTCTGAAAAATATAGTCTTACCTCTTCGTCGTTAAGGACTACACTCATTTACTAGCAGCTTTCTGTTTACCTTTAGTAGTAGTTTCCCATTTCTCTGATTGTCTCTCTGGAAACTGCTCCATAAAGTTAGAAGGCAACCCGTTAGCAAATGTCATAAACTCATAAGAGCCCTGCAGCCGTAGTGTAGTGTATTCGTCTTTCTGGAACTTTTTCAATCTCTCCCGCATAGCCTGTCTAGTACCTATCTGTTTTGAATTAAAAAAAGACTCTCCATCTTTTTCCAAAATAGTAGCTAATACGAATACATCTCTTGCATCATTTGCCATACTCTCAGCACAATTTCTCGTATAATCAGAAATTGCAGTCCTTTTAACTATTAGCTTATCACGTAAATCCTTTATGTCGTCTTTTACTTCAGTAACCTTACCCTTATCCTCTTTCTTACGAACTTCCTCTAATTCAGTTATTAAAGCATTCAACTCATCCTGCATTACAGTTACTTCTTCCTGCTGTTTATCAAAGTTGATACCTCTTTCCTGTAATATGGAAATAAGAGCAGCTCGCGGGATAATCCCTTCCTGGATAGCCTCGTTAAATATCCTTGCATATTCCCAATCACTAGCCTGTACTTCTTCACCTGTAGGCCTACGAATATTTAGGTTAAGTTTAGCGCCCTGATTATCTACCCAAGTAAATTTACGTGCCTTTTCGTCTTCAATAACTTCACCTGTAGTTGCAGCCTCTGGACTTGGTGATCCCGGAGGTGCGGTCGGTGTTTCTTTAGTTTCCTCAGCCAATTTTTTCTCATTGTCTGCCATAGCCTTCTCCTTTTTAATTAATTCCGATTCTGTGGTGGTACAACAATATCATGTACCACATCCTTCGGTCTAATATCATATTTCCTTAATTCATCTTGTACTTGACGCAATGAATTATTCCCTAGCCTTAATATTTTAGATTTAAGTTTAACAAACATTTCATCTTTATCTTTTGGTGCTGTCAAGATGAGTATATACTCTAAAATATCTAATTGTTTTTCAAACATACCTTTATACATTTGTTCAAAATAACCATATAAAAGCCCTGTTCCGTCTGGAACCATGTCCTTACCCTTACCTTCATTCATGGATTTCTCCTTTAAAATAAAACTCAAGGCAAGAAGTATCTTGCCTTGAGTATACAATTAATTAAATATCAGCATCAGTTCCGCTGTACTTAAAAGCCTGCCAGCCATGAGCGCCTGCTACAATCTCTGAAGTATCAACGCCAGCCCCCTGGTTTGTACCGTAAGATCCGATACAAAGCTCATTGGCTCCGCCAATACCAACAGTAGCATTATCAGCTCTAAAATCAAACGTCTGCGTAGCATTTCCACCAATAGCAAGATTTTGATTTTCACCGGTAGGTATTAATCTTTTAACAACTATTGTCAGCAAAGGAGCAAGATCATGTGTATAGTATGTCTCACTACCTACAGTGACACTATCATCAATACCTGCGCCACCATATGCTGGAAGATCACAAGTATCTTCATCAAACGAGGTATCACTTACATTAAATCCTGTAATATTTTTACCTCCATCATTTACTAAAGCCGCTGCAATCTTTCTCCTTTGAACATCAGTATACCTGTACAATTTAACTATAAGGTTCTGATCCTTTAAAAGATCATCAATAGATATTTCTGTATCTGTATCAAAATCTTTACCACAAAGTTTTGCAAACATTTCTGTGTCTGCATCTGTAGCTTCAGATGCAACTGTAACAGGTATAGGGAATGTTAAAGGCCTTGAGTAAGGTCTAAAATGACCAAGCTCTAATAGTGGTTCTCTAGTAAGTGTTACTGTAATTGTAGAACTTATCATCCTCCAAAATATCTCATCAGCAGGATCAATTTTAGTTGTTCCAGATAAAAAAGGCGCTAGATAAATCTGAGTCTGACCAAGTCTTAAACCAGAAATAAAACTAGCATCAGGACTAAAATAAGCCCCACCTTTCTTAGCAATATACCTTACATCAAGTATTTCAGTATCATAAGTTACTGCATCATCCGTATGAATATGGATAGTTTCACCAACTGGGTTACCTGTAGGTCTCTCAATAGAAAGATGCTGTTCAATATAAAATTGTCCAGCTACAAAACCTGCAGGATCACCAGCTCCATTAGCAACACTACCGGCAGATGTAAGTTCTTTCAGCACAGTAAATCCATCTGTAGCATCAATAACTTTTATAATCTTTTGCTGGTCTAAATCTGTAGCTAGTGTGTAACTACCATCATTGAGCTGTGTCATTAGTGTATCATCATCAGCTGTTTTACCTGAATCAAGTGTAAGCTCAGATGTATCATAATCAGTATCTCCTGTTGAGATGTTAACCTGACCACGAACAACACTTGCACCATCATTAAAATACCATGCTTTATTATCCGATTCCATTGCATAATTCTCAGTAGCTATTGCTGTCGTATTAAAAGTCATTGTTTGAGAATTTACAAAAGCGTTATCAATATACATGGTACGGTAGATATCTAATGTGCCCGCTGCAGCCTCGGTATTAGTTTTACCGTAATCTGCACCTTGAATAATTGGCGCGTAAATATCAACTGACGCTGATTCAAAATCTGCAGCTCTTACATATCTTGTATTAAGTGGGTCTTTTCCTGCAAGAAGAGCTACTGTCGCAATACTTCCATGACAGAAAGTATCTAAGGTAATTGCAACTGCCGGAACATTATCCACAATTTCGACAATTTCCAAATTACCAAGTTCATTCACGTCTTCAGAATTTAGAGTTGTTGAAGCTCCAAATGTCTGAACTCTCAATACCTGGGTGTCATTAAGAAACAGACACTCACCAGGATAAATATTTCTTACTTCACGACTCATAATGTTTACCTCCTAAAGTATTTTTTCGTTCACTTTAATATTAGCATTTTCAGCTTTTCTCTCAAAAATTGTCTCTATCGAAATGGGTTCTTTTTTTTCCTCATGGAAATTCATCTCTTCTAAAACACCCTTACTACACTTAGGACATACTTTTGATGTATTCCTAGGCCTTACTATAGCCTCACAGGCATTACACTTTAAAACCATTAAATAAAGCTCCTTGTACTAAGGGTTATAACATTCCAAAACCTTTGTATAGGTAATGGATCCTCAAGACGAATAGTCCTGTTACGAATATTCTCAAATAAGATTCTTCCTTTATCAAGTATACCGTACCCGAACTCTGAATTTTTACTACCGTCAAAGTTCAGAGGCATACCCTGCCTATAATCTATTATAGGTATCGAAGCTTTTAAACTTTTAGCTATTATACCTGCTAGATCATCTCTTTCCGAATCTGAGGATGCTAACACATGTAGTGTAAAAGACCTCAGTTCTTCTTCCGTTCCCCCAAGTTCATACGGTACTGGTACACCGTCCATATATTCAACAGCAACAACCGGAAGGTTGTTCTGAAACTCAGGCTTCTTTAATTTATCGTATGGATAGCCATCCATAACATTTACAGTCATACAGTAATAGTCTGCTGTTATATCATCAACATCATCAAGAGTTCCTGCAAATTGATCAGTAAATACTATAATACCTTCGTTATAATTAACTATATAATCTGAAGAACCAATAACATATCCGTTTTTTTTAATTACAATCTCAATATCTTTGGTGTCATAATAAATCCAATTTCTATTAGACGAACGATACGCTTTATGGCTTTTTACAGTAATACCTAATTCAAGTATTTCAGTCGCGTCTAAAATATCATCCTCTATGTATTCATCAAAAGATACATCCTCTTCTCCTAGAGGCGGAGAAGAATATAATACTTGTTCGCGAATATGGTGAAAAATATTAAGATCAACTAACTTAATTTCACTAAAAGCCATGTTATGTTACCAACCTCTCAATTTCTGGTATTGTATACTTTGGTACATTATCTCCTTTAATTACAGCTCTAACACTTTCAATTAGAATCACCTCAAAAACATTTAATACCTTTACCGGTACTAAAGCCGGTACATCACTCTTATTAACTACTACTGAATCTCTTTCAACAAATACCTGCATACTATTAAAAAGCTCTGTAACGGTATCAACAGAAACCCAGTAACCTGAAAAATGTAACGTAGCCCCCTTCTCTAACTGTTCTAGAATATTATTTCTAACCTCTGTCTTAATTTCCAGTAAAGCCTGCGCTATATTCTTTTCTAGTATCAAGGTTTACCTCTTAAGTACTAAGTTTACTATGAGTAAAATACGCTGTAAACTTAATTAAATCTCGTAAACCCTCTTTTAAAGGCTTAAAGGCTAAGTCTACTTCTTGACCGTCAACTATAAATGAGTCAGCTTTTTCAACTATATCATAAAATCGAATATCTATATTGGAGGCTTTTATATCAGTATCATATGTCTTACCGCCAACCGTTACTGTTCGTGCCTTACCTTCTAGCCATGTACACTGACCTTTTATTCTCTTACTTTGTTCAGAATAAGCAACTTTACCTTTACCTTTACAAACGGGGCATCTTCCTTTAAATGATTTTGGTCCGGGAATACTAGCCGGGTAAGGATATATTGGGTCATACATACCAGAACTTCTCTGGTTAACATCATCCCATGAACAATTAGGACAATCCTGAACAATAGAAGGAAGTTTAACAATAATCCTTCTTCCAAGAGTCTCCCTCATACTGGCCATGCCTTCCTTATATAAAAAGAAAGTATTCTCATCTACTAATTGTTCTGCCATATATTATCCTATACTAATATAGCATTACCTGCATAGTCTATAATAGTTCTAGCTTTAATAGAGCCCTTTATCGCTAGTAATAGACTACCATCCAACATCCCTGATGTTATTAAATATTGATCTAAAGTATATGCTAAAGTTTCTTCGTCTTTAATAACCTGATCCTGCATTATCTTCAAATGCTTTGTAGTATCAAGTCTAGATGTAGCATCGCTAATTACTATCGCTCTTCGCAGCGCTGTTTTTAACTCAGCCCTCTGAAGCATTAAAGCAGCAAAATCAACGATAAAATCCAATTTTATATTATCTATACTTTCTTCAACCCTACTAACATCCTCATCCAAAGTAAATACCCAATCAGAAACAGGAACTATTTTTTCAAAGATCGCTTTATGAAAGTAACGAATTAGGGTGTCTGCTCCGTAGCGCAAATTAATAAAGTTATTATCTCCTACCGTATCTCTTAAAGAGGATATATACTTATGATAGATAGTTTCATACTCATAGTCTTGTATATAAACATAATCATCTTCACTAAAATCTGTCAGATACTGGACTGTAGCATTCTCGTCATCCATTACAAAATCAGTATTTACTATTAATCTTGTTGGATCTGTTACACCTAAAGGCCTTTTATATATTTTTAATGCAAAAGAGTCCTCATAGGGCACAGTCGGATATTTCTGCAAATAACTTATCCTTTCATCTCCGGTAGCCCGAAGAATAAGAACTTCTGTCTCAACTGATTCAGTATCTACAGTAGCTGCCATTAGACTTTTCTTCTCCTTACATTTATCTTTTGCATGGTCATGATCGCCTCTATCATCGCTTCTTTTGTTTTTCCATTTTGAAAAAACAATCCTAACTTATTTCCCAAAGTCATCAACTCAATAAGCTTTTTTTCTTTCAGTTCTTCTATAGTGAAAGCACCTCCCGTTGAAGAGTCTTGCCTCCTAGCTAGTTCATCGTAATACTTTTCAGCCATTTTTACCAAGTCACGAGGAAAATACATAAAGTTTTGTAAAAATACCTGTAAAGCATTAATGTTTTTCTCTTGATAATATCTATTTACAGCTTTCTCAATCTCACTATACCCCTTAGACACTAATTTTTTTGGATCATCCGCGTCTTTGAGTAAATGCTTATATTTGGGTAATTGATTCAAGTCTCTATGTCTAGGTACTTGCCTTATGGCTTCTTCTACCTTAGCAAACTTACCTGTATTTTCAACCCTGTCCTTAAAACCCAAAGGCTTAGGTTCTTCAGGTTTTTCAACTGTTACATCTTTTACTACTGCCATACCTGCTCCTTTAATAAGTAAAGAGGGCCCCTACTAAAGAACCCTCTTCCCTACTATTTAAATTTATGCAAATTTATAAACGCAACCAGATGGTAAATCGGTAATACCGAAACCAACCTGTTCACGCCCAATCCATCCATCTTCCCAGGTCATCTTAGCTTGATCGTCATGCACTGTTTCCCATCGCTTGTCAACAGGCATAACACCAAATCTACTGCCTTGAAAACAATAGCATTTAGTATCATCTACAAATTCAGGATCAAAAACTTTATGAAAAGCTACACCCCAGCTTCTGAGAATATTGGCTACAGCTTCAGGACCTCTACTAAATATCTCTCGTCTTGTGCCATCGTCTAACTGTTCAACGTCTAACTTAGCCCAATTGAGAATATCGTTATAGCGTCTCGGAGAAAGATATATATCTGATATCTGTCTCTTATCGTCCTGCTCTTCCAAGTTAGTAATGATTTCTACCATTACTTTAACTGTGAAACCTGTCTCAGCAGAAATCTTATCAATGACAAGCATGTCACCAGAAGCTTCAGCAGCTTTTATAAGTGTCCATCCGGCTAGATTTTCTTTGTATGCTACTTCGTCCATTTGGTCATTTTCGAGTTCTTCAATTAACTCGTAATTTCCTGCTCTAGCATAATCAAGATACCAACGAGCTCCACCTTTTATATAAAAAGTTGGAAACACCATCTCATCTTGTTCAGCTGTTCTTTGTGGAACACCTGATATACTAGCCATAAACCAAGCAGCTCTAATCCTCTTAGATCTGATAGGATAAGGTATTTGTTGTCCGTTAGTAAAAGATTCTCTAAATATTTGCCTAATTAGTGATTGTTGCCTTAATACCGGTAATAGTAACTCACCCCTGGACGCTGCGAAATCTTTTCTGAGCTCTTCAGCCTCACGACTGTTTTTGCCCATCTCCATGAAAAGTTCACGTTTCTCAGAATCAGATAACGCGTCACCAGATTCAATTTTCAACAATAAATCGTTTCTCATGTTATTCCTCCTGTATTATCCGCGTCTTACGACGGATTCTCCGTTAAGAAACATTTAACCATCACTTCTTTATGAGTTGAACCAGCTTTTACTGCACCATCACTAAACTGTCTAGGCAACCTATCTCTAGATAAAATTCGGGCAACTTTCTTACCGGTAGAGCCGGCTCCATTTTCTCCGTCTAAGGAGAGCATACCTTTATCTCCTACATACAAATAATCTTTAACTGCGGGAACTGTTGTTCCTACTCCTGTCTCAAGGTGAATTCCCATTAACATTGCGATGAAATGACCTGTTACTACACCAACATACTCACCACGAAAAACTGCAGATGAATATTCTTTCCTTTTATAAGGAAAGTTTGTTCCTACTGGAATAATTCTCTGGACTGTTACACCGTAAACCTCTGCATCATCTGTATCACAGATTTCCAGATCGCCTTCCTCATATTGTACATACACAGAATTTTTCGTCTGTGAAGAACCGGGAACAGCTAGTTTTACGGCAATACCTTCCGGAACATCTTCAGCATCACCATAACCGAGAGCTTCGATCTCTGCCGCAGGGATCTTAAAATATCCCTCTTTAACAAAATCTCCGTCTATCGGCTCGAACTGCTTAGAATACCGGTTAATTTGTCTATAATTAACAACTGGATTCACTGGCATGATTATTTCCTCCTATATTAGTATTTAAATTAAAATCGTTAAATAAATTAACGACCCCCACGAGGGTTTTCTTTAGTTCGAGTCGTTACACTTCTAAGCGCACTTTTGAAGTTAACACTTTTTGCATCTGCTGATGCTGTATCCTGCTGCAAATCAGCATCAGGAGTAACACTTGCGTTAGAAAGAATTTTATCAGCTGCCTTACCTTCCGCACCAGTTTTCCCGGTATCTTTAGATCCTGCTGTATCTTTACCTGCCGCACCTTTATTAGCGGCTTCATCTTTAACCCCGGCCATCTCTAACGCAGAAACATAAGCACTATACTCTTCATTAGAAAATTTACCAAGTTTTTCCATAACTTCACCTTTCTTATCTTCAGGAATAATGATCTTTTTACTAGAAAGATCCTCTAACCGCTCTGTAGAAAGTTTATGGATACGATAATCAGCAAGTTCTTTTTTATCTTCTTCAGTCATCTGATTATTCTCAAGCTCTTTATTTTTATTCTCAAGTTCAGTAATTTTAGTATTAGATTCGTCGAGCTTAGAATTAGATTCTTCTAATGATCCTTCAGCTTCATGTATAGCATCGTCACTTGCAGCAGATACATCCTGTAAGTTCTTAGTTAAAGAAGTAATTTCTTCTTTTTGAGCTGCAATTGTCGCAGAAGCTTTATCAAGTTTTTCAACAGCTTGCAACGATTTAACTCTCTCAAGAACATTATTCTCAACGTCTTGAACCATCTTTGCAACATCGATTTTGTCGTCTGCCATAATTAATTCCTCCTTATTAGAATTTTTCTTATTATTGTCCGCCCTGTCCTTATCCTCTTTTCTACCCATTTCACTACCATTGAGACTGTAAACTTTATACAAATCTCCATCTTTTTTAATGGAGAGATTTGTAGCTGCAACATCTTTATTAGCAACATCTGCCAATACTGCTCTAGATTCAGCAGGATCACTTACTATCCCGCCTCCGCCAAACGCCACCGGGCCTGTATACATCTTAAATAATTTTCTTCCTTCGAAAGTTTTACCTATATACTCATCAAGGTATTGATTTTTATAAGTACGATCAAAAGCTGTAGCTTCATCCTCATCCCATAAATATTTATAATCGTCAAAAAGAATTTCCATAGACATAAAGTATTTATCATACTCCATATTACCTGAAACATTTTCTTTTAAAACCTCTACAACACCTGGGTAAATTATTTTAAATAATACGAAGTGGGTCCAAACATCAACCTCACCTCTATATCCCTCAGTATAGATTCCTTTGTCGGATGTTACCTTAACTCTTGAATCTTCAATTAAACTAAATTTAGGTTCGGGATTATCTGTATCTCCTTTTTTAGACAAAGCCACATCATAAACAACACCTACTATAAACTCGGCACTATGTCCTACGTTAATAGGCTTTAATAAACCTGTTTTATAATTAGCTAACAATAAATGGTTAGAGAAATAATAACCGTTTTTATTCCCGCCTTGAGATACATATAAAGCCGTACCATAAGCAAGGTCTACTTGCTTCTCAGGCATTATCTGCTGTAAAACACTCGATCTTTTTTCAAAAAACGGTACCTCATCTAAGTCCTTAGCATAATCAACAGACTGTATAGGGATATTAAAGTAATCCGGAGTTTTAATAATGTCTGACATTACTTATCCTTATTTTTTAATTTTTGTACTTTCTTGTCGTCACCTTCACCTATTTTCAAAGCATTAGCATGTCTTCTTAAATGACGTTCAGCACTAACTTTAGCCGTTGGTGATATGCCTATGCCTGTCTGAGAAACACGAGCTAACGCATTTCTAAGATGAGGTTTATCTATTGTATCACTTTCACTTCCTGTTTTTACTGCAAAAGTGTGATGCGGTAAATGTCTTTTACTCCTTGGCTTAGTAAGTGTCTTACCATTTATCTTTTCCTTTTTTCCTGATTCAACATATGCAAATGCTGCATCTGGAAGATCATTCTTCCGTGCAGGCTTCCATACTGCAGAACTATCTATACCTACTTCAGCCTTCACCAAATCATAAACTATTTTAGCTTCAGTAAAAGAACCGGTTTCCTTTCCTTTCTTAGTCCTTTGCTCTATTGCTCCGCAAATAGCTTGCGCAGACTTTTTAGACTTACCTTTTTTTTGTTGAGCTGCTACACAAACATCAAATGTAGGATAAGGTCCCACTGGCATAGATGCCTCCCTATTGAATTATTTTACCATTAGCTATAAATACCCAGCCTTCATTTCCATCACATAATTTAACTTTAACTTTTAATACTTTCTTCTTTATAATCTTGATTTCCGAACCGTTGAGTATATGTTTACCTAATTCAGTACTTTTTACTGTTACAGGCCTACTACGTGCAGTAACACCTTTTTGCCCAATATAAAATTTACCGTCCTTTTTAACTACTATAGGTTTATCTTTTTTACCCGCCCATACCCAACACTTAATACCTACATGTTTAGACAGTGTAAGAATCTCCACAAAATACCAAGACACCTTTTCTTCAACAATAGAGTATTTCTCACCGGGAAGAGCAATATCGATTAAACGATTAAAGCCTTTACTATCATTAACAGTTTTCCATACAGGTGTATGTAACCTTTCAATTAGTAAATCCTCAGCAAACATAAAAAACACACTTAATACAATCAAAATAAAAATTAACTTTTTCATCAGCCTTCTCCTTTTTTTTAATTATTTACTTTTTATGCTGGTAACTGAATACTAAGTTCAGTCGCTAGTTGAGAGGCTTGGTCTTTTGACATAATTTTACACATCCCACACTCACACTGAATGCATTTTCCTTTAGCCATAAAACCGCCTCTTTTTGTTTTAACAATTTGAACATCTTTCATATCCCTATTATCTTTACATCTCATACATCGTGCTTGCATATATCCTCTCCTTTTTATTTATTTCCGCCGTACTGTCTCTCTCTATAAACAATTATACACTATAAAACAGAATTTGTCTATAGTTTATCAACAGTTTATCAACAATTTTTAAACAGGTACACATGCAGCCCAAGAATCAGCTAATATACTTAGAGAAACATCTGGCGACATATTTTTACCTACGTTATTTCTTTTCCACTTAGAGATATAAGTACTGGCCATACCCCTAATATCCGACACTACATTTTTATACAAATCAGAATTTAAATCAATTTCTCCATTAATTTTATATCCGCCATTGCTAATAAAAAAAGCTATATCCTTTGAAGGTATTTTATATAAATCAAGCGCTACATCGTTGTATATAGCTTTAAAATCTTTTCCGCCTGTATTATAGCTGTCGTACAATTTCTTAACTGCCTGATTAGCATACCCTATCAATTCATCAGCAGTTAAAACATCACTCCCGTCTAATACTGCTGCTTCCGCTGCTGCTTTCATACGAGGACTTTTTCGCGGAGTCTGTAAAGGACCTTGTTTACCTACCGGTTTTCCTTGAGACCCTCTTCTCTCTTGTGGTGTGATTTCTGACTTAGGCTTTACTCCTGTAGGTACATTAGGATCTCCTGGAACTTTATCACCAGGCGCTACTGTTGAAGGAGACTCAGTTCCTTTCTGATAAGGTGACCCCATCAAAGGCAATATGCCTTCTTCTCTCTGTTTAGACTCTTTTTTAATTTGTGCAAGATTTCTTCTCCAGTCCTCTCCCATAAGCTCACAAACTGTTTCATTAGATAAAATACCTCTATCTACCATACCTTGGTATATCTTAAAAAGATTAACCTTATCCTCAAGATTAATAGTCGTTAAATGCGGCTCTGGAACAGTGTCCAGCTGTAAAGTATCGCCTATATCTTCAAACTCCTCTTGTAACCATTCAGAAACAGATTCCTGACCGTCAGCCATATTTTCAACTAACCCTCTTAACGATACAAAAGGATTTCCTTTATTATCTTTTGCTGTGCCTAATAAAACTTCTGTTACCCCGAATCCCTCTTTGATGTCTTTATCTACAGAATTATATTTATCGTCATTTAAGAACTCTGTCTGAACATCAACCCACTTAACATCAATACAATGATTCCATATTAATTCAAGAACATGTGAAGGCTCTTGAAATATAGCAGAGATAGCCTCCAACTGTTTTTTCTTAGCTGGAAATTTGTCACTACCTACCCTTATTAATAATATTTTATTAATCACAGAATTAATAACTCGAATATCAGCTTCTCTCATTTGGTTCTTTCTAAAGAGATGATCAAAGATAGGAGTCATCAAAGGCTCACCATCGCTCTCATAATCATCTTTTAGTCTATATATTGGAGAATAAAAATGAGGGAATAATTCTATTTTTGATTTACCATCTTTTAACTGTTGGTATAACATAGCAGGAATAGATTTAATAATAGGCTCTAATTTTTTTCTTCTGGCTTTTCCTTTATCAGCCTCAATCTCTAATATTAAATGCCTTAGTGAGCTACTCGGGGTCCAGTATGTTTCTTCTAACCTAAAAGTAGAATCTCCATATTTTTCAATTTGCAAAGGGTTTAAAACTGTATACCGCCAGGGGATCATCTTATTAGACCAATTTAATTTTCTAGCCGCTATATCTGTTGATTCACCACCTCTTATATATCTAGCTAAATCGATCTTATACTTAGCATTATCAAAATTACCTAACCGTCCGTCAGTCTTAAAACCCTTCAGGATATCTATATCTAATTTCTCTCCTTTTTTAAATTTGCCTTTAAAAGGAAGGGTACATTTAATTGTATGCACATTTGAACTTCTATAAAATTCTTTAAATATCTTTTTTAAAATAGTAGGCATGCCTACAACCTTCATCCATTGATTAAAAAAAACTTTGTACTTTTGTGCGCCTTTTAACTGTACTGAAGTAGCTGAAAATTGAGCCATCAACTCAATAAACCTTCTTGCTAAAGAATCTTTTATATAATAATCCTGAGCCTGACTTATTTTAGACTTGATATTCGAATACGCCCTTTTACGAAAAGTTGAAGAACCTCCACCTATCTCTGTCTCGTAGTCATCAGCTCTATGGTACGAAGCTTGATCATGTCTTTCTAAATAAGGAAGTTCTACAGACACTTCCCCCTTATCATAATCAATTTTAGTCCCCGTTTTATGTTTTTGGGCAACTCCAGTATCCTTACCGTTTTTTACCATACCCGCTCCTTTAATTTAACTCAGCTATCTCTGATAATTTTTTAGCATAAACTAATCTTTTTCTTCTCTCTGCTGCTTCTGAAAACTTAATTCCTCCTTGGGTAAGATCAGCAGCTCCGACACCTAACTCCTTCTTTGTACTCAAACTTGCTTTACCTGCCCAACCTCCCGTTGGTAAATCTATAGTTACTTCTTCACTATTTTCAGGCTTAATAAAATCTTTACATTCTTTACAGCCTCCCATAATAGCAGTATATCTATCTTTTCTTTGTCCTTTCGCTGGTGTATCCCAGTGAGGAGATCCCTTTGGTGTTCTAGTTAATACAATGTTTATCATCTCATTTTTAGCGACAAGCATCTCTGTCTCTACATTTTCTAATTGCTCTGCTTCCTTCTCACCTTTATTCATCAAATCCTCTGTACCTAACGGTGTAGGAAATACATATTCTTTTCTTTCTAAAGAGGATAATAAGCCATGATTAGCTTCCGTCAAATAAGCAGGGTTAAAATTAACTAAATGCAAGATATGTAATCCAGGTTTTTTAAACTGCATCTCCTCATCTAAGTAAGAGGCCGGATCTTCAAAATCCCAAATTAATTCTTCACCTTCCGGACATTTATCAAGATCATTTAATAGATCTTTTATAGCTAATCCACCACCGCCCTGATCCATAGCGATTCTAACAATATTAAACCTACGGCATATATCCCTAATCCTTTCCATAGCCTCTTGGAACTTTCTACCCTGAAGTACCTCTACACAAACACACGCATACCGGGTAGCTTCTGTAGTAGATAATATTTTATTAATAGAAAAAGTACAGTTGTCACTAGTTCTTGCCGGGTCACAAAAAAGTATATATGCAGCGTTACCATCCCCTGCAAGCTCAAAATGTATCTGTCCATTATGTGTATAAGCATTCATTACAATCTGAGCCGGAAAAAAACCCCCACTCTCCGCAGGAAATAAACAATTATATTCCATGTTAAACTGCATGCTCGACATTTTTTCCTTAGCCATCATTATCGATTCTATAGACATGAATCCCTCAGGTATCATCTTATACGATAACTTGTATACTGCATACAGCTTCCATAAATCCATACCATTTTCAGCTATGACTTTATCCTTTATAACCCTTATATAATTTTTTAGCATTTTAAAAAGATGATTAAATTGGTAATAAGCTGTAGAAGCACCTATTAGATAATTCTTAGTTAATTCTGAAACCAGCTGTATACTCCTAGAAGGTACTTTCCCCTCCTTTTTTAATCTCTTTTTCAAAGCCTCCATTCTTGCGCTTTTAATAGGGTCCTGCTTTGTTGCTGTCATACCTATTATAACAATATTAAGGATAATTTCCGGAATTTGAGCTAACTCATCCAGTACTATATAGTAAAAACGCGCTCCTCTAATTTTCTCACCATCACCCAAAGGTAATGCCTGAATTTCAGATCCATTTTTAAGATTAAAATAGCATAGATCCGTACCACGTACAGGAGGCTTCTCCGCCATACCTTGTAAAAGCGCAGACTTCATATATATCCTATAAATTTCAGCGAAAAGTAGCTTTGATTGTCTAAAGGAAGCCGCCAGTAACCCAACCTTCTGATTAGAATACAGCATAGCCCTGAGTAATGCTAAAGTAGCTAACATAAAAGTCTTACCAGCACCTCTAGTCAGTATATTTAAAACAAAAGGAAAGTACCAACCTATAAAAATAAGTAATCTTTGAAAAGGTAAAAAATCAATACCTAATAACATTTCCGCAGCCCTGTCAGGACGTATACGAAAATATTTAATCATCCTTATTTCAGACTCAGATAAACCCTTCCTCTCACCCATCATTTTTCAATCTTCTCCTTCTCTAAGACATCAATACCTTTATCTACTATATCTTGAACTTTTTCTTCGCTTATACCCATTAGCAAAGAAGATTCCTGTCCGTCAATTTCAGTACCTTCCGGAACCTCCTCTCTCATTTTTTTTCTTATTTTGTCCATATAATTAAGTAACTCAACATTATCCTCTTTATCTGCCTGAGCCATCACTTTACGTGTCTCCTCATTATCAAACATAGCTACTATTTCAACAAAAGATTCTTTATCATAATCCTTTTCACTTTTTCTAGATTTCCTGGAAAGTTTTAAATTATCCTGGTATCGTTTCTGTCTACTTACAGACTCATTAAACTGCTTCATATATATTGAAAAAAACGCATCACTAGTACGCGCATTTTTATTTCTATCAAATATATTTGATTGAATAATTAATTCCCTTATCAATCCTGATAAATCATCAAAGTCTTCAGCTACATTAAAATCATATTGATGCTCCTTCATATATCTCATCCAATGAGCAATAAAATCCCTCCACTCACCATCGTTAAAACTCTTTCTAAGAATTATAAACTTATCTACAAATTCATCTTGTGTGCCTATATCTTTTAAATACTGAGACGGAATTAACTTTTTGATATCTAAAGATAAGTACTTTCTTAATGCTTTTTTTTCATCTTCGTAAGAAAACTCAGAGACATTTTTCTTTTTTTGTTTTTCCTTACCTTTACCCTGCTTAATACCCCCGCCTTCACTTTTTTCTATTTTCTCTTTCATTTTATCCTGTGGGTTATTCTCGACATCTTTCATTACCCCACCAAAAGCGCTCTCATAAGAATAAGACATTTTCATTAAACCCTTTTTACTTCTAAAATTCTGGATTACTTGCATGTTTACTTTTAACTGAGTAGCCATCTCTGCGTCCGTCATGTTTAAATAATTATTAATAATGTAAGCCTCGTCCTCCGGCTTTAATACACTATCAAACTGCCCCGTCTCCATATCTCTATACTTATTCCTTAACTCACCCATAAGCTATACCTTCTTATAAATAAATATACTATTATAGTACTTGTCTATAGGAACCCGCATTAAAGCAAGGTTACCATTCTTCTCTTTCTCTGCGTTCTTAAGATAAACGCTGTGTCGCGTAAATCCTACTATTTTCCATTTTGTACCGTTCTCCTGAAATTGAATCACATTACCTATACTCGCATAAGGAGCCTCGCTTAATTTCATTACGATACGATACCATAAATTAGATATGTATCTCCTTAATATAAACATTATTACAACAGGTACTAGCCATGCCCACCAATGATCAATAAAAGTAGCTACCGTAGAAGTGATACTTTCTAAGTTTTGATCGATCATAACCTTTTCGACAAGGAAACTGTCGCCTTTAAGCAACAGAGAAACTGTCACTCTCCTTTTTAATTATATGTAAAACTTCCAAAATGAAAACTCCATTCTATATTTTTAATTGACTCACTAACTTTTCTATCCAATTTATTAATCATAACTCTAGTACCTTTGCAATGAGTTCCAATAACAGTGCAAATAAGGTTATTAACTTTAACTAAGTCATGCGGCTGTAAGTTATATCTCTGTTTACGAATAGAAAGTTTAAATCCTTTTCTATTTAACTGCAACGCTCGATTCGCTCTACGCTTTTGAAGTATACTAAACGCTTTACACCTTCTCTGACTAGAACCGTTAGCAATAACAAAAGCGTCGTTAACATGAGATTTTTCTAACTCTAAATTATTTCTATCAACAAATGTTGTATTACCGTAAGTAACTTTTAAATTAGAAACATCTTTCCAGAACCTTTTGTTTATAATAGACATAAATATATTGGCCTTATATTCTTTTGGTTTAAATAGTTTTAATCCTTTTCTGTGTAGCTTCGTGTGACATACTTTATGAAGTAAGGCTAAGTTTTCAGGTCTATTACTACCCGCTTCATTTCGTTGTTTACAGTGGTGTAGGTGACTTGGTTGACCTTTAAAATCTTTACTACATAACTGGCACTTACCCTTTTCTCTAGCCATTAAGTAACTTCTTGTATTTTGATATTCGTACAAATTACCTTGCTGGTATTCTTTTCCTTGGATATCTGGATTCTCTATCTTCTGGATATCAAACTTTGCTACTTCAACAGTAATTAAAGTGATGGGCAGTATCTTTTTCAACCCGTTAATTAAATTCAAATGTGTATCATACCGTCTTTGGGTTGAAGGAGGTAACCATCCTTCTTTTTTCTTTCGATTACTAAATCTTGCTTTCCTGTACCACAATTTGTTTCTTCTACATCTTCGATACATTCTTCTTTCATCTAATCTTTCTTTAGTTCTTCCATCGAGTTTTAAAGTTCCTGAAATTAATTCTTCCTTTTCTGAAACAGCACTAAACCCAATGTTACCAAAACCCGTATCAATACCTAAAGTAATATCTTGGGTTTTGTTTTCACAATCAAATGTTAATTGGATTGTAAAGGGATATCTTTTAACTACTTTCGCTCCTCCCTTTTTAACCATTCTTTTAGACTTAGCATAACTACAGGGCATTAATGGTAAACCTTGTTTGTTAAGCACAAACACTTTACTTTTAACGAGCGTCTTGTTTGTAGAGACTCGATTCACTTCGGGATTGTTATTAGCCAGTACTTTATTCTGCACACTAAGAGTGCCCTCTTTGTTTAATACAGAATTTACAGAGCTACAGACTTGTGAAGCATCCGTAGGTGTGTTCTTTAACTTTACTAATAACTTCTGCATAAAATTTCCTTTTAGCTCCCTAATCAACCCTTGCGTTGAGCATCACTACTCAAGCCCCTACCCTTTAGGTAAAGGTAGTTGACTTTTCTTTTCCGTAAACATTAATAACTTTTATAAATCTAGGGTATTTACACTCAACCCTATTACCATATTTCTCATCTTCAATAAATTTAACAAAATGAGAACATATATTTTTACAAAAATCTACAAGTACAACTGACTCTGCAGCAGCTGCTATAGGGCAGTTAACAACATCCTTACCTACTAACCTTTGTGGTATAATAACTTTTTCTTCCTGCTTAGTTATCTGAGATTCACCTAAACTACCAATTTCGTTTTCGTTATTACCCATCTATCACACCCTTAATCATACAACCTTGAGCTACAGAGTACAATGGATTACCGGCCTGGATTATATCCCCTATCTCTATCCTATCTCCTTTAAAATTAGAAAAGATACATTTTCTTGTCATCTCGGTAAATAGGTTCAAAAATCCAGGAGGAGATGTAGTTCCTCCACTTATAACAATAGGTATCGGTTTAGGAAACCGCCTTTTTATTTTATAAAATGCACGTTCTAAGGTCATTAGTGTATACCTGATAAGTTCTTTATAATAAATACTTAATGCCTGAGGAATACCAGATTCATAATTATCATTAAGATTAAATTCATTTGGAGATTCTTTCATCCCGCAAACTACTGCAATACTCTCATCTAAAGCTCGGGCAGCACTTTCATCTACCCAGTCACCGCCCCTACCTATTGCAAAAGTAAGCTCAGGAATAGGCACTGATAGCCAAGACGCACAAAAATTTACCATTCCGGCTCCATAGCTTAAACTTAGGCCGCTAAATTGATAATCTTTTAGTTCAGAATAAATAACCGCTAAACCTTCATTAAGTGCAATAGGCTCAAACCCGATATGTCTTATAAGTGTAGCTATACTCTCTCTGTGGTATACCAAGGCATTCTGTCTCTGAAAATCATCAATAGTATCCGCAGGTACCGAAAATATCAATTTCTCATTTTTTTCATTTATTTTACCGGCTACAGCCTTAATAATCTGATTTAAAATAGGAAGCGCTTCTTTTTCTCGTGGGCTGATATAGCCACGAGCAAGTGGCCTACGCGCTTCACTACCAAACACCTCTGCAAATTCCATAGCTTTATCACCAATAACATATAGTTTGTCGTCCATCTTAACATAATTAACCCCAGACTGGTTAAGCATATTTTTTGTAAACTCACCTGGAGGTACTTCAAAAAAAGCATCTCTCTCACTACGAACTACCTGGTTCCCCTCAGTACCTTGCTCCATACAAACAATAAATGCTGTCCCAATATCTAAACCCTTCATTTTAACCCCTTGCTACTTTTAGTTTTTTTAAGTTCTGCTGCAGCACTTTTAATATCGCTACCCTTGGTATTACCTTTAATAATTAATGTTTCCGAATCCATATTAGTTTCAACTTTAGCACTATCAAGTATACTCATATCCGGAACAGCTGTAGGATAACTAATCGTACTACCATCTGGTCCGGGATGTTCGACCATTGTCATTTCAGACCTATCTTTACCTTGAGCAGGATCAACACCTGCAAATTTATGATATCCGTTCTGAGGTATGTTTACATTTATAGTACCTCCAATCTTTATCTTAGACAAGGACATACAAAAAAGTACTATCGAAAAAACCAGGGATACCGCTAATAAAAAAAGACCTACACTAACTAATACCATAAATCAATATCCTACAATATTATTTGGTAAATCAGGTTTAACTTTCAGCTTAAAATGACCCATTGTCTGAACCTCATAATCATTATAAACTAACGATATTTCTCCTACCCAGCCGCCCCTCTCCAGCTCACCTGATAAAAATTTATACCGAATACTACCATCCGCAGGATCCCCGACAATCTCACACTCACCAACAAAATGATTTGTTTCTGCATCAAAACTATCAGCCACCTTAATAAGAATATACATTACATCAGTTAAATCAATTGGCTGAGGATTAGTCGTATCTCCGTCATCTAATGTAATTTCTAAATAAAGTTTTGTATCATTAGCGTATACCTCAACCTCTGCTAGTTTAGCCATAATTAACCACCTTAATTCTTACTCAGACTTAAATTTAATCGCTTTGAAGGAGCACTTATACGAAGTGTGACAATCTTTACATCTTTAACAGCTATATTAGCTTGCGCTACAATACCATCCGATAGTTTAGTATTCTGAATAAATCTTTCTCTTACACCTAGCACATACCCTTCTGTAGCTAAAGGTAAACTTTGCTCCCTGGAACTATAACTCACAATACCTCCTCTTTCATAACACTAATTGTCTTATCGGTATTATATTCAAATGTCAATTCTTTTATAATATCAGGATTATTAAAATCACCGTCCCTCGCTTTCAGTATCCTTACTTTCTTAACAGACTTATCAGCATTATATTGCTGAAATTCACGTTTTACATTATCCCTACTTTCATCCGGATTTAATGTAACGTTAATACTCTCAGAAGCTACATAATCGGTACCATCAATATCAAAAATAATAACAAAATTCCCTACCGTATCAAAAGAAAGTAAAATACCATAAGCCCCATACCCTACCTCAACAACACCCGTAGCTGTCCTTGCAACAACAACAGTATTCGCATGATTAACTATTTTATAATATACATCCTCACCAATAAGATCGGTAGGAAATCTACCTAAAGGATATACAGGATTATCTATAGTAGTATAAACCATCAAAATACCTCACAATGACCAGACATAGCAAAATCTACACCGTTCTTTTTAAACCTTACTACCAGTGTGCTATCATCGATCGGCTCCCAGGAAGCAAACACGGGTTTACCAGAATCATCAAATATAGATAAAGTTACTGATCTTTTTTTACGATGAATAACCGTCCACTCCGCTGAAGCTGTAGACTGCACATGTTTATATGGGGTATAAATATAATCCGCCACTACTCCCCCTTTTCTTTTATTGCCTTATAAGCTTTAATACCTATAACAGCTGCAGTAAACACTAAAAAGTCAATACCCTGAAAATCTATTTTTCCTTTTGTCCACAGGAATAACAATAAAGCCCAAGTTAAAAAAGACATACTGCAAAGTTTTAAAGGTATTTCTTTAACTCTATTAACTATTTGTTTACCATAAGAAATATTATCTTGTAATTTCATAATTATTTTCCTCCTCTAAGTTATTCAAATTCTTTATAATCAATACCATTTATCATCTTTAAAGTGTCTTTATCTAGGACACCGTTCTTTTCCAAATACTTAATAAGTCGCAAACAGGTTGCAGCCTGTTTTATAGAAATATATTTCGATTTAAGTTTATTGTTAACAAGAGCTTTTAGTATAATCTTTATAGTATCCTCATCATCATTATCTTTAAATAGTTTAAAGGCTTCATGCCCAAACTCTTTTTTTATAAGGTTAAGAATATATGTTTTTAACATATAGACCTTTATTTATGTTTATTATTTCTATGTTTATTAATTTTAAACTCATATTGTTGAGCTTTTTCAATTAACCCGGCAATCTCCTCTAACGCTTTAACTCTTCTTTCTAAAATTATAAATCGTTCTTCATATCGTTTATCCATTACACTCAGCTCTTGCTGAATGTATAATTTTAATCGTTTAATGCCACTACCTTCTTCTCCTTCTTTTCCAGACCCAAACCAATAACTTAAAACTATTTTAATGAAAATTACATCTTTCTTTAAAAGAGCGTAACTGCCTCCGGCAGCAAAGACAATCACACAGATGGTAACAGTATCCCCCAAAGTAAACACCGTATACCTCACTTTAAAGTAAATAATTTTCTATAAGGAACTAACACAGAGTACTTTGCATCTTCGCCATATAAAGCAAACCGCAAAAAATCATCCAACCAAAATACAAAAGGGCATAAGAAAAACCATATGATCGCAAAAGGTAAACATATCTGACCTAATATATTATATGACCAACCAGCATATGTCCATAACGACAAACCAAAACCTAAATTAAAAATAATACCTAGTAGTAACTCCACAAACAAAACTATAAACGTACCAATTAAACACTGGGTTAATACGATACACTTTTTTAATATTTTAATCTCATTCAGCAGTCCAAGTAGTACACCACATATCCCGCCTACGGGAAGCATCCACAATGTAGTCCAACCACCAAGACTCCAGAAGATTAACTTATGTACTCCTACCATATCCCCAATAATAGCCCGAAACACTACCTCTATACTGAGATATACAAAACCCATCATAAAACATAAAGTTAACCATTTTAATCTATAACTACTATTCATAACCAAACCTCCCTTAAAATTACCTATAACATCTTTACGCTAAACTTTTTCACCATCCTTCCTACTTTATTTACTACTATTATGTTACATAAGCTCTACTATAAAATTGATAAAATCCTATACCCCATAACCCCACTCTATTTTTACCAGGCTTAGAACCTCCCATAGTTCTATCATGTATATCGTCATTAAATGGAAATACTGCCTCACTTTCAGGAGCAACACCACTTAAATCCGTACCGTTATTTCTTCCAATTGTATCTACCCCGGATAATCTAAAATCATTATTTGCAGCATCTCTATATACAGGGTTTGATCCCTCCGCATTACATGTTGTTTTCGTAATTGTACCTGCAAAATCTATAGCATTCTCACTGGCTAAAATATTTTTTCCTATTGCTGTACCTGTCCATTGAAATACTCCTGTTGTACCATTATTCGTAAAAGTGCAACTATATATATATCCTGTATTACCACCACCCATAGTGTACATAGCCCCTCTTGATTTCACGTTATGAGCTAAACAATTAACTATTATGGTATTATGGTCATACAGCTGAAATCCATCTAAATTACCAGCACCAGCATTTGTGGAATCATATGCAATACACCCAACCGATTTTGCACTTGGACCAGCTATTCTAAAACATGCATTTTGACCACCTGTATTTTGTGTTAACTTTCCAACTAAATCTTGTGCTATAGCATATTCTTCATTGAGATAAATCAATTCTACATTACCAGTATTGTGAAATTCAACACATGATCCATCACTTAATGGAACACCTGAATGTCCTTCGCTACTTGCTGCTCTTATTATACGAAAATAAGATATATTAGTTGTGGCTCCACTAAAAGTAATATTATCATCATGTGCACCTTTATAGCATTCAAGCACTTCAGACTGTGCAGCAGATACGAGGTCAATATCAGTAAATGCTTCCCAAACAGAAAGATCACTATAATCTTTTCCACCTGCTGAATCATAAGTACTTACATTTTCATTTGTTGCTTTTATTCGAGATGATAAATCAAAATTTGCATGAAATCCAATATCCCAAAAAGTTCTAGTATTAAACATTATATCATCATCGAAAGCAAATACTCCATCGGAACTTAAATCAGTACCCTTCTTTCTACATATATAATCAGTTTCATCAAGTCTAAGATCATCATTTGCAGCATCATTAAATACCGGTGTATCATTTTCTGCAGTACACGTCGTTGTTGTAAAAGAACCACCAGCGGCGGTATCCCAATCTAATGTCGTATTATTTGAAGACACACAATTTGTTACAATTGTGACTTGAACATTTGATTGGAATCCAACATCATTGCTATCAGAACCACAATTATAACAAAGGCCTGTTCCTCCAGCGTTAAGACCTCCAAACCCTACTCGCTCACAATTATGAATTAAGCAATTTATTATGAAATGATTATTATAAAATAAAATTCCAACAAGTAGTGATCCTGAACCAGTATTTGTGCTGTCTACAACCAAACATCCTATTGCCTTTTGATAATCATAGATGTCATCCATAACAATGACAAAACGATCGGCTGCTTCGTTGACGGTTGACTTTAAAACTAAATCTTGTATTTGTGCATAATTTTCAGCCAACCAAAACGGACTAAGATTCGATGTATTAGAAAACGCTACTACAGTTCCATCAAGTTTTGGAATCCCGTTATGTCCTTCTCCTGGAGCCGGTCGGATAATTCTATGATATGAAGAATTATTTATTGATCCTACCATATTCACATCATCATCATGTACACCTTTGTAACACTCAAGCACTTCAGACTGTGCAGCAGATACGAGGTCAATATCAGTAAAACTTTCCCATACACCCAAGTCCGAATAATCTTTTCCTCCAGCACTATCATAGGTTGAAATATTTTCATTTACTGCATTACGTCTACTACTTGACATTTATTATTCCATATTTGATTTAATTAGATTAATACTATTTATATTAATATTTATTTCAGCTTCTTTAGCTGCTACAACACTAACTGTGTTAACATCTTTCGCTTCAAGTAAGCGATTGTTATTATTTCCATAAAACTTTGCTATTAATTGGCTAGATTTTTTACATGGTTGATATATAACTGTTTCATTTTCCATTTGTGCATCATTTAAATCTGTAATTGTTTTTCTTAATTCAACTAAATCAACCCTACTATGACAGTCTTTATATAATTGATAATTTTTTTGATCTTCATCACTTAGTATACTTAATTGCTGTGTTGTTATTTTTTCAAATGATATTTTATGCTCATGTATAGAACCTGTATATTGTCTCATTTCTTCTATCGTTTTATTTGATTCAACTATTACAACCAACCCTTTTTTAATTTCTTTCAAACCCCAATCAACTCCTTCATCCAAATCTTTCATTATTGGAACTCTTTTAGTAAGTCCATTAATAACTTGATTTTCATAATGATCTACTTCTGTTGTGCTTTTACGTATCCAAGGATGTATAGACAATATATCACCTTTATTATACCGATGTGCTTTCTGTTGATCTTTTCCGCCAATTAATATTTCATATTTAGCCATATTATATCTCCTCAATCATAATCCCATACTGGGTAATAGCTAATTCGTTAACAATCCACTTTGTGCTTTACCTTACGTATAATTAAAAACTGGTGTAACAGCTAATTCATTTACTATACCACTTACTACGGTAAGTACTAACCAATAGTGATTATCTGCTGGTATAGTATCATTAGTAAAACTTGTTACATCACTTCCTGTTGTCGTACTCGTTGTAGTTGTTCCATCAACTACTATTTCAGTACCACCAGAACTTCGGTCAGATCCATATCTTATTGTCCATGTTACAGAAGGATTAGAACTACCGACTAGTACTGCTCTGATTTCCGAGACGGTTATAGGTTTATGAGTAAACCCTATATATTTATTATCATTTACTCCAGGTGCTTCAACTACTATAGTTTTTGTTACTTTTTTATCAACATAAATAGGAACGGTATACCATCCAGCTTGTGAGTCATAAATTAATGTACTTTCTGGCTCTAGTATTTGCTTAATCAATATTCTTTCATTAACGCCATCATCTATTTTGATTGTAATTGTTTGTGGAGAGGAATCCTTATTATATATATTTAAATAACGAACAAGACGTTTATCGGCACTAGGTGCAGCTACCATAATAACATCAGTAGTCCCGTTTGATACTCCATCATTATGTTTTGCAACATCATTAGTTGTATCAATATAAACAGACAACCAATCTAATTCAGTCGAAGGAGTTGCATTTAGTTTGAGTTCTAATTTTGTACTTGTATCCAATAATATCATATTATGCTCCTAACCATAAACGCCATCTTTTCATTTCAGCACCAACACCACCAAGCTTTTTGTTAGTGCTTCCAGTCCCAATATACAATTCTTTGTCTGTTGTATCAAGTGCTAGTTCTCCCTCTGCAAGAGGATAACTTCCATAATTTTCTAATTGAGTCTTTGTAGCACGTAGGATTTTTACATATAAATTTCTAGCCATAATTTATTTTTAATTAAAGAGTTCCAGCATCAACGTCAATTAATCTATGTTGATGATCCCGTCTTGCTGCTTGATCAGAAGTTCCAGCGACTCCGTTTCCAGCTCCTTTTAACACAGCTAATATATTTGTTCCCGTATCTTCAAAATCAACTTCAATAATTGCATCACCATTAGCAGGATTTGCATCTGTTCTTTTTGTTCCCTTTTGTGCAGTAATATCTTGATTATCATCAGCTCCTGCTTCAATCCCGTCTAATTTATCTTTATCAGTATCCGTCATAAGTCCCGATTCATTATCAGTTCCGGCAGCCTGAGTTGCTTCTTTTTTTTCTTGAGCAGTTAAGTGACGATAACTTCCTGTATCTAGTCCACCTAAATCATTATGAGCTGTGATAGCAGTAGGTCTTGATTCCCAATCAGGTGTGCCATCGTTAACAAGAATCCTATCTTCATTTTCGTCATCTACGTAAGTGATAGTCCCTTCCTTAGTAGCATCCGAAGCATCAATTTTTATCACCCAGGCAGAACTTTCAAACTGAACTAAATCTCCTTTATCAGCTCCATCCCAATTTGCATGCACTGTACCAACAGCAAAATCAAGTAAATATCTATCTCCTTCAACTTCTGTTGGTGGTATTCCAGTACAATCAACAAAATCAATTACTTTTGGCTGTCTACTTTGTCCAGAAGAAGCAGCATTAAGCTCAGAATCAATCTTATTAGCACTCCAGAGTTCCGTCGTTCCATTTCCACCATCATTAATTAATCTATGTTTTGTGAGATTATCCAAATGGGCTTTTAAAGTATCACCCGTAATATCTTGTGTACCAGTAACCGCTCTTATCTGTGCTACTTGACCACTTGACAATTCAGTATTCTTAACTTTTCCATAGGTAGAACCATCTGAAATATCATCAAGGTCTCCTGTCATATCTGACAATTCTGTAACACTTGCTACAACCCAAGCTGTCCCATTACAATAATAGGTTTTAGTTGTATCAGTTGCTACATATACCATACCAGTTAACAATGCGGCTGCAGTTGGCTTATTTGCATCAAGACCAAAAAAAACTTTACCTACTAAATGCTTTGTAGTTCCATCTGATATATAAACTCTCTTTGTATCTGTAGCAAGATAAGGTTTACCAACATCATTACTTGCACTTGTTATCTGTGCCTCTGTTCCTCTTAAAATTAATAATTTAATTAGTTCTGCCATATTTCACACTCCTTTTTTATATTGTACCGCCGTCACAATCACCAAAAAGATACCCATCTGCACCATCTGTAATTAAGATTTTTCCTCTATTCTCTCCTTCACTACTCATTCCGTCTATCATTACTTTTCCACCAACCCAATTTGCTATTAAAGTTGTATCATTTGCATCTTCCACCCCGTTCTTACATACAAACAAATACTTTAATCCTATATGGAAAATTACTCTTCCTCTTCTTGCATCAGCTGGAAACGTACTTACCCTCTCTGATACAAAATTTATTAATACATTTTGTAGTATATTTAAGTCATCATAAAGATTCACTCAATAAACCTCTTTACTACTATTTCAGGTATAAGACAAATTATAAAACACTGAACCGCCTCACTACTCAAAGGCAACTCATCTAAAGCATAAGTTAGCACCCCGTTCAACATTATAATATTTTTAACTTTCTTTTATTTTTCTAAATGCTCAATTTCAGCATTAAGTATTTTATTACCTTGTAAGTCTATATCACTTAAAATTACTCGCGGATCCGGCATTTTTAATCCTATAATTAATTATATACTACATATGTTAAATTGTCAACGAAAAACACGGCAGCAGTAATAATGTATACACACTGTATCTCCCCTACATATCTACCAATTATCGACAGACATGTTATATGACAAAACACTTAAAAAGATTAATATTCAAGTTCAAAGTTCAGACGAGTTCAAACAGAGATAGTATTCATCCTATAAAGTGGTTTCCTCAAAAGATTTGAAACGCGAAGCGTTTCCCTACACGGTAAAATCGCTTCGATTTTTACCGTGTACTACTTCGTATCATCTAGGTACGTATTTAGTTCATCTTAGTTCAATATCTGCTGAACATAGTTGAACTAAGATGAAACGTAGTTGAACCATAGTTCAGCTGAACCACCCGTAGTCTAGCCTATACCGTGACGGAGTTCTGCAAAATTCCGAAAACACCCGAATTCCTTAAATTTACATAGACATTAAAAGAGAAACAATGGCGTACCAAAAATCTTCCCTAGAAAATTCACTAAAATAGTTATTTATTACTAAAAATAGCTGAATACTTAAGAAATAGCATACAAATCTACTGGACAATTTTGTCCAGTAGATTTTACTTAAATTAGATTCATGTGTAAAGTACTGGACAAAATTGTCCAGTACTTTTTAGTATATTTCTCTAAAATTTGCTTAAAAATCTATCTAAGATCGATATTATTTTTGTTCTGTACTCATGTGTGGCCTGCTCTATGTTTAATACTCCGTTATCTAATAGCTTCAATTCTAACCTAACTATATTTATTAGACTTAAAAGATGGGCGAAATTTCGCCCATCTTTTATTGCTTTATCTATTTGTTTTACAATTAACATTACTTGTTGAAATTTTATATCTGGGTTTATCTCTTGGTATTTATGGTAATTTATGATACAATAAAATTGTGCTAAGGGGTCAATTTTACCATATTCGTTACGGCATTTTTTATACTTTTCATGGTCAGGGTTACTAATGCATTTTGCGCAAATAAAATTATATTCATTATCTAATGTTATTCCACATAAGAATAATATGTTTCTAAAAAAATCTTTATGTTTTGTGGTCATATCTATATTATACTTAAATTTATATTTATTTTCAACCAAAAAAAAGTACTTAACTTTTTTTACAAAATGAGGATATATAGTAATAGAGAGATGAAATATCAAAAAGTCTATTTACCTTTTATCATCATACCTATACTTGTGTGTATCTTACTCCAACCATTTGTCGGGTTCATAGGGAAGCTATACACTAAAGACAGTAAAGAAAAACTGAGTAAAAAAGGAGTATAACACTATGAAACATGACATTGATGATAAAGAGCTAATTAAAAGAGAAAAAGCGAACTTAAAATTTAAAGCATTATCCGTAGATAAAATATTTACAGATATAGTTACAAACTTGAGAGAGTTTCTTGAAATAGCAGATGCCCTAAATACATTTCAACGAAAAGAAATAAAGCAGATTAGGAGTGTAATAAAATTAATTAAAAGGTATCATATAGCTCAGTTATCTGAAATTAATCATACCTCAATTCAGTTAGAGGAGTATTTTGAAATAAAGAAAAAACTTAAGGCTTGATTTTTATCTAATATTTGTTATACTACTGTTAAGGATAAAATATGAACGAAGAAAAACCTTTTGACGGTTTTGAAGATATACTGGAGGATACAGAGCTTTCTCTGGAAGATATAAATAACATAGAAGAAGAGGATTATTTATATGATGAAAACGAAGAGGATGAGTTAGAGAATTTTTACGATGAGGATGAATTTGAAGATTTCTACAACGAAGATGAGGAAGATGATGATGATGATGATGAAGGAGATTTTTATAGAGAAGATGATGATGATGATAACAGAAAGTAGTTTTCACTTATGTATAGAGTGCATGCTAAACCTATACATATTCGCATACTAGTTACATAAATAAAGGAGGTATCTATGCGGGAATTAGGACTAGGTTCGGAAATGAAGTTTGTTAAGATAAGCTTAGACCAGATAGTAATACATCCAAAAAATGAAGAGTTTTTTCCAACTAAGCCGCGTACAGCTCACGAAGAAAGTGAATTAGATGAACTTAAGGAAGACATTCGTGTACGTGGGGTTCAAAATCCAGTTGTTATTAACTGGAAAACAAAACATATTATATCAGGGCATCGTAGGTATAAGGTGTTAAAAGAATTAGGATTTGAAGAAACTCTGTGTAGTGTGATTGATATTCCTGAAGATGATGAACTTGAGTGGATGTTAGCTGATAATACTGAAAGACGAGAAGTAGACTCCTTCTTAAAAATGAAAATTATACCTTATCTTCAAGAAAGGCGTGCCTGGAAAACAGGAAAAGGTAAAAAGGACGATAATAAGGCAGAAGCAGAATTATCTCCCCGGGATTACATAGCGCGAGCAATAAATAAAAATAAAGACTTTGTTACAATGGCTAATATATTTGAAACATTATCTGTAGAAAGACAAAAAGAGATTCAAGATTGGTTCTATAAAGAGCAGAATGGAAATGTAGCTGATAAATCTTTACGTGATAAAGTTAGAGAAGCTGCTGGTAAAAACTCTGTAGTAGTACTCAGTCAGAAAGAAGTGGATCAGGTAAATAAATGGGGTGAGTCAGATCAGGTTATAAAAAAGTCAAATGATATTGAGAAAAAAGTAAAAGAGCTTGATGGGCGTTTAGCTGCTAGGGAAGCTAATAGAGAAGCGAGAAAACTGTATACATCGTATCTTGAGCCTCTTTTAGATATCAATCCAAACGAAGAGTCTCTTAAAGATATGAAAAAAGATATACATGAGATATATGGTATGTTTTCTCCTTTCTTAGTAAAGTATAAAGGGAAGTATAATATTCTTAAACAATAGGAAAAACAAGGTATAAATGACTGAATTAAAAACGTATCTTAAATTTCTTTTAAAGAAGTTTATAAGAAAAACATACCACTCTCCGTGGTTCTTTATTGCTGTTTCAATATTAATCTGGTCTATAATTATCTGGCAGGACGGACGTAAACAGCAAAGCGTCCTAATAGATACATTTACCAGGATAAAAGACCGCCAACGTGATGAAAAAATCCTTACTGAAAATGACCGGTATATAAAAGTCACTACTTTTTATTCAGAGATAATTGCCCGTTACGGTTTAAAATATCATAGGAAAAATGAACCGAACGATCAAGGATTAACTAAATACCAAAAACCTGATTTCATACAAGAAGTATATGAAGTTACACGTTTACTAGATTTACCTACCTTTAGCTTAATGGCAAAGGCGCGTATAGAAACATCCTTTGGTCCGGAATGTGTAGGGGATAATGGATCTGCTTTTGGTATGTACCAACATCACCAGGATGCTGTGGGTCAAGCAAAAATATACTTTGACTGGCTTCCACGCTCTTATCAAAAACGGCTAGGTATCGTATACCGAGGTCCGAAAGATTTAGAAGACCCTATAAACGCTACCCGTGTTGAAGGTGTGCTGCAGTGGGGCCTTAAACGTCAGTACAGAAATGATATACCTATATACATTACTGCTAGTCACTGGGGTATAAGACGTATAGATCCATATTATAAAAAGGGGGTTAAACTTCCAAGGTATTTTAAATTTAATGTAGGTACTATTAAAGAAGATATAAGAAATCCATTTATGTATTACTATATCTGGAATGCTCATATATCACAATGGAATACGTTTAGTGTTAAAGTTAATATTGATAAAACATATCTGGAAAAATACCGAAGGGCATGTAGTAAGCAGGAATGGAATTTCATTCAATCCTGGAAATATGTAAAACAACTAAGGGATGATGTTGATAAGATTGAAAAAATGAAATTAGAGTTTGAAACTAAGTTTGATAAACAGTTAAAACATATAGCCAAGAAAGCTATAGATACCGATGAAAAATATCGTCGAATTTATGGTTTAGCTACAAAAGGTAAATTCAGGGATTATAATGATTTATGGCCAATGACTAAAGCGCTTTTTAAAGGACTTGCACAGGATTTACGAAAAGAGAAAGAAGAAAAAAAACGTAAAATAGCTATCACCATATATTTAATAATGGTAGTAACTATCCTTTTACTTGCATCATTCGCACCCACCTTTGCTATTATAAAGGTTATAGTATATATCCGTAATAAAAGTAAACATATACCTAAAAAACCTATTAACAATAAACCTAAACTTCAAACATTTAACGATAAACCTAAATCCCCTATAATAAATATAAAATGAGGTAAACATGTTTTTTAAGAAAAAAGAAGACAAACAAAAGTCTACAGTAGAAAAGTTAGTTGAGAAAAAAGAAGATCAGCAAAAGTCCGCTACAGAAAAGCTAGTTGAGAAAAAGGGCACAATTTCTAAAAATGAAACACTAAGTATAGCAGAACAACTAGTAAAACGGAAAGGTAACATTAGAAGAAAAAAAAGAAAGGTAGCTAAGTTTACTAAAAAAGGGAGGAGTATAAGTGTTCAAAAACTGGCACATAGTGTAGCAAACAAAAAAAGACGTAAGAAGTTAAAATTAAATCTTAATAGAAAATCTCCTGAGAGAAAAAAAAAGGGACACAGTTCGTGATATCAGACGAAAAGAAAAAGGAAGAAAACCGTTAAAATGAAAACATGGGCTGCTTTTTTAGAGTATCTTTACTCCCAACATAATAAAGTTAAAAAAGACATTGATAAGTATGCTTTAGTAGATAATACAAAATATGCTGAAGCAGAAGGAAGGGGAGGAGTTCTAAGGGGTATACTAGATACTTTTAAAGGGCATATAATAGTAAAGGAAAGCATAAAGTACAAAGTGTCAAAAGTTAACGAGATTTTGGAATTTTGGAAAAATCATTATAGTAAAGAACATAGTCAGTTACTTAAAAACCCATTAATGTTTTCAGTTGAAGATAAGTTATATATAGTACATGCTAAAGCAATGATGGAAAATATTTGGGGAAAATTCAAAGGCATTCCGCATGCTTAATGGAATATATAACCCTAAAGCTATACACCTAGCTCAGGCTCAGTTAGAGATTATGGTTAATTCTGGCATAGCTAGGTACCATAAAGAAGAACTTGAAACATTATTTAAAGCTATGTATGCCTGTATGGGACATGTGATTAAGTTAGGAGATAAAGTCGCATGGGATAGTGAAAAAATGCATGGTGCAGTATACAAAAGTATTAAAAAAGTTAAACAACAAAACAAAAGGAAGTTGTTAAAATAAAAAGGCCGATACGGGCCTCCCTGTGCTTCAAAAGGTCAAACGGCATTTGCATACGGACATTATCGGCAGTCGGAGACATGTATGGTGCAAGGGCTAGACTCTAGGAGCTGTGTGGTGGTAGGCTAGTATGGAAGTGCCTGTATTATACAATGATACTAAGGAAAAGGAAACATTGAATTTTAAAAACCCACATATTAATTTTCTTCCAGATACGCATACTTACTATGTACGAGAAAACCAATACGAGGCTGTTAGTGATATACTAAATAAATATACCCCTGAATTTAAAACTGATTACTGGGCTAAGATAAAAGCTGATGAAGAAGGAATAAGCACAGACGAAATAAAAGAAAACTGGCTTATAAAAAAAGATTATTCAATTGTAATAGGTAAAGAGTTACACTACTATATTAATCTATTTTTGAAATATAGTAAGATTACACTACCTGTAACAGATATTAGGTATAGAATAAGTCAATTTCATAAATTCCTGGATCCATTTAAAAATAAGGTTGATATCCTAGAGACTGAACTTATGGTAGCTCATAAAGAGTATAACGTTGCTGGAACAATAGATTGTTTATGTAGAAATAAAGAAACAGGCATTTATTTTATTGTCGATTGGAAAACAAATAAAAATATCAAACGAGATAACCGTTTTGATAGTATGTTAGGGGTACTGTCTGGTTTTGATAACTGTGAGTTTAATAAATATTCTCTTCAGTTAGGGTTTTATAAAAACATACTGAAATCTAACTTCAATATACAATTACATGATGGGTGCTTAATTCATTTTCCAAAAAATTCACCTTATATAATTATGCCAGTTAAAAATATGGATAAAGAGGTTGAATTACTATTAAAAGAAGATATTAAAAAAAGAGAGGTACGCTAATGATGTTGAAAGAATTAAAGTTACCACCAGAAGGCTTGAAAACTGATTATGAAATTATCAGGTTTGTGCAGCATTCAAGTCCTGCAGATAGAGAAACACCTATATGGGGTTGCTACTTGACAGCCCTTAAAAGGAATTTAATTGGTGTAGTGAGATGGTGTGGACACCCTGATTCTAGACAGTTTTGTTTTCATCCAGAGCCAGATGCTTACTACGATGCTAACCTTTTAAAAAACATTTATAGTTTTGTTACTCAGGCTACAGACTTACATTACAGAAACAATATTTATTAAAAAAGGAAAGGCCGATGGGGACAATCGGCCTTATGTGGGATACTTGAGTTTACCATTGTCAGGGAGGAAAGATTCTCTGACTGGAAACAAGCGAAGAAACCTACGACTGTAGGTTCCTATACTATATATTATACCCTATAAAGCACTATAACGCAACACTATGCAATTTATTTATATGTAGTGCCGTACCATTTAAAACTATCAATAATATCAGAGTAGTCGGTATACCAACTAGCATGTCTTTCACTATGTGCGCCTTCTGTACGTGTAAAACTATTATTAAAAATATTACTGACAGTTATTGTTGGTTCATTTACTCTTTCTGTAATATGTAATTCTAGTAACACTTTTTTTGCTTCTGTTAATTTTCTGAATCTTTCAGACCCTAGTTGTGGATGTATATCCGGATGCACAGCAAGAGCCAGATGTTTATAAGTTTGTTTAACGTCTTCTTTAAACTTTTTTAATTTTAGATTTACTTCGCTCGGAGACTTTGTACCTTTAAAGTATAGCTCTAGATTTAATTTAAATATAATTAAAGCTTGTTGTAAGTTCATTTTTTCCTTTTAAATTTAACAGTAGTCTTAGGGTTACTTCTCCTATAGTCTTTATAAATAGATACACAAAGAAAAACAGCTAATATAGTAATAATTAACAAAAGATACATTTTTAAAATCGCCTTTCTTTTTTATTATTACTTAGCTTTAGAGCTAATTTAATTAATGTGCCTATTATTAGTAAATTTAATACAAGTCCAACTATAAGAATTAAACCCATTTGTCCAAATCTCTCTTATAATATGAAAGGTTTAGTTTAATCAAACTACTTACGCATTAATCCTGTCTTTCTTCCTTTCATCCTAACTGCGGCTTTTTTTATATCTTCTGTATTAAGGGGATTATTACCACTATACTTCCACGCTATGAGTATAGCTTCCGCAGTCCTAAAGGCATTACGAAAATTTTCATTATCCGGTAAAAATACATTATCTTCTTCTTCATATCCGCCATTATTGTGTGTGGCCTTTAAACTGTAATGTATTTCTTCTACATAGTTTTGAATACCATAGTCTATAGTCCATGTTTCTATTTCATCCTTAGAAATGTTTTCTTTTTTGATTTTAGTGATAATTACATAACCTAAGGGATGATGTACATTGATATGTTCTTTGTATTCAACTTCCCACCAATTTTCACCGTCATAATGTTTAGGCCATTTTAGTTTTTCTTTTGTTGCCTTTTTAGTTGTTTTTGTCTCAGTATCTGTTAAAAGTAGTTCTATTTCAGACTTATCTTTTTTACAGTTTAAGATTAAAAAACAAATACCGGCAATAACAACCACTAAGATTAAAAAACAGTATAGATTAACTATACTTACTGTTTTACTTTTCATTCTGTACCTCCTTTATTATTATTGTATTTGCTAATGGTCTTCTGACAGATAAAGGATCAATTCCAGCTTCATGAGCCATAATTAGACCGGCTGCCTCTATATAATTTTCAACTTGAAATATTCTAGGATATTTGCCTTCCGGGATCTCTTTTGCGAGTCCTTTAGCCGGTTTATTTTCATTGACAAATATAATAGGTATATCTAATGCTGCACAAGCTTCGTGAGGAGGACCCCACAGACCAAAAGGTGATACCATAAAATCGACTTCTTGAGCAGCTATACGTCTACCATATCCCGGACAATGATCACTGATACGTGGTGCCTTATGCAGCCCTTTAAGTACACAATGTAAATAACAACTGGATAGTGACTCTGAAGCTATTCTAGGATCCACTACTAGATCATATACTTCTTGTTGGTCATCTATATTAAAACTTTCTACAGGAGCATGAGCAACCGGTTTGTTTAGTTCATTAGCTATAAGTTTGCTTGCTATTGCCTCAACTCCGCCCCACGGGTTTACGCCTCCTTTTTTATAATAATTTAATCCAGTCTCTCTTGGTACAGTTATCGGAGTGTGTACCGCCAAGGCATCAAAATCAAACGGTGCAACTTGTTCAATTAATTCTTTCCAGCCTCTTACTATGCCGCCAGCATGTCCGTCTTCATGCATCTCGGCAATCATTTCTAATGGTGTATTTAACTCCAAGACACTAGCTTCCAGACCTATAGTAGCTCTGGCTGCACTTACAGCATTTATAGTATCGCTCCTGAGAGGCAGGTTAGCAACGACTAATACCTTATTCCGTAGGACTTCTTTCAATTCAATTTCTTGCCTAAGAAACCGATCAAGCATGGATCCCTCTACATACACTGCATTTTCTGGCATTTCGTTTATATCGCTGGCATTTACTACATTAGGGTGAAGAATCAACTTATCACAACAAGCCCCAATTAGTTTAGCAACTGGATTAGCGTCACCGGCATTTCCACCTATTGCAAGACCTACCCCTGTCGGTATGATTAGTACACATATCATTTAGTTTTCCTCCTTTCTTCCATTTTTTTATTAAACACATCTGAAGATATACGTATTGCTTCATTTACTATATTCTCAAATTCTTTTGTTTTATCTTTTGGTCTTATGTGCTGAACGTAAAATTTGATAACTCCATCTCCTGCATTAGAAACACCCGGTTGGCGGACATAAATTTTATATTTCTTATCAGACATTGAAACTTCATACCCATTAAGCCCTTTATTTTCAATTACTTTTTTACATAAGTCAAAAAACTCATCTGGGTGCATGGAGCCACAAAAACTACAAGTTTTATTTATACCTCGTGTATACCAATAATCTAATTCTTTTTTATGCTCCCGATGATCGGGATCATGCATTCTTCGTAAGCATGTTATTTTTTCTTTAAATAAACTATTCTTCCAATTAATGAATCTATAATATATATTAGTCATTTTATTTTCCTCCTATCAAATATACTTTATTAGTACTGCATTTCTACTTTTCTCTTATTTCCATATCCATCCAGCCCATACACACTTTGGGTTATGACATATGTATATGGCATCACTTTGTCTCTTTACTGTTATTTCACCACAGCGAGGACACTTCTTTGTAAACTCTTGCATAATGTAACCTCCTTAGGTTTTATTATTGTTATTTCTTTCATAATAGATGTCCTTATTTCTGACTACCGGCTAACTCTTTAGCTGTCCATCCATAAATTAACATCTCATAAATATCTTCAGTAATTTATTTAAATGTCTCGAGATTAATTTTACTATCGTTATTATCCCCCATTGCATGCATTACGCTTCGTAGCACAATAATTATGTGCTAGATATCTAACAGCCTTTTCAGTACATTTACATCTATCCGAATATGTCACTATCTTTCCTCCTTCAACTTTAGTACAAGCCATGGGTTTATCATTAAGACACTACCTAATCCTATGGATTTACAGTTATATGGGGGTTTGCTTAGTGTTTCAATATCCTCCATCTTGGTAATTGAACATCCGGCTATCTCCGGAGCAATCTGTATCTGATACTTTCGTATGAAGTCCCAGTTTCTACTCTGTGCCAGTTTACCCGAGATCCCGCCAGGCATACCTTTAATGTAGCGACTAGCAGGTATAGAGTTCAAAGTTATTCTTTTAACATTAGAAAGATCATACCTACGTGGATCATCATCATATCGTAGCTTTAATGATAATGGATATGGCGACTCCGGAAGTTTGATTTCAGCTATTTCTTTTACGTTGGGACAAGATACATTTATTTCTACCATTTTAATCATATAATCAAGATACTCTTCCAAGCCATCTATCATTCTTTGAAGTTCATCTGTTGTTCCATACAATGAAGGAATAAGTTTATACAGATCTCCACATTTCTCTCCAGAAGCAAATCTCCACGTATACTCCTTAATAAACCAATCAAACCCTTTGTTATGCAATCTGATCTTGTTCCAACAACTACGAGTTATCATAGTAATAGGTGGAGGAGTAAATCTCCAGGGTGTTCCTTTTTTGGGATTCAGTGTGATTGTTTTACATACGAATGGAAAGTCTGGGAACTTGGGTATTGTACAGAATGAGAATCCGTCCTGTGTCAGAGTCCGTTCTCTCTTGATAAACCTTCGTATTGACTCTGTCAGTAGGATTGGCTTGTGCCAAGCGTATCCTTCACCAAAGAATCCTTGGGAGGCAGAACTATAGAAATATTTCATTTCTTTCTCTCCTCATGCAGCTGCTGTTTGAGGATTTCTACATTCATAATGCTCCCCTACTTGCAGTGTTGTATATGCATTTCTTGCCTTTGAACCATTCACTTGAAAAACCTACAGCTTCCTCTATATCAAAATCCTTACATGAGAATATGTTCAACAATACCATCTTTTTGACATCCAGGGTATGCACGGTGATGTTAGATGTTTTAATGAATTGTACAGCTGAAGTGCCTTTAAGATGGTCAGGTGCTTTTTCGTATAATTCCGGATGTCCCTTGTAGTCCCACCAGCAAAGCTTTTCCCTTTTCATATCTATTTTGATACACAGCTCCTGGAAATATGCTTTAATAGATTTCCGGGTAAACGTCGCAGCATTACAACCATGAATATCCAGTATCAGTTCTTTTCCATAACTTTTCACTTACTTACCTCTCTTTTAATGTTTTATTTTATAACCACCTTTACATCTATTTGGTGCAGGGCAGCATTCATTGGTGGCATATATACCCACTATCTTTTTTAATTCTTTAACTCTGAAGGCTAAAGTAGCTTCTTCGGATAATCTTACTCTAACCTTATTTCCGCATTTCTGACATATCCCTAAAAACCGATTATTAATAATCTCTCTTTTCATAGTGTTTTGCCATATCTTGCCATGTTATATCCGGCACAGGTTTATTATTAGCGCTAGAGCATTGAGCGCCCACCCATATAACAACAAAATAAATTAATCTATCAGGTAAATGTCTGGCTACAAACCGGCATATCTTGTTACGAAATGGTTCTCTGTGCCGCATTTTAAATATAAGCTTATGTGCCGGTATGCGTATTGCACTTACAATTCTTTTACTCATAAGTTTCTCCTTTTATTTTAATTATATTCAGCATTTGATAAATACTTAAAAACTACAGACGGTATTATAAATGTACTTTTTTTTGTCATATCTGATCCGGATATAGGCACATTTTCAATTTCATCTATTTTTACACCATTTATATAGACCAACAAATTTCCTTTTTTAAAATTGTATAGTAAGTATACCTCATTCATATTTCTGGTTAAATGTTTCTTATAATCATCAATATTAAACCATTCAGAAAATTCATGCTGCACTTATATACTCACCTATACTTATAGTGGGTGAAACTTCAATTTTACTTCCGCATGTCATACAGTATACCCGTGTTTTATATGCGATAAATAAGCCCCGGAATACTATATTACATTTAGTGCATCGCTTTTTGTTTTTGCTGTATTTTCTTTCAGTTTGTCCCATATATCCTCCGTAAACTATCTACTTTACAATATAAACCAGGTACATCTTTGCAGCATACATAATATTCACCATCCTCATAATATAACCTTTTCCCTTTAAATTCATTATCCATCCTAGATAATGCCCTTTTCATTTTTCCAGGTAAAGAGCGTGGTTTATTTTTCCCTATTTTTTTAAACTCTTCTGCAGAGCCTAATAAATCTTCAATTTCTTTTTTTGATAATGTACTATCACCCACATACACCTTCTTTTTCTAGTACTATTATATATCTAGTCTTTAAAATGATTAATGTTTGGGTGTTCATTTATCTGCTTACCTTTTTCTCTATTTTAATTATGCTGCATTTGGGTATAAGTAAATATCCACACCAGCTGTTGGTTTCTTTGTCATAGGAATGACTAACAACAATATACTTGTCTGTCTCTTTTACTCTATATCCTTTTGTTACTGCCGGTATATGTTTATAGTGAATGTCCTTTTTTTCAGTCCATACATTAGAAGACTGACTGTCATACCATTCTACATAAACTTCAATCATACTATCCCTGCATCTTTATGTCAAAATGAAACCGTGTTATAATAAAAGGAAAATATTTAGTTATTAAATTTATCATTTTATTGAAATTATGCTCTCCTTCTATTACAAAGTTACTATTACTTCCGGGCCTACTGTCAACACTGTGATCCCAAAAAGATAATATTGTCCATCTTTTTTTACCTGAGATCAAAAGCCAAAGGTTAGAGATTCCTTCTACCTCGGTGTCTGCAGGGCAAAATGAGCTGTCAATAGATGTTCTAATACTACCTAGTTCTTTTGGTATACTAAAGCTACAGTGTGGGATTAAATATTCTCCTTTATTAACAGAAGTAAACCAAAAATGTCCGGCCTGTTTATTACAGCCAAAGTAGTAATGCTTCATTGTTGTTTTTCTAATTTTTGTTTTAGTCTTTTTTCATATTGTTCTACTAACTTTAACATACCAGGAGCGACCTGACCTACTAAGTCTTTATAAATATTTATATCGTGGTTGGCCGTTGCAAGATTATCTGTTATTCTTTTTAACTCTGATCCTACTTCAGGGATAAAAGATAATAGCTCTTCTTTAACATTTAAACTTCTAAGGGAGCCCCGTAGAGCATTAATTTCAGTATCAGAGCAATAATTTAAATTACCAAAGTTACTTATAAATAAAGTCTCCCACTCTTGAGTATCTTTCTTAGCTACAATTTTTACAGACTTAAAGTTATTTAAATCATCAGACTTAAATTTTCTATTAGTACACCAAACTACAATCTTCCCTTTAATAGATGCAACTACACCTGTCGCGGTATACTCCTCCATATCTGTAGTTTGGATAAAATCACCAGCTTCAATCCCTTTTTCAATGTCAGGTTTTAATTTGTGTTTAATTAAATATTCGCTGAAAGTATCCTTAGCATTATCATCTAAGATGCCCTCTAAGTCCCTTACTCCTTGAAAATCTATTTTGTACTTAGCAACAAATTCAGTTTTAGTCATCCTTTTCCTCCTTCTTAATTACTGTAAGCATATACCCTTTCTTTACACCTGAATCCTGTAGAAAATCAGATACAACATTATAATAATTATTTTCATCATCCCAGTATTTATTAGTATCAAAATCCAGGATACCTTTACGAAAATCTTCATGCTTGAATTTTGTTCTGCCATTTATTATTGCTTTCTTCGTATAGTAGCTATATTCTAATTTATGTATCATTATTTATACTATTCTCGTTAACACAATTGTCGCACTCGTGTTTACCTTTCTTATTTAATTTAATTACTTCCGTATTACAACCTAACACCCTATATATAGCTCTTATCGCCGATAGATGTTTTTCGCAAGCATATGTTTTTCCAGACGGAGTACTTACAAAATGAGATGCCGGATATTTTAGTTTCATGCTTTCCTCTTTTTTGTAGGCTTAGGCAAGAGCGTCCATTGTACAACATTTTTACATTCAAGATCACCAACAAAAAACTTCTGACAGTACTTATAGTAAAAAGCTACACCGACATTTTTTTTGCCGTCTGTTATTATCAGTAGCTTTCTTTCAGGAGGTTCTTCTTTTATATCAGTCCATGCACTAATAGTAGTACCGCATTTTTTACATTTCATTATACTCTCCTCAATGTAAATCTACTAAGTCATTTACGTAACAGTCACTACATAGGTGAGTATTGGCTTTCTTTCCACACCCACACCTTACCTTTTTTAATAATCGTTTATGTTCAGCTTCTAATTGTCCAATCCTTTCCTTTAGCATAAAGATTGTGGATCTGTCAACTATCTCAGCTGCATCCTTCCCTGTTAATTCTTTCTTCATTTCCCCTTCCCTCTTACACGTTCAGCATTTTTAATATAACGTAAAGCAGTCTCATGCCTGGTCTCACCTTTATATTTGTTCCCAACTGCCATTATTAATTCACTGTACTTTAATTGAAGTTGTTTATTCACGTCTTCAAGTTTACGAACATTAATATTCAAATCAAAAGATAATTTTTCAAATAGTTTAGCTTTCCTGTAATACTCTTTTGCTTTCTCGCCCTTATAAAATGCGTCAAATGCTCCCATCCGTTCCCCCCCTATTAAATCTATAAAGCGCTGCGCTATTGTAAAAGCAAGTATGGAATCAGAATGATCAGCTGCAATATATAGGTTAGTCATTTCTCTTAATAACTCTACACACGCTGATCCTGCTTCTTTAAGCTTTTCGTTTTCATCTATAACAGCATTTAAGTATTTTCTAACATTACTACTATTAACCTTAAAACTGTGCCACTCTAGTGCCGGTATGTCTTTCAATTTCATTATTTCCCTCTAAATATGCTGGAGGCAGGATTCGAACCTGCCTAACAATGGCGATTAACCCATTAGCAAAGGATAAGCTGTGAACCCATCAGGTACCATCGCTATTCCTCTCCCTGTCGTCGGACATGCCTACTCCAGCTAATATATGTTTAACAAATGACCTATATGAGTAAGTGAACCGGTTTACTGTTGATGTTTTACCTTTATCGTAACGTACACCTTTAAATCTTTTTGTACCATCACTCCAGTAACCATCAATAAAACGTTCAGGATCACGCAGTATATATCTTCGTATAGTATGCAGCTTACCCATCATTTTTATCTTTTATAAAAGGATATTTAACACTTGGTAAAATAGGAGATAGCGGTTTATTAAACGAAAGTATATTCATCCATAGTTTACCTGTAAATAGTAATTTCATTCTTTCTACTAGCGATAACTTCCAGCATGAAATTACATGACCATTTTCATTCTTAAAAGCAGGTAAAGGTAAATACTGCTTTTGATCTTTAGCAAATGTAACATTGCTTTCTTTAAACACTATTGGTTTCATCTTTCCTCTCTTTATATACTTCGTAACTTGCATCCTGACCGAAAGTCACTATAAATGTTAGTCCATAAACAATAACGCTCTCAGAAGGAGACACACCTACCACCGTCCTTTTTTTATCAAACACAGTACATTCAAAGAAGTATACGAACTCATCATTAGTAACATTATCAAAAAGAGTATCTACATACTCATTGTCTACAATATGGTTATCAGCATAACAGTGTTCAATTATCTTTCTTTTCAATATCCTATATTCAGTTGAACTCCTATACTCTAATCTTTTCTCACTGTCCTCTTCTAAACTGAGTATAGCTTCTCTATTTATCTTTTCAAAATCTACGTTTTTTACGTCCATACCTATTCTCCCCTATTTCTATATTTTCACGCAGCTTACCGCTAATACGCAGCTTACCGCTAACAGGATATTCCTTAAACTCTTCTCTATCACTATCTCCAAAAAACTTACATAAGAGATAGTCTACTATAACTATACGTATACTACGTATATCAGTACCGGCTTTAATACCACTATCAATAAGGAGGTCAATATTCTCATCCCCAAATAATTTTTGTATATCGCTTCTGGATATCTTTTTCAAGGGAGGTCTCTATCTTTTATATACATACATTAAAGTTATCATATTATCTTCCTCCCTTAGCGTCCCTCTACTTACTTAAATTATATAACATAATTACAGTATTGTCAATAATAGCACAAAAGATACGTAGAGAAATAAACAGATGTGTAAAGAAATGCAGTAAAAGCGTAGAGAAATAAGATAAAAGGGTATATTTATGCATAAAAAGTGTAGGAGGGATAAGGTAAGTGTGTGCAGTATACAAAGAGGTCTAACATAATAGTTATCATTTTAAATTCGGTTTGAATTTGACCGGTAGGTACATAGTCAAAAGAAAAAATGCAGGATCATTCATTATACTATCAGAGAGAATAACAATAAGACCAGAGTAAGAGTAACAGTAGTGCCCGCCATATTTTCAGATACGCTTTTTTCGACCACCCTCTATAAAAAGAGTAAAAGAAGACCGGACATACATTATAGAGTAAAAAGAGACCGGATATATTTTCAGATACGTTTTTCCCGACCTTCCTATAAATCACCATGACCCCCTATAGTACGAACCTTCGTATTTTTAGATACGTTTCACCATGACCCCCTATAAAAACGAACCTCACCCAAGTGCGCTGGGGAGGGTAGTTAAATAGTAAATAAATATGATTTAACAGCTTGGGAATAAGGGGCACCCATCCGTAGTTGGTTGATCCGAGTTTAACCCTAAGCGAAGGAGAAACAAATGGAATATGCGAATCACATTAATCTTGGGTATTGCACAAGAATCACAAAAGTTACAGAGAACGGAAACAAGATGAGATTTTATTTGAAGGATGACAAACTGGTTACTTATGTAAACATCCAGAGAGCATTAAACAAATTAAAGAAAAGTAAGTAGAATGTTCATTAATCGCCAGTGTCAGGTTGAAGCTGAAATAATAAGGCTATTGGGTTCGATTCCCATCACTGGCAGTTTACCTATAAGTCCTAACCGAAAGGTAGGCAGGTACGGAGGCTGTTGTTATGAATAAAGATTTAATAAAGAAAGTAGGCTTTAGGGATGCAGTAAACAATGTTGAGCAAAGCAAATGCCCTTTATGTAAAAAAGACATTAATCCTGTTACTGAGTTTAAAGATGTTCTTAGCGTTAAAGAGTTTCGTATAAATGGTTTATGTCAAAAATGTCAAGATGGCATATTTGGTGTTGAAGCTATGTATTGTATTCATAGAGGTATTGGTTGTAAGGCTTGCTCAGTTAAAGACTGCGAGCTTAGAGTAGTTGAATCAAATTAAAAGGAGGAGAGTATGGCTATTAACAAAAAGAGTTATCAGTGGAATCGTAAGGTTAGAGCGCAGCTTGATATGGAAAGGGCTCTACAGAGGCTTATGCCTAGGCCAAAGTATCTTACACTAGCTGAGGTTGTTCCGGACATGCCTGGGTTATTGTATTCAGTTGGTGATGACAATCTTGCTGTACGGTTATCCGGAAGAAGAAGTATTACAGAACTAACTCAAGGAGGTGAGTAGAATGCATGAATTAAACATAAAAGCTAAGTGTTTTAAGTGTACAGAGGGTGTGTGTATTCGTTGCTATGACAGGCCTGCTATTGATTATAAGAGGATGAGACTAGAGCAGCTAGAGCAGGCAAGAAGGTTGATTATAGCTAGTGTTAATCTGAAGAAGATCGATGCTGAGCCGGGTTTAATCAAGTTAATGCAAATAGAAAGAAAAATAAAGGGGGTGATGGCTTATGTTTAGTATTTACACTAAAAAACATGAGGGCTGGCACAGGAGGGCAGTGTCAAGGATAAAGACACTGCAGGAGGCAGCAACGAAGCTGTATGCAGGAGATTTTCACTTCATAGGCACAGAGTTTATGGCTAAAGCTGTCTATGCTAAAAAGACTACTACTAACTTTAGCTTTATTTCACCTGTGTATGTTTCTGCTAAGAAGAAGACTTTCTACCTTTTCAGTCATAATCCTATTTACAAGGAGGTAACAAATGTCTCATAACGATTGTTTAAACTACCATGAGGACGGGAGTGGTCATTACTGCAAGGCTGTAGACATGAGACAACTAAAAGAAGCGGGAAGGGTACCTGACGACTATCCTCATAAGTATTGGAGAGTGCTGTGTTTTAACGATTTATCTACATGTATGTTTCGTCCACTATATACTAAAAAGGAGGCATAGTGAATAGATACATTGCTTATATTAAAAAGAATGAGTGCTGGAAAGAGAGTAAGCTGCAGGAGTTAATGTCTAGAGAAGAAGCTATTGCTGCTATACAAGGTAAGTATTGGTTAACCGGTATCAGTGCAGCAAGAGCAGTACTACAGGGTAGTTCAACAAAGTTTACCCACATTTCCCCTATTAGAGAGAACAGGGAAATTAAATATATGTTCTCTAATAAACCAATCTATATGGAGGTGTAGTATGCAAGAATTATTAAATGATGTCACATTTAGAGATTTTGATGAGTTTGAAAAGCCATGTATTCAGAGGACTTACAGTATCCTGGGAAGGATGTTTTATGGTGTTAGTCCTGATGTATTAGACAGTAAGATTGCCAGGTTAGCAGGTACAGTGGAACTATTAGATAAAGAGATTACTGTGGACTTTAATGATCTTAGTCAAGTTCCGGAGATGACAGTAGCAACAAAGAAACAGGCTATGAGGAATCTGAAGTACGCACTAGCTGAGCTGTATGTAAGAAGTAAAGGCTATTTGTATAAACTCAGGGAGTTTAAAGCTCAGAATCAAACTATTAGAGAGTTAATCCGTAGTTAAAAGGAGGTGATACCTAATGGATGACATACTCGTAAGAGACTTGATTATAGCTGAAATAGGGTTAAATGATTTCAACATACATGTATTAGAGATAGCAGAAGTTATGGATACAGTTAGCTTCAAGGAGGATGCTAAGGGCGCAGAACAGGCCTTAGCTAAGATTGTAATAGAAACAATCAGAGGAGACAGACGCTATCTCGAAAATAAGGATATGCTCGATTCCTACCAGATAGAAAGCTTAGATAAGTTGGTGGATGAAAGTATGAAAAAGGAGAGTAATAGCCATGCGGATGTAGTTGTAGAGCATGAGAGCATAGCTGATTTCGTTAGTATAGGTGACGGACATAAAGGCAACATGAAAGAAACACAGCAAGAGAACCTTAGAAGTGTTAAAGATAAAGAGGCTAAACTAGACTGGATAGAGAGCCGTATAAAAGAGAATCCTAAGCTAACACTAATCAACATATCATGTGGTAAGCAGACAGCTAATGATTGGTTATCAGATTTCATAGGTAAGGAGAAGGACGGTAAGTTTGAGTATTTCCGAAATAAGGTAAACGCTATTAGAGAGATAAGTCGAGGTAACTTTAAGAGACAGACAACAACGGATAAGCTTAAAGTGATGCTAACGGATATCCAGCTAAGGAAGATGAATACGGAGCTAGTGTATAACATGCTTATCACTAAGTATGGCAGAATAGCATCCTATGGCTCTGTAAGGAAACTTATCAGTAGAATAAGGCTAAAGATATGATATGTCCACCAAAACCAATTACAAGGGAGGATTTAATGGAAACTTCTAAGTACAAACTTAATGCAGATCAGGAGATTATTCAGGCTATTGAGGTATCATCAGTCTCACACATACTCGTAGTAAAAGGCTCTTATAAAGGCAGGAAGCAGGTTAGTGTGATGAAGTACGTATTCTATAGTAACTATGAAGGCCCTAAGAGCGTAGTTGCTATACCGGGAGATGATGACAAGATGGTACAGGCTGTTATTGACGGGCTACAGAAGGCTATAGCGTGAGGCTTATTGTTCATAGCTTAATATCCTTTTGCGTAAAGAAGGCATATAGGTATGATAAGTGTAAAGCCATGTTAGTTGCACAGAATGCAAGCCTTACATACGTATACGCAACAGGATTAATGGTACATAAAAGAGATAAATGGCTAAAGCGTGTTAGTTGGCTTTTAAAACGAATAGACAGGTAAAGGAGGAAAGTATGAAAGATTATTTTGTTGTTACATATCCGAAGAAAAGGTTATTACCCAGTGAGGTATCTACAGAGAAAGAGATCAAAAGATTCTGTAACGTAGCAGAGCTACTTCAGTATTTAGACGATAACAAAAATGAAAAGATATGTGTGTATGAGGCTGAGTGTTTATTGGATTGGAGTTAAAAAGGAGGAAGGTATGGTATTTACAAGCATAGTAAAACTTAGGTGTAGGTTATTCGGGCATAAGTGGGTATATAGTCAAACACCATTTACAGGACACATGAAATACTTTAGGTGCTGTAACCGGTGCGGATTAATTGCTGAGTATAGAGAACATTACCCTACATATGGCCACTTTGGCTGGTTTCAGTTAGTACAATTTACAAAGCAAGGAGGAAAGGAGTTATTTAATAAATTAAAAAAGGAGATTATGCATGAATAGTATAAACTACAATATGGAGATTTTAAACATAGGGACTTCTCCTTATGGTGAAGATTGTGTAAATGTTGGATCTAATCAGTATGCAGCTCGTGCGAGAAAGGAGTGCTGGGTATTTAAGAATCAGTTAGTTCGTGTACACGGAGAACCGCCTACAGGATGTACGCTTGTAGTCAAAAGCTTTCCGCATGATTTTGGAACTTACTATGAGTTATGTGCCAGGTATGATTCTGAGGATGAGATAGCTACAGACTATGCGTATAAACTGGAAGGTGAGGTTCCTGAGTATTGGGATGAAAAGGCTAAGAAAGAACTTACTGCAGGAAGTGAAGTTATTAAAATAAAAGATAAGGTTCCTGTAGTTGGTGTACCCATGACGTTAGATAGTATAGTAGATGTAGAATGCCCCTACTGTGGAGGGAGTAGGGCTGTAGAACCGGACGCTAATTATTTAGTTAATTGTGATTGTGGTAAGAAATATCAATTAAGGAGCGAAATATGAAATTACTAACTAAAGAAGTATTAGAAGGTTTTAAGAAGCAAGGTGACACTTCGCAGAAACAAGCTAAAGACATCAAGATTATAGTCAAGTTCTTTGGCGGTGGTGCATGCAGCTGGTACTGCTATGAGTATGATCCTAAAGATAGAATCTACCAGGCATTTGTAAATCTTGGAGATCCACAGATGGCTGAATGTGGATCAGTAAGTCAAGATGAGCTTGAGGCTTTAAAGTTTCCACAATTCGGGTTATCAGTAGAAAGAGATATGTACTTCGATGATTACACATTACAGGAAGTAATAGATAAGGTAAAATCAGGAGGGCATGCATGAGAGTAGAAGAATGTAAGGGTTGTAATTGTTTAGAACTAGAGTTAGTAAATGTCATTAAGCTGTGGTACTGCTCAGAATATAATAAACAAATATGCAAAATTAAGTGTTGTCCCGGCGCAGAAGAAGTAGAAGAATGTATAATGGATCAGTTTCTTGAAGACATAGGCGTAGCATAAAAGGAGGTAATTATGCTTAATAAAGAGAAAGATCAGTATAATACTTTAATTAGTGAAGGCATTAAGGAAATGTATTTAAATTTTATCGAAGGTAAACTTTCTAAGAAAAAAGCAGAATACTTTGAAAAGGAGTATATAGACACAGGGATAATTAATGATTTTATTGAAAATGCCCCTGAACCGGCATTAGGTAAGTTATGCTATTAAAATCTAATTATCATTGGAGAGAAGTGCAATACGATGCTGCAGGTAATCCTTTCTTCCTTTACTACAGAAAGGTATATCCTCTAGGTGAGTTTATGAAACCTAAAACACCTTGGCAAGATACAACATTGATATTCGGTCCAGACCTATGCCTCCACATTAACGGGGGCATACTCATTAAGCTTAGTAAGTCATGTGAAGCAGTTCAAGTCTATTACACAAAGGAGGAGGTGATACACGGGTAAAAAGCAGCAAGCATCTAAATTAGCTCGTAAACATAGAAAACAGACATTACACGCAGGTTTACCAAGGTATTTTGGGCATCCATCCCATTTAACTAAGTATCATATTAAAAAGAAATATAAAAGGAGGAAATATGAGTCTAACTGAGTTTATTAAACAGAATAAAGAGGAAATAAAAGCTCATATCCGTGAGAAATGCCCTAATGCTACTAGATTTGATAAAGAAGAACTTAGGCAGTGGGTTTATAATGCTGAGAGCTTATATCTTTGGGCACGATCAGTAGGTGTAAATATTTAAAAAGGAGGAAGCATGGAATTTAAAGTTAAATACTTTTATTTGCAGTGCAGCGACAACTTTGACACATTTATCAAGACACCGGAGTCAGTCAGGGAGTTTGTAAAGGGTGAGTTTGAGTATAATGAGAAGATGGTAGTTATAGGTATGAATATCAAGAATAAAGTGATTATAAAGAAGGATATCGCTATTGGAGGCTATAACACAATAGCGTGTACTCCTGCAGATATATTTATACCTCTACTAAAAGTTAATGCTCGTAACTTCGTGATAATCCACAATCATCCGTCTGACGATGCTTCACCATCACAGGAGGATATAACTTTTACCAGGAACGTTAATAAGGCTGCAAAGTACATAGGGCTTAACTTCTTAGACCATTTAATTGTAACTGTAAATGAGGAAAACTATTATTCATTTAAAAAGGGTGGTATTTTATAATTTAATAACAGGAGGGAAGTATGAGTTTTAGAGAAACATTAGTAAGGTTACTTGCAACAGCAGGTACAAGAGAAAAAGCAATTGAGACTATTAATGTACTGAATGCACAAAGGTTAATTGAATCAGACAGACTAGCACGAGTTGAGGAAAAGAAGGAACAGGAAAAGATACGGATAAAAAGGGTGTATATTAAACCTGTGGGTTATGTAACACACAGGGGGACTAAACTAAAAACACTTTTATCTACAGTGTATAGAGAAATAATATGGGCAAAAACAGAAAGAGATAAAGAGAGATATCTACTCAGACAAGAGGAAAAGGGTGTTAGTCCGAGAAAACTAGAAAAGCTTAGAAGGGATATTGTATTCGGATATGGTAAGATTGGTAAGCAGGTAGCAGAACTTAGAGAAAAGCATGTACATCCCGGGTCTACTATATTAAACTTTAAAGCAAAATATAAGTTATTGGCTCATCTATCATAGTATAAAGTAGTTATCGGTTATCCGCATAGGTCTTAAATAGAATCTGACATCTTATAGTTGCCGTACTATTGACATATATCAAAGCCTTCTCAACCTGGGAGAGGTCTGGACGTAGGACGCAAGAAGACGGGGCGTTTTCGTATAATAGCACTATAAGGCTATAAGGTTATTACCGAACTATTATTACCGATACAAAATGAAGATATGACTATATATACTTATCGGCAGAACTACAGTTTGAGACAAATTGGCGGAGGTCAGCTATAGTACATAAAGTGCGGCTAAATGACGTGTCATATCATTCTGCCGATAGTCGGCAGAATGACGTACCATAGCATTATTACGTTATTAACGTAAAGATGAGACAAATTGGCGGAGGTCAGCTATAGTACATAAAGTGCGGTTATTTATCATAACTGCTGATAATACAACAGGAGGTATAATGGTTTTAACCAAAATAATAGAGGTTAAGAATAAGGGTAAAGAGACTATTGGTATAATCCAGGCCGATAGGTTAATGATACTTAAGAGGTATTACAAGAAAAAAGGCTATATACATCCACGGTACAAACATACTATTATACTGGACGATATTAGAGAGATAGATATCTTTCTATAACGTAGTATAGACTTAAAGCTGTTATTATTAGAGTATAGTAGCTAAGTGTATGCTAAATAGCATCTTATAAGCATAAATAGAGCAAAATACAGGATAAATAGGTGTGTTTTACTCTATTTACGCTTATGTTAGAAGTGACCATAATGACGTGTCATATCATTCTGCCGATAGTCGGCAGAATGACGTGTTGAATCATCCTTACGTTATTGACGTAAGGATGAGACAAACCGGCGGAAGTCAGCTATAGTACATAAAGTGCGGCTAAATGACGTGTCACAGCAAACTGCCGATAGTCGGCAGAATGACGTGTTGAATCATTTTCTGCTGATAGCCGGTAGAGCTACAGTTTGAGACAAACCGGCGGAAGTCAGCTATAGTACATAAAGCGCAGGTAAAATACATATACTATATAACAGATGACCTTACTGTTAGTATAACAGTAACGGTTAATATACTTCCCTCCTCTAAGCTTATCTCCCTCTCTACCTTTTATGCTAAGGTAGGGAGGGTGTAGGCTGAACTATGGTTGAGCTATTGGTTAATCTACAGCTGAACACTAAAAAAAGTGTAAGGGTATAGCGGGATCAGAAGGACAGGGGTGTGGGGGCGGCTGACCGGCTTTTCCCTTAGCGTTGACAGTCGTATGTTGTCTATAAGCTGTCTATAAGCTATCTATGGTTATTTATAAGCTGTCTATAGGCTGATCTATGGTTATTTATAAGCTGCCTATAAGCTGTCTATAGGCTGATCTATAGACAGTCACATGTTGTCTATAAGCTGTCTATGGATGTTTTTATAAGATGTTAATAAGAATATAGATGGTTATGGGTATACCGGAGATATTAATAAACTGTATGGATGGATATAGGTTATACTAAGGTATAGTATACTAAATCAGTGTAGGCTTTATGTGTACCCCTCCCTCCTCTCTCTGTGTATATTACTGTTATTATGTTATAATTATTCTTTATATGTATATACTTACTGTACTTTACTCTCTTTTTCTATGGGGGTAGTGTACCAGTAGTGTTCATAAGTTGTTGATAACAATGGTCAACTTTGGTTTGAGACTTGCTGGCGGAAGTCAGCTTTAGTACATAAAGTGCAGCAATTATTACAACAATACTTCAGTTGTTTGTAAGCAATTACGACTTTGGTTATTATTATGGTGACGCTATGTTTTCATCATAATTAACATATACATTTTTAAAAGGAGCATAACATGAAACTTGTTAAAACAACCACGTCAAGTAAGCCTGCTATAATAGAGCCTAAATTAGAGAAGTTCTATTCTATGAACGGTACACCTGTAGTACGTATCTCTGGTAATTTTACTAAAGGTGGGTTCAGTTTAGGTAAAGCTAAAATTGCAGCTATACTTAGGTATGCTGATGTACTAAAAGAGTTCTCTGATGGTAACTATGATACACAAATAGATAAACTTGGAGAGAACGAAGTCCTGACTGTATCTGCATAGTACTAGATACTAAGTCTTAAGTGATAAAAGGGAGGGGGAGAGTTTATCCTTTCTCTCCCTTTCTATTTATGTAATAGTGGTCTAATGGACTTCTATTAGATAAATAGATATAAACTATAAGATGCTAATCTGGAGAGTGTATGAAAAATAAAATGGATGAGAGAATTAAAAGACAGCTAACATTATTACAACCAACACACCTATACTGTAAACATAAAGACTTGCCATGCTCAGATTGCTTGAATGAGGTTCATAACGTGACCCATATTAATGGGAATGTGTCCGGTATTAGTGGAGGTGTAAAGGGGATTATTGAAATTTTAAAGGCTAACCTGGAGGGTGTATGAAAGTGGGTAATTATAATGAACTGCGGAGGGATTGATGATAATATTCGGAACAGTTTCGTTTAATAATAGATTAACTTTAAAGCAGTTTAAATACGCTTGCCTGACTGCACGGTTGGATTTCTTTCAATTGGTTCGGACTAAGTATTACATGGATAAAGGACTTACTTTTAAACAGGCTACTGTAAAATACTTAAATGCGAAAAGGAGGGTACAGTGGATTTAAAAGCCGAATTGATAAAACATACTGATGTAAATGAGCAGGACTTTGATACTCATGCATCGGATTTGTATGTCCGCTATACACCGAGAGTTGAACAGTGGTTAAAAGATAATTATCCGTTCTATACCAATACCTCGTTATTCATAAGTAATGTTGATAATAAAACATGGCTGGATTTACCGTTTGCAAATGATGAATGGTGGAATAAAAAAACAAGGAGCATAGTATGAACTTAAATCTTGTAGTTATTGAAGGGCATTTAGCAAGTGATGTAACTAACGAAGGTGAATACAGCTTTTTTACAATTGATGTCCGGAATAAGGAAAACAAGACCATTAATGTTCGTGTAACAAATCAACTGGCAGAAAACTGTATTCGTTATTTAAAGACGGGCAGTCATGTGCTTGTAAGTGGCCATCTTGAGGGTACACATATTAACGGTAGAGAAGTTAAGTTTTTACCTGCGAAATAAGTATGATATGCTATAAAATTTTAAAGACTGATCGGGAGGATAATGTTAGAACCAGAACCACAATTTATTATTAATAAGATTGTACGAAGTATTGTATTGGCCTGTACTGATATTGAGCTATTAACAGAGGTAGCTTATGACTGGCTGCATATTAAATCTGGGTTTATTGCTCATTACAGCAGACAAGGATTTATAGGGTATTATAGTTGTGTTTCATTAAAGCAGAAGATACTTGATGAAAGAGACTGGAATGCACGGGAAATCCATGATGGTAACTGTAGGGATGATGAAAAAACCTATTATCAGCAAACAACAGATACATATAGGCTGATATGCGATATTCTGGAGGGTAAAAAGAAAGGTATTCCTTCTAAAAAGGAATGTTCGGTATTACACAACAAGGAGCAAATTGTATGAAAGGCCAATATGCAATAATCGATAAGAATGGAATTATCTTTCAAGGTGATTATAATTACATACAGGAGCAGTGGGGCAGAATATATTACGAGGATAATCCAGATAATATAAAATGGAACGGTGATATAATGCTTGTTGGTATAATGTTTGTTGATATAATGAGGATATGTAAATGAATCGATATATAATTAAACAACAAGATGTTGGGCGTAGGGATAATTTTCCAATAAAAGTTGAATGTGAGCATTGTCGGCATACACATACTGAATACCTATTTGAACCATTAGGGCGTGTATTAAAACAAGATGTTGGTAAAATCTGTAAAAGATTAAAAGGTATTTGGTATGTTGAAAATCAAGAACAATTTGAGAAGCGAGTGAACAAATGATTATCACTATACTACTGTGTGTTATTGCTCTGCATTATATATTAATCGACCAATTAAAACTGCACAGAGGTAGAATTACTATTGAGCAAGGCTGGTTATACGTGTACTGTAATTATGATTATACACATGAACATTTTATTAACGGTCAGGGATTATTTCGTGTACTGCCTCTCTGGGTATATAGACGTGAATGGACTTTCTTTTATGGTGACAGCTGTTCCTGTCAGTTCATAAAAGCATATACTCGGAAAGGTGCAATACGAAAAGCTAAAGATAAATACTCTGTTGAGGAGTATAAACGATTTAATATAAAACGATTAAAAGGGAGGGACTAAGAAATGAATAAAATAGAAACATGGGCTCCGGTATTCAGTGGATTTTATAATACTATCTGGGAATTTAATGGTGATGAAGATGAACTTCAATACTTAAATGAAAATGCGCCAAAAGGAAAAGAATATACTTATGATGACCTGGATATAGACTATAGAGCATACGAAAAAGATGTGTGCACAAGGTTTGTTGATATTTTATCAGCTACTCTAAGTGAAGGGATACCTGCAATTAAAAAGATTGTTATGCAGCAGGTTATTTCTCCGAAAGAATATAATTTCAGAAATGACGCAATAGATATTGAGATACACGTACACAGTAAAACTTCTCTACAGAAATGGATTATTAATTATCTGAAAAAACACAAAGATGAGTGGTTGAACTATCTTGTGTCACACTATACTGGTTGTGACGGGTTTATACCTGGTTATTCTAACTCACCTTTAGATTGGAAAAATAAAACAGAGAATTATAGTAATTTAGGTACTCATCACTTGGGCGCTATTTTACAATTCTACTGCGATACAGAATATCTTGATGAAGACTATTTTTACGACAAAGTAATAGAGAGTATATATGCCAATGAGTATATAAAACTAAAGGAGGCTGTAAGTGGATAGTATGAATACAGCTGAATACAAATTAATAGTAGAGTTTATGGGTTTGAAACCCACATTAGTAAATCCCGATTGTTATAGCCTGTCAAAACAGCCCTGGTTATCAGTTACAGGCTCTACTCCTGAAAAGGTTATACAAGATTTTTGTAAATCAACAAGCTACCACTCTTCATGGGATTGGTTAATGCCGGTAGTTGAGAAGATAGAAACATTAAAAATAAATGAGTATACTTCTTTTGTTGTAAATATAAGAAAAAATGGATGTGGAGTAGATACTTTTTATGATGAGGACTTAGATGATGGTGGAACAAAAGAAGTCATATTAAAAAAGTGGATATGGTGTCAAAGTACAAATAAGCTACAAGCTACTTTTGAAACCGTAGTTACGTTTATTAAGTGGTATAAACAAACAGTAGCTAATATGAACAAAGATAATAAACTTATAGCAGAGTTTATGGGTGTGGAATACACGGATTTTAGGCATGATGATTATGATACTTCATGGGGTTGGTTAATGCCTGTAGCAGAGAAGATACAAGATATGCGTGATTATATGGTTAGAATAACCAAATGTCATTGCGATATACTTAAATTGCGCTCAAATAAAACTATTGTAATGGAACATGGTGAAAGTACACAAAAAGCAGTTTACAAAGCAGTGGTTGAGTTTATTAAATGGTATAACAAAAACAAAGGAGCATAATATGGATAGTATAAAAACAATTGAACACAAAGGTTATAAGATTAACATTTATCCTGATGACACTATTAATGAAAGTCCACGAGAATGGGATAATCTTGGGGTTATGGTTTGCTTTCATGGGAGACACACACTGGGAGATAAAACAAAGCTCACATCTGATATGTTTGACAGTTGGGAAGAATTGTATAAGTATCTTGTTGAGGAAGGAGCTGTCTTGATTTCTCCGCTTTATATGTATGACCATTCCGGTATTCATATTAAAATCGGTAATTTTTATGGGTGCGGACTACCACAGGGGCACGCACATTTTGACAGTGGGCAGATAGGGTTTACCTATACTACCAGAAAGAAAATACTGGAATGTTGTGGCAGTTATAAAGACGGTAAATGTAGCTCCAAAAGAGTATCAAAAGTTATGCTTGAGAAAGCTAAACAGGTATTAACTGCTGAAGTAGAAACCTATGACCAGTACTGTGCAGGCGATGTATATGGGTATATGATTGAAGATCCGGAAGGTAATGAGAAAGGTGGTTGCTGGGGATACTACGGATATGATTTTGAAAAGAGCGATTTACTTCCTTCAGCTAAAGGTGAGATTAACTGTGAGATAAAAAATAAGTTAGAGGAACATAATAAAAAGCTCAAAGCACAGATAAAAGGTAATGCTCCTCTTGAAATAAGGGAGGCAATAAGTGCTTAATATTGTTATAAGCAAACACATTGAGAACATCACATTAAACTCTAAAGAATTTCTTCTTGACAGTGAAAACGGTAATATAAGAAAGTTTAAATCAAAAAGAGAAGCAGTTGATTTTCTATTAGGGATTGGTTATAAACTTGACGATATAGGGTATTCAGTATTTGTAGGAACAAAGGAAAACCCTGACCAAGTTACAATACCCGATTTAAAGGAGTTAGTATAGTGGAAAATATAATAGCCAGAACATATAAAGGTACGGCCAATGACCGATAAAGAATTAGCAAATGAAGGTTGGGAAAACGATACATATAATCCGACAACAGCTATTGAGTTTGATAATGGCGTAGTTATATATGCCAGTTGTGATGAAGAAGGCAATGGTAACGGTTGTTTATTCGGTTACAGTAAGAAAACCGGTAAGCAATTTCTGCTGGCTTGAGACAAACTGGCGGAAGTCAGCTTTAGTACAGAAGGAGCAAAAGTATGACAAGTAAAAAACATTACTTAAAAGCTGGTGACAAGATATTCTCTATCGGAGCACTTCTTATACTTGATGAAAACGGTAAATTTCAAGTTATTGGGTTTTATGAAAATAACACATACTTTGAGGGTCAACTCGTTAATACTGATGATAAGGGTTATTACACGGAGGATAATGATGGAAATACCAAATGATATTATAAAATCTATAATCGAGATTATCAGTTATTCTTATTCAGAAGAATGTGCGCATTATGAAGAAATAACTGGTATTGATACTGATGACCCGCAATATGAGAATATTGAAAATCTACCAGATAAAAACCATGTATTTTATCACCTACGAAAAGTGGATGATTACTTAGCTGAGCATAAAAATGGGTGAAAATTGGGCTGATTATGTAAGATGCAATAATTGTGATACAGAATTATTTGTTGATATAGGTAGGGAGGACTGTCCTCTATGTCAAAAAGAAGGTTGTTTGATGTGGCTTGATGATGATTTGCAAGAAGTATTAATTGACGAGGCAGACTTAAATAAAAAGATTAACAGGAGCAAGTATGGTAACGACTTACGTAGATAAAAAGAAGAGAATCAAAGTTATTACTCAACTATATGAAATAGGATTGTATGTAGCAGTTTATATGGAAGGTACTTCAATACCTGAGCAGTTCGGTATTAATACTACTGATGATAAAAAAATATCATAAATGGTTACGGAAGAAATTAACTGGTAATAAACTTAGAATAATTGCAAAAGAATCAAGTATTTTAAATTAGGGGGTAAAGGATGGGAAGAACATTACACTATGATATTGAGAAGTTGAACGGAAAGAGTTTTACTGATAGAGAAGCACTTTACATATTTGATAATTCACAAAGATTAAACACGGGAGAGGTTGGTAAGCTATGGACTTGCGAAAATTTCGACCTTGATGTGTACGGCTATTATCCTTACTGGAAAGAAAAAAGCTGGAATATAGAAGGTGAAGGAAAAGCTGAAAGCGAGGAACATATTGAAAAGAGATACAATGAGCTTGGGAGTGAAGGTAAAAATCATATTGACATTGTGAAACAGCTTGCATCGGAAAAGTTAGTTTATCTCAAAGATGATGACCGGAGTAAAACAAGTGGGTCTACCAAAGTCGGCGGTAATGAACTAAATGCTATGATGGTATATTTAACACTCATTCAAATATCTAAAGAGTTACCGAATACAAAAATAACCTTGCGTGATGAAGGTGAGTTTTTGCTTTGTCCACAAGTGTATATTCGTGAAGGTAGAGTGTTACCGGATATTAAAGATTTGGAAGAACGTATAAGACACTGGACATTTATTTCGTTTATAAACTCAAAGACAAAATTAATGAACGAGATAAATCGGGAAATATTGAAAGATGTTGATGATGATACACGCCGTGTATTTGGTTTTGAGAAAACATATGCCGGTTATGCTGCAGAATATACAAAACAGTTTATCAATAAAGCACGAATTGTAATGAACATTGTACGGGAAAACTGGAAATGGAGAGATACAAGTGGTTTTCATAATCTTGGGTATGTTCAAATCAGTGTCGGTAATATACAAAAGCTACCCGTTAAATACTGGTTCAGGCCTGAATTATTTTGCAGAGCAGTTAAGAGTGATGACTTTGATGATTATAAAGACTCGCCAGGTGAAGTTATGGCCGGTTTTCAAGGTGAGTATTTCGGTCTTGTTCCAGAAGGTACAGAAGAAATTGACAGTTATAAACAAGTAGCCTTTATGCAGAAAATGCTGGCTGCTGCCGGTGTTGACAAAAAGCAATTAGTAACGAGAGGTGAATAGTGAAATACTTATACTGTCCAAAATGCAAAAAATATCCAGATAAAGTTGATAAAATATATACCCGCTATGTTGAGCCTAGGGCTTGGGATGGTAAGTGTTATGCTAAGTTGAGCATTGGAAAAGACTATAGCTCTTGTTACTGCTGTGGTGAATGTGGTCATGTTGTAGAGGAAAAACATGACTAGTGATTGTCTATACAGCAGCAGCGATGAAGAAATTGAAATATTTGATTTTGAGGAACAAGTCTTATGAGAGTATATAAGCTAACTAAAAAGGAACAGCGGGCTGTATTAGATTTATTCCATGATCAAAGTGTTGAAATAATTAAGCACGGGGAAAAGGTAGAACAAGGACACTGGATATTGAAAGCTGATATACTTGAACAGATATTTGAAAGGTACTCAACACACAGAGAATTTCTTGACCATGTAAATGGGGAGGACTGATGGCTAATAACTATGTGCAATGTACGCCAGCACAGGCATTAAAAGCAACTAAAGAGGAAGCGGATATACTGATAAGGCTAGCAGAGCAATCTGAAGATGAATGTAATATTCACGGATTTACATTTGAATATTATAAAAAACACAAAAGTTTTTACATGTATGCGGGGGGCTGCGGAGATGAAAACAATTTGCCTGAACCCTTTTTAACAGCATTGGGTAAACTTATACAGAAAAATAAACTTCCTTATCTTATATTTGGAAATGCTTTTACTTGTGACAAAATGCATCCTGGCCAATTTGGTGGTGGTAGTTTCAGGATACATACTGACGGGTATGTTGAACATCCGGAAATTGTCTGGGATAATAAAGTTGATAAACTGAAAGACGGTATTAAATATGCAATTAATGAACTGAAAGAATGGGGTTCCATAGAAGCTGTTGAAATATTAGAAGCAGTATTGAGGAACAAATAAGATGGATGAAGAAACCATTATATGTAAAGGATGTGGAACTAAGTATGAAGCAGACCGTTGTTCTATTTTTTGTTTAAAGTGTAATGTATCCATATGTCCTGATTGTGGATATGAATTAGACGGAGAGCGTATGGGTTATTGCGGGAATAACTGTTATCACTGTGATTGGCAGCATTGTGGAAGTTGCGAATAATTTAATCAATGTAGGAGATAAATATGAGAAAAGTATATGTTGATGTAAAGGTACGATTAATAATCAGAGCAAACAAAGGTATCGATATTAACGAAGTGCTTGAGGAAATGGATTACGACTTCATCAGTAATACTGATAATGCTGAAATCGAAGATACTGAAATAAAAGACTGGGATATAACAGACAGCAAATGATGCATACGAAAGCAAAAAAGCTATGGTTAAGATTAGGTGATATACCAATAAATGAAGACGAGGAGATAGAACAGAGATTTTTACATTTTGGTGTTGGTACACACAGGGAAGAAATATGGCACTGGTTTGAGGGTAAGTTTGATTTATCAGTAGCGGAAGATTTAATGTATAAAAATTAGAAAAAGGGAGGCCGGTATGGATATTGATATAGAAGAATATTTGAAAATGCCAAATACCTGTCTTTACTGTGGAAGCAAAAATACCACTGGCAGTGATACCGGTTTTAGTTATATTAATGCTTGGCGTAATGTTATATGTAATGAGTGCCATAAAGAGTGGACAGAAGAATTTACTATTACCAGTATTATTAATGCAAACTTAGGTCTTGAAAGTCGTCCCTTTATGGACTGTCCTCACTGTAAACACAAAATCAGTATTAAAGGTTTAACTGGAGATAGTTACGGTATCTTTAAATGTCCGAAATGCAATAAAGATATTACTGAGTTTATAGACAAAGGTTTATTAGAAAATGATATGTTTTGAGGGGGTGAGTATGAAGTATGAATGTCCTGTTTGTAAAGCAGAACTTGAACATAAAAGAGTAGATGACGGATTTATAATAAACCGTATCAGTAAACACGGTGTGGCAGCAGAACTAGCTAATGAATCAGACGGTTATGATACTGTTAAATGTAGTAGAAACAGCGGGCATGCTATACCAGGCAAGCTTAGGCAGCATGTTCTTAATATAGTGCAGTAAAGGAGCAAAGTATGAAAAAATTAAGTAAGTACAGTAGACGAGAAATTATACTCAGACTGAAAGCACTATTTCCTATAATTAGCCCTGGGTACTGGACAAAACTATCTGATGCCCAGATGACAGAATATTTCAAAAGACAGATTACTGTTAATTCACTGGATCAGCTAAAAGAGATATGTAATAAAGCCGGAGACTATGGGTATGAAAATGGTGTTGAGTTTGGACTAATGCTTAACGGCGGGCTAAGAAGCAGTAAGACAATTAATTATGGTGGTGAGATATTCTATATCCGCAATCATGTTGACGACTCTGAACAGGAGCTTAACTCTGAACAGATAATGGATAAAGAGTATACAAATATTGGTGAAGGTATTAAGAAGAAAGCACTAAGGTTTAACTGTTTTAATTAAAAGGAGCTGAGAGTATGAAAGAATTAAAATTCAAATGTAAGAAATTATGAAGGGTAATGGTTCTTGTGCAGAGCCTTGGTACTGGGGAGATACATACAAGAAAGCTTGTGAGGTATGTGAACAGGAAAATGAGAAACGCGGAATTTCACGTAAAGAAGCAGCTATTATAGTTATGTCTTCCATGGGGGCAGGTAATGTCTAAGGTACTGGTAAAAGCATGGAAAGCATACCTCTATGCTTGTGATGGTAATGAACTATTAGACGAAACACTGATCAACGAAAACAGTGAAGGTATTGCACGGGATATATTTTCAGAAAACCACAGCTCTTTAAAAAATACATTTATAACTCTGGAAGAAACTACGGAGGAAATAAACGAAGAGGATGCGGTTGAGAGTGATCTTAAAATCTTACAAAGTGACCAATTTACATTTGAGGATAAATAACTGAATTAGTAAATGAGCTTAATGAAGCAACTTATTTTATGGAGGTATAATGGCTAAGAAATATTTATTAATTACTGTAAAAACGCAGGACGGTGAAAATGAGTATCAAGAGTTACTATGGAGTGAGTGTTCTGAAATAGTATTTAATACTAAAAGTGCGCTTGCAAGTAAATTAAAGAACATATTAGAAAGATATAGGACTAGTAATACTGATGATCTTCAAAGAGAAAACAATGAAGACTGTTATCCTGTTCTTGGCCGTAATTGGACTATTGTACAGATAGAAGGGTGTGCTGAATTTGATACAAAAGAAGAACTGATAACTGAATTAGTTACTCGAACAAGAGTGTTTGAAGTACCGGACACACAGGAGGAATGATGAAAGTTTATATTGTTATAACTGTAATTGAAGGTTATCCTGACACTTATGGTGATATTGCAGGAGTTTATAAGAAAGAGAAAAGTGCAAAAAGAGTTGTTAAAGGTATACAAAAAATAAAAGCTAAAGACGAATTGGATGTGGAAGGAGAGCTGGGTAAACAATACGGTATTAATCCAGAATTTGATATGATAACATATTTAGAGCATACACTGGAGGACTGATGAAAATAAGAATTATTCATTGTGCAGTACGCAGTCTTATCTATCAACAAGATATAATTTTTACAGAAGATTTTAAATCACCAGTGGAAGATTTTGTAGTGAGGGGTGCTACAGTTATATTTGATAAAGTATGTGAATGTGATTTACCAGATTTATTTCCATTGGAAACATCTTTTGAAACAGGAGTATTAAATGGGGAAATGTAGAAAAATGAAAACAGGTTGGTGGAGCTTAGCTATAACAGATATAGATGAACTCACAGATATTTCTAAAGAACATATTGCCGATTTAATTGTAAAGGGTTATACTTCCGGTGAGATTATTCAAGAAGAAGACGATATGGAAATAACTGCAACAGAGGATGAAATAACAATTATTCCAAAGGAAAAGAAATGAGCAAAATAATCACTGACAAAGAAATGGGAGATATTATTCACAAAGCAACTCATGATCGGGAGATTATTGATGATCAAGACTCATACCTACATTTTCTTTTTAGTTTAGCTGAACTTATAACTGACCATTTTGGAGGTACACATGGAAAAGCTTCATACGCAGATGACGGCTTAGGTTACGCAGTTGCATTCAATGTTAATGAATGTGTGCCTACTGACGGTGGTATATTTAAAGACTACGATACTGATGTTACTTGGAAAGACAATAAGGAGGAACAATGAAAGATAGGGTAATTATAGTTATTAAAGGTGGTCTTGTTCAGAATGTATACTCAACAAACTCTGATCTGGATGTAGATGTACTGGATAATGATATACAAAAAGACTGTGATCCTACAAAAGAAGATGTTGAATATTATTATAAACTTAAAGTTGAACTAGATGATCCTAATACACAATTCAGTGAGGTGTATTGATGAAAATATACCGAATAGCTGTAGAATATACAATTGTCGGTACAATAACAGTATCAGCTAATAATCTTAAAAGCGCATTAGAAAAAGCTGAACACCGTTAATACTTCAAGTGTGTATGATAAAGAATATGTTGATAGTTCATGGAATGTTAATCAAGAGGTCAGTGAGGAATTTTGTAATGAGGATCATACATAAAATGACCATAGGTTATATCCCTGATAAAGAAGAAACAAACTTTATACTTTCTGAAGAAGAGTTTAAAAAACTACTTACCGGCAAAAGTATTAAACATGTAACAAGTAATTTTGAATACAAAATAGCAGAATTTACTCTTTCTTTCAAAGGTAAAAAAAGATAAAAAAACGAATTATCTTTCGCTACTGAGACTTTGCTGGCGAAAGTCAGCTTTAGTACAAAGAGTTTTACAAACTTTATAAAAGGAGAACATATGTTAACATGGAACGAGGTACTACTTTATCTTAAAAGCAAACAAGCTAACGATGAGGTGAAGGCTAACCTAAAAGCCAATGAGACATTACAAGCTGAACTGGCAAAAGAGAATGCAGCAAAAAAGATTTATGACAGCACAAAAAAGATTGTTGTTGCTAATGGGTTTACTAAGGGTATACCGGAAATCCATAAAGCCCTAACCTCTCTGTTTAATATTACATTTAAAAGGGTGCCGGTAAACGCATATTCCTATGTAACTGTTAGTATTGATCCTATCTGGAAAGCGATAGAAGATGCTGTACAGAAAAATAGTCCTAACGCTAAAGAAGTAATTAAATTACTAGGGAAAGTAGCTTAGTTTTATAGGGGCTGTGGTCTTGCTCCTTCCGCAGCTCCTTATTTTTGTGTGAGGTAAACTATGAATATAACAAAAATAGAAGTAGATGATGTTGATTTTGAAGTAGATGATGTTGGTCTTGATGCATTTGTTGAGCATATTGATCATGTGAATGAACATAATAACTATATTCTCATTGAAGCTTCTGGTACAGTCTTGTGTAGAGAATTATCTATTCCTTTCACTTATGAATATGAAGCAACTAGTGATAATGGTGGAGGCGGACATAGCTTGAACGATGATGACGAAAATGTGAAAGAACTTACTGAAGAAGAATATGACGAAGTAATTAATTTTCTTGATGAAGAATATGATCATAATCATTACATGCAGGAGGTGTATTAGTGGATTTTTGTTTTCAAGGTTGGGTTCGCGGTGCAAAAATAACCATAGCCACAAATATAAAGAGTGAGAAGATTGATGTAAGTAAAATAGACGAAGAAAAATTAGCTAAAAAACTTACAGACGGAGAGCTATTTATCTCTCTCGGAGATTATCTTTATGATAATAAAGAAGCTGAGATAGAAATATTTGATTTCGAGGAGTAAATATAATGGAATATAGAGTATTTTGGGAGATAGATGTTGACGCTGAAAATGAGGTAGAGGCAGCTAAGGAAGCATTGAAATCCAGTACAGGAAGTAGGCTCTACAGCTAACTTTTTCACAGTAAAACCTACGGCTTATTGTCAGTCTGCAAAAGAAGTTGACTCACAAAAATTAAACTCAAACTAAGGAGACCGTATGCAACAAGTTTTAATACCTAATAAAATAGCACATGCACTAGTATACGCAAAAAAGAATAGCTGGGTATGGGTAACACAAGATATGAGTGGTAAGATGAGAAATATGTGGTCAATAAATACTAACTCGCTTACAAATCCATTTTGTTGTAACCGCTCTCAAACAAATACTATCTGTGCTTATTGTTATTCCCGAAAAATGTTAAAAGGACTAAGAGCTAGTTGCGTATTAGCATTTGAATATAATTCTAAATTATTATCATCTAATGTTCTTCCGGAAAATATATTACCTGTAATTTGTAAGCCTATACTCCGGTTTAGTGCTCATGGAGAATTGTTAAACCTAACTCATATGAAAAACTATCTAAATATTGCTCGTAAAAATCCAAAAACAATATTCGGTTTTTGGACAAAACGCTTAGATATTGTTACAGCACAGCACTTAAAGTTTAAGCCTAAAAATATAATCTATATCTACTCTAATCCCACAATTAACGATCCTATGCCCGTTGTACCTAAACAATTTGACAAAATCTTTTCTGTGTATACCAAAGATTTTCTTGCAGGCCATAAACGTATAAAAATTAACTGTAAAGGTGTTAAGGAGGGCGGCTGTATCAATTGTAGGAAGTGTTATTCCCCTAATAAAATACGCTTTATTAAGGAAGTAATTAGATGAGTGGATGATTATCTTGACTGTAATTCACCGACAAAGAAATAATGAAGACTTTAAAAAAAACTCTGAGGAGATAAAAATAATGGATAAAGTGATACATTTTTATGATTTACTTGCTGAGCTTGATATGCTTGAACAAAAAATAGAAGAAACATTGAGGATGTATAATGTCCTAACCCATTTTTCTCATTTGAAATACTAAGCAAAAAGCTACCAATAACTTTTTAAAAGCATAAACAAAAAGGAATTAGCACAGTAAAAAGTTGTATTTATACATCATGGTATCGAGAAAGCTATATTTACTGAGGGGTAACTATGCAGATAAAAATAACACCTAATCTAACATGTAATAATCAACCAGTTAGTCTTAAGAAAGGTATCTGGTTTGAAGTGGCTGTTGACAAAGGTGAAGAAGGAACAATGAGTATTTATAAAGATGACAGTCTAGCAGGTGCATTAAAAGTGTATCACGAAACTAATAATAAATTTCCTAAATTCATTGATGCCTGGGGATTCCCTATAGGAGGTGATATACCTTATCCGATAGATCAGTTTTCATTCGAGGAATAATACGGGTAAAGATAACTTCAAAGAATATGATATTAAAGTACATCTTGAATTAGGTTGGACATTTGAAGGTTTAGTTAAACAAGCATGGAGGAAAAGGGATGATTACATACCTACCTGCGTATTTAAAACAGAAGTATAACAATAAAGTAATCGGATATATTCGTTATAAGAGAGATAAATATTTTCTTATAGCAGAAGAAAAGCATCAGCCTAAAATACCCTATATAAGCGTTATGTTTATACATCTTGCTCAGATAACCCTACGTTGTGAAAAATGTGCAAGGATAATTAGTCGCGTTGCTATGCCTAAACTAGTATTTCTTGTAGATCGTATCGGTGTACGTATAGAATTAAATAAAATAGATCCTGATGCAATATGGTCTTTGCATCATTGCGGGAAATGCGAGCATAAGATACTCAGTAGAGTATCCGCACCTGTGCTATGTAACCGGTGTGGTCGTGTTATTACATGGCTATACCCACAAAAAAATGAGGCATTTGAGATTAAAGTAGGCAAGGAGTATCACGTTGAAATATGTAATAACTGCAACCCTTTAATTAAAAATGAGCTAATAGAGTTTAAGGAGGCTTTGAGTGTTATTACAAATTAAAGGTAAAGAAATTGACCTTATACTTGATGACTGGGTAGAAGAAAAAGGTACCGCTTTTAGGTACTGGACTCAACTATGTTCTAACCACGCACATCTTGTTGATGAACACAGAATAAGTGAAACAGCTATAGAGCAGATATGTGGTGTACAAGGGTGTAGTGAAGAGGCTGATTACTATTATGATTTTTGTAAAAGGAATATAAGAAATGATTAAGAAAATAACTATCATAAGTTTTATTTATCTGACTGGGTTGTACATCTCTATTGGTTATATTTACCTTCATCAGAAAAAAGAAATATCAGTATTAACTAAACGAACTAGTAACATGCAGAAGGAGATATACTACGATCGTAAACAAATAGTAGAACTAGAAGGGATGGTTGCAGAAGTAATCCTTAATCCGGATGCTAAGCAGGGTAAAGCACTACTTGATAAGTATTATGACATACGTAGCGAAGAGTTAATCGTTGAAGCAATGAGAGCACAACCAGGTATATTAGAAGCAATTGGGGAAATACGAAACTTGAGACGGCATATTGATACTTGCAGTGCAAAGCTATACTCAAATTATTTAAAAGTTTATAATACTTATTATAAAAAGAAACATGATATATTTATAGAAAAACGCCGTGAACCTTATAAAATAAAAGAAAAGCAGAGAAAGTAAGTATAGGAGAAGTTATGCAGCTTTTTAACGATCTTAATGACTATGATAAGATACTCGTTTCTTTCTCCGGAGGTAAAGATTCCAGTGCAATGGTACTTAAATTACTTGATCAATCTGACATACATCTATTTTAAAGTTATAATGTTTATAACAGTTATACAGTTTTAAAGAGGCCCTTATGGAAAAACATGGTTACAGAAATACACCTACGTACTTTACTTGGATTAATATGAAACGGCGATGCAATGACACTAAAAGAAAAGACTACCATAGGTACGGGGGAAGAGGTATTACAGTATGTACACATTGGTTGACTTCTTTTATAATGTTTCTTAAAGATATGGGAGAACGCCCTAAAAATATGACATTAGATCGTATAGACAATAGTAAGTCTTATTGTAAAAAAAACTGTAAATGGGCAACCACAAAAGAACAACAGCGAAATACGAGACAAAATAGATTTATTAAGTATAAGGGTAAAGCATTATGCTTAGCAGAATGGGCTGAAAATTATAATATTAACGTAGCTACCTTATCTAAACGTCTAAAAGAAGGGTGGTCTGTGGAAAAAGCACTTACTACAAAACTAAACTTTACACGTAGAGGGGTGACGCATAATAAAAAAATGATAACATACAGGGGCGTAACAAAAAACATAAAAGAGTGGGCTACTTATTTTAATATTAAATATCAAACTTTACATAAACGCATCACTAAGTATGATATGCCTTTTGAAAAAGCAGTAACCCAGATTATTAAAGAAGGAGGAAGTTTATAATGGAAGAAAGACTATTAGATATTCGTATTCAGTTAGAAGAATTAATTACCCGCAGAGAGGGTATGCTTGCTGCTAATAAACAAGTAGATAGCAAGAAACATGCATTGGCTTACGATGAAAAAGCATTTGCTGATCTTGCCTCTGATATAGCAGACTTAACAGGGCAAATCTACCATTAATAGGAAAAGCTATGCAACATTTAATTAAAAAGATTATATGGAACTATGTTCAACCACACTTAATGACAGGGCATCTACTAGACAAAAAGAGTGGTACAGCTATAACAATACATATAAATCGCATTGATTTTAAATCATTTGAGTTTATATCTTATATGAGCAACCCTATACCTTCTTCGTGTAGTCTGTATGAGTGTAAGGAGCGTATAGAAGACACACCATTTGAACCTTTAGAAACAGATTTCTGGAAAAAGAAGGTACTACCCTGCTTTAAATCAGCATTAGAAAAAACAATTATGGAGTGGAAGGTAGCGGTAAAAAAAGGAGTAAATCAGCACTCAGGTGAAAACAACTGTAAAGAATTATTACCGAATTTATCTAAAAAGAATATTAAAAACCCTAGGAGGTAACATGGAAATAGAGTATATCAGGTGGAATTATACTCCCGGCACTTATGCCGGCCCGGGTGAAGACTACATGGAAGCCAGAGTAGGTAAAAGCCAGTGGGTAACTGAACCAAAGACAACAGTTAAAACAATTAATGAAGTCGGTGAAGGTCGTTTCTGGGAAGTATGTTTTGATAACGGTGATATACTTCAAGTTTTCAATCCGTTTGAAGTTTATTATAAAAAGAAGAAGCATTGAACAAAGAAATTATAATTGTACTTGAAATGGACCACACACCAAAAAAGATAAAGGCTAATTGTTTAAAATGCGAAACAGAATTTGAACTTATACATCAGAAAGGAGAAAAGTATAAAGGGAAATGTTATAGCTGTAAACAAGACTATAGTACATCTAAGAAAAAATCTATAATAAGGAGGTAACGCATGGAAATGGGCGAAACTGCAGGGCATGCCTTTAGTGATAGTTTCGATAAAGATGCATCAAAAGTATCATCTGATCTTTTCCTTCATCCAAAAATAGAAGGCCCGTCTGTGACAGTAAATACAACAAAATGTCAAGAATGTGGTAGAGAAGTATCAGATGACGATGTAATAATGGCCCCTTTACTAAATACTTATAAGCGTAACCGATGGGGTAGTGTGTGCAAAGGCTGTATGGACAAAAGAAGAAAAGAAAATACTGAGTATGGAGAAAAAGGCAAAAAGGAAAAAGCTGAAAGAGAAGCTAAAAGAACGGTAAAAACAATAGAAAATCTAGAGCCAGTAAATGAGTTAAGGCCCCTAACATTTGATGACTTTATTGGCCAGGTTGACTCGATTAAGAAGATCAGGATAGCAATAGACTCAGTTAAAGCCAGAAATCAGCCTTTAGGGCATATCCTTATTAACGGACCGGCCGGTACAGGTAAGACAACCTTAGTTCAGATCATTGCTAATGAGCTTGGTGTAGATGTAATTTCTACCATCGGTAACAATATTCAAAAAGATACGGATGTATTAGACCTAGTAAGAAGATGCTCCAAACGTAATAGCGTAAATATTTTATTCATAGACGAAATCCACACCATAGCGCCAAGAGCTCAAAATAATTTGCTAACATGCCTAGAGGACCGAACTATAACTGTAAAACAAGGAAACCACTCTCAGAGGTTTGGATTTACTCCAATTACGATTATTGGAGCTACTACTGACCCTGGGGGTCTACTTAATCCAGTTTACGATAGATTTTTGTACAAGCTTGTTCTTGATCTCTATACCATTTCAGAATTAAAGGAGGTAGTGAAGTTCTGTATATCTAAACTAGACTTTGTTGAAAGCATAACGGATGAAGCTGCGCTGGAAGTAGCCCGAAGGTCAAAAGGGGTGCCGAGGATAGCCATTAACTTATGTTCTACGACAATTAGAGAGGTGGCTATAAAGAATAATAAAAAAGAGATTGATATAGGTATTACAGAGGAAGCTTTTGATGTACTTGACTTAGATGAAAATGGACTGTATACTAAAACAGATATAAAGATTCTTAAGCATCTCTTTAGTATATACCCACAAACAGTCGGCCTTAACAGTATGGCGCAATTTACGTATGAGGATCCACGACATATAGAGAAGATCGTTGAGCCTGAACTATATAGACTTGGTTATATACATAGATTAAAGACAGGAAGACAGATTACTCCCAGGGGCGTGGAGTATTTGAAAAAGAAAGGTTTCGTATCTGATGAAGATATGGAGAGTTCTGTAGTAGCATTAGATTAATAGGGGGAGGAAAGGTGTGTATCACAATTTAAAACAACTTATAAATAACTATAGGAGCAGTAAAAAAGAGATGTATTTCTCTAAATTATTCTCTGCCTTTTACTCTTCTATTAACTATTACGCTGACTATGCCTGCCTGCAGTATAATACCTTTAATGTGGATAGGCACGTTATTATTTCTAGTGTTTCTGAATACTTTGTATCTATTATAACAAAACTAGTGGATACACAGAAAAGTAACAAAGAGATATACAATTTTATAAAAAGATGTATAAAGGTTAAAGCTTACTGTGAGTGTAGAGACCAGTTGAGGGAGTTACATAATGATAAAAATTATGTTGAATACAGAGACCCTGCTGAGCTCAATAATACCATTGATACTTATTTTGGATCAAACTATTTGTTTGTGAAGTTTTTTAATAAAATTGAATTATCTTATATACTAACTACTTTAGAGAACATATTGATAACTGATCAGAGGAGGTGGAAAAACCAGAAAATAAAGATTAAGAAGACACTAGCTGTCTTAAAAAATAACCCTGCTGTCACACAAGCAGAACTAAGTAAAGAGTTTAGCTGTAGTAAAGAGGCTATACACAATTTCTACGGTAAGCTCAGAAGAGTATTAATTAACAACATGGAGGTATTAAATGTATCGGATTGTATTAGTTTATATTAGTTTACTTATCCTTAAAGTAATCTCGCTCATACATTGGTTATTTGAGGAAATCCCGGGTATTGGGAAATTAACTAAAAAAATGTATGCGCAAGCAGAAACACAAATGCATAAAATACTAGATTATTTTACGGACAGAGACTCCCTTAGAATAGCTAATTACTGTAGGGAGGTACATACCTTAAAAGAAAAAGCGGAGGAAGCAGGAGACTTAAGACTAGCAGCCAAATGTAAAGTTGAGCAAAGCAGAATTAAAGATATTTTTCAACGAAATAATATTAATAATGTTTCGTTGAATGGGGAAATACTTAAAAAGTAATGAGACTTACAATCGCTTTTCATGCTGTTAGAGATAAAGATATTATCAAACATATTGGTTCCGTTAATAAGACATATAAAATAAAAGAAGCTATTCGGAAAGCAATCCAGTTTGATAGTTATATCGAAAATATCTTTTCTTCAAATGCGCAAGGTATTAAACCCGGACGTTTTCAGTCAGAAAAACCTAATACACCTAATTCACCTAAAACTGATATAGAGACAACAGAAGAGGTACCTAAGCTATCAAAAGAAGAAATTAATAAAAAAATAAACCAATTTTAAAGGAGGACTACGTGAAAAACTTATTAGTGATAATAGTGTGTATTACCTCTATACTTTTTTATCTTTATTTTATTGGTAGGGTTTCTCATGCTACAATAGGCCCCGATAGTATAGAGGATAAAATACTTACTAATGAAATTAAGAAAGATCATATCCACGAGAAGCTTAAAAAATATGGACCAGGGTGGGAGTATAAATATTTTGATTATAATCGCCTGTGTTTATTGGAGGATATATGAACAAAAAAACAATAGTAGAAACAACTTACACCACTATTATAATAAGTCTTTGTGTGATACTAGGGATAACGTTAGGCAGAATGAGTAAAAACAAGGAAATAAAAGAATGCAACAGAAAGATAGAACACTTAAAATTTGTAAGTGTTAAATCGATGGCTATGATAACTGGTTACTCCCTGGGGATTCATGATGGGTTTGAAGCATATACAAGAACATTTAGGTATAGAGGCACGCCTACGCAATGGTCACGATGGGTAGTACGAACAGACAACATACAAACGTCAATACTACAGTTAGACCAGGAAAAAATAGCTATGGAATTTCTTGATAAACAAGGACTATCGACCCCTATTGCATCTAACTATATGTTAAAGTGTATAAACCATTATAAGGAGATAAAATGAATACTATAAAGATAAGCCATAAAGTTATTAGAGTAACAGCAGTAATCTGCACCTTAGCAATAATAGCTTTATTCATTTGGATAATAACAGAAATTAAACAAAAAGCCTATTTACCAATAGGATACGTTAACACTGTAGTACTTAGCTATTCAAAAGGGTTACATGATGGTCTGGAAGCTTATATACGCACACACGATAAACCGGTAGCGTGGTCTTTTTCTAAACAGTGGAAAACGAGCATAAGTAATACAGGAAAACTACCACTCCAAGTTGAACAGGAAAAAATAGCTATGGAGTTTTTAAAAGCACAAGACTTGTATGATACTCAAGCGTCTAACCTTATGATTAAGTTCTTAGAGTACTTTGAGAAGGGAAATAAATGAAGACAGGGGCCGTTGTTAAACTAGGAATAGGTACCTTAGACAACAAAGCAGGCACCATTGGTGTTTGTTATGATGAATATGATTTAGGGTATCCAGGTAATTCTGTTATATTTGAAAACGGAAATAATGCTAGTTTTCCTTCAGAAGGAAAGGAGGTGTTTCTTAAAGAAATAGGTTTTTGTAAAGAAGTATCGGGGTACATATTTTACAATGTTACACAGTTAATACATGATTTTGATATGGGTGTTTTTGATCCTGTTTTTAAGGATAAATCTTATGAATAGACTATCCTGGGATGAGTACTTCATGGAAATAGCTAGAACTGCTTCTTTACGTTCTGACTGTCTTCGTGCTCATGTAGGTGCGGTTATTGTAAATTCACATAAAAAAATAAAAGGGACTGGCTATAACAATACACCTGCAGGCTGTAAGCCTTGCGATGAAAAGTATAAAGGATGTTACCGTATAAAGAACAATATCCCTTCCGGAACTAGATACGAAAGCTGTAGGTCTGTACATGGAGAACAAAATGCTATTATACAGGCAGGGGAGGTTAACTGTACCGATGGAGATTTGTATATTTACGGCCATACTCAGGTATGTATACTATGCAAAAGATTTATAATCAATGCAGGTATTAATCGGGTTTTTCTTAGAAAAGAAGAAGGAGAAGAAATGTTTATATTGTATCCAGAGGACTGGAAGGAGGAATTATGAAAAAGTTAATTATATTATTAGTATCACTACTCTTGTTTGTGTGCTGCACTAACAATCCTATGGAACCATTGGAACCACAGGTAGTAAATAAGTACTACACCAACACTATAGAGCACCACCACTACTACTCAAATACTGTAGAAAACTACTACACCAATACCATCACTTATATTTCTAACTATTATTTTACTAATAATTTACCATTTGAGTATTTGGTAATGACAGGGTATATAACACCATCTAACTATTTTAATTATTTCAGCTTTCACACTGTAGTATTTTCAAACAGTAATATTACTCCACAGTCTATAGCTGAACTTTATGTGTCAGATGATAATTTAACTTATGTTAAAGTAGTAGAAATAGCACAAGCTTATTTACATCATAGATTATACTCTGAAAGTAATCGTATTAGATTATTAGATAGAAGAGATTTATATGTACGTACTTACGAAGATATGTACTATACGCTACATGTGCTTATTCCTGGAGATATATAAAGTGAGAATATCTAAAAAGAACAAAAGGAGAATCTTTGATTCCCTGGACTCATCCCTTAATGAGATACTTTCAGAGTATTTTGATAAAGATGAAATAGAACATCCTCCGGATACGTGGTTTGAGGAAACAAGAGAAAAGTTTGATTTATTAAATGAATACCGGAATGCAATTCAGGTTAAATTGGAGGAAGTAATAAATGATAGATAATATAACCAAAGCTTTACAGCACAGTGCCCGTGTAAAAGAATATCAGGATTGGATCGAAAAGAATATTAGTGAAGACCCTAACCATGTACTAAGAACATGTGCTGAAGCTACACTAGAAATGAAAAAAGTATTTCCAGAACTGCAGCGTGTACGCGGCCTTGTCCATACAATAGATAGGTGGGAGATCGAGAACAAATATCCTCACTGGTGGCTTACTGATCCCTGGGACAGTAGTATTGTAGACCCTACTGTACTTCAATTTTGTTTATGTATTATATCTGCTTACGTACCGGCTGATGAGGCTAGAGGGGAACTCACCGGTAAATGCCCTAACTGTGGTGGTATTTGTTATGATCATGAGTACCTATGCTCTGATAAATGTGACAAGGAGTATAGGGATTATACTATGACAGGGGAATTATGGTGAAACAAGGGACTATGAAATATAAACGGCATAAATGGTTATCTAAGTTTTACCACGCTAAATGCAGGTACTGTGACTTTGATGTTGATAGTAGAAATGCAGTTGGCTTAGCAGCTCAGCACTTTAATAAATACAATCATTCAATAGATATAGAGATGAGCGGCTCTATAATGTTTTTGAACGATAAAGATAACAAAGAACAAGAGGCACTCAAGAGAGGAGCATAAGTTATGAATATACTTGTAGAACACAATACATGCGATAAACAAGAATGTCATATATGTGGTAAAATAACACAAAATAACTATTTCATCTGGCTAGAACATTTATGCCAACATTATGTAGCTGCATGCATCAAATGTTTACCATATTTCCGGGAGGTGATTAATGAAACAAACATTCGACACAAAACTAAGACTTAATAAAGCTAATAAAGCTCAACTTGAAACTGTTAACGAGATTATAGAAGATTACCAGGAACAGGGATACAAGCTCACATTACGGCAGCTTTATTACCAACTGGTATCTAGAGATGTTATCCCAAACAATGTAAAAGAATACGCCAAGTTGAGCAATCTTTTAAAGAAGGGGCGCATGGCCGGTGTAGTTGATTGGGGAGCTATAGAGGATCGGATCCGTGTGCCAAAACTTCCTTATTGGGTATATGATATTCCTGATGCACTTAATGATACAGTTCAAACATACCGACTTAACAGACAAAAAGACCAAGACTACTACATAGAATTGTGGGTGGAAAAAGATGCCCTCAGCGGTGTGTTACAGCGCAAAACTTCATACTATCATATTAATCTTATGGTTAATAGAGGGTATAGCTCTGTCACAGCTATGTATGATGCTTATAAACGTATTGAAAATGCCTGTAAACCTTCTATTATATTTTATCTTGGAGATCACGATCCCTCCGGACTTGACATGGTTAGAGATATTAGAGATAGATTAAAAGATTTTGGGTTAACCTATTTTGACCCCTACATACTTAAAAAAGATATAGTAAAATGGTCAGATCCTGCTTTTACAATAAAACATATAGGTTTAACCTGGGACCAGATCCAACAATATAACCCACCACCAAATCCTGCAAAACTATCTGATCCCAGAGCTAAGGATTATGTTAATAAATACGGAAATACCTCCTGGGAAGTTGACGCTCTTAATCCAAGTATACTACACCAGCTCATTGATGATGAAGTATTATCTGTAATGAATGAAGATAGATTTAATGAACAAATTAAAAAAGAAGAGAAGGATAAAAAGAAACTTAGCAAAATAAGCGAGGGGTTTGGAGAATGAAATTTAAACCGCATAAACTAAGTAAAGAAAAAGATAAGTTTATTCAGACGATTTATATTTCTCGTGCAACGGAGAAAAAACTGAGTATAATTGCAAAGAAGTATAGCTTGTCTAAGGCAAAACTAGTGAGACAAATGATTGATTTCTGTTTAGAAAATTATGTAGGGTTCTGAGGAGAGAAGATGAGTATATCTAATACCGGAGATTTGACTCTATTATCTAAAAAATTAGAACAAGTGATAACTGAGCATTTTAAACTGAAAGAAAGACCGGCCATGGCAATAGCTTTTACACTGCCACAGGACTATGCTGAGTGTCATTGGGTAACCAACGTACCACGAGGAGACGGTATAACGTTATTTAAGAACACAGCTGAAAAGATGCAGGCACAAATAAACTAAAAGGAGAAATAGTATGAAACAAAAAACATGGAAAGAAGCAAATCAAAGACAAAAAGATGCTTTAAAAGAGCAAGCTTTAGATTATTACAAAAAACAAGGAGTTGTGCCACCGCCTTACACTAAACAAAAGAAGGCACTAACAGGGTTTACTAAAGAATATAAGACTTATTATAAGAAAAGAAATAAACAACATAAAGGACTAATAGGGCATGGTGCTCTTATCTTAGGAGCCACTGGCTTTGGTAAAACACGAATAGCCGCAATGGTCATCCAATGGTTATTAAAACAAAATAAATCACATAAAACACTTATACTGACACATCGTAAATCTATAATGTACTCACTTTGGGAAGAACTATTCTTTATCTTAGGTATAGAGAGTTCTGTTATGAGAAGTGGCACATACTATAGATTCAATGAATCTGTCACTATTGCTATGGTACCCACCCTATATAGATATAAACACGGATTTAAGAAAGACGAATTTGAATTAGTAATTGCAGATGAGGCCCACCATTCAGTAGCGGACACATGGCTTAACATTTTATCTTATTTTGATAGTTTTAAATTAGGAATGACTGCAACAGCTGACAGAGCGGATAATAAATCTGTTACCAGTTTGTTTAATAATAAAGCTTTAATCAATGTTACACTTGGAGAAGCTATAAAGGCGGGATGGGTATCTAATTATAGATTTATCCAATGTCACGATAACACAGACTCGCTACTTGAAGACGAGATGTATATTGAGAAGAAAAAGTACAAAAAGAAAGATAGAGATAAAACCCTTTTTATAGAAGAACGTGTTCAGGCTATTTTAAATAATGTTAATAAGTATTTTCCAGAAGGATCCTCAGCTATAGCATTTGCAGGTAATACAAAATACGCCAAGTATATTACTAATAGATTAAATGAAGCAGGTATTCCAGCAGAAGTTATCTTATCTGAGTACTCGGACAGTCATAATGAAGAAGCTGTACGAAGATTAGAAAAAGGAGAGATCAGAGTTTTAGTAAACCTTAATATAGTATCAGAAGGCTACAATGCCCCAGCAGTCGGTGGTATTCTATTTTTGACACCAGTTAGTAATTTTGCCACATTTCTTCAAAGACTAGGTCGTGCCTTGAGAGCTATGTTAGGTAAGGAAGAAGCTATTATATTAGATTTTGCAAGTGCCCATCATGCAATTACTAAAATATTAAGATTTATATCAAGTGCTTCTAACACCAATTTAGTTTCACAAATTAAACTAGGAGTAGGACAAAAGATAGCAGTTTATAAATTAGGTGACGGATGTACATACCAAATGGATGAAGAATTACTACCCCATATACAAGAAGCTATCAATTCTCGTCAAAAATTAACTGAAGTTATCAAAGAAATCAAAAACGAGAAAACAGCAAGAGCCATTATTAAAGAAATTAATATGATGATTAGAAATGGTAATTTTATTAAATCTAGGTACCCTGAACTAAATAGATTAATGGATATATTAAAGAGGCGACATGCGACAGTTTAATAAAGAAGATAAGAAATCATTAGTATATATAACTAATTTAATTAAATACTCACATAATCTTGTCAATTATACTGTACCTCGGAATAAATCAGAAGCTATGTTAAATAAGAATCATATACTTTCTTTCAAATATCTAAAAAGATTAATTACAAACGAGTTTAAATTGTGGGCAAATAAAGGACAACATAAAAGGGATTTTTATATAAAATACGTTATAGATTATAATAAGAGTATTAAGTATAGTGAACGAAGTTCTCTAAAAGATAATGCTAAGAAAGATTTCCCTGATCAGTTTAATACAAATGATTTTAACTATTTACGTAAATATGTTAAAGATACTTACGAAGAATATAAACAAGCATATAAAAATTCAACTACAATGCTTGAGACTATAGGGTATAGAAGAGCTGCGAAAAGAGATTTTCCTGATTTATTTAATAAAGACGATTTTACTCATATAAAAAGACTTAAACATAAAAGAAGTAGTTATAAAAAATACACGACTGATTATCGTAAAAGTTCTGATAGGGTTGAGAAGATTTGTTTAAAGCATAATGCTGAAATAGATTTTCCTGATCTATTTAATAAAAAGGACTTTACTCATATAAAAAGACTTAAATATAAAAGAGATTCTTACAAAACATATGTGTACGATTATATTAACAGTAAAGATTCCTATGAAAAGTTTCGATTAAAGTATAATGCTGAAAGAGATTTTCCTGAGCAATTTAATAGAGATGATTTTATTTCAAAAGGAAGAAACCGTGCAAATAAATAATAACCTCATTTTAAAACTATTATCCAATCATTTCAGAAATATGGTATTTGAAAAAGTGCTTGCAGGAGAGATATACAAAAGACACATCAAAGAATTGACATACTCCGAGGTGAAACTTCTTTATAGCAGACTGACAGATGTCTATAAAAGATATCAATTGAAGAAATACGCAAAAGAACTATTTACTTATTATAACGAAGCTCATTTTGTAAATAACCGAAATATTAAACATATAATTATATAAAAACCGGTGGGACTATCATATTACCCACAAGCCACTACTTGTTGACAAGAGAAGGTTAAAATACGAAATAATATAATATGCCCGGAGCCGGTCTCGAACCGGCATGAGTTTACCCCCGTCTGCTTTTGAGATAAGCGTATCTGTCTATTCCACCATTCTGGCTTACTCATAATCAGCTATATCAAGAGACGGAAACATAGCTACCGCAGCACGAGGCTGCAGCTTAGTACCGTGCTCTACCACCAAACAAATATCATTATCAGTATCGCTGCCTGGTACCCCTGCTATATAACAACTCCACTTCTTAGGATTATGAGTTCTTCTTATAGCTATGAATCCTACAACACCTTTATACTCACCACACATATTTACCTTTGGGATCCAGTACCGATCAATTACCCTTTTTAAAATAGATTTATCATCCACTACACCTCCCTCTCATCATAGAACTGATACTCATCCCCATTCTTTTTTTCGATCTTCTCCACTGAACCATACTCATGTCGAACTACATAAACTTTCTCATCCTCATCACAGTCCAGGATTTCAACATCAATCCATCTTTCTTCTATTATCGATCCTGCTGAGTTTTCTCCCATATATTCAAACATCTTGCGTTTACCGTTTGGGTTAAACATTTATACTCCTGTCTCTGGGTAGAATATATCACCAGGAAAACAGCTTTAATATAATTAAAGCCATACCTCCCAACATTATTGCTATTGCTAAACCGGACCCACTACCACCGCACTTTACACTCTGAGGAGGACCTGATAGTGGACTATCATCTAATTCTTTTTGAAAAGCAATTTCTTGTTCTTCTTCGTCAGTCATACTACCCTCCATTCTTTTTCTATAAATCTTTTTACATCTTCAATTTTATCTTTAGGCTCAATGTAGATATACATACCAACACAACCGGAACTATCATAACCGGTTACCCGAATCCCGGAAAATGTATCCGCTTTATAACGAATAGTGCCTGATTTATATCTATGTTTACAAACACTGTAGTATTGTCTGGATATGTTCTTAACAAATTTATGCTTGAGAAGTTTCTTATAGCCAGGTTTCAGTTCTTTACTTAAAGATAAATGTCTACCCACCAAACATACCTTTTACTGCCTGCAGCACATTCCGCAAAGTATCTGTCATACGGTCACTATCCTCAGCTACTACTCCCTCTGGAGTAGAATTAAAAACATACATACCACAGCTACATTTATAAACAATAGCAGAATCCCTAATACATATAAAATTTCTCTTTTCTATGTGATGGTCACAACTCATAAAATAAATCCTCACTTCTGTCCTAAATAATTATATAGTAAGCCACCCTGATATCCGGTTATTCACGGGCTGGGGAAACTTCATGGCTGCCCGTACAGATGCTTCCATTGTCAGTGGCCAGGGGAAGCCCACAGTATAATTATTCAGTAGGCTCAATGTAGAGATACATATCAACACAGCCGGAACTATCATATACAGTTACTCTTACAGATGCTGTATCTGATAGTCCCGGGTACATACCTATGTTTGCAAACATGGTAATACTGTCTTGATATATCCTTGATAAATTTGTGTGTGAGTAATTTCTTATAGCTGGGTTTAAGCTCTTTACCTAAAGATAAATGCCGCCTCTAATAGCTTCTATTTTCCTGCTGTTTACGGGGCCTGGCAATATTTACAACCAATTTTCTACCGTCCATATCAGATTCGTGTAGATTACTAATTGCAGATTGAGTTCCTTCTTCATCCATCATGTTAATAAAGGCAAATCCTTTAGATTTACCAGAATCTCTGTCAGTTATTACCTTCACAGATTCTACCTCTCCGTGTTTAACGAATAGCTCCCTCAACGATCCTTCGTCTGCGGAATAAGGGATATTCCCGACATAAATGTTTGTGTTTTCTGACATCTTTTTCTACTCCTATTTATTATATATTTAAGCTATATTAGCTACAGCTTCACTATTTTCAGTAAACAGTTTTTCATGTTTACTGTTTTTCCAAAAGAGAAAAGCTACAATTGCTTGACTAAGGGTTAAGCTAGGGAACGATTTTAAAATGTTATCGATCGACAATTCTCCCTGTAAGCTTTTAGCAATCTCTGCTAGAGATATATTTGTGTCTTTAATAAAAGGTCTGTTATTGTTATAAGTTATTAATTCCATTTTTAGTGTTGTCCTTTAGAATAAAAAGCCGATAGGATTGTCATTTTACCTACAAGTTAAGTCTGCAGTTAAATTTTCAGTCATCCTTCTGGAAGTCGCGTACGTCCCAGAAATAAATGGAGAAGGGCTTTACCCCCACGGACACGGTAGAGTAGAGTATATCCATACGTGCCGACTTCTCTTTTATAAATTGGTCCATTTATAAAAGAGAATACCTTAATTTCCACAGAGAACTACCATACCAAGCTAAGTAAGCTTTTTACCCTGCATTTCCTCAGGGTGGTATATACCTTACTCACACTACATCAGTTATTCAGTCACAGCTTTTATTTACCCAGTTTGGTTTGAACCTACGTCTATAACGACTGGGTAAAAATGTTATGTTATTCCTCGTTGTTCTATTTACTCATCATCATCTGTAGATTCATCATCATCATCAGCAGACTCATCATCAGCAGACTCATCATCATAGTCAGCAGACTTATCGTCTGTAGTTCCTTCCTCTACAGTATCGTCTGCAGTTTCTTCCAGAGCGTCATCGTTTTTTTCTTCATCAGTCATAGTTTCCTCCTTTTATAAGATAATAAAGTATACAACATAAATCAAGTAAAAGCAATTGTGACTCATATAATTTCCTCATTCATTTGATTTAATCCATGCTCTAATATTCAATTCAATTATTGGCCTCCATTCTTCAATTATTTCTTCAAATTCTTTTATGCGAGGATCCTCAGGATCTTCTTTTCGTAAATCCTCAATATTGGTAAACTTAATAACGTGTTCTTGCGGCTGTGTTCTTCTAAAAAAGAGCATATAAATATTAAATACCCACAAACCACATATTAAGATCCAAAAGATACGTTTCTTATTTATAATCATAATAACATAAATAAAGACATGGCATCGGGCCGCATTCTCCCCGGTTTCCCAGTAGATCCATCCGTGTCTTGAAATTCTGCAGAACTCCTCACCGGCAGCAAGACACCCTCAGCCATCATAGTAGGAAGTTACAAATCTCCCTTTTTCCATAACCAAGGTTTGATACAGACAAACCTTGAAAACCGCCAAAAACGTAGCCCACGTTTCTGAAGAGGGAGTGTTTAATTGAACAGTAGGCTAAACCACAAAAGCCTCTATCTTTATAGAGCATAGAAAATCCGGAACATATTTCTATGAACTCGCCTCTGTCTCCTTACGTTAGTAAGGATGGATATCGTCCGCTCTACTAGATAATAAAACGTGGCAGTCAATTACATCGGTTATGCGCAATCCCTCAGCAACCACCAGTTGATCCTAACGCGGCTCTCGCGTGGAGGAGGGTTTAACCTCCTTTATCCTCTCTGTTTACTTGGCTTCTCGACTGCCGTGATACCAGAAGAAGTTTTTCCTCTACTGTCCGTTTTCTTGCAAGGGTGTCAGTATCGTTGCCCTTGTGTATATTTTAGTGTACCTCTTCATGATGGGCATTTTTAACTGCTTTATCAGAGTCGGTACAGCAAGCAAAACTACTATTACCAGGCTCTAAATTAACTGAGTACCACTTATCTCTTTTTTTCGTTGTATTATTCCATGTTCTTAAACAATCGAGTAGATACTCAGCTAAAATAAAATCAGGTGTATTACTCTCATTTTCAGCACAATTTCTATTAATTAAATCTTCAATCTGTTTTTGTAGATCTTCCATATTACTCTCCATTAAATATACTTTTTACTTTTTAATTCTTCATATGCTAAGTATAATAGCGAGACCTTCATTGGCTTTTTACAGGTACCGTAAGGACATTTGATTATAAATTCCTTAGTAACTATAGGTCCGTACCTTAATAAAGCTAATTGCCGTATATCTTCCCATGTATAAACCCTAATCGATTTTCCAAAAGGATCTTTCTTTTTTGCTTTAAATACGCCCGTTTTTACGTAGTTATTAATGGCTGATTTACTAATGCGTAAAAGCTTATATACGTCTTTAGTGCCTAGATAATTTTTCATTTTTTTCTTTTAGCCATATTACCTATAGCAAGAGATAGTAGTACAGTTAAAAACCGTATAAAAGATGCATCTTCTTTATTAGGGCTTTCTTGTAACTGTCTCTTAAGTTCTGTAAATTTTTCAGATACCGCTTTCATATCCTGTAGTAATAAACCACTAAGAATAATTACAATATCTCTTAACTTACCAGAGTCATGAATACTACCTAGTTCTTTTCTTAAAACATCCTCAATTGATTTTTTCATTATCTTTACAGTTTAGGGGCAATACTAGCAGCAATTTTAGGATTAAGAATATGTTTTATAGCTCCAAGTAATATCTTTTTCGGATAACCATCATTCTCTTCCTTAAGTGCTGTATCAAACGCAGTAAGTATACGCTCAGCGTAATTTTTACTTAACTCTGCTCTTACAACTTTTTTAAGGTGCCTTATTTCTGAGTTACCTTTATGCTCTTCATTAGGTGCTCCCTCTTCAGTATCTTCAATAGGTACTTCGCCAGGTACTTCATCTTTAATATCTGCTGTAGGCTCATCTGTTACTACTACCGGAGGAACATACTCATGAATTGCCTTCTGTAATTTTTCTGCAGATAATTTTTTGTATCCTGGGATTTTCATACCTGCTTCTTTTACAAGGCCGCGCAATTGTTTTTTACTCATGATAGGGGCATCAGCTTCTTGCAACTCATCTCCTGCTGCCGGTACATCTCCTGTTGCAGGCTCATCTGTTATTACAGGTTCACCTGTTACTGCAGGCTCATCTGTTATTACAGGTTCACCTGTTACTGCAGGTTCATCTTCTGCTACAGATTCATTTGTTACTGCAGAGTCGTCTATTACTACAGGCTCATCCAGTATAAATTTATCTTCTGCTGCATTAATTAGCGGCGGCGGGGGAGGGGGTACAGCTGCTACTGATTCATTTGTAAACTCAGGCTGAGGTATATTTTCTTCAGGTTTATTTTCATCGTTTGCCGGGAACTCAGGGTGTGGTACACCTCCTTCAGACTTATTTACACCAGGCCGCAGGAACTCAGGCTCAGGCTGAGGTATATTCGGCTCTAAATTTCCTGGAGCGTCTTCCGGTATATCCATTCTTGCATCCATGGGTATAGACGATCCATCCTCTTTTTTTACTTCATTTTCTGACATAAACTTACTCCTTATTAATAGATTTTATATGGTTACCTGCTATATTGTATATTAAAGCAGTTAATCCTATCCCTACCACTAAACTTCCACCTGTCCACAACACTAATTGGAGTTTCTTACTCTGAAGTTCAGTGTTTAGTTGCTTATTTTGCATTTCAGTATAACTAATTAATTTTAGATCCAAATTAGTTTGAGTTATTAAAGCATTTATTATTTTATCCTGGCTTGTACTTTTTTGCAAGTAGTTTGTCTGTACTGAATAAGCCGCTAACAGTTCAGTAAAGACAAAAGGAGAAACAAGCCAAAAAGAGTTAGTATACGTAAAATCTCTCACACCATTTTCAAATAACTTTATAACTCGTTTTTCTTCTGCTATAAGTAAAAACATACACATACATAAAACTACAATAATTAACTTTTTCATCTAATCATCTCCTGGGATATATTTATATTATTTAAAGCCATTGTTATGTACTTTCTATTATTGTCTATATGGAGTCTTGTTTCTTTTCTGGTTGTCTCGTAATCATAGCAGAATTTTGCAGGATGGTGTAAAGGCAGCACAGCCCTACCCTCCCAAAAAAACAACTCGCCTCTCCTCCATATAATATCTTCTCCTGATAAATGTATGATATACCTGGCAGGTACTGCACCCAAACATATAATTAAATAAGGCTTAACTACACTAATTAAATTACGTGTGTATACCCCGCAGGCTTGTAATTCAATACCATTTGGTTGTCTGTTTCTAACCTTACCGTGCTCAAATTTTATGGGTCGGCAACGAACTACATTATCAATCCATACATTAGCCGTTGCAGGAATATTCCAGCGTAAACTGGCGTATTCAAGTACTTCTGTATCAAGATACCCTCCCGATTTACCAGCAAAACACCAACCTAGCTCATCTTCCACGGCACCCGGTGCCTCCCCTAACATTAAGATGTTAGCTTTGAGATTACCTTTACCGTACACTACATTTTTTCTAGTATGGTGTAGTCCGCAGCGTATACAATCAGGACCATAAATTATATTATCCATTATTTCTCTCTTACAACATAAGTTTCACCGTAACACATATCGTAGGATACCTCTAACCTTTTACCACATCTACCACAGTCGGCTTCAAAATTAATATAATCTATATTGGTAATTATATGACCGAGTAAGAGACATAGTAGATTTTTCATATTATAAACAGATATACCTATTAATCGCTTTCTACCGGCCGGGGTATTAATACTCTTATTTGTTTAGGATCAACATCCCTATTATGTAACCAATTACCGCCAAAGTAAAAGCTTGATTTCCTTATTTCCAAGCGACCGCACTTCATACAAACCCTTCTACCTGTACAGCCCCTCTTCCTCATACCTTCAGTCATCTCAGCAAGCACCCATTTATGAAATATACACATTACCCAGCCCTTACTAAACAACAATGTTTGAATTTCTTTCCGCTGCTGCAAGGACATCTATCATTACGGCCAACTCTCATATTTTTCGCTTGCTCTCTTGTAGCTTCAATCTCTTTAAAAAACTTCGCTTCATCCGGATCCTGTTGTTTAAGAGCTTCAAGCTCTTTTATTGAAATTAAGTTGCCTGTTCTAGTGTCCATAGTTTATCCTTTTAATAATATTTTAAAATTAAATACCCATTCTCTCTCATTTCATCCCACATGTAGTCAGGCATACTACAGCTAGTATAGAAATCAAGCACTGTAAGGTTATAAGGTTTTTTAATAACTTTACCGCATCTTCCGCATATTTTTCTTTTAGCGTTAAAATCCTCAACTGCGCACCCGAAGCTACCTTCTTTTCTTATTTTCAAATATTCTACAGTAATCTTATGCCCTACTCTTTTACACTTTAATGCCGGTTTAAATAACTCTCTAAAGAATCTTCTCATTTAACCAGCCCTAACTTTTTAGCATAATCTAACTGCTCATTCATATTCATCTCTTTGATCTGTTTTGCTTTTTCCTTAATAATCTTATCCTGTAGTTTTACTGCTTTTGTGCTATCTCGGATAATATCTACATTTTTCTTCTTTTCATCACGTATACCGGTTTTAAGATCTTCAAGATGATTATATGTAACCCTACCTTTTAAAACTTCCTTTAATATGAGGAGAACAGCAGTAAGAACAGCTCCGGCAATAGCCAGTATAGCTATTAGTTTTTTCTTCATTTTAGTTGCTCTTTCTCTGCTTCTTTTATTTTCTCAACAGCACCTTTTTCAAACTGTATCACATCTTCATGTTTAACCGTTTTTACCTCTTCCGGTAATACTGCTGCTTCAACAGTTGCCTCAGCTGTAGCTTTTTTCTTTAAGACATCGGTAGGTATATCTGCTGTTCTCAGAATAGTTATTTTTCCATATTCAGTGCCTTTACCTTTTTCGGTTCGCTTTTCAAATAATTCCAATTGTTTAGCAAAAGCATCCTCTATAGTAGCATGTACAGACTCCTGAAGTTTAAACTCTTTATTTAACTCATTTTCTTTTATCTCCTTTTCTTCTAATTCTGTAACAGCCTCTATAGAGTAACCGCCTTCAACCTTTTTTATCTTTATTTCATTCATTTAAACAACCTCCTTCCGTATTTATAATAACCCTTAACATTAGAGAATACAGGATCATCAGCTATTATTACACTACCTTTAGTCCCGAAAGTAGTTTTGAATTTTTCTGCAAATGGTTTTGCTCCACCGCCCATTATAATATAAGTGTCGATCTGATGTTCTGTTCTCCACAATCCTTTAGCTGCTGCCATTAGTTCCTCAAAAATAGCATCAATAGCTTGCTGGTAGATATTATCTAATTTGTATGTCTTACCTTCCAGCCTGATAAGCATTTCTTTACTATCCCCGGAGATAACAGGCTCTATCTTCCATACAGGTATTTCAATTCCGGAATGTTCAGCTAGTCTACTGCTAATATAGCTAAATACACTACTCATTGCCGTATTAGAGCTTCTGCTGCTCTTTTCTATGTACTCAATACCTTTTAGTACACATAAGTCTGTCGTGCCGTACCCTACGTCTATAAGAGCTACATTCCCGGATGCCAGTGTTTCATACTCAGGCAAAAAATCACCTTTATTGTCAAGGATAATATTATAGAAAGTACCAACAGGTTGAGGTATAATAGATATCTCGTTAATTTTAAACTTATATCCATGTTTAAAGGAATTATCACGATCCCAGTCAAACTCTATACTATGCTCACCTAAAAGTGATTTACGTAATCCTTCCTGCTGTACTTTAACATACTGGCTGACTGGTAATCCTGTCACTACATTTAAAGCCAAAGGTATAGGTTTATTTTTTACTGTCTCAGGGAGCATTAAAGCAATACCGGTATCAATGAGAGCTTTCGTACTATCATACGATAGTTTATCTTGATCTGTAATGTAGTAAACATGTGCAGACTGCCTCCGGGCCAATTCCCCGATAAAATAGCGTTTATCAGTTTTAGGGTATCTGCAGGATATCCAGTCTAAATCATATTTTCCCTTTTTTTTACTTTCTTTAATTTTTGTTTGAAACTTGATTAAACCAATAGGATCCCCTACTAGTGATTTGATACCCAGCGGATCATCAACCCCGTTAAAGATTTTCGTAATACCATAACCAAAATCACACGAAATAAGTGGTATCGTGAGCTTAGGCACTGTTTTTTTTTCAGCCATAACTTTCCTCCTCTGATTAAATTTGTTTATACGGTCATATACATATTTATCCAATATATAATCACCAGTGATATAGTTAGACATCCTTCCCGAAATCGATATTTCCAGGAGGACTACTTATATCCGAATTTATTTTAATCCCATTATTTACGTAACTATCAATCTGTCTGATTATCCAGTCTGTAATGGTTTCGTCTCTTTGCATTAATTTTAGCTTAAGTTTCTTATACAGCTCTTTATCAAGATTTACATTTAGTCTAATATTACTCATATAGTACTCCCTTACTCATATGAGTAGAATAACATATTTTCAGAAAAAAATCAAGCAGATTCTGAAATAATTCTCTTTTTTAAAAAAGTGTGCCTTTTCTGTATTTTATTATTATTTATACCTATCTGCAGCCAATACGAAGATCCTACTAAAATTACAAGCTCTTTACCCCTGGTAATACCTGTGTATATTAAATTACGCTGTAATAGTCTATAATGTCGTTTAGTGATAGGTAATACTATTACAGGATACTCACTACCCTGAAATTTATGTATCGAAACTGCATAAGAAAGGCGAAGTTCATCTAAATCAAAATTTTCATAAATAACTATACCATCATCAAAGTTAACATAGACTTTTTTATCACGTATACTATCGATGTAACCTATATCCCCGTTAAACACATTTTTATCATAGTTATTCTTAATCTGCATTACTTTGTCACCCTCTTTGAATAGAAGGTAGCCTCTTTTTATTTCTACTTGTGACTTATTCAATAATTGCTGTAGTTCTTGATTTAATACAGTAGTACCAAGAATTTTATCAATATTCATGGGACTTAATACCTGTATGTCTCGCATAGGATCATACCCATACTTTTCAGGCAGGTATTTACTTACAAGAGTTTCTATTTTATCTTTTATCTTCTCTGGATCTTCTTCTTCTATAAAATAAAAGGGGGATTCATTTCCGTTTTTAAAAGGTATTAAGTGCGGCATTTTACCTGCATTAATAAGATGAGCATTAACAGATATCATACTATTTTTTGCTTGTCTAAAAACAACATCCAGTGTAACAGTAGGTATTATTTCAGAGCCGATCATATCTCTCAGCACATTTCCAGGGCCTATAGATGGTAATTGATACATGTCACCTATAAAAATTATTACTGTATCTTCGGGTACTGCTTTCAATAAATAGTACATCAGAGAAATATCTATCATTGAGGACTCGTCTATTATTAAGTACCTACATAAAAGTTGGTTATCCTCATCTTTTATAAATCGTTTAACACCAGGATTAAACTCTAACAGTCTGTGAATTGTAGAAGCCGAATGGCCGGTTACTTCTTTCATTCGCTTAGCTGCTCTACCTGTAGGCGCTGCCATGGAAATTAATACATCACCAAAATTCTTATTTAAATATCTTATAATTATCTTAATAATTGTTGTTTTACCTGTTCCGGGTCCACCTGTTATTATTGAAACTTTTCCTGTAAGAGAATTAACTACAGCATCCATTTGTTTCTGCGTAAGTTTTATATCGTACCCTTCAGCTATATTATACACCTCATTAGCTACATCAGCTTCGTCTCTTATATCTTCTATTCTGAATGTACTATTTGTTTGATCCATAATACTTTTTAAAAAGACAGCTGCTTGCTTTTCATAACGATAGAGCTTTATTGGATATATATACCACTGCTCACCGATCCTATCCTCTACTTTTTCATAAATGATTTTTTCTTCCTTTACTAAGTCGGTAAAAGCACTATATACTAGTTTTTCTTCTACATTGAGTAGTTCCATAGTAGCAACAATCAGTAGAGAGTAAGGGTAACATACATGACCCTCTTCGCTTGTTTTTAAATTTAAGGTGTATAGTAAAGCTGCTTTAATTCTTTCCGGAGAATCAGTAGGGAAACCTAATCTTAAACCAATTTTATCTGCTTTAATAAAACCAATTCCTTCTATATCATAAGCTAACCTATACGGGTTTCTCTGTATAACATTCAGTGAGTCAACTCCATACTTATCATAGATTTTCATACAAAAACCGGTAGAGATATCATACGCCTGCAGCTGAATCATAACCTCTCGTATCTTTTTATGTTTAAGCCAGGATTCTTTTATCGTAGTAATCCTTTTTACCCCTATACCTTCTATTTCAGATAATCTAGTTATATCGTTGTCTAGGATATCTAGAGCCTCGGTCCCGAATTTATCAATTATTTCTGCAGCTAAGGTAGGGCCTATGCCTTCAACTAGTCCGGACTTTAAGAAATTAAAAATACCATGTTCTGTAGTAGGGTGAGAATAATTATAAGATACTATCTTTATCTGTTGACCGTATTTTGTTTCAACCCATTCTCCTTTTATCTCAAGAACTTCACCAACTGATACTTTCGGCAGCTCCCCACTCACTTTAACTTCTTTTGTTTGAATTTCGCCTGATATAACATTAGTGACAGTTACTACAGCTACAGTAAAGCCTGTGTCCGGAGCGTTAAAAATGATGTGTCTAATTTCACCTGTAAAAAAAACTTCCATAAACCTTTTCCTTTTATGCTTTTAATTATGCGTTCAGTGCATACTCATTTTTAGTATGTTACTGATATATAAATGGTCATGTGCATATTTTTTCGTGAGGTTGACCAAACCAAGTTAGTTATCTATTCCCATCTTCTGTCTTAAATTATGTATTTTATCGACAGGCATTTTTAAAACCTTAAACTTATTAGACGCAACGTCCCATACAATAATAGCAGCTATGTTTTTTTCTTTAACTTCCTGCAGTATATCTCCGATTAATTTTATATCCGTAGTATCCACTACCCCTCCTTATTTACCTTTGTTTTTCTATTAATCCACCACCCAATACCTCCCCATAACCATTCTATTGCTATAATTATTCTATGAGGAGCATAAAAGATTTCTATAGTGGGAATTAACTTACATGAGCCACTTCCAGTTATGTATACTATATGTTTTTTTATCAAATAAAAATTGTCCATTTTTTTCCATCTCCATTTATATTTATAGTGCCAATTTTTAACTAGTCCACTAAATTTACGTGGAACACTATGCCCTGTATAAATACATTTATCTATTATTTTTATTCTTTTCTTCAGTCCTGCTAAATATAGTAATTTATTAATCAATTGTTTTATTTCAAAACCTATAAATAAAATCGTTTTAAATATTCTCACACTGCCCCCCTATCACTCATTCCCGATTAATCGCCCACATAGCTCTAATAAGTATTTCAAGTGTTATTCCTACATAATCCCATTCATCACCATGTATCACATACGGCCCATTATATCCATTTAATTTAAATAACCACTTTTTACAACCATTATTCATTTATTTTGTCCTCATATTTTTTTAATAAAATTATAGCTTGATCTTTAAATAATTCTATTTCAAAATTACTATGGTATTGCCAACTTAAAGCCCATGCTTTTATAAATTCTTTTAATTCATCATTTTGTTTTATATAATAATCTGCTAAATGATTAGCTTTAAATGATTCACTTGCCATTTGATTTGTCCTTTAATCTATATTGTATTTTTTATATGACTCTTCTTCACCTATTCCAATAAAACCAATACACTTTGTCATATCTTCATCATTTTTTCCTTCTTTTTTAGGGTCATATTTTAAACATAAATACCAATGATTACAGCCATATCTATAACATATATTTTTTCTATTGTTTGGTACATTAAGAATGAATGGTCTTTTCATCTACTTTGTCCTTTATAATTTAAAAAATAATCAAAAAACAATATTCGTGCATTATCAAATTGCATTTTTTCTATAAATGTTTTATCCGGTTTACGCAATAACCTGCAATAATCTTCTATAAGTTTTATATATATTTCTTTTTTATTCATTATTTTATTATCACTCATTAATTTTGTCCTTTAAAATATCATTGTTGCTGGAACCCAGAAACAGAAACCTACAATCATCCTTATTACTAACCTAATAGTATTATCATTCGTTTATTCACTCCTGATTGCTTTCTTCATATCGCCTGCACTAGCAAGTATCTCACCATCAACTCTAATTACTAAAAAGCCTATTACATTATCGTACCCTACTTCAAAGGGCATTCGCTTAAACTTTTCTGCTCTCATATTTTCAGATTCCAGATGTACACCTTCAATAAGCTCAACCCTATTAGCTATTTTTTTATCAGTTAAAGATACCAGTTTTGCAAAATAAGATTCATAAATAGGCTGATCTTTAAATCTCACCTGAACTACAAAATTATACGGTGCCGGTATTTGCATTACGTTTAATAGCATTATTTAAATATTACCCTTAATTAACTCCATGCCTTTATTGTACCTATATGTTTTTCAAAATACTTTAAGCTGTTTCGTACTTTAAGAAAACTATAGAAGGACATACTGCGAAACATACGCTTTTGATTTACCCACATCCCTAACTCTTTAACTGTTTTTTCAGGCTCTGTGTTATCTCTGTCTTTATATATCTGAACATAAGGATCAATAAATAAACCTTTTAAGATGCATATCAGTTTCCATGTTGATAAAAAGTCTACTGCTAATACATAAACACAATACCTACTCGGGGTAACATTATACCAGCGTAATAAACTTATTACTTCAACTACCTTACCTATATAATCTATACTATCACATGCAATCCGCAATGGAACTAACCAATTTATTTTAGCAAGTAACCTGGCAACTGCCTTATCAATTAACCTAAAATCCAACCCTTGGTTAAAATCAACCTTTACTTGCATCTCTGTTAGTCTTTCTATTTGTTTTATACCATGTTCATGCGCTAGTATGTTATTATCTAAGAGTAGAACTTCTTTTCTATCACCCACTATCTGCTCTATACTTCTATATGGTTTAATCATACCCTCTTTCTCGTATACACTACAGAACCAACATTTTCGTATGCAGCCTCGTGTAGTAAACCCTAAGGCCTGTTTAAATTTTGGATAAATAGAGTAATCGGGAGAAATATCATCTATAACCAAAGGTAGTTCTGTATTTAAACTATATCCTGATCCCCCGTACTCTACACCTTTAATAAAAGGCTGTTCATTAAAATCTAATTTCGTAAAAGTAAATATTTTAGATATATAAACTTTATCGTAAGTGTCTGTAGGAGAATACCAACTTACCATATCATGTTTCAGCTTATGGTACGCCGATAATTTCATTAGTGCAAGGTTTGGTATCGTAGAGTCAGGAGCATATAAACCTACTCTCATTCTGCTTGCTCGTACATGTAGTGGGGCCGCATACCTTGTATATTCCAAAACAAAATATCGCTATGAACAAGAACACCTTCAAACATATTCATAGGTACAGTAAGGATACTGGTTATTTGCTCTTCAGTGTCTACTAACCACTGATATCGTTCAGAAAAGTTACCTTTTTTTAGTATCCTTTGATTCCTTAAAAATCCCATCGGTACAAACAGTACAACTTTAGCCCTAGTCCCGAATACTTCAAATATTTTATGTAAAAATACATGGGGGTATAGGGGTTCTTTTTCAAAACCCTGTCCCTTCCAGTAAGTTAACACTTCCTCCGGAGTAGAACCATCCCTGTAGTTAAAAGGTGGGTTACAAAGAATAAGATGATCCGTGTACTTGCTACTGAACTTTTGTAAAAGTTCAGTAGACTGAGCAATAAAATCACAGGGGATAAACTTACCCGGATAAAATTCCTTATACCAGTAATTTATATCTATACCGGTACATCTATACCCTGCTTTCTTAAATGGCCTGCTTAAATTACCTTTACCACAGCCAATATCCCATACGCGCAGAGTATCAGAGCTGGACTCATTTCTTAACATAACTGTATCATCAAACATATTAAATATAAAATCAGCTAAAGACAAAGGGGTTTCAATACAATTCTCTTTTGGTTTGTTATAGTAATTATTTTTAGAAATGTTGATGACATATGATGTCTTTTTACCCACTACCTACCCTCTCTTTTAGTATTTTATTTCTTTGCTGCTCATAAGTTACACACCCCTCTGCGTACTTATTATTTTTTCGCACTCGTTTCTCATGACTCTTTTTATGCTGGCGGCCACAACCTGAACATCTATTTAGCTTTTTCATTATCCTCCTCCTTTATTTCTATCAGTTTATCTATAAAGTCAATGAGTCTATCAGAGCCTACACGATTTGCCTATAGTCTGTCAGACATGCTTCTTAAATCATTTATATGCTCATCTTTTGCTGCAAGAGTAGCGCCACTAGCTTTAATATAACCGAAACCACATAATGCATTAGCAAGACTCTGCAGGACAGCAGGGGATACTTTAATTAAATCACTATAATCAGTCTGCTTATTGTCATTTAATGTTTTGTACTTTCCATACTTACTAAGATAATACCTATCATATTTTAAGCCAGCAGTCACTAATATGTAAGTATCGCCTGTAGTAGATTCCTTAATAACTTCAATTCTATAGTCTATTTCAACCATCACATCCTCCCGTATACACTATTAGCTATATTTTCAACAGCATCTTCTTGACTCTCTGTTACATGCTCGTTAAGCTCAACCCACTCTTGTATACCTTCAAGCGAGCTATAAGCAAAAGAGAAATCAGGATCGTCAAGCATAACCTTACACTTATCCCGAACTTTTTCCCACTTACAATAACTACACATGTCTTTTTACTCTAAGCTCTTTTAGCTTTTTATATATCCTCATCTGTATTGTATGTTTTCTTCTTTCTGTCGGTTTTTCCTTAAATACTTTTATCTGAAATATATCCTCAACAGCCTCTACGATAAAAGCATATACAGTAGGAGTCATATCCTTCCAGTTAACACAATGAAGCGCATTAAGTTCTACATACTGTGCAGGCTTTCTTTTAGGCTTACTTAAAGCCGAGCAGTTATCTATTGTACAAATATTAAAAGTATTATCACCGAACATTTTCTGAATAGAAGCAAGTATAATACCTTTCTTTAAATTATCATCCATTATTTATCTCTCCCTAACCTATACCTTAGTGTATGTTTTTTCAAATATATCCTTCTTACAGGGATACTTTTCTCCTGAAGGCCCAAACATAAGATAGTCACCCGGTTCTCCTTTTACTTTTCCTGAAGGGGTGGTCACTATGAATCCTTCAGGAAAGTTAATCTGTAAAGCATGTATAACTATCGGTTTCTTCCTACACTTAAATACACCTTCAAAGTTATCCAGCGTAATTTTATCTGCATTGAATCCTAGGAACATTTTTTCCTCCTTCCGTATATCATACTTATCTTGATATATAATACATAACTCAGACGATAACCTCTTTACTATTTTCTTTCTAATTCCGGTATCATACCTATTATGTATCTTTTTACCTATCTGTACTGATTTAATAAACTTCTCTGGTATATAAAATCTAGAATTTTCATAATCATAAGAAAGTATACCGAATTTATTTCCCTGCTCGTTTATAATTACTTTTGCTTTATCTATTAACAGAACAGGTAAGCAGAAATAAAAATAATTCGGCACCCAGTAGCTAGACTTACCTGCAGCATAGTCTAACATACTATGTTTATACTTTTTAAAGTCACGTTTAAGATCGTTAATTGTCGTCTTAATTTCAACATCATAAGTGACTTTACCAGTATCAGCTACAATATCACTTTTACCATAAGAATAAAGATCTACCTCACTAGCTACTAATGCATTTCTTTTATATCTAAAGTAGCACATCAGTGCTGTCATGACATGCATAGAATTAACTGCCTCTAATTTCACTCATTTCTCCTCAAAAGGTAATGCTTTAGTAGGGTTATCAAGTGCTTTAATCAGATTTTCTGGTTTTACTAAATCTATTAATTTCTCATTTATACTACAGATATATTTTATAAAATCAACAAAAAACAACGCCCTTTGTTCTGTATATTCAATCTCATCTAACTCGTCCCAATGGTCAGTAGTCATAGTGTGTATACCTAATAACCAATAGAGATTAGTTTTAGGGTCAACATCTTGGTCTTCTATTCGATCGTATTCTACTACTTCTCTACCGCTGAGATACTTATATACCCTTTTTATCCTAGGAGCAACATATAAATCCAATCCAAATGGTTGTCGGTTACTTGAGTGTAAATCTTCAGTACCGCTATACCACTTAAAATCATCTGACCCCACCCACTCAGGAGAACCATTCGGTACAAACCCTCCTTTAGGATTTTTACAATAAGTACATCGGGTTTTTATCTTATATTGAAGAACCGTTTTCTCTTCTATAAGTTCTCTACTTGAAAACTCATCTACAATAGCCCTAACCTTAGCCTGTACTCCTTTTAGTGTATCAGATGTAAAGTGCCCCGGATTACTGAGCTTATTACAATCAAGCCTGATACCTGCATCTTGTATTTGTTTGGCTATTTCATTAGGTATAGTCGTAGTGAACATACCGGTTGAGTCTACACTTACGTTATAAGAGAAAGCAAGCTCTCCTCTACGTATTGGGACTTTGATTATTCTACCCATTCAATACCTCCACTCCTTTACGCGAAAGAGAAAACGTCCAAGTATACCCGTTACTAGTAAGGTATCTGTACACAAGCTCTTTATTACAAAGTTTTGCTAAATAGCTACCGCCACATAACCATCCTGCTTTACCTGTAGTAGCGCCGTTTCCTGTATTTGAAACTCTACGATGCATAATACTATCCGGCCACATTAATTTAGCAAATCTTCTTGCTGCTATGTTTGGATTATCCTGTAGTATCTTTAATGCTTTTAATGTTTTTTCTGTCAATCTTTTCCCCTATTCAACCCAAGCTGGCTCTCGCGTCCCTACTTCAACGAAACGTGTCGCTATATTGTTCTGTGTAAAACTATTTCCCTCAAAATGAGCATATGTGCTTGATAATAGTTTAAATATACCACGGCCTCCTTTAATATAAGGACCGCCCCGCTGCTGCTCGAAACCATTAGTATTTAGCAGATCAATTAATATATTAGTATCCATATAGGTATTTGTCTCTGCTAATATGTAAGATATATTTCCAATATATTCTTGATTTGTCATCTCCATCTCCTTTGTTATTTCTCCAATTTTAAAAACTTCTGTTGTAGTTGCTCATTTTCTTTTTGTAATAAACGCATAAGTTCATAAACTGGATTTACCACACCTAGCTCTGCTTTAATTTTCATTAATGTCTCATTTGCTTTTAATAGTAGATCAACATACGCCTTAACTACTTTTGGTACTTTTACATTAATTTCAATTTTCCTCTGTCCTTCCTTACTAGCCGTGACTGTAGCAGCAGCTACCACAGACTTTAAAAATTTATGCACGTTTCCTCTCCTCATGTAGTTGCTCAATAAAGCTGTTAATGTCCTTTAAGCAACCATGACTAAATACCGTAGCCTGACACGGTAAAAAACAATACTGTCTCCAGGCAGGGTACCACTTTATCTCGCCTAACAAATCTCCACTCTTCCGGTTTAGACAGGACCAAATAGTTGTTTTAGGTTTCTTTTCTTTAAGTTCAAAATAAATATATTCGTATTCTGTTTTCAAGTTCAATCTCCGATATGTGGCATAACTGTATCCATCTTGTTAGTTGCCTCTAACAGCTTTAATGGGTTCAACTGTATGCACCCCTTCTGCTTAGCTTTAGTATTCATGAGGTACACAGAAGGTAAAACAGGGTTAAGATCCTCATCAAATACTTCCCAGGTTACATACTTCCCGTTTTTAGCCTTGATGTCAAACTTCTGTCCAACCAGTGTTACCCGGTCTTTTGTTATTACCATTTATTTCTTATCGAACTTATTAGTTATTTTATTACTAATTACATTCGATACACTCCGCTGAAGAGCATATATTATTCTCCCAAACGGTAATAGAATAGGGAAAAACAATACTACCCACTTTATAACGAAGAAGCACAGGTAAGCTAACACCGGGATACACAGTGCAACGTAATTCCACCAGTGGGTCAGTAGATACTTAAACATTCCAATGTCATACAGATAAAAGCCCTTAAGGTATTCAATCAGCCTAATAACTAAATCCAAAATTCTATCCATTGTTAATCCCCTTCTTTTTTGATCTTTGTTTCTTACCTCGCCAAGGGCGGTAGTAGAATCTTCTACGCTCGGGATCCGAAGGTGCGTCTCCTACTGTCCACCACTTATCACAAAACCCGCACTTAAAATGAACCAACTTTTCTATATTGCATTACCAGGTTATATCTTCAAAGATTTCCGGTTCATCATCTTTAAACTCTTCACATACCGGTCGCATTAACTGTCGCATAGACTGGTGTGCGGCATTTGCTGTTCTCAATTTAAATATATGATACCACTCAGCCAAGTTAGTAGTAATGACAATTTCTGTCTTGACATCGATTGGCAAAACACCTCTTGCTTCACCAGGACTAGCCCCTAGCTTACGTAATTCTTGATATTTAATTTCTGCCTGCTCCATAGCAATCATCCACGTCTCTAACCGGTCTTCTTGAGTAAACCATTCTGGTTTAACTGCTTTCATCTCACCTTTACCACGATCACTTTCATCAGAATAATCTACGTATCTGGTTGATTCTTGTGCAAAACTACATGGCCTCATACGTACCAATTCATGTGTATTTCCTGACCAACAAGCCTTTCCATTTCTCATAACATATAATCTATGATGTTTCTCTAATTCTACACAACATACCAGACCAAGATAAGCTTCTGGTTCTCCTATCTTAGCTACTTCGGAATGTTTAGTTAAAACCCCATAAGGTTCTTTTCCTATATTAACAACATAACTTGCTTGGCATATGCTTATTCTTCCATCCGACCAATATCTTTTATGTCCTTTAGGGCGATATTCCCTTATGGAGGCAGACCTACCTGTTTTTAAAGCTAACTCGACTAAGTTTTCACAAAAGGTTAGAGAAGAAGAATATACTAATTTTCTGCTTTTATCCTCAAACCCATCTCCTAATAATACTCCTTTAATAAAACATTGTAGTAAGTTACTATCTAAATTTCTAAGCCAAACCGGAAGGGTTAAAAAATAAGACTTTATCCCACTAATAGGTAGCATAAACTCATCCATTAAAAACCGCCATAAAGGAATACAATTTATCCTAATATCATTTTTATGTGTTGAGTATTTAAAATTCAATTTATCAAGTAATTCTATTATTCTTCTATGTGCTATAGGCTTAGTCTGTCGTATGGATACCCTTCTTCCCCTCCCATTTTTCGGTGGATATATTGTACCATCCGTAACCCATAACCCTAATAACTCCAAAAAAGGCTCTGGGCTGACTGAAAATCCTTTACATTTCTTTTTATTAAAAGAAGATACAAACTCAATCTCATCCGGTAGATTTATTCTATCCACTATCTGTCCTTTCCAATTACCGCCCCTATCTATCTTGTACTTAGAATTGGTCATATCCTTGGCTTTAATAAACTTTCCTTTTTCATAGTTATAACCACCACTCTCAGCATCAAGAACCCACATATTATGGTTAGGCGTAACACGCAAATCCATCTCGGTATTTTTAAAACTGAGTAAGTCTGTATTCCAATCCTCTATAACAATTTCTTTTATAGGTTCTTCTACAATATTATTGTTATCGTCTTTAGTTAAAATCATCTCATTTCCTTTTAACTCAGGAAAAAACTTCCACCCTTCATTGGTTAACACTTTAGTATCTTCACTATAACAAAAACCCCGATTACATATAAAACGAACAGAGACATACTTATGCAGCAACTTTACTGCTGGGAGCATTTTATCCAGACCAGACATAATACCAACTACTTCTCTGTTACCTGAGTTTCCTTTTGGAATATCAAAATCAGAAAACATAACAGGAAAAAACCTTACAAAAGTAGATAATAAATCAGGCGCTAGTTTAAACCCATGAAGTAGATTTCTCCAAGCTCTGAAATTACCAGAAACAAGAAACCCTATATTATCGTGATAAGAAAAGTTCATAAAATTAAGAGCAGTCTTTGCATACCAATCCTTTTTAAATGATAAAACATTATCTTTACCAATATCAGGATCGCTCATATGTTTTGTTGTACCATTAAATAACCTATAATCTCTCAAAAACTCATAGTTTTTAGTACTCATTCCCGTAGCTATAGAAGCATGCTCTATCATTGCCTCATGGCCTGCTTTCATTAACCCTTTAACAAATGTCTCTGCTGATCCTTGTCTAATCTTATGATCTGATTTATAACAAGTTCTCCCACAAGCCTCCAGGTGCTTTAAGACTTGTTCCTCACTGCCTCCATCATACTTAATAATTTCATAACTAGGTTCAATTACTTTCATGATTATTCCTTTTCTAATATGTATTTTGCTAACTCCCACTTATCCCTACAGGAAAATTTCACAGATACCCCTACGCGTCTCTTTCTGTGTACATCTTACTCAGTAGGAAACATTATATTTACTTCTGTTATTTTTGGCATATTATTTCTCCAGATCATCCAAATTAATTAAAGCCATACTATTTAGTACTAAGCTCATTTTCATTATTAAACCACATTAAAAATAGTAAACAGCACCCTGCGTGAGATAAATGTGTTCTACCAGAATCAGAATCTTTTAATATACCTAACCTCCACGCTTTAATATGTCGTTCTAATGCAGCATAGTATACATTAATGGGATCAGAAACTTGTTTCCAGTTATTAGGTGCGTAACGTTTAGCGCCATCTGTTAATACCTGCACAATTTCTTGTATTTCTCTATCCGGTAATAAATCGTATCTTAACTTACCCTCACTAAATTTAGCGCCTTTACCCTCCTTAGCACAGGTACATACTGATTGTTGTTTCTTACAATTAAGACATACCTGCCCTTTAGTAGGCAAAGAGGATATAGTGCCGCTCGATTTTTCAAAGGGTATCCCACATATAGAACCCTCTGCATTAAGAGCACGTGCTTGCTTAATTATTTGTTTATGTGTTTTCACCTACCCTCCTCTACGATACACCGATCGTTAACATTTTCTAAATCAAAAGCATTACTACAGATGTGTGCTTCCCCACAGCTATCACAAGTAAATACATCAGGAATTTGTTTCCTGTCTACCACATATCTCATAATAATATACCGCCGGGCTTCCTCTGTTAATCTTTTAATCTCTTTTTCTTCCTCATCACTGGACATACACCGTATCCTCGTCCTTTTTTACAGCCTTTATTATCTGTGGGAAAG